>Ga0207979_100187_pt1 | contig 27694 bp, 31 predicted proteins | sample LakWasM124_LOW14_2_FD_183936 | JGI IMG/M metagenome (GOLD analysis project Ga0207979, IMG submission 183936) | Freshwater sediment methanotrophic microbial communities from Lake Washington under simulated oxygen tension - Sediment Metagenome... | ecosystem: Environmental > Aquatic > Freshwater >...
CGATCTGGGCGCTGCTTGCCTTCACGCTGGCCATCGGTGCCGTGCGTGCTCCGCTGGGCATGGATGCTTCTTCCATCCTGACGCTGACGGTTGCCGCCACCGGCTGCTGGCTGGTCGCCTATATCATCGTGCACATGGATCTCATCGTGTTGCGCCTGCGCTTGCCCAAGCAGTTGCGTCCTTTTCGCTCGCCGGCGTTCCCACTGCCGCAAGTGCTGGGGATTCTCGGGATGGGCTATGTGTTTCTGAACATCTCGCCCACGCCAGAAATGGCGGCGCCGATCTACCGCAACGTCGCGGCCATGCTTGGCATCACTTTGATCTACAGCCTGTTCTGGACCATGCTGGTCATGCGGCGCAACCCCTTGCGGCCCGACATGGCTGGCGCGCTCAGCGAAGTCACCAACCCACTCGACTGAATCAACGCGACATGCCCGCCCGACGCGCCAAGACCGACGCCACGCAGCCCTCGGCCAGCGACAAGCTGGATTTGCAGGAATTCATACCTTACAAACTCGCGGTGGCGGCCAACCGCGTGAGCCAGTCCATAGGCTCGCTGTTCGAGCAGAAGTTTGGTCTGCAGATTCCTGAGTGGCGCATTCTGATGACGCTGCACAGTTACGGACCCTTGGCACCCAACGAAGTGGTCGAACACACCAGCATGGACAAGGGGCGCGTCAGCCGCGCCCAGCGCCGGCTGGTGGAGCTCGGCCTGATTGCTGCCAGCAACGACCCCCGCGATGGTCGCAGGCTGGTGCTGTTTCTCACCCGCACGGGCGTCAAGATGTGCGGCGCAATCATTCCGCGCGCACGCCAGACCGAGGCCTGGTTTCTGTCGGTCCTGACGCAAACCGAACGGCGCGCCCTGGACAGGATTCTCAGCCGCCTGCTGGCCCGCAGCAAGGAGCCGCAGCTCCCCGACCGCAGTTCCTGATGCTTGAGGGGGCTTGATTCCGGCCACGCCGCATTCGACGCCATCCGAGGCATCAGGTGACGTGCATCTGACACATCATCGATTGCCGTCATCAAGAGCCAGCGCCACGCCGTAGCGCCCGGTCTTGCCGATCGAGCAGTTGCAGGGAACGGCAGCAATCGTCCCTGCCGACGTCACCAGCTTGCCCCAGACCGGGCGAGATGCGTTGCCAGGAAGTCGACGAGTGCCAGCACCTTGGGCGACACATGTTTGCGGGTTGGGTAGATGGCATAAATGCCCAGCTCAAGCGAACGAAACTCGGGCATCAGCTCCAGCAGTGCGCCAGAGGCCAGATCGGCGCCCACCAGGAAGCTGGGCTGCAGGATGATGCCCTGGCCGGCCAGTGCGGCCGCGCGGCAGGTGTCGCCGCTGTTGGTGTGGATGCAGGGATCGGTCTTCACACTCACGGCACCCGTCGGGCCCTTGAAGTGCCATTCGTCCTTGGTTGACCAGTAGCTGTAGGAGATCACGGCGTGGTCGGCCAGTTCACTGGGGTGCCGGGGTGTACCGCGCTGCTTCAGATACTGCGGTGATGCGCACAGCACCATGCGGGTGGTGGCGAGGCGCTTGCTGACCAAGGTGGAACTTTCCAGCGTGGCGATGCGGATGGCCACGTCGTAGCCTTCCTCCACCAGATCGACCAGGCGGTCCGCCAGCGTCACGTCCAGCTTGACCTTGGGGTGTTGGGCTCTGAAGGCGCCCCACAGCGGAGCCAGGAACAGAACGCCAAAGGTGAACGGTGCATTGATTCGCAACAATCCGCTCACGGCATCGCTACGGGAGGTGATCTCGTCCTCGGCCGCCGCCAGTTCGTCCAGCAGCTCCTTGCTGCGGGCATAGAAGATGTGGCCTTCCTCCGTCAGCGCCAGCCGCCGGGTCGTGCGGTGCAGCAGGCGCACGCCCAGGCGGTTCTCCATGTCGACCACGTAGCGTGACACCGCCGCGTTGGACATCTTCAGCGCCTCGGCGGCCTTCACGAAGCTGCCGGCGTCCACCACGGCGTTGAAGGTCTGCATCTCAAGGAATCGATCCATTGTTCCTCCAATTGAAATAATTAATCACATTTTGCAGTATTTATCTTTGATGTTGATGGTAATAAAGTTCATCCCATGCACTGCAAGCCACACTCCGTCGCGCAGATGCACTGTCCGCAAGGAACCAGTTCAACCAAGCCAAAGGAAGCATCATGAAAGTCACAGTCATCGGCGCCGGTAACATGGGCGCAGCCTTCGTCAAACAACTCACCCGCGCCGGCCACCAGGTCAGCGTAACCGCGCGCAGTCCCGCCAAAGCCCAGGCGCTGGCACAGGCCCATGCCGGTGCAACGGCGATTGCCACCACCGACGCGGCCGCGCAGGCGGATGTGTTGATTCTGGCCACGGCCTATGCCGATGCCGTCCCAGCGCTGCAAAGCGTTGGCGACCTGAGCGGCAAGGTTGTCATCGACATCAGTAACCCGCTGACACCCGATTACATGGGCTTGACCCTGGGCCACAGCACCTCGGCCGCCGAGGAGATTGCCAAGGCAATTCCGGGCGCGCAAGTGGTCAAGGCCTTCAACACGGTATTTGCCCAGGTGCTGGCCGACGGCGCCGACTTTGGCGGTGGTCAGACTGTTCCGGTGTTTGTGGCCAGCGACAGCGAGCGCGCCAAGCAGACCGCCCGGGCGCTGGCCGAGAGCATGGGGTTCTCCACGGTGGATGCCGGTGGCTTGAAGAATGCCCGCTACCTGGAGCCCCTTGCCGGTCTCAACATCTACCTGGGTTACGGCGCGGGCCTGGGCACGTCGATTGCCCCGACCTGGATCAAGCGCGCCTGAACAAGGCCTCACCACTGTGCAGGCACCTGCGGTCTGCGCGGCCACCGAACCGAATCAAGACAACTCTCATTTTCAGGAAACCATCATGTCCAAGACCTTTCAAAACGCACTTCCCCTGGCTTCTCGCCTGTTGTTTGTCGTGCTCTTTCTCCCCGCAGGTATCGGCAAGCTGACCGGCTTCAGCGGTACCGTGGGGTACATCGCCTCGGTCGGCCTGCCGCTTGCCACCCTCGGGGCCGCGCTGGCGCTGGCGGTTGAAATCCTGGGCAGCCTGGCTCTGCTGGCGGGGTTCCAGACCCGCATCGCGGCCTTGGTGCTGGCGGCGTTCACCCTGGTTGCCAGCTTCTTCTTCCACGCCTACTGGGCCGCGCCCGCTGCGCAGGCCTTCGTCACCCAACTGCTGTTCTTCAAGAACATTGCGGTGGTTGGCGGCTTGCTGGCACTGGCGGCCAACGGCGCGGGTGCCTGGAGCCTGGATGCGCGCAACCAGCGCTGATTCCAACCCACAGCGCATCACTGGACTTGTCATGACACCCACGGCCACCGCACCCGTCCTGTTCATCTCGCATGGGGCACCGACCTTTGCCGTCGAGCCTGGCGTTCTTGGCCCCATGCTGCGAAGCCTGGGCACGCGACTGCCTGAACTCAAGGCGGTGCTGGTGGTGTCACCGCACTGGCAGACGAGGGACGTGACGGTCATGACCACCGCACTGCCCGCCACGGTGCACGATTTCGGCGGCTTCCCGTCGGAGCTGTATGCACTGCGCTACCCGGCTGCAGGTCAGCCGGAACTGGCCAAGGAGGCGGCCCGCCTGCTGGATGCGGCAGGTTGCGCTGCGCATTGTGACGAGCGGCGCGGCCTCGACCATGGCGCCTGGGTTCCCCTGATGCACCTGCTGCCCGAGGCGAAGGTCCCGGTGTTTCAGGTCTCCATGCCGCACAACCTCACCACCCAGCACGCCCTGGAGTTGGGCCGGGCCCTGGCACCGCTGCGCAGCCAGGGCGTGCTGCTGGTGGCCTCCGGCAGCCTGACGCACAACCTGTACGACTATCGGCAGTCCGGCGCGCCGACGGCGTCCTACGCCGAGGAATTTGCTGCCTGGGTGCGCACGGCGGTGCTCACCAAGGGAGCCCGGCAACTGCTTGACTACCGTGCGCAGGCGCCCCATGCCCAACGGGCGCACCCCAGCGAAGAGCACTTTCTTCCCCTGCTGGTTGCCATGGGGGCCGTCAACGATGCGGACGCGGTGACGGTGCTGCAGGGGGGCATCACCCATGGCGCCCTGTCGATGGAATCCTATGCCTGGGGGGCCTGAAATGCCCGATGCCCTGTGCGCCTGAGCTATGCAGCCATTCGCGGGCGTGCGCTGATTCAACGTCGCCTGCAGCGGCATGGCGCGCCTATGTTCGCTGGCGCACGGACGGCCAGCCAGAGGGCGTTGCATGATGCAGCCACTACCGGAAGCTGGCGCGTTGGCTTGTCGCCTCTGACGCTGGTTCTCTGTTACCCTGAACAGCGCGAACCCGCGCCAGGTCCCTGCGCTCACGGAAGTTCGCCATGCCAAAATCAGTCAGTCGTCCGCCCACAGCGAGCCTCAGCAGCGTTGGCGCACGAGACGGTAACCACGTGGCACCGCGCGAGGAAGCGGCGCTGATTGCCGGGGCCTTGCAGAACGCGATTCTCAACAGCGCCAACTTCTCCAGCATCGCCACCGACGAGAAGGGCGTCATCCAGATATTCAATGTGGGAGCCGAGCGCATGCTGGGCTACGCTGCGGCCGACGTCTTGAACCGGATCACGCCGGCCGACATCTCCGATCCGCAGGAAGTCATCGCACGGGCCAGGGCGCTGAGCGTTGAGCTGGAGACGCAGATCGAGCCTGGCTTCGAGGCGCTGGTGTTCAAGGCCTCGCGTGGCATTGAGGACATCTACGAGCTGACCTACATCCGCAAGGATGGCAGCCGCTTTCCGGCGGTGGTGTCGGTGACGGCATTGCGTGATGCCGGCAACCGAATCATTGGCTACCTGCTGATAGGCACCGACAATACCGCGCGCAAGCAGGTCGAGGCGGAGCGCCAGCAATTGCTGGAGGTGCAGGATCAAACCAACCAGCAGCTCAAGCGAACCAATCTGATCCTGCGCGAGAGCGAGGAGAAGCTGTCGGTGACGCTCAATTCCATTGGCGACGCGGTGATCGCGACCGATGCCCTGGCGCGTGTCACGCTGCTCAATCCGCTGGCGGAGAAGCTCACCGGCTGGACGCAGAGTGAAGCGGCCGGCCGAGCGGTAGACGACATCTTTCGCATCGTCAACAAGGAGACACGCCTGCCCGCGACGACACCGGTCATGGCGACGCTGGCGCACGGTGCCATTCAGGGGCTGGTGAACCACACCGTGCTGATTGCACGCGATGGCAGCGAATGCGATATCGCCGACAGTTGCGCGCCGATTCGTGATCGCGACTCGGAGGTCATCGGTGCCGTGCTGGTGTTTCGCGACGTGACCGGGGAATACGCGGCGCAGCAGGCCATGCGCGACAGCGCGGCGCTGATCCAGACGATTCTCAACACCGTGGTGGACGGCATCATCACCGTGCACGCACACGGCGGCATCATCGAGACCGTCAATCCGGCGGCCGAGCGCATGTTCGGGTACACGGCCACGGAATTGGTCGGGCAGGCTCTCAGCCTGCTGATACCCGAGCTGGAGCGTGGGCTGCGCGATGGTGAGGTGTCGCTGGCCCATTACGGAGCCAGCGCCGAGGCGCAGGCGGCCGGCCAGGGACGTGAGGTGGAGGGGCAACGTAAGGACGGCAGTCGCTTTCCGATGGAGATGGCTGTCAGCGACATGCGGCTGGGTGGGCAACGCTATTTCACCGGCATCCTGCGTGACATCACCACCCGCAAGCATGTTGACGCTGAGCGGGACAAGCTCGATCAGCGGCTGCGCGACCAGCAGTTCTACACCCGTTCGCTGATTGAGTCGAATGTGGACGCACTGATGGCCACCGATCCGGCGGGCATGATCACGGATGCCAACACGCAGATGGAGGCGCTGACCGGCTGCACGCGCGACGAGCTGATTGGCGCGCCATTCAAGAACTTCTTCACCGACCCGCAGCGCGCCGAAGCCGGCATTCGACGCGTCCTGAGCGAGAAGAAGGTCTCCAACTACGAACTCACGGTGCAGGCGCGTGACGGGCACCAGACGGCGGTGTCTTACAACGCCACCACCATCTACGACCGCGACCGCAGGCTGCAGGGCGTGTTCATCGCGGCGCGCGACGTGACCGAGCGCAACCTCCTTGATCTTGCGCTGCGGGAAACCAACCTCAAGCTCGACAGCGCGCGCCAAGCCGCCGAGAAGGCCAACCTGGCGAAGTCGGACTTTCTCTCCAGCATGAGCCATGAGCTGCGTTCCCCGCTCAACGCGATACTGGGCTTTGCGCAGTTGATGGAGTCGGGCACGCCATCGCCCACCGCGGTTCAACGCGGCAGCATTGACCAGATATTGCGCGCCGGCTGGTATCTGCTGGAGCTGATCAACGAGATCCTTGACCTGGCGCTGATCGAGTCCGGCAAGCTGTCGCTGTCGCTGGAGCCGATGTCGCTGCCCGAGGTGCTGCGCGATGTCCAGGCGATGATCGCGCCACAGGCGACAAAGCGCGGCATCCAGATCGAGTTCCCGAACCTCGATGGCCCGTGTTTCGTCGGAGCCGACCGGACCCGGCTCAAGCAGGTGTTGATCAACCTGCTGTCCAATGCCATCAAGTACAACCGCGAAGGCGGAACCGTCCAAGTGACTTGTCAGGCCCAGGGCATCGCGCGGGTGCGCGTCAGCGTACACGATTGCGGCGACGGGCTGTCGCCCGAAAAGCTTGCGCAATTGTTCCAGCCGTTCAACCGTCTCGGGCAGGAAGCCGGCACGGAGGAAGGCACCGGCATCGGCCTGGTTGTCAGCAAGCGGCTGGTTGACCTGATGGGTGGTGAAATTGGCGCGTGCAGTCGCGTCGGGTTGGGTAGCGAATTCTGGTTCGAGCTCAACCTGGTGGATGCGCCGCAGCCGCTTGGCGTTCTCGACGTGCCGCCACCGCCGCTGGCCGTTCGCACCGTGGGCGCAGCGGCGATGCGTACGCTGTTGTACGTGGAGGACAACCGGGCCAACATGGAGCTGATGGATCAGCTCATCGAGCGCCGCCCGGACATGCGGCTATTGACGGCCTGCGACGGCATGCAAGGCATCGCCCTGGCGCGCGTGCAGCAGCCTGACGTGATCCTCATGGACATCAACCTGCCGGGCATCAGCGGATTGCAGGTGCTCAAGATGCTGCGGGCGGACGCCCTCACGGCGCGCATCCCGGTGATCGCCTTGAGCGCCAACGCCATGCCGTACGACATCGAGAGAGGTCTGGCCGCAGGCTTCTTTCGTTACCTCACCAAGCCCATCAAGGTCGTCGAATTCATGCAGGCGCTGGACGCGACACTGCAGCTTGCAGCCACGCGCGCGGCGGTCGATGACAACCAGGAAACCGTATGAAGACGATTGAAGCTGACATTCTCAAGGCCCGCATCCTGATCGTCGACGACCAGGCCTCCAACGTCAGTCTGCTTGAGCAGTTGCTCGCCGAGGCCGGCTACACCAATGTCGTCTCGACCATGAAGCCGCAGGAGGTCTGCGCCCTGCATCGCGCGAAATCCTTCGACCTGATCCTGCTGGACCTGCAAATGCCACTGATGGACGGTTTTCAGGTGATGGAGGGGCTCAAGACAAATAGCACAGACAGCTACCTGCCGGTGATCGTGCTCACCGCCCAACCGGGCCACAAGCTGCGCTCGCTGCAGGCCGGCGCCAAGGACTTCATCAGCAAGCCGTTTGACCTGCTGGAAGTCAAGACGCGCATCCACAACATGCTGGAAGTGCGCCTGCTCCACCGCAGGCTTGAAGAGTTCAGCAAGGTACTGGAGCAGACCGTGGCCGAGCGTACCGCCGAGCTGCGCGAGAGCGAAGCGCGCTTTCGCAGCCTCACCGAACTGGCCTCTGACTGGTACTGGGAGCAGGACGAAAACGGCCGCTTCACCCGTGTGTCGGGGCCGGTGCTGGAGATGCTGGGCGTGGGCGTGGAGACCCTGCAGGGGGCTCCCAGCACCGCCGTCGCCGGCGGCTGGAATCAGTCCGAACATGACTTGCTGCAGGCGACGATTGCCGCGCGCCAGCCGTTTCTGGACTTCGCCCTGACACGGGTCAATCCGGATGGGTCGCGCCAGCAGTTCCGGGTCAGCGGCGAGCCCATGTTCGGCCGGTCGGGGCAGTTCATTGGATACCGTGGCGTGGGCGTCGAGACTACCCCGCAGGGACAAGGCCGCGTTGGCGCGCCCGCCGGTGCCTAGCCATGGCCGCAGTCATCCATAGCCCAGGGCAGAACCACCTGCTCGCGGCGCTGCCGGCGGCGGACTTCGAGCCCCTGGCCGACCATCTGGAGCTGGTGGCCATGCCGCTGGGCCAGATCGTCTACGAGCCGGGTGCGCAGATGCGCCACGCCTACTTTCCGACCACCTGCATCGTCTCGCTGCACTATGTGACCGAGTCCGGCGCCTCCGCTGAGACCGCTGGCGTTGGCAACGAGGGCATGGTTGGGATTGCCTTGTTCATGGGCGGCGACACCACGCCGAGCTCCGCGGTGGTGCAGACCGGTGGCCACGCCTACCGGTTGGAGCGCCGCTGGCTGCAACAGGAATTTGCCCGGGGCACTCAGTTGCAGAGCCTGCTGTTGCGCTACACCCAGGCCCTGATCACGCAAATGGCCCAGACCGCCGCCTGCAACCGGCACCACTCTGTGGAGCAACAGTTGTGTCGCTGGTTGCTGCTGACGCTGGACCGCATGCCCTCGCGCGAGCTGGTGATGACGCAGGAACTGGTTGCCAGCATGCTCGGCGTGCGCCGTGAGAGCGTGACCGAGGCCGCCGGCCGCCTGCAGCAGGCCGGCTACATCCGCTATCGCCGTGGCCACATTGGCGTGCTCGACCGCGCCGGCCTGGAGGGTCGCGCCTGTGAATGCTATGCAGTGGTCAAGAAGGAAATCGACCGGCTGTTGCCGGATGCGCGTGGCCTGCAGGAACAGGCCGTGCCTCGGTCCACGGCCAACTGACCAGATCGATTCGACATCCCCCCTTTTCAGGAGCCACATCACCATGAATCCCATCAAACTCATTGGCATCATTCTCATCGTGCTCGGTGTGCTGGGGCTGGCCTACGGCGGCTTCAGCTACACCAAGGAAAGCACCGGCGTGAAGCTCGGTCCAATCGAGCTCAAGGTTCAGGAGAAGGAGCAGGTCAACATCCCGCTGGTAGCCAGCGCGGGTGTGCTGGTGCTGGGGGTGTTCATGCTGTTGGCTGGCCGCAAGTGAGCGTTCGAATCAGCTGACGGGGGGCGCCGCCGCCCGTCCTGGAGGGCAACCGCTTTGGCGAACCCTGGCGTTGCCGCACGGGGTTCGCTTCAGATGGCCTTAGCGGGCCGGGACGATCACCACGGTGTCACCCACCGTGGTGCCCTTGGCGCCGGTGTTGCCCTTGGCGCCGGTGCTGCCCGTGGCTCCGGTACTGCCGGTTGCGCCGGTGTAGCCGGTAGCACCGGTATCGCCCGTGGCACCCGTGCCGCCCGTGGCGCCGGTATTGCCGGTATTTCCAGTAGCGCCGGTGTCACCGGTGTTGCCGGTGGCCCCCGTGTAGCCGGTGCTGCCCTTGGCGCCGGTGTAGCCGGTCGCTCCGGTTGCGCCTTGCGGTCCAGCAGGACCGGCAGGACCGGCAGGACCGGCGGGGAACGACATGCAGCCGCCCAGGGCCAGCACGACAGCGCCTACGCTCAATAGTTTCGAATAAGACATGGTGTTTCCTTAAGTGTTGCAAACGAGAGCCGCGCGCCTGGCGGCGCACGCCAGTCCAGAATCGATCAGGGTCTGGCGACAAACATGAGCGATGACTGATCAGGCCATCGCGGGGCCAACGTCGCGTACCCGGATGCTTAGGCAGACTACCTGGGAGCAGCTTGCCGGGCCATTCGTCACGACTGGTTCCCAGACTACGCGCACTGCCACGCCTGGTCGGTGCGCTGGAGCGCATAGCGGCCCATACTCTTGCGGGAATGTGTCCGGTGTAGCCCTGCGACGCTCTAGCGCAGGTGCACATTGCCGACCAGACCAATCACTCCGATCACGATCAGGTAGGCCGCGACGATGTAGTTCAGCAGGCGCGGCACGATCAGTATCAACACGCCGGCCAGCAAGGACACCAATGGGGCGAGGCTTAAAGTCATGGTCATGCTCCTGGATGGCTGCGTGGTCGACCACCGCGCAGCGGATTGGGCAGGCCGGGATGGCTTGCACCGCAGCGCATTCTCGGGCGCTGGAGGCGACGTGGTCTGTGCGCTGACCCACCTACGCGGGTCGGTTGGCGCAGCTTCAGGCCGGCGCCGGCGCGCGAAACAACAACGCCCCGGGCTCGCAAGCGAACCCGGGGCGTTTGACCAGCCAATCAAGACTGGTTTGGCGTGCCAGCGCCTTACGGGCGAATGGCGACTTCGTTGCGTACCGAGCGAACGCCATTGACCTTGCGGGCGATGCTTTCGGCGGTTGCCTTCTCGGCGGCGTTCTTGGCGAAGCCCGAAATCAGCACCGTGCCGTTGAGGGTTTCCACGTGGATGCTGGCGGCGTCAACTTCCTTGTTCTCGATCCAGCGGCTCTTGATCTGCGTGGTGATGGTGGCGTCGTCAACGTAGGCGCCAACGGTCTCCTGGCCGCGGGTCACTGCGCAGCCGGTGGCGGTGAGCAGGGCGATGGCGGTCATTGTGACTGCGAGGGTGGTGCGGATGTTCATGGTGAGTCTCCTGTGAGGATAAAGGGTGAAGAAAGAGGAATCCAGGTGGTGATCAGCCCCACCACACGTGGGCGTAAAGTTCGCGCGGCCTTAGTTGGCCAGCCAGTCCCTGAGCTCTTCGGCGTGGCCCTGTTCGTCGCTCAGGATGTCTTCGAGCATGCGCCGCGTGGTGGTGTCCCGGTCACCAATCAGCGTGATCATCTGGCTGTAGGCCTCGATGGCGACACGTTCGGCCACCAGGTTGGCTCGGATCATGCCCTTGAGGTCCTTGGACTCGTCGTAGCCGGCGTGACTGCGCGCGCTCAGCGAGTCAGGCGAGAAGTCGGGCTCGCCGCCGAGTTGCACGATGCGTTGCGCCAGCCGGTCGGCGTGGGCTGCCTCCTCGTTGGCGTGCACCAGAAACTCCTCGGCAATCTTTGGCGAGGCCAGTCCATCGGCCGTGAAGTGGTGGCGCTTGTAGCGCAGCACGCAGACCAGCTCGGTAGCGAGCGAGTCGTTGAGCAGCTTGATGATGTCCTCGCGCCACGGCCCGTAGTTGGGCGTTACGGCGCCCTGGTTCAGGCTGTGGCGGGCGGCCTCGATCGCCACCTCGTCAAGCACCATGCGCGGGTGTTCGTTCACAGGCAGGTGTTTGATGTTGCTGGGCTCAAGGGTCTTGGTCATGGGGTGTTCCTGGGTTGGGCCGGGTTCGATCGCGCACAGGCGTTGAGCCGACGAGTCAACTGTAGGATTGGTTGATGCCTTCAACCATCAGCGGGTTACGTCTGTGCGTGTAGGACGGCGCCGCGCAACCACATAGGTTGCATCGGGGCGGCAGCCGGCCGGGCCAGTGGCTCGCCCAGGGTCAACAACCGTTGCCGCACGGGCTGCTTCTGCTGCTGTGTGCGCTGGCAGACGGTCAAACGGCTGCGCTGCGCGCACAGTCGAAGTACCTTGCACCCTCGTGCGGGGCAGCCCGGCGTCCTGACAGGCGCCCCGGTCCCCTGGCGGGACCTCTTCGCACCGGAGACAAGACATGACCAACGCCGTCAAACACCGCGTGGCCCTGCTGATGGTGGCGGCCATGCTGGCATCGCCAATGGCCACGGCTCAGGCCTGGCCGGACGCGGATTACCAGACCGGCAAGACGCGGCTGCGCGCCGAGCTCAAACTTGACCTGGGCGGCTGTGAACGGCTGGCGCTGGCGCAGCGCAAGCTGTGCTCTGAGCAGGCCAGGCTCAGGCACACCGTTGCCCGCAACGAGCTGCGTTCGAGTTTCGCTGCTCAACCAGACCGGCAGAGCCGGTTGCTGGCGGCCCAGGCCAGGCCTTGAGGCCCCCAATCTCAATCGGCTCACGCCGCCACCAGGATCCCTGCATGACAGCCCAGGCCGACGCGCTTGAACTGCTCAGCGCTGACCACCGCGGCGCGATGGCGCTCTGCCACGCACTCGCAGCGTTGCGCGCGCGCGGCGCCAGCGGCGCCGAGATGTTCGATCTGGTGACCCGGTTGTGTCTGCTGCAGCGCGTCCACGGCCGTATCGAAATCGAAGTCTTCTACCCTGGCGTGCGTGCGCCCATCGGCAAGGGCGTGTTGCTGGACCAGGCCCAGGCGGACGACTGGGTGCTCAAGGACCTGATCGCCGATGTCCTTGCCATGCGGTCGACCGATGCGGGCTACGGGCAAGGCGTCGAGACCCTGTGCCGGGCCATCGCGCACCACGTCACCGAGCAGGAAGAAGTGATCTTCCCGAGCGCACGCCAGGCCGGCATCGATCTGGCAGCGCTGGGTGTGGAGATCGCGCAGCGCCGCCTCGAGTTGCTGGCGCAGGGGCTGAGCGAGGGGGCGCGGCTGGCTGCCGAAGATGAAGCAGGCGACCCGGTTGGGCGCCAGTAGCGCGCACCTCGGCGCTGGCTGGCACGGCTTGGAGCCGTGCCGGCCCGGGGCTCCAGAAAAGCACGGCCGTTGCGTGCGCCAGCGCACGGATTTCGTCTTGTCCTGTCCCTACGATGGGCTTGTGAGCTCGCAAATGGGCTCACGGGTCAAGCAGACCCTTCACTTTCACAAGGAAACAGTATGTTGAACAAGAATCAGGTTCAGGGCACGGTCAAGGATTTGGCTGGCAAGGTCCAGGAGCAAGCCGGGAAACTGGTAGGCAACAAGGAACAAGAGGCCAAGGGGCTGCAGAAGCAGGTAATGGGCAAGGCCGAGAAGCATCTTGGCGATGTCAAGGAAGTGGTCCAGGACGCCAAGGATGCGTTGAAGGACGCCGCCGCCCGGCGCTGACAGCCGCGCTGGCGGATCACGTCCCGCCTGCCGCACCAAGGGCCCATGCCGTGTGCCGCGTCGCAAGACCGGCACGCCGCGTGGGCCTCACGCTTTCAGCTGCCGAGAAATTCGCCGACCGGCTTGAGATCTTCGACCCGGTCGCAAATGGCCTTGATGATCACCAGAATCGGCACCCCCAGCAGCAGCCCCCACACGCCCCAGAGCCAGCCCCAGGCCAGCACGCCGATAAAGACTGCAACCGGGTTCATCTTGTTGGTCCGGCTGGTCAGCCAGGGCGTCAGCAGGAATGCTTCGAGGAAGTGAATCACCAACGAGACGCCGCTGACCAGCAGCGCCATCTCCACCGTGCCGAACTGAAGAAAGCCCACCAGCGCGGAGCCGCCGGCGATCACCACGCTGCCGACATACGGAATCAGGTCCAGCACGCCCGCCGCGATGCCCCACACGGCGGCATGCTCCAGGCCGATCGCCAGGAAGCACAGCCAGGTGGCCAGGCCCACCAGCACGCTGGTGAAGAGCTGGACCAGCATGTAGCGCTGGATCTGGTCGTTGATCTGATCGAGCGCCTGCAGCGTGATGCGCTTGCGGCTTAGCGTGGGTCCGGCAAGCTTCACCAGCTTGCGCCGGAAGCGGTCACCCGCGGCCATCAGGAAGAAGGCGATCAGCGCCGCCGTGCCCAACTGGCCCAGCAGCCCCATCAGACCCAGGGTGCCACTCCACAGGTGGTCCTTGATGTCGAATTTGGGCTTCTCCACCTGCACCCGTTGCACGCCGCGGTTCAGGGCCCCGGCGCGGTTCACGTCTTCGGCAGCCTGCTCCAGCTGAGTGGCGGCCTTCTGCACGGTGGTGAGTGCGCTGTCAGGGGAGCCAGGCAGGGCGCGCAGGGATACACGCAGCTTTTGCGCGGCCGCCGGCAGCAGCTCAACGAGCTTGCTGGCGTCGTCGCTCAACCAGTAGACGGTCGATCCGGCGCCGAACACCAGCCCCAGCATCAGCAGCGCAGCGCTGGCCGCGCGCGGGATGCGCCGCTGCTGCAGCCAATCCACCACCGGCGAGAGCGCGTAGCTGCACAGCAATCCCAGCATCACCGGGATGAACACCTCGCTGGCCCAGCGCAGCGTGTACACGCCAGCCAGTGTGGCCAGCACCGCCAACGACAGGCTGCGCACGTCCACCGGCATATGCAGCAACACGCGTGGCGCTTCGACTACTGGCCCTGGACTGTCAGTCGGATCGGTAGCCACGCCGCCGGCTTCGGTTGGGTTGTTCACGGATGACTCCGGTTGTTTTCAATTCGAGAGATGCTGCAGATCTGACATACCGCATTGAACGTCGCCGCAATCACCGGGCCGATCACCTGCACGCCCAAGGCGACCAGAGAGTACAGAGCCGCCAGCGCCGCCGCGCTGCGCCGCTCACGCGGCCGCACCAGCAGCCAGAGGTACAGGGGCGTGGACAGCAGGGCGATGGTGGCGCCCCCCATGATCGTGCCGTAGAACGGCGGCAGGACCCAGCCCTGGGCAAATGAGACAGCCAGTTGCAGCCGCAGTGGAGCCCGGCTTCCCGGGCTCGCGGGCGCGTCGTCGTCAGAAGTGTCCATGGGCTTGCTCACGGTGCGTGCCGGGATAGGCACGGCCATGGTAGCAGTGCGAGGCACGTGCCTGGCGAAGGCGCCTTGAGTTGACTGCGATAGGGCGTCGCGGTCACCAAGTTGGAGCAGCGTTAGGCGGGTCTCGCTACCGAAGCGTTGGCACCCACCGGAGATCGGCGGCGCTGTGAATGTTCGCCAGCGCACAGATTGCCCGTCGGCGAACGCCTACTCTCCAGCCATGCCGAGCACGGTCAACGGGCCGAGCCAGCCTCCTCGTGGTTGAGGTCCCCCGATCCGCGCCACGGTCTTTCACCTCAAAGGACACCACCTTGAACCATTCGATATTGATTGCCACCGTCGTCGCCACCCTCGGCGCTACTGGTAGGCATGGCGACGACACCACGGTGATCGCGATGTCCGCTGCCTCGGCACCCTCGAACTGAAACCCGCTGACACCAACCAAAGGAGACTCTCATGAGCTTGGGAACCATTCTGCTGATCGTTCTGATTCTGATGCTGATCGGCGCCGTTCCGACCTGGCCACATAGCCGCGGCTGGGGTTACGGGCCCAGCGGCGGCCTGGGTCTGGTGGTCATCATCCTGATCGTGCTGCTGGTGCTGGGGCGGATATGACCGTGCGGCGCATTCACTGAGATGCGTCGCATGACCATGCCGGCATGTCGTTGGCTCCAGGCCATGGCACTGGCACTGCCTTGTCTGGCGGCCTGCAGCGGCCTGCCGGTGATCGTGCCGGACCTGCGTCAGCCAGCCGGTGGGCCGGCGCGTCTCGAAGGCGTGCATGGCCCGCTCTCCAGTGCGCAGAGCAAAGTGATTCTCGATCGCCTGGAGAGCCGCGCCGCCCACACCGATATCTTTGAGCGCCATCTGGCCATTGAGGAGGCCGTAACTGGCAGCCCGCTGACCACCGGCAACCAGGTGCTGCTGCTGCAGGACGGTCCGGCCACCTACCAGGCGATGTTTGCCGCGATCATGGCCGCCCGGGACCACGTCAACATGGAGACCTACATCCTGGACGATGACGAGGTTGGCCAACGCTTCGCGCAGGCGCTGCTGGCCAAGCAGCAGCAGGGCGTGCAGGTCAATCTGATTCGCGACAGCGTGGGCACGTCGGGCACGCCGGCGGCGTTCTTTCAGCGTCTGACCGATAGCGGCATCCGCGTGCTGGAGTTCAACCCCATCAATCCGCTGCTGGCGCGCAAGGAGTGGGAGCTGAACCAGCGTGACCACCGCAAGCTGCTCATCGTCGACGGCAGTACGGCGTTCCTGGGCGGCATCAATATCAGCAGCGTCTATTCCGGCGGCTCCTTTGGCAAGGGCACGCGAAAACGGCCCGACGGCAGCCTGGCCTGGCGCGACACCGATCTGCAGCTGCAAGGGCCGGTGGTGGCCGAGTTCCAGAAGCTGTTTTTGGCGACCTGGGAGAGCCAGAAAGGCGCCACGCTGGCGGCGAGAAACTACTTTCCGCCACCGCAAGCGGTTGGCCGCCAGGTGGTGCGGGCGATCGGCAGTTCGCCCGACGAGCCGTTTAGCCAGATCTATGCCACGCTGCTGTCCGCCATCGCCAGCGCACAGACCAGCGTACTACTGACCAATGCCTATTTCGCACCTGATCCGCAACTGCTGGAGGCCTTGCAGGGCGCGGCCCGGCGCGGGGTTGACGTCAAGCTCATCCTGCCGAGCCAGACCGACTCGTGGCTGGTCTTTCACACCGGGCGCGGCTACTACACGCAGTTGCTGCAGGCGGGCGTGAAGATATACGAGCGGCGTGGTGTCATCCTGCACTCCAAGACGGCGCTGATCGACGGCGTATGGGCCACGGTGGGCTCCACCAACCTGGATTGGCGCAGCTTTCTGCATAACCATGAACTCAATGCGGTGGTGCTGGGCGCCGAGTTCGGCGCCCAGCTGCAGGCCATGTTCGAGCGGGATCTGGCGGCCTCCGACGCGATCGAGCTCGATCTGTGGCGCCGGCGCACTTTGGACTTGCGTTTGAAGGAGTGGTTTGCCAGTGTCTGGGAGTACTGGCTGTGACCCCTTGGGTGCGCCGGGCCCGCCCGCCGCAAGATCGCGCCAGTGCGCGCAATGTGCGTTATCGCACCGAAGTAGCGGCCCGAACCGGATCAAATGGCGCATCTCTTCCCTGCATTCACTGAAAGCGCCGACATGATCCGACATGCCTCCGACCCCGCCCCATGGGTCAAGACGTTGACGTTGCGCACCAGCCCGGGCAGCGGCAGCGCCGCACCCTTGGTGACGACCGCCACGCCGCGCACCCTGTCGCTGGACCGGGTTGCTGCCGCCCCGTACCTGGCGCCTGCCACCGTGGCGCGCGGCGCGCAACGCGTTGCAGACATACCCATGCGCGATTGGGAGGTGCTGTTTTGCGCCGTCAAGGACAGGCTCGGCCTGGCCGTCGGTTCGGGCCAGGCCCCGGATGGCCGGCACGATCGACGCAGCGGCACTGGTGTGATGCGTGGCCCGGTGATGGAATGCGTGCAGGCGCTGGACCGACTGCACGGCGCGCTGGTGCATGAACTGGATCGGTGCGAGCAGCTCGAAATGACGCTGTTCGACACCCAGACCGCCTTGGCGCAGGCACGTGCGGAATTGGTGGGCACGCAGGCGGGGGAACGACGTGCCCGCTACCTGGCGGCGCACGACAGCCTGACTTCCCTGCCCAATCGCGGCTTCTTTGGTGAGCGGCTCGAACGTGCGCTGGCGCTGGCCGCGACGCAGCGCCAGGCGCTGGCGGTGCTGTACCTCGATCTGGACGGGTTCAAGCCGATCAACGACCTGCATGGGCACGCGGTAGGGGACGAGCTGCTGCAGGTGGTCTCCGCGCGGCTGAGCCGGGTGGTGCGCGCCGACGACATGGTCAGCCGCGTTGGCGGCGACGAGTTTGCCTGCCTGCTGGTGAACCTGTCCGACAAGGAGCAACTTGGCCAGTTGGCTGGCAAGATGTTCGACGCGGTGACGGCGCCCTGCGTCATTGGCGCGCACCGGTTGAGCGTGCGACCCAGCATTGGCATCGCCGTCTTTCCGGCCGACGGCACGACCGCCGAGGCGCTGACCAAGTGTGCCGACGCGGCGATGTACCGCGCCAAGCGTGACCAGACCGGCCACGCCTTCTTTGCGCCGACGTCCGACGGGTAGCCGGACAGTCAGCCTCTGCGGATCAGCCCGAACAGAAAGCTGGCCACGGCCAGGATGGCGAACACGATGAACAGGATCTTGCCGATGCCAACGGCGCTGGCGGCAATGCCGCCAAAACCGAACAGGGCGGCGATCAAGGCGATGACGAAGAAGACGACGGCGTAGTGCAGCATGGCATGGCTCCTGGCAGGTTGCGCGAAGATTCGCGTGGGGTGGCTGGTGATCGCAGGCACGCTGGCCGCGACTGGTTCAGTGTGGCGTAGCCCGGGGTGCTTGGCGATAGGCGACGCACCTGCCCGCGTGTCGGGGGAGGTGAGGCAAGCGCGTAGGACCTTGCCCACAGCCTGGCCGCGGCTCAGGCGGCGCGCAGCGTGTCCGCCCGGGAGGGCGCCAGCGTGGCCCGAACCAGGGTGCCCTGTCCGGGGGTCGAGATCACGTTGAGGGTCCCGCCTTGCGCCTCGACCCGAAAGCGCATGCCGCGCAGACCGTAGGCGGACTTGGTCGGTAGCGCGGTGTCGAAGCCGACACCGTCGTCGCGGACCGATACCTCCACCTGGCCCGCCCGCTGACCCAGTGCCACCCAGACATGGTCGGCCTGGGCGTACTTGGTGATGTTGGTGAGGGCCTCCTGCACCAGGCGGAAGACCATCAGCTCGGCAGCGTCGCTCAGCGGCACTGCTTCGAGCGCACAGTTCGCTGACACCCCGGTTTGCTCGGCGAAGTCGCCGACCAGGATCTCCAGGGTGGGTACCAGTCCGAGGTTGCTTAGAGAGGAGGGCCGCAGGTCCTCGATGATGCGACGGCCCAGCGTGATGCTGCTGTTGAGCGTGCCAACCAGATGGGCCAGCAGTTCCAGCGCCTGTGGTGCGCGGTCGCCCAGGCGCGATTTGATGCGCGCCGCGTCCAGCTTGGCCGAGGTCAGCAGCGCGCCCAGGTCATCGTGCAGATTGCGGGCCAGGCGGCTGCGCTCATCTTCGCGGGCGGTCTGCAGATGGTGGGCCAATTCGGTCAACTGCGCCGTGCGCAGGGCCACCTCGGTCTCCAGTCGATCGTGTTCCGTCTGCGTGCGCCGGCGCAGTTCGAGCTGATGGCGCTCCAGGGCGGAACTCTGGCGCAGGTACAGAAACAAGGCCAGTACGCTGAGGGCGCTCAGCGCGGCGATGCCGATGCGGCTGAGCATCAGGGTCTGGTAGATGTCGTTGCGGCTGCGGTTCACCTTGCTGGTTTCGTGCCGCAGCAGTTCATTGCCGGCCTGCGAGATGGCGTCCATCTTCTCCGTGTCGATGCCGCTGAGCACCAGCTCGGTCGCGCTGCCGGAGCGCCCCTCCCGCGCCAGCCGGATGGTCTCCTCGAGGATCGACAGTTTGCTATCGGTCAGCGTGTGCAACCTGGCCAGCACCTCGCGCGCAACTGGGTCTGGCCCGTAGTACCGGTCCAGGGCCTTGAAGGACTCGGCGATCCGGGCCAGCGCGGCGTGGTAGGGCGGCAGGTAGTCCTCGCGCTTGGTCAGCAGGTAGCCCCGCTCGCCGGTTTCCGCGTCCAGCAGGCCCTGCTGCAGCTCGCGGATGCTGGTGCGCGCGTCCTGCATCGTATTGAGGCTATTGAGGTTGTCCACCGACTGCCAATACGAGCCCTCGCTGACGAACAGCATCGCCACGGCGGCCAGGCATGCCAGCGGGAAGGCAAACCGGCCGGGCTTGATGACATCGAGCACGCTCATCGCGGTCCCCTCTCGCAAAGTATGGGATCATGCAGTATGCAACGCCGCCCGATGCCATGATCCGAATTGCCATCGTCGACGACCACGCCATGGTGCGCGCCGGTCTGCGCCAATTCTTCGCCGACCAGAGCGACTTCCAAGTGGTGGCCGAGGCGGCCAACGGCCGCGATGCGCTGGACATCGTGCGCAAGGGCGAGGTCGATGTGATCGTGATGGACATCTCGATGCCGGGCCACAGTGGTGTGGATGCGCTGGCGGCGATTCGCGCGCGGGCACCCGATTTGCCGGTGCTGATACTGAGCGGCTTTGCCGAGCAGCATTACGCCACCACCTTGCTGCGCCAGGGCGCCAGCGGTTACCTGAACAAGGACTGTGATCCGGAAGAGATCGTCAAGGCCATCCGCACGGTGCACCGTGGGCGCAAGTACATCACCGCCGGCGTGGCCGAGTTGCTGGCCGAGGGCCTGGGTGGTGACGTGGACAAGCTGCCTCATGAGAGCCTGTCCGAGCGCGAGCTGCAGGTGTTCCTGCGGCTCGCCAAGGGCGAGACGGTGGGCCACATTGCCGAGGGCATGTCGCTCAGCGTCAAGACCATCAGCACCTTTCGCACGCGGGTGATGGAGAAGATGAAGCTGGAGTCCAACAGCGACCTCACCTATTACGCGCTGAAGAACGGCCTGATCCAGTAGCGGCCTCAGTCCGGCGCGCCGGCGCCGGTGTCGCCACTGGCGAGCCGGGCGCAGTAATGCACCAGCGCTTCGATCTCGTTGGACTTGTCGAACACCCGGTCAGCGCCCAACTCCAGGCACTTGCGCCGCATGTCCGGCGTGGCGTAGTTGCTGAGCACCACCATGTTGCGGCGCGGCGCGAGCGCATTGGCCGCGCGCAGCACGCCCAGGCCCGAACCACCCTTGAGAAAGATGTCGACGATGAGCAGATCGAACTGGTTGTCCGCACGCGTGAGCCACTGCACGGCGCTGGCCTCGTCCTCGGCCGTGCCGACCACCTCGATCGGGCCGAGCTCCTCCAGCGCCGCGATCAGGCTCTCGCGGATCACCGCACTGTCTTCAACGAGGTAGGTCTTGAGGGGGTTCATGGGCGTTCGCAGCGCGGTCTCGGTAGGGCGGGCCATGGCGGCCCGTTGGCGGCGAGCGTGACCGCGACGGCCTCGGCGCAAGCCGGATGCAATGAGTGAGCGGCAGGACACAGGCAGGACATGGATGATGCGGTCCAGTATGCACTGGCCGCGATGGCGTCGCCAGTGGCCGCCAGCGCGATCGCCTGTAGGACGCTGCCTACACCCACGCCGCGCGGGTAGGAGACCGACTACCGGAACTGGTGGCCCCGTCCGCTGTACGCCACGCGGCGCGTTCCGGATACTGGGTGGGCGACAGGAATGCCGTCTTCTCGGACGAGCTTCGCTATCCACAACCCTTTACAGGAGTCAGCAATGAATGCTCTTTTGAGAACCGCCCTGGCGGTCAGCGCCGTGGCCCTTGCCACGCACGCGGCGGCGCAAGTCACCTTCTATGAACACGACGGCTTTCAGGGCCGCTCGTTCACCACCGAGCGGGGCATTGGCAACTTTGCCCGCTTTGGCTTCAACGACCGCGCCTCATCGGTGATGGTCTTGGGCAATCGTTGGGAGGCGTGCGAGGACTTCCAGTACGCGGGCCGCTGCGTGATCCTGCGCCCGGGCCAGTACGCATCGCTGCGTGACATGGGGTTGAATGACCGTGTGTCCTCGGTGCGCATGGTCGGCCGAGGGGCGCGTGTTGAAGAGGACCGGTACGCGCCACCCCCGGTCGCGCCGGCCTACGACAGCCGCCGGCGCAACAATGAGCGGCTGTACGAGGCGGAGGTCACCTCGGTACGCGCCGTGGTCGGCGCGCCGCAGCAACGCTGCTGGGTCGAGCGCGAGCAGGTCGGGCAGGAGCAGCGCGGTAGCGCCAGTGTTCCAGGCGCCATCGCCGGCGCCCTCATCGGCGGCATTCTCGGCCACCAGATTGGCGGCGGCACCGGCAAGGACATTGCCACGGCGGGCGGGGTCATTGCAGGCGCCGCGGTGGGCGCCAACGTGGGACGCGATGGCGCGCGACAGGGCTACTCGCAGAATGTGCAGCGCTGCACCGATGTCCCGGCCGAGAGCCGGCCCCAGTACTGGGATGTCACCTACATCTTCCGGGGCCAGGAACACGGCGTTCAGATGACCGCGCCACCCGGACGCACGCTGACGGTCAACCGCAATGGCGAGCCGCGCGCCTGAGGTCTGCGTCACGCCAATAGGAATGGAGCCCCTCGGGGCTCCATTCTTCTTTGGCAGTCGGGGTGCTGCCGCCTGCGGCAGCACCCCGACTGCGCGGGTCAGGACTTCCCGAAGCTTGACTTGACCTTGGCCAGGCACTGGTCCTTGACGTCCCCGGCGTACAGGTCGCACTTCTCCTTCTCCACCTTGTACTGGGCGTCGAGCTTCTCGATCGCCGCGTCCTTGCGGGCACCCGCCACTTCGGTGCTGGCCTTGCCATAGGCGTCGGTCGATTTCTGGTTGGCCGTGGCGTTGGCGTCCGCGGTCGTCAGCGCAACCTTGGCATCGGCCAGGGCGGCCACTTCGTGTGACTTGGCCTCCTTGACGCAGACATCCTTGGCGTTGCCAGTCAGCTCGTCGCACTGCTCCAGCGCCACCGCATGGTCGGCCTTGGCTTTGGCTACGCGCACCTTGTTGCGGGTCTTGGCGCTGGGCTTGTAGCTGGCCTCCAACTCGGCGGCGGCGATGGATTCGACGCCCTTGGCCCGTGCGATGCAGATGTCCTTCGGGTTGGCGGACAGCGCCTTGCAGGCGGTCTTGGCGGTCTGGTAGTCGTTGGAGATCCGGTCTTTGGCGGCCTTGTAGTCGTCCTTGGACAGCGCTTGCGCCATGGCGCCGGCGCTAAGTGTCAGGCTGATGGCCAGGGCGATCAGGGTGGGTTGGATTCTCGATTTGGTCATGGGTGTTCCTGTCAGGGTTGAGTTGGGGATGAGTGGGTTGGACCAGCCCTGCCGCAATGACAAGGCCGGTACCGGGGGGCCGTCAGTCGATGCGGGTGCCGACCACCTCGACATCAACCCGGCGATCAGGCTGCAGGCAGGCGATGACCTTGGCGCTCTTCGCGCCCAGGCAGTCACCGGGTTTGGTGACCGGCTGGGTCTCGCCCTTGCCCTCGGCATGGATGCGGTTGGCGTCCATGTTCTGGCTTACCAGGTAGGACTTGACGGTCTGCACGCGCCGTTCGGAGAGCCGCTGGTTGTAGGCGGCGGAGCCAAAGCGGTCGGCATGTCCGGTGGCGGTGATGGTCTCCGGTGTAATCGACTTGATGCCGGCGAGAAACTGGTCCAGCGCCGTGCGCCCGCTCGGTCGCAGCGTTGCCTTGTCGAAGTCGAACAGCGCGTCGGCGTCGAGCGAGACCCGTTGGGTCACGCGCGCCGGTACCGGCAGGGGTGGCGGTGGCGTTGCTGCGGCCATCACCACCGGGGCCGCACGCTGCGGCTCGACTACGGCGGCTACAGGTGCCAGGGCTGGCTGCGGCTCGCACTGCTGGCGTTGCTCGGGCGTCGGGTCGCTGCCGGCGCGCCAGCAAAGGTCGAAGCCGCTGCGTGCCACGACGGCGCGCTGGTCGGTCAGGTAGCCGGGCTCGCTTCGATTGCTCTGGGCGCTGGCCGAACCTGCTGCCGCGCCCAGCACAAGCGCGCAAGAGATCGCAAGACTGAGGGGCTGTTTGATGAGGGCGTGTTGCATGATGGTGTCCATTCGATTAGTTGAGTCGTTTCGCGCCTTGCGTCATCGACAGCTCCGACTGTCGGCAAAGGCGGTGAAACGCAGACGGTCTTTGGCGAGCAAGCTGAGCCTGGTCGCCGAAGCCATGATTGATCAAGTGCGCTCAGACTTCCGTGCGCTGGCGCGCATAGCGCGATCGAATGAAGCACGGGCAAGGCCAGACACTCCCACGGGCGCGCGGCGGCGCCGAGGGCTGTCGGCCAAGGGGCTGCCGGCTCAGGCGCTGCCGGTCTTCCTGGCGGCCTGGCGCGGACGGCGGTTGCGCGCCGCCGCCTTGCGGGGCGCGGGCGTTGCCTCCTCGCTCGGCGCGGGCTCGCTCAGGGGCTCCTGGGCGGCGGCGGTGAGGGACGCGGCGTCGGCTTGCTGGGCAGCCGGCTTGCGCCCGCCACGCCCCTTGCGGCGCGGCTCCTGCACGGCGGCTGTGGCCTGCGCAGCAGTGGGCTCAGTGCTGTCCCGCCCCGCCAGTGGCGCCAGCGCGCCAGCCTGCAGTGGCACCGGCGCTGCACTGCTGCGAAACACGTAGGCGCCGGACTTATCGTCGCGGCCAAATTCGAGCAGCCCGCGCGCCTGCGCCTCTTCAAGCAGGTTGCCGAAGGCGCGAAAGCCGTAGTAAGACTCGCTGAAGTCGGGCTTGCGGCGCTTGATGGCCTCCTTCAGCACGGAGGCCCAGATCTTGCCGCTGTCACCGCGCTCCGAAAGCAGCGCATCAAAGGTCTGCACCGCGATGTCGATCGCCTCATTGCGGCGCGCCTCGATCTCGTCGCGCCGGCCCTTGTCCTCCTCGGCATGGCGCCGGGGCGCGGGCGCTGCGTCACGGCCATCGCGCCGGCTGGTGGCGCGCTGGCTCTCGCGCACCAGATCGTCGTAGAAGATGAACTCGTCGCAATTGGCAATCAGCAGGTCGGAGGTCGATTGCTTGACGCCCACGCCAATGACCTGCTTGGCGTTCTCGCGCAATTTGGAAACCAGTGGCGAGAAGTCGGAGTCGCCGCTGATGATGACAAAGGTGTTGACGTGCGACTTGGTGTAGCACAGGTCCAGCGCATCCACCACCAGCCGGATGTCGGCCGAGTTCTTGCCGGACTGGCGCACGTGCGGAATCTCGATCAGCTCGAAGTTGGCCTCGTGCATGGTGGCCTTGAAGCCCTTGTAGCGCTCCCAGTCGCAATAGGCCTTCTTCACCACGATGCTGCCCTTGAGCAGCAGCCGCTCCAGGATCGGCTTGATGTCGAACTTGTCGTACTGCGCGTCGCGCACGCCCAGGGCCACGTTCTCGAAATCGCAGAACAGCGCCATGCTGACGTTATCGGGGAAGGAAGCCATTGTTTTCTCCTGGGAAGGCCGGCCCGGTCACCGGGCTACGGCGTCAAAGTACAGGGCCGTGCCACGCGGGCGCATGTGCGGTATCGTACAGGCCCGGCTTCTCAAGTCACCGCCGAGCGCAGCCGAAAGCAGTCCTGATCCCAGGCCCGGCTGTCCAGGATGTCCTGCAGCACCGCCACCGCATTCCAGACATCCTCGAAGCGGGTGTACAGCGGCGTGAAGCCGAAGCGCATGATGTGCGGCTCGCGGTAGTCCGGGATCACGCCGCGCGCTATCAGCGCCTGCACCACGGCGAAGCCTTCGGGGTGCTGGTAGCTGACCTGGCTGCCACGGCGCGCCGTTTCGGTGGGGGTGATCAGCGTCAGCGGGTGGGCGCCGCAGCTTTGCCGCACCAGCTCGATGAACAGCGTGGTCAGGGCCAGCGACTTCGCGCGCAGCGCCGCCATGCTGGTCTGGCTGAAGGTGTCGAGCCCGCATTCGACCATGGCCAGCGAGGTGATGGGCTGGGTGCCGCACAGGTAGCGTGAGATGCCTTGCCGTGGCTGGTAGAGCGGCTCCATGGCGAAGGGGCGGGCGTGACCCCACCAGCCGGATAGCGGTTGCCAGAAGGCGTCCTGATGGCGTGGGTGGACCCACAGAAAGGCGGGCGAGCCCGGCCCGCCGTTGAGGTATTTGTAGGTGCAGCCGACCGCATAGTCGGCCCGGGCGGCGTGCAGGTCCACCTCCACGGCGCCGGCGGAATGGGCCAGGTCCCACACCGTCAGTGCCCCGTGCGCATGCGCCAGTGCGGTGGTGGCGGCCATGTCCAGCATGTAGCCGGTCTGGTAGTTGACATGGGTGAGCAACAGCACCGCCACGTCGTCGTCCACGGCGCCGGCCAGTTCATCGGGCGAATCGATCAGGCGCAACTGGTAGGCCGGCGCGCCGTGGGCTTGCAGTTGGTCGATAAGTCCCTGGGCGATGTAGAGGTCAGTCGGAAAGTTGCGCCGCTCCGAGACGATGACGCGCTTGGAGGGCGCCTGCGCCTGCTGCTGGCGCAGTGCCGCCGCCAGCACCTTGTAGAGGTTGATGGAGGTGGTGTCGGTCACCACCACTTCGTTGGTGCCGGCGCCGATCAGCCGGGCCAACTGGTTGCCCAGGCGCTGCGGCAGCTCAAACCAGCCGGCGCTGTTCCAGCTTCGGATCAGGCCGACGCCCCACTCCTGGGCGACCACCTGCTGGGCGCGCGCCAGCGCGGCCCTGGGCTGCGCGCCGAGTGAGTTGCCGTCGAGGTAGATCACGCCCTCGGGCAAGGCGAACTGCGCGCGCAGCGGGGCGAGCGCGTCCTGTTGGTCGCGTTGCAGGCAGTCTTGGCGGCTGATCGGCATGGAGGTCTCCTGATGCTTTGCGGGACAGACCTTTAGCTCTGTCCTCAACTGATTGTCGGATGTCGGCTGTTCACTTGGCGGGACAGACCCGTGCATGGTACGGAGTTTCCCGCGCCCGCATTGCCGCCGCGCTGCCTGGCCCAGCCGGTGTGAGAGGATAGGGCGATGAACAAGGCTTTCACCAAGGAAACCGACGGCGCGGACGATGAGGACGCGCAACTGCCGCCCTTGCCTGTGGGTGGCAAGAACTACATTACCCCGGCCGGCTACGCCACGCTGCGCGCCGAGTTGCTGGCGCTGATCGACACCGAGCGCCCCAAGGTGGTGGAGATCGTGCACTGGGCCGCCAGCAACGGCGACCGCTCGGAGAACGGCGACTACATCTATGGCAAGAAGCGCCTGCGCGAGATTGACCGGCGCATCCGCTTTCTGACCAAGCGCCTGGAGATCGCCGAAGTCACCGATCCCAGCCTGCACCATGGCGGCGATCAGGTGTTCTTCGGCGCCCGCGTCACCTATGAGGAGGAGAGCGGCGTGCGGCGCACCGTCACCATCCTGGGCATCGACGAGGCCAACAGCGCGCTGGCCCAGGTGAGCTGGGTCTCGCCGATCGCCCGCACGCTGCTGAAAGCGCGTGTCGGCGATGTGCTGTCTTTGCAGACCCCCGCCGGCGCGGTGGAGATCGAGGTGCTGCAGGTTGATTACCCGCCGCCAGCCGCGCCCGCCGTGGCCTGACGCCGGACGTGATTCAGAACCGGAATCAGGAAGTGACTTTGGCGCGCTCGGCGCGCAGCACCGAGGGCGTGCGCTTGAGGTTGCGCAGCGCGTTGTCCAGGTGCGGCCGGTCGCGCACCGCGATGACGAAGCGCAGGTCCGCCGCGTCCTGGTTCGCGTCCTCTCCCATGTCGATGTGAACGATGTCGGCCTCGGCGCTGGCCAGCGCCGCCGCCACGCGCGCCAGCACCCCTTTGCCGTTGGTGACGGTCACCAGCACGCCGGTCTCGAAGGTGCGGATCGGCTCGTCCGACCACTCCACGGTGATGAAGCGCTCGTTGTCCTTGTGCTGCAGCTTGCGCGCCACCGGACAGTCGGCCGCGTGCACCACCAGGCCTTCGCCGCGGCCCAGGTAGCCAACGATGGCGTCGCCCGGAATCGGGCGGCAGCAGGCGGCAAACTTGACCGAGGCGTTCTCGCTGCCGTCGAGCAACAGCGCGCCTTGCGCCACCGCCTCCTGGTTGCCAAAGCGTTCGCGCGTGAGCAGCAGGGCGTCGGGCTTCTCGCCGATCTCGGTCAGCAGGATCACCAGCCGCTTGGCGACGATGCCGGCGATGCGTTTGCCCAGGCCGATGTCGGTCAGCAGCTCGGCGCGCGCGCGGTTGCCGGTAAAGCGCAGCAGCTTGTCCCAGATGGCGCGGTGTTCCTCGCTGTCGCCGGGAAGCCGGTCTATGCCTTCGGCGCGCAGGGCCTGGGCCAGCATCTTGCTGCCCAGTTCCTCGGATTCGGTCTGCGCCAGCGTCTTGAGATGGTGGCGAATCTTGGAGCGCGCACGCGCCGTGCGCACAAAGCTCAGCCAGGCCGGATTGGGGGTGGAAACCGGGGCGGTGACCACTTCGATCACGTCGCCGTTGCGCAGCTCGGTGCGCAGCGGCACCTGCTGCCCGTTGATCCTGGCGCTGACCGTGCGGTCGCCCACGTTGCTGTGAATGGCGTAGGCAAAGTCCACCACGGTGGCGCCGCGCGGCAGCGACATGATCTGGCTCTTGGGCGTGAAGACGTAG
>Ga0207979_100189_pt1 | contig 27259 bp, 28 predicted proteins | sample LakWasM124_LOW14_2_FD_183936 | JGI IMG/M metagenome (GOLD analysis project Ga0207979, IMG submission 183936) | Freshwater sediment methanotrophic microbial communities from Lake Washington under simulated oxygen tension - Sediment Metagenome... | ecosystem: Environmental > Aquatic > Freshwater >...
GGTAGTAGTGTTGTAAGCGGTTAGGATTTTCGCCATAACGGCCATCTTTAGGACGGCGGCTTGGTTGCACGTAAGCTGCTTTCCATGGCTCAGGGCCTAATGAGCGTAAAAAAGTGGCGGTGTGCGAAGTGCCAGCACCGACTTCCATGTCATAAGATTGTAGAAGCGCGCAGCCTTTGTCGCTCCAGTATTTTTGCAGGGTGAGAATAATCTCTTGAAAAGTTAAAGCCATGATGTGTTCGTTGAAATTGGCGAAAAGTGCAATTTTACTTTGTTTTGTAATCTTGCAATAGGTTTTATCTTGACGACATTCTGTTACGTTTCCATATGAGCAGTAATAAGCCAAAACATACGGTCAGAAATAGCCAGTTGCCCCAATATACGTAAGGGGTTGTGCCGGTGTAGCCTTGCGCGTATCCGTCTAGTGAAGTTTGCACAAAATGTGGCGCGTGTGCTGTGAGATAGCCTTTTTGGTCGATAATTGCGGTTGCGCCGGTATTGGTGGCGCGTAACATCATGCGGCCTGTTTCAAGTGCGCGTGCTTGAGAAAACTGCAAATGTTGGTCTGCCGCGTAAGACTGACCATACCATGCGTCGTTACTGACGTTAACTAATAGTGATGCCATCGGTAACTGGCGAATGATCTCTTCACCGAATACATCTTCGTAACAAATGTTGACCGCTACTTTTTCACCAGCAACGGGCATCGGCTGTTGATAACGAGCACCCCGCGATAAGTCACTTAATGGCATATTGAGCCAATCTCGATATATCCAGCCAAATGCCACTTTAAGCGGAATAAACTCACCAAATGGTACAAGGTGAGATTTACGATAAGTGTAAGTGTCAGCGCTACCGTAACTAAGAACGCTGTTAAAGTACTCGCCATTTTCATGCTCGACCATACCCACCAGAATATCCCCTTGGTTTCTATGCGCGTGGGCAAGTAGTCTGGTTTTTAAAACTTCTGGAACTTCACTTGCGAGCACGGGCAGTGCTGTTTCTGGCAGTACGATTAGTTTTGCATCGCTACTTTCCACCATGGCAAGGTATTGTTGCATGGTGTGCTCAGCAATTTCAGGTGCCCATTTTAGAGACTGTTCAACATTCCCTTGTAATAGGCTGACACTCAATGGTTTATCTGTAGGCGTTGTCCATTCAATCTGCTTTAACAAATAACCTGACAGTATTACTAATAAGACGCTAGCAATCGCTTTGCTTTGCCAAACTTTTCTAGCTTGTCGATTTGCCAATAAATATCCAATTATGCTGGCGATAAATATTGTGATCAGCGTTACTCCATACACGCCAATAATAGGCATGTAACCAGCCAGTGGGCTTGCGGGTATTTGGCTGTAGCCCATTGTCAACCAAGGGAATCCAGTAAATATCCAGCTTCTTATCCAATCTGCCAATGCCCAAAACACAGGAATAGCAATAACTAGCAAGCCTGGTTGTTGTTTGCATATTTTTTTACTTAATAATCCGACAATACCCGGAAACAAAGCCAAGAATGATGCAAGTACAAATGTTGAGAATCCTGCCATTAGACTAGGCATGCCGCCATAGGTATGCAGGCTAATATATATCCAATAAATACCAACGCCAAATAAGCCTAAGCCATAAGTAAAGCCTGCGATAGCAGCTGATTTTGGTGAGTCACTTAATGCGATGAAATAGATAACACCAATCAGGGACAGTATGCTGGCTGGGTAAAAGTAAAAAGGGGCAAACCCTAGTACGGCAAAAGCGCCTAATGTAAGGAGTGCAACTGTTTTAAATAATGAGTTAGATATAGGTAATCGCATGTTGCGAATTGTAGCTTGTTACAGCTAGAGGTAACAAAAATTAATATTTAAGTTGTGTTTAAAAGTGGCTTATGTTGACATGTTAGCTAGATAAGACATATATTTCTTTCGCTAGTGAAAATATTTAAATTAATCGTACTCATTTAAAAATGGGGCTTGAATTTATTAACTTTAGGACATGGAGAAATGCATGAGTATCGCGTCGGAATTTAAACAGTTTGCCTTAAAAGGCAATGTCATGGATTTAGCAGTAGGTGTCATCATTGGCGCTGCATTTGGGAAGATTGTCGATTCTTTAGTGGGCGATATCATTATGCCGCTTATTGGAAAAATAGTGGGTAACGTCGATTTTAGTAATATGTTTATTGCTTTAGCGGCAGTCCCAGAAGGTAACGCAGGCACCTATGCGGCATTAAAACAAGCAGGTGTGCCGATGCTAGCCTATGGTAATTTTTTAACGATAGTGATTAACTTTATTATCTTGGCATTTGTTATTTTTATGCTGGTTAAGCAGATGAATCGTATGAAAAAGGCAGAACCAGCGCCAGCACCTGCACCAACTGCTGAAGATATTATTTTGTTGCGTGAAATTCGTGATGCTTTGAAAAAATAGAAATCAATACTAATTGAATATTCAAATAAAAAGCGCCACAAGTGGCGCTTTTTATTTGATGAAACTCTACTGTTTCAATGGCACTTCATATTGCTGGGTAGCTTCAGGGCCTTCACTACCATCATTCTTTAAAAACGCAACCATCACGACTTTGTCATCAATAAAGTCTAATTCTGTTGTTTCATAATATGAGCCATCTGCCGCGGTATTAATAAAGTGATATAACCAAATAGAGGCCACAATTTTGCCTGTGCCCTTTACTTTTACATCGTCTGCTTTAGCTGGCTCACCAAACTGCTCAATGATTTGTGCTTTTGTAAACTGATTGATTGACTTTACAAAGTCCTGTTCCATTGTTGGTATCGCAGTTGTTGCACTTGCCACTTCCTCTGCCACTGCTGTTTGTATCAAGAACGATTGCGCAATAAACAGCCAAACAAATACTAAGTATTTCATAACGAGCTCCAGTAAAATTGGACTAGGGGATTTAAATTCATCACAACATGAAGCTATGAAATAAATCTTAGTACTTAGTTCCCTATGTGGTTAATTTTAAATGGAATGTTTTGGCCTGAATTTAGTGTTTATTGAGTAACGCTGGCGCTAACGGGCTCTATAATGGCTGATACTAAAATGCTGTGAAGACGGCGGCTGTCTGCACGCAAAACTTTGACATGAATGCCGTTAAAACTTACTTCTTCATTGCGTTTTGGTAGGTGGCCGAACTTGCTGACAACTAAACCGCCAATCGTTGAAAACTCTTCGTCGCTGAACGATGTGCCGATAATTTCATTAAAATCTGCAATTTCTGTCAATGCCTTTACGCGGAACTGACCATCTGCATTTTGAATAATATTGTCCTCATCTTCATCGTAGTCGTACTCATCTTCGATGTCGCCGACAATTTGTTCGAGTACATCTTCAATGGTGACCATGCCTGCTACACCACCGTATTCATCTACTACAATCGCGATATGGTTGCGGCTACTACGAAATTCTTTAAGTAGCACGTTTAAACGTTTAGCTTCAGGAATAAATACTGCTGGGCGTAGCATGTCACGAACTTCAAAGTCATCACCTGCGTAGTAACGTAGTAAGTCTTTTGCAAGCAAAATGCCGATTACATCGTTTTTATTGCCCTCTATCACAGGAAAGCGTGAGTGAGCAGTTTCAATGACGTTGGGGATAAAGACTTCAGGAGGGTCGGTGATGTCGATGACATCCATCTGTGAGCGCGGGATCATAATGTCGCGCACTTGCATTTCACTTACTTGCAACACACCCTCAATCATGGCGAGAGAATCCGCGTCCATTAGGCTGTTTTCGTAGGCGCTGTGTAATAGTCCTACAAGCTGTTCGCGGTCTTCAGGTTCCCGCAATAAAAAATGGCTTAAGCGTTCTAATAAACTGGGTTTTTCCGAGTCGGTTGCCATTAGTTGGCGTCCTATGTAATGAGATAGGGTGAAGCATACCCTAATTTCGTGACAATTGCAGTCTCTAAGCCTTCCATCAGTTCTGCTTGAGGATCGGTTTCATGGTCATAACCATGTAAATGAAGAATGCCGTGAACTGTTAAATGCGCAAAGTGGGCATCAAGACTTTTTTGTTGCGCTTTAGCTTCAGCTTCAACTACTGGCGCGCAAATAATGATGTCACCCATCAGGTGAGGATCTTCAGTGAGGGGGAATGTCAGCACATTGGTGGCATAGTCTTTGCCACGATAAGTGTTGTTGAGTATTTTCCCCTCCTCAGCATCCACAATGCGGATTGTGACTTCGGTATCTACTCTTAGGGCGGCTTTTGCCCATTTGCGGAATTGGCTAGCAGTTGGAAGATTGCTAGCCTGGCTTGCATATTGGATAGTGGCGGCTAATTTAGGCATCTCTAATCTTATTTTCTCTCTTAGTCGCTCTTCGATTGTAGGTCTGTGCCATCGGTGTATGGAAACTTCACATGTCCATACCGCACCACTAAAATAGCCAATGCAATCAATAATATTGAGCTCGAAAGCGCGAACATCGTCATTGCGTCTAGCTCTTTAATATCAAGCACCAAGAATCGAGCCAACGCGATAATGCCAATATATAGTGGATATCTCACTGGTAGCTTTCCAGCAGTTAGGTAATGACTAAGCATGGACATTACTTCTAGGTATAAGAATAACAGTAGCAAGTCGCCCACGTGGATGCTACGGGCATCCCAAATATTGATGATTGCCTGAAGCACACCTAGTATGGTGGCGAGGCCAATCACAATCAATACTATTTGTTCAACGGCACTCAAACCCTTTTGCATGATTTTGCTGTATTTATTAGGTGTCATTTTTTATCCCAAAATTACCTGTAGTTGCATATTGTTTTTTTTAATTATACCTTGCCAAATCTTAGCCAAGTATCACCAGATTTTCTAGGCATCATACCGTATTACTCTCTACGTTGAGATTCGTATTCTTCATAGGCATTCACGATTTTTTGTACCAATGGGTGGCGAACGACATCACCAGACAGAAAGTGCGTCATCGCAATACCTTTGATATCTTTTAGAACCTTTTGCGCCTCAACTAAGCCACTTTTCTGATGGCGCTGTAGGTCAATTTGGGTGACGTCACCAGTAATCACTGCTTTGGTGCCAAAGCCGATACGTGTTAAAAACATTTTCATCTGTTCTGGTGTTGTATTTTGCGCTTCATCCAAAATAATAAAGCTTTGGTTTAACGTGCGTCCTCGCATGTAGGCTAAAGGGGCCACTTCAATTGCACCGCGCTCAAACATTTTGTTCACTGTATCGTAGCCAGCTAAGTCATATAACGCATCGTATAGTGGGCGCAAGTAGGGGTCTACTTTTTGGTTTAAATCGCCAGGTAAAAAGCCTAGGCGTTCACCAGCTTCAACCGCTGGGCGCACTAACACAATCCGTTTAACGCGGTCACGGGTCATGGCATCTACTGCACAGGCAACTGCTAGGTAAGTTTTACCGGTACCTGCCGGCCCAATACCAAACGTAATGTCATGGTCTTGTATTTGCTGAAGATAAGCCACTTGGCGCGGCGTACGGCCATGTAAATCGCCACGTCTTGTCATCAGTACTGGCATAGCGGTTGTGGCAACGTCTTCAGGTTTTAGCTTGTCTATTTCGACTAGACCTAGTTGAATATCTTCGAGCTCAATCGGTTTTTTTGCACGGCTGTAGAAGTTTTCAATTAGTTGAGCGGCAAGCCGAACGTTATCAAGCTTGCCACTGAAGTTAAATGTGCTGCCACGGCGATTAATGTTTACCTCAAGCGCAGTTTCTATTTGTTTGATGTTTTCATCAAGCGGCCCGCAGAGGTTAGCAAGACGAACATTATCTTCAGGACTTAAAGTAATTTCCATGGTTATACGATCTCGCCAATTAAGCGTCTTGGGTTAGAAACGTCGGTAATTTTCACATTCACAAACTGATGAATCAAGTTTGCATCACCTGCGATATCGACCACTCGGTTATTATCTGTCTTGCCAGCTAGTAAGCTAGTATCTTTCCATGATGCACCTTCAATCAGCACGCGTTGTGTGGTGCCTAGCATAGCCTCGGAAATAGCTTTAGCTTGCGCTTCGTTAATTGCTTGCAGCTTGTCTAAACGTGCTAATTTTGTTTCTTGTGAGGTGTCGTCTTTTAAAAACGCAGCAGGTGTACCAGGGCGAGGGCTGTACAAAAAGCTAAAGCTTGCGTCAAACCCTACATCCTGCATGAGTTTTACTGTCGCTTCAAAGTCCGCTTCTGATTCACCAGGAAAGCCAATAATAAAGTCAGATGTAAACGTTAAGTTAGGATTGGTAGTTTTAAGTTTTCGGATAATCGACTTGAATTGCAATGCAGTGTAGTTACGTTTCATCGCCATCAGAATACGATCGCTGCCAGCCTGTACTGGTAAGTGTAATTGCGTAGCAAGTTTTGGTACGGTGGCAAAACAGTTAATCAAGCGCTCATTCATTTCGTTAGGATGGCTGGTAGTAAAGCGAATGCGCTCAATTTGCGGGATTTCGGCAATCGTTTCAATTAACATAGCCAAGTCAGCCTCCACACCATCATATTCTGTACGGTAAGCATTGACGTTTTGACCTAGCAACGTAATTTCTTTTACGCCTTGTTCTGCCAACTGCACAGCTTCGGTCAGAATGTCTGCAAATGGCCGAGAGACTTCTTCCCCGCGTGTGTAGGGCACAACGCAGAAACTACAGTATTTGCTACAGCCTTCCATAATGCTTAAAAACGCACTTACGCCTTCCACACGCGGTGGTGGCAAGTGGTCAAATTTTTCAATTTCAGGAAAGCTGATGTCCACTTGTGACGTGCCGCTTGCTTGCTTGTTTTTAATCATCTCTGGTAGGCGGTGTAAGGTTTGCGGACCAAATACAACATCTACGTATGGTGCGCGTTTGATGATGTTGTCGCCTTCTTGTGACGCCACGCATCCGCCCACACCAATCACTAGGTTTGGGTTTTTCTCTTTAAGTGGAATAAAGCGACCAAGGTGGCTAAACACTTTATCTTCTGCTTTTTCGCGCACAGAGCAAGTGTTCAGCAAAATCACATCTGCATCATCAGGGGTCAGTGTTTCTACCATGCCATCTGACGCAGACAACATATCTGCCATCCGAGATGAGTCATACTCGTTCATCTGGCAGCCGAAGGTCTTAATAAAAACTTTTTTAGGTGTATTCAAGGCGTTATCGTCAAAGCGTAAAACATGATTTTAACGTATTTGCTCACTTGCCTCACGCAAAGTTGTTGACTACAAGGTAAAATGATTAACTTAATGAATAATTAGCTATTTAAAACATGCAAGCACTCCCAATTTTTATCAATATCACTAATCGGTTATGTATTGTGATTGGCGGCGGCGATGTCGCCACACGAAAAGTCAGTATGTTGTTAAAAGCCAATGCTGCCATCACTTTAGTGTCACCAGAAATCTGTCATGAGTTACAAGCATTGGTCGATGACGGGAAAATTAAATGCATTCAATCCAACTATCACAAGCAGCAGCTTGAGGGCGCATGTTTGGTCGTCGCTGCAACAGATGATATGACGGTTAACGAAGCAGTCTCCACAGACTCAAAGGTGCTAGGCATTCCTGTTAACGTGGTTGATGCTCCGGATTTGTGTACCTTTACGATGGGTTCTATTATCGAGCGTAGCCCAGTCGTGATTGCCGTTTCTAGTGAGGGTAACGCGCCTGTATTGGCGCGTTATATCCGCACTAAAATTGAAACCATGCTACCTGCTGGTTATGGCCGTATCGCGGGCATCGCTGGTGAGTTTCGCGATAAAGTAAAAGCAAAGTTTACCACCACACAAGCTCGCCGCCGTTTCTGGGAAGATGTACTACAAGGCCCATTAGTTGAGCGTGTTTTATCAGGCCAAGAACAATCAGCGCGTACTTTGTTGCAAGACTTAATTGATCAAGAAAACGTCACCACGAATAAAGGCGAGGTGTTCTTGGTTGGCGGCGGTCCAGGTGACCCAGATTTGTTAACATTCAGGGCGTTACGCTTGATGCAACAGTGTGATGTCTGTGTCTATGATAAGTTGGTGAGCCCAGAAGTGATGGAATTGGTGCGCCGTGATGCGGAGCTGATTTACGTAGGTAAATCGCGTGATCAACACACGCTTCCGCAAGAGGAAATTAATGCGCTACTTGCTAAGCTAGCATTACAAGGTAAACGCGTACTTCGCTTAAAAGGTGGTGATCCATTTATTTTCGGTCGTGGCGGTGAAGAAATTGAAACACTGATGGAGCATGGTGTTCCATTTCAGGTAGTACCAGGCATTACCGCTGCGAATGGTGTTTCTAGCTATGCTGGAATTCCGCTGACGCACCGAGACTACGCACAAGCTTGTTTGTTTATTACTGGGCACTTAAAAGATGGTAGTCTAGATTTGGATTGGGAAGCGATGGCTAGACCAAGACAAACTGTTGTCATTTACATGGGTTTAGTTGGTTTGGCGCAAATCTGCGAACAACTAATTAAGCACGGTGTTTCTCCTGATATGCCGGTTGCCGTAGTGCAGCAGGGCACAACGCAACGGCAGAAGGTTGTGACAGCAACCCTGGCAGACCTATTTGAAAAAGTGACTGAAGCGGGGTTAAAACCGCCATGCCTCACGATTATTGGTGAAGTGGTACATCTGCGTAAGAAGTTGGCTTGGTTTGAGCCTGGCGTATAGCTACTTTATTAACAGAGAATTTTGTTAACTGTCTATCTAATCAAATGGTTAGTTGATTAATCATTAGCTTGGCTTGTAAGTGATTTTTGTTGTATGTTAGTTTTTAATCGGGATGCTGAGGCGAGCTTCTAAGCCTCCTTCTGGCCGGTTGATCAGCTCTAACTTGCCATGATGTAGTTTAGCAATACGGTCTGCAATCGCTAGCCCTAAGCCGCTACCCCCGGCATTGCTGCGTGCTGTATCAAGCCGCTCAAACGGACGCAATATTTTTTCTAAATGGGTTTCTGGAATACCAGGTCCATTATCAAAAACGCTAATCACAATACAGTCTGCGAGGATTTGGCTGCTTACGCGTACTTGTCCGCCCCCGTAGTTATAAGCATTGCCAACGAGGTTGTCTAGCAGGCGTTGCATAGCAAGTGGTTTAATTGGTACTTTATAAGTGGGTGCTAATTGGATGACTAAATCTCGTCCTGCCCGTTCTTGTCTATCATGTAATCCTTGCAGCAAAGTATTGATATCGACCATCAATGTTGGCTCACCCTCCGTGCCGCGAACAAAGTCTAAGAACTGATGGATAATGTTATCCATGTCTGCAATATCCTGCACCATTCCAGACTTCAGGTAGCCACAATCTTTCTCCGGTAGCATTTCTACCGCAAGGCGCAGTCGCGCCAGAGGTGTGCGAATGTCGTGAGAGACACCAGCAAGAATCAGTGTTCTTTCCGCGTCTAACTCCGCTAGTGATTCCGCCATTTTGTTAAAAGTAGTGCTTACTTCGCGTAGCTCCGTCACGCTATCTTCGGGGAGTTTATCAGGGCGCTGGCCTTTACGTAGTTTATCGGCTGCGCTTACTAGTAAATTAAGCGGCTTGTTAATGCGTGCGGCTAGTACGTAGCCACCAGCTAGAGACAAACTCAATACTAGGCCAATCCAACCCAGCCATTGCCAAGGAAATGAGCGCTCTACGTGTACGTTTGGGATGACCACCCAAAAGTCATCTTGATCAATGCCAAAACTAACCCATAACCCATCAATGCCATAATGATTGGTCGTAATAATGGTTTGTACACCTAAGCGTTCACGTATTTTATCAGCGACCATATTAATAAATGGGTCGTCTGGCAGTGGAGCAATTTCTTCCATGAAGTCTGCATAATAAATACGCACACCTTCTTTTCCGGTTAATTCTGAAAGTAATGCTAAACGAAGGTTTTCTTGAGATGCAATTAAAGATGCACGTGTATAGTTAACAACAGTGACTGCTTGTAATGCCGTTGCCTGCGCGCGCGGCTCTCGTTCAAAGTATTCAAAAATCTTTAAAGATGCAAACTGACCTATCGCTAAAAGCAGAGCGATGAGCAGCATAATTCTTGAGAGTAGTTTTTTTGGTAAAAGACGCAATGGTATTGGCTTTGGTAATAAAATTGAGCATTAAATCAGGCAATCCAAGGCATGCAAGAAAGCCTGTTGCCTTGTTTTCGACTAATTATCGGCTTCGCCATCCGGTATAAATACGTAGCCAAATCCCCACATGGTTTGCAAATAGCGAGGGTGAGCAGGATCAGGCTCAATTAGCTTGCGTAAACGCGATACTTGTACGTCAATGCTGCGATCATAAACATCCAGTTCACGTCCGCGCGCTAGTTGCATCAGTCTGTCGCGTGATAAAGGTTGGCGCGGGTGATCCACAAAAACTTTTAGCAATGCAAATTCGCCACTGGTAATCGCAATAGCAGTCCCTTGGCGGCTCAGTGAGCGTGTGGCTGCGTTGAACACAAAGTCGCCAATCGTAATGTTCTCTGCAGCATTTGCAGGTGCGCTAGGCACTAAACGCTCATGTCTGCGCATCACCGCATTGATACGTGCTAATAATTCTCTTGGGTTAAATGGTTTTGGCAAATAGTCATCAGCACCCATTTCCAGGCCGATAATTCGATCTACCTCGTCGCCACGCGCTGTTAGCATCACGATCGGCATCATGGTTGCACTGCCACGCATTCTGCGGCAAATGGATAATCCATCCTCGCCTGGCAACATTAAATCTAGCACTAATAAATCAATAGCATCGCTGTTTAGAATACTATCCATCTCTTTAGCGTCATTTGCAGTTTTGACGGTAAAGCCTTGTTCTGTGAGATAGCGTTGCAACAGTTCACGTAAACGCACATCGTCATCTACGACTAAGATTTTTTTATTTTGGTCTGCCATGATTATGTTTAAACCTTAATTTTTTAATAAAATGATATTGAATGTTATTCAAAACAATATTATTTTCAATAACTGTAAAGTGTATGCTAAATTTATATTTATATTCAATATTATGTGATTAAACTTTAAAATTTATTGATTGTCACATGTCACATATTGTAAAAATTTACAATTTCTTACAATTTCATCGTTAAATGAAACATTCAATTAACAAACGTGCTTCATGATAATGCAACTTAAATTGTAATGCTCAACATTGGAACCTTGATTCTTTGGATTTGATCTTGCTAAACAATATGTCATCGACCAAGTATGCGTGCCTAGTTTTATGCATGGGATTAAGCTTTTCGTTAAGCCTAAATGCTGAAAATAGAAATAGTTTGTCAGCAACCGCTGACAAATCAAAGCGTGTGGTAGAAGATGAACGTTTTGCTGAGGATGACGGCAGAAGCGATGGTTACCAAAAAACGCTTAATTTAAACTTCAGTCCAGAGCGTAGAGAGATGTTGCGTAAGGCGCTTGAAGAGTATGCGCGCTCTATTGATCCGAGTCATGATCAAATTGAAGAGCGCAGACGTGCAATGCAAGAAAGCATTGAGGCACGTTTTTTTGAGGCAGATACCAATAATAACAGCACAATAGACCGGCAAGAGGCGACAGAAAAGCTGCCGCAGATCGCAAGACATTTCAACAGTGTTGATACCAATCAGGATGGCGTCATCTCATTAAATGAGCTAGTTGAGGCGCAAGCGAGAATCTTAGAGCGCCGCAGAGCGGCAGAAGCTGCAATTCAATTGGAAAAGCAGAAAAAAATGATTGAGGCGGAAGCGCTAGAAGAAGCTAAAGCCAAAAACAAGCAAGCAACTAATATACCGAAAAAGAAGTCACTGTAGCGTTAATTGGTTTCAGTCTTTAATTCACTTCTAGTGTTCGCCGACTATCAGCTGACATTCATGCAGTAATCTATATCCTCAGTTTTTAATTTTGTCTTTATACCCTTGCACTATGCATTCGTGCATAATAAGCGTCAATGATTAATCAATCCGGTGTTTTTGTATGGCGTTAAGGCTCGAAGTTGCAGAGAGCATAGCCAAGCTTCCTGCTGATGCATGGGATGTATTGGCGGGAGGTGTGCCACTACTTAGCCATGCTTTTTTAAGTGCTTTTGAAACGTCAAATTCTGTAGGCGCTGGTACTGGCTGGCAACCTTGCTTTTTGCTGCTGTACGATGATACCCAACTAATAGGCGCTATGCCGCTATACGTTAAATACCATTCTTATGGTGAGTACGTGTTTGATTGGGCATGGGCCGAGGCATATGAACGCAACGGTTTATCCTACTACCCTAAGCTTGTTTCAGCCATTCCATTTACGCCAATCACTAGCTCGCGGCTTCTCACAAACCATCCTGATACTAAGGCGTTGATTGTCAATGCCTTGTCGCAAATAATGCGACAAAACAAAATGTCATCAGCGCACGTATTGTTTCCCGATGATGATTCTGCAGAGTGGTTTAAACAAGCCGGATGGATGCAGAGGCAAGGCGTGCAGTTCCGTTGGCAAAATCTGGATTACTCTGATTTTGACGAATTTTTAAGTCAATTAAGTCACGATAAGCGTAAAAAGATTAGGCAAGAAAGGAAAAAAGTCACAGACTCAGGCGTGATATGTCTGCAAGTTAAGGGGGGTGAAATTACTCACGAACAGTGGAATTTTTTCTATCAATGCTATGAAAATACGTATCGAGAGCACCGATCTACGCCATATCTGACAAGGGAGTTTTTCACAACAATCGGTAATAGTATGCCACAGAATATCTTGTTGATACTGGCGTATTTAGACGAGAAGCCAATCGCAGCTGCATTAAATATTTACGATGAAGTAACGCTGTACGGTCGATACTGGGGATCGATGCAATATGTTCCCAATCTTCACTTTGAGCTTTGCTATTATCAAGCACAGATATTTTGTATTACAGAGAAAATTGAATTTTTTGAAGGTGGTGCGCAAGGTGAGCATAAGCTTGCACGTGGATTTAAGGCTAGGCCCACTTGTTCTTTCCACCAAATTGCAAACCCTGACTTTGCCGCTGCTATTGAAGATTTTGTAGTGCAGGAATCAAAAGGACTTGCAGCCTATGCTAACGAGCTTGATGAGCGTGCGCCATTTAAGTCTAAAGACTAGGGGCAATCAATAGATACTGGAACAGTCCAGATAGACCAGTATCTATTCGAAATAAGCTTTTTACATGTAGTTTGTTATTACGGCTTTTTCTCATCTTTTGAGTGGTGATGACCTGCACCTTGATGCGCTGCTTTACGTTCCTCACTGTCAATCTTACCGTCTTTATTTGCATCTAATTTTGAGAACATTTTTTCAGCACGTGCTTGATGTTTAGCCATAAATTCGTCACGCGATATTGCGCCATCATTATTGGTATCTACTTTATGACAGCCCTGTTTTCCATTTTCGCCACCATGATGATCAGCGTAAGCCGCTTGTGTCAGACCGAGTAGCAAAGTAATTGTGAGTAAAATCTGTGTCATTTTCATAAAAATTCCTTTTAAATTACAAATAAGCGATTGCTGGCTTAATTAACGTTACAGTCAGTATACTGTTGACACGCGATTGATAGAAAGATTTTGTGAGGGTGTATTAATTAAGATTAGTGCATTCACGATTGTTAGTCGCTGTTATTTTGTATTCAAACTAGAGTGCCATTCGATACAAGGTATGAATGATAAAGCAGGAGTTTTATGATTAGATTGTTATACAGTAGCCAAGCAACACAAAATATTACAGAGCAGGATATTGCTGAAATATTAGAAAAGTCTCAGAAAAATAATCAAGAGGTTGGTATCACAGGCGTTTTGTTATATGGAGGTCATTTATTTATGCAGGTGCTAGAGGGCCCTGAACAGGCAGTGCTTAAAAAATATATCGCCATTTGTGAGGACGAACGTAACAGCCTCAATAAGATTATTTATATTTCATATGCTGATAAAAGAATGTTTGGTGATTGGTCAATGGCGACCATTCAGTGTGATCAAATCGCCTTTCAAAGGATATTTGATTTAAACTCAAGAGCAACAGAAACCATCGCGCCTGAAAGTTTTAGGGAAACAATGCGTGATTTTTTGCGTAGACTAAATAGTGCAAAAAAAGATCATTAGATATTCTCATAATGCCCCATCATGAATGCTGATCTCAAATAAAAACGGCTCCATATCATGGGAGCCGTTTTTATTTGAGATATATGACAATTGTTAAACCATTGCGCTAGTGCTGTATAGCATATCAATATCCATAATAGGCGTACTCTTGCTATTTAAGCGTTGAGCAATTTGTTTAAATGCATTAGAAGCTGGTGTGAGCGGGAATGCATCAATGACTGGACGACCAAGTTTCGCAGCTTTCCCTAAATGTACATCTGCTGGAATCGCACCAAAGAACTCTAGTTCAATTTGCATAAAACGTTTAGCAACTTGCGCGATGTTCTTAAAAACCACTTCTGCCTGTGCATCATTGGCGTCATCCACAATAATCCCAAAAGAGCGCCTGCCAAGTTGGCTACAAATACGTTTAATGAGGGTATATGCGTCTTTAATTGACTCTGGTTCACGTGTGAGTTGAATCAAAATGTCGCTGTCATTCAGCGTTTTTAATGGCAGTAAGTCATCGTTATTTAGTGTTGCATCTACTAATACAATTTCGTATTGCAGTACTAACTCATCAAATAACTGATTCAATACTTGGCCTGCATTGCTGTTTAGCGGAGTGCTTATCTGGTTTTTAGGTAATAGTTTCGCAACAGCAAACTCTTGCTTAGTGTTTTTGATCGCTGTAGATAGTGATGCAGATGTCTTAGCAATTTCGTATAGTGTGGATGTTTTATCTACTTCATAGCTAGCTTCACGCGTAGTATTAGATGCATGCACAATTAGTACATCATTGCCCTGAGCACGGATAGATGCTGCTAGGTTAATCATCATGCGTGATTGATCTGTCGCAGATGCCGAAATAATAGAGACGACACGTGGTTTTGGTGCAGCCATAATGCGGCGTAAACCTGCCGCTTGGTCATTCTTAAAACTAACCACGGCTTGTCTCTGTAGATAAAGTATTTACAGACTTTCTTGTGTTACCCATGATAAAAGGCAGCTCTTCATTTTTGAATTGCAACGAACGACCGTCTGCACCTATTTTTAGTGCTTTCTGAATCAGATAGCTCTTATTCGCAAGATGGATATCTTCAGGCACACGCTGACCATTCGCTAAGTAATAAAGCTTTAACTTACCTCTGATAATAACGTCTAGTACTCCACCAATTGTCACTGCTTCATCAAGCTTCGTGATAATCGTACCATCCAAACCTTTACCTTTATAAGCTCTAATCACATCGGTTAATGTTTCACCAGTGCTAGTTGCGTTGAGGCATAGCAGCTTTTTGATGCGAGCATTGGTATTAGATAACATGGCAATTTGTTCAGTCACCATTGTGTCGCGCTGACTCACACCGACTGTATCAATTAAAATAGTACGTTTGTTTTTTAGCTCGTTTAAAGCAATCTTAAGGTCAGCTTCATCTTTAACTGCATGCACCATTACGCCAAGGATTTTGCCGTATATTCTTAATTGCTCATGACCACCAATACGATACGCATCAGTTGTAATTAAGCCTAAGCTCTCCGTGCCGTGTTTCATGACATAGCGCGCAGCAAGTTTAGCAGTTGTGGTTGTTTTGCCAACCCCAGTTGGGCCAATTAATGCAAAGATGCCGCCTTGATCTAGCATGCCAATTTCATTTGGAATGCTATCTAGATTTTTGCTCAGAATAGATTTAACCCAGGCTAGTGCTTTTGCTTCATCAAGATTCGCCGGTAATTTTTCCGATAACATTCTAGCTAAAGCTGCACTGAAGCCAGAAGACAGCAATATATTCATGATTTGTGTTTTTGTTGGGTACTGCTGTTGCACATTGCTCCAAGCAATAGTGGTCAGTTGTGATTCAAACACATCACGCATACTGCGCATTTCGTTCAAAATCTCAGTCATTTTTTGGCTAGCATCTAACATGGATGCTTGTATAAACGTATCTGGTGCTGAGGGGGCGCTTGCTGGTGTAGCTTGTATTTGGGCTGCTGGTGCCTCTGGCTCCATCATGTTTGGTACAAAGGGCTGGGCTTGATTAGTATGAAAGCCTTCAATCTTTTTATTAATGACAGAGATTAATGCCGATGGGTTATCTTCACCAAAGCCCTCTGTATGGTTGCGATAAGATGCCTCCATGATGGCTGCATTATCAACAATCGCGTCTAGGTCTTCTTCCTTCAACGCAGTGATTCTATTTCCGCCCTCTACGGCACGGTTAGATAGAATAATGGCATCCTCGCCAAGTTCCATGCGCACTTGTTTAAGTGCTTCGCGGGAGTTTATACCAAAAAATTGCTTAATATTCATACTAAATTCTAACTAGGAAATTTGTTCAGCCGATTGACTAGCCAGCAGAACAGATGTGTGTAAATGCGCCTGATCGCGATCTTTTGAATAGTTGGTCAACATGCCCAGCACTGCGCTGTCATCAAATCGGAAGCGTGTCAGCATCATATTCGTGCTGCTCAGCTTCACAACCTGCATATTGCTTAGGCTTTCCAGCAAATCGGCAATCTCTTTACTGATGCCTAAAAGGAACATGGCGGTCGCTTTATCTGAACTGATGAGTTGTTTAGCCATCATCAAATAGTTGAGATTTGCGTCCTTAATTTCAGACATCATATCCTTTACATTCATTTTGCTTCCTAATTCGTTGTTTCTATTAAAAAAACCGTGTTGCAATTGGCTTGGTGAAATGTAACTCTTTAGACTGATTCAACCAATGGGCAGTTGTCTATTTGTTTTGTAGGTTTTTGTCCTACACAATATGTGCTGTGCGATGTTCACCCAGAAGCTATTTATAAATAACCTTAGATGAACAACCGACATAAATATGCTATACATCTGAGTTATCGGTACACGTATCAACGCACTGGTTTAATCGATGTTTGTATCGATACTATAAAGGATAGTAATTAAGATAATGAATATTTGAATTTAGCAGAGTGATACAGTCCAAGCAGTAAGCCTTAATCACAAATGCTGGGCAAAAAAATAGCGCTTCTGCAAAAAAGCGCTACTAAACTTTGAGAGAGTATATATTGCTAAACAACATATGTTTGCATACTACAAGGCAATAATTAATGAAATATTTCATATGGTTAACGAATTGTTTCATTGTGAAATAATTCGTTAACCAGGTTGTTGGGTAGTGGTCAGTTCAAGTAAAAAAGAAAAACGCCCCATTCTTTCGAATGAGGCGTCCTTATTGGTGGTGAAAGAGGGACTTGAACCCTCGACCCCAGGATTATGAATTTGACTATAAGTATTTGTTTATTAATTGAAAATGTACTATTTTCTTTTAATAAACATGAATTTAGTAGCCAGATGATTGCTACCAATTTTTACATAGATATACTGCGTTTTAAGTACTTTTTCTCGATTTGGGCTACTAGGTGGCTACTAATTTTTTAACGAGAAAATAGTAGAACGGAGTATAAAATGTTGCACAAATTAACTAAATCATTTGTAGATAAAGTTTCATTTGAACAATCAGGTCAAATTTTTTATCGTGATTCTGAATTATTGGGTTTTGGTTTACGCGTAGGTAAATCAGCAAAAGTTTATTATGCTGAAGCCAAGCTTCACGGAAAAACTGTCAGAAAATCTATTGCAAGACATAACGTTGTTTCATTAGATGAAGCACGCTCACAAGCTAAATCTTACTTGGCTGAAATCTCCCGTGGTAAAAACCCACATGATGAAGAAAAAGCCAGGAAAGCAAAATTAGTTACCTTATCCGAAGTGCTAGAGAATTATATTGAAGCTCGCGGCAATTTGCAGCGCAGCACCATTCAAGATTATCGACATACCTTTGATGCTTATCTACATGATTGGTTAAATAAGCCAGCCATTGAAATATCAAAAGATATGGTAGAACTCAAATTTCGGAAGATAAGTAAAACTAGCCCATCACAAGCAAATAAAACCATGCGTAACTTTAGGGCGGTCATGAATTACGCCATTATGAAATATGAAGATAGTAACGGCGATTCTATCTTTAGGCATAACCCTGTTATCAGAATTACACAGTTACGTGCTTGGCATCGTGCAGTCAGAAGAGACACATTAATCAAGCATTATGATCTTGCTCCTTGGTATCAGGCTGTTATGAACTTATCCAATGATTCAATCGCACCCAATAGAGAAGTTGTTAAAGACTTTCTGCTGCTTGTATTGTTTACAGGATTAAGACGAAATGAAGCTGCAAAACTCACTTGGAACAGAGTAGATCTTAAAGATAAAACTATCGTGATTAAAGACACCAAAAATCATACTGACCATATCTTGCCACTTACGGACTTTTTACATGATTTGCTGACTAAAAGAAAAGCTGAAGCAAAAACCAAATATGTTTTTCCGAATGAAACAAATACTGGATACATGACGGATCCTAAAAAGCAGATTGCCAATGTGATAAAAGAAAGTGGCGTCAACTTTAGCACCCATGATTTAAGGCGTACATTTATCACGATTGCAGAAAGTTTAGATATCTCAGCTTATGCTCTAAAGCGGCTGCTTAATCATAAAATGACCAATGATGTGACTGCTGGTTATATTATTTCTGATGTTGAGCGTTTGAGAGTGCCTATGCAAAAAATTACGGATTACATTTTGTATAAAATTGGTCAGAAAGTAAAAGCCGATGTAATCCCGATTCAGATATTACAAGCTAGTGCATAATACACATTGACATCTGTAACGTTACGCATTACAGTATTTGAAAAGTAAATAACAAATGATTAAAACATTCAAACATAAAGGACTCAAAGATTTCTTTGAGAGTGGAAGCAAAGCAGGGATAAGACCCGATCACGCCTCTAAGTTAAGCCGCCAGTTAGTGCGTTTAGATATTGCTAAAGTACCTGCTGATATGAATCTACCAGGTTGGAGACTTCATCCATTAGAAGGTGAATTAGCAGGTCATTATTCAGTCACTGTCAACGGTAACTGGCGCATGACTTTTATGTTTGATGGTGAAGATACGATCCTGGTTGATTATCAGGACTATCACTAGAAAGGAATTGATATGAGCAGAATACATAATCCACCACACCCTGGTGAAACATTGAGAGAAGATATTCTTCCTGCGCTTGGCTTGAGTGTTACCGAGGCTGCCGAACAGTTAGGCGTAGCACGCCCTTCTTTATCGCGTGTACTAAACGGTCATGCAGCGATTTCGCCTGAGATGGCGTTACGCATTGAAAAGTGGTTAGGTGTCGAGAATGGCGGTAGTGCTGACTTATGGATATCTGAGCAAGCCTCATATGATCTTTGGCAAGCAAGAAGTAAATTTAATGCAAAAGTAACACCAGCAGAACTTTTAGTCGCCTGAATGCTAAAAACACTTTGAACTAGACCAGCTTGTATTTAAGGTTGGTCTGGTTCATATCAACAAATATATGGTTTATATAAACCATCACCCCGAAGAAAACCAATCAAATTCACGCTGGATTAATTGCTATCCATTTGAATCATATAATAAATTCATCATAGATGAAGGCTGTAAAATCTAGGAATGATTCTTGCAAACTCAGTTTGGATAAAATTTACAGGTATCTAAAATAAGGATATTCAAAAAGTAAATTTCAACGCTGAGAAATAGAGGCAAGAGTGCGCTATAAGAAAAAGAAAACTTCACTTTTAGAGCAAGTGTTAAGTTCCGATTGGAAATTTTCGGCAGTATTGGCTGCAATCATCCTCGGATTTTCGTTTGTGATACTTCCAATAGTTGGACTTTCAAACAAAATTATCAAAATGCTGATACCGTTCATTCAATCGCTTTCAGTGTTGGTGATTGTATTCTTATCCATGGTTGCAATCGTCAAAGTCTTAATCGCCATCATCTTAAAAAACAAAGAGAAAAGAAGTACTGATTTTCTTAATCCACGCTTGGCAAGATTTAGTGATCAAGATAAAGACAACAAAAGCTTTGATCGTGTAGCGCCATTCATTAAGCATCAAGAAGAATCAAATAACTCTGATCAGCCCTCATCCTCATCTTCTGACGTAAAGAAAAGCCACCAGTATGGTTACGCACCTGTCGTCAATCCAAGTTTAAGTCGAACCAATACGCGAGTAGAACCGTTTATTGCAGAGCAAAATAAAGCTACCTATGACACACCGAAAGTAGAAGATGTTCGAGATAAATGGACGCTGGACTTTATCAACTCACTTGAGTGGAAAAGGTTTGAAGATATCACTAGTGCATATTTTCATGAAATCGGGATTAAAAATAAACAAACTGGTCTTGGCGCGGATGGTGGTATTGATTTACTGCTGTATGAAACAAATGCAGAGCGACCTACTGCGATTGTGCAATGTAAGAAATGGTCAAATATCGTAGGGATAAAACTGTTAAGAGAGTTCTTAGGTGTGATGTCGCATCAAGGCGTTGCTAAAGGATATTTCTTTACGACTGATAAATTTAACCAGGAAGCAATCAAATTTGCCAAAGAGCACAATATAGAGTTGGTTGACGGTAAAACACTCATCGCTAAGTTGCAGCGATTATCTCCTGAGTCGCAATATCGAGTTTACACAAACATCACAAGCGGTGATTACACTACGCCAACTTGCGTGCGATGTGGCGCTAAGATGGTATTAAGAAAAACAGAAGAAAAAGAATTTTGGGGATGCAAAAACTTTCCTAAGTGTAGAACGGTAATTAATATTAAAACACCACCTAAACCTAAGCCGCCAAGAAAGTTTGGTTTTAGATTAAAGAAAGTTAGGTAAGCTTTGATTAGTACAGCTCTTAATTTCATCCGAAATAAATACTACAGTATGATTTATTTTAATGATGAGCCTGTTCTGGAAGATTTGCCTGTTACGCCTGAGCTTATTGCTAAAAGATTTATCTCCTTGTTTGAAATGCATGGCATTCAAATTACAGAAATTCCAGAAATTAAAGGATTTGAGAGTATTTCACTCCACGAATTAAACTCTACCGATAGGTTGCTTCAAAAGTTAACGCCTGATTTTCTTAAAAAAACGGCTGACTTTTTCGGCATTAGAATTGAATGGCTACGCTCAGGTGAGCCTGATTTATATCACCATCGTTTTTGGTATAAAAACTTAACGGAGTTTTTCGAAGATCTAAAAGAAATAGATTTTAATCAGGTATATGATCCCTTCGAAATCATCACGATCAATGACACATTTGATCTTCACTCAGATTCCTACCAACCCTTTCTTTTAGTCTTAAAAAAACATATAGCCGAAATTGACGATAGAGAAGTATTTCGTTTCTATGTTGAGTTGGAATGGGATTGGCATCATGCACCTTGCCGTTTGCAGGCTAAAGCATTAGCGACCAAATATTATGAGTTAACGCATCGAATGATTCCAATTTACAAGGTTGATAGAGATACCTTTAAACAATTAAGCAATCGATACATTACGCCAGAAACAGAAAAAACAAAAAATCATAAAGTTAGTTTCGAAGAGTTCGGTGCGCTTGATTTTAATTATTTTGATGGACCATATGAAAAAGAAGAGCGTAATGCAGTTCTTGAGGAAATCAAAGAATACAAAATTGATTCTATCAACTTCCATTATGTTGATGTGGAAAATGAACATCCAACAAAAGACAACAATAATGTTAAAAAATCAAAAGCTGGGAGAAAGAAAAATATAGGTAAGCGTGAGCTAAAAGAGCGTTTTATTGAAATGTATCATCAGAAAATTCAACTAGATGAAATATCCCGTAATCAGGCTGCAGCTGAGTTTTATCAATGCTTGAGTCCTGATGAAGAGAAAATTCTTCTCAGGTCAACCAAAAATTATGATCACCTCAATGAAAATAAGTTGGAAGAATTGATTACTCGAACCATTAAAGATTATTACAGATATTACGAAAAAAATTATTCGTAATACTGAAAAATATTAATAAATTTATAATAATCAATGCATTATATTGTTTGTAGTACAAATTACAATTTAGTGTTCTAGCAAGCTATTTACCAAAATTGCAAACTGTTTCCACCTTCAATAACCAAAAGGAAACAGTAAAATGCAAATTCAAACCGAACTGCTGCATACAAAAGATGCAGCGAAATTTCTTAATGTAAGCGTTGCTTTTTTAGAGCGTGATCGCTGGGCAGGTGCAAGAATCCCATTTATCAAAGTGGGATCACGTGCCGTGCGTTATCGTTTAGACGATCTACAAACGTACATCAATAATCAACGACATGACTCTGTATTGGAGTCTCGCCATGATTAATTTGGATAAATTTATCATTGGTGGCGAGGTCGTGCATGAAACCTTGCCCTCTGACCATCCTTTGGTGAGAGGGCAGCCAATCAACACGCCTATCTACGATCAAGACTATCAATGGCGATTAAAAATACAGGCATTTACCCAAGGCGGATTTGAAGCCAAAGCGGTATTAGTCAATCGCAACCATTTAAACCGTTTGGTCAATCTAAATCGAGAACGTGGTAAGCGACCAGCACCTAAAGATAAAGATGAAGAAGCAACCAAGAGAGATTTAGAAAAGTGTGCTTACCGTGCTGCTAGAAGAGTACGCCATCTTTGTTTAGAAATACGTGCAGATCGCTTACTGACGCTGACCAGTCGCAATTTACTGACTGACTATGATCAGCTCACGGCTACCTGGAAACGCTTTATGCGCTTATTAGAAAGTGCTGGCGAGTCATTTGAATATGTCGCTGTACCAGAACTACATAAAAACGGTGAGCATTACCATATTCATGCTGCGATTAATGGCTTTGCACGTGTTGAACTGTTGCGTAAATGCTGGCAGATTGCGCTCGGTGGAAAAGGTGACGAAAGGGGCGAAAACGCGCTTGGTAATGTTGATATTAGATCGACAAGGCGTAAGGGTCAGCACAAAAGTAAACAGGCCATAGGCGTTGCAAAATACATCTCTAAGTACATTACCAAAAGCTATATCGAACATCATCAATTCAATCGAAAACGCTATTGGGCGCCTCGTTCTATTAAGCTACCTGAAACTACGGCAGAGTGGATGCAAGCCGAGTATTTAGCCGATGCTGTACAAGAGCTTTATTCACGGTTTGATACTGCCATTATGGTTGAGGCAGTTAAAGACAGAAGCTTATACATAACAGAAGCAAACGTACCAATGATTTTCATGCGGTATTTACCGAACGAAGAAAAACCTTTACCAACGCCATTTTAGGCATCGGTCGCACGCACCGCGCGCCACGCGTCAGCGTGCCGCACGGAGCGGAGCGACGGTGTCCTTTAGACTAGATATAAAGGACATTTAAGTACAGCAATTTAGAGATTTTAATTAAGCCACTCATTTGGTATTAATGCATGGCCATCTCTCCAAGCGGGCTCAACTAGCATATCTTGAAACCATTGATCCGGTAGATTAGCATGCTCAGTGATTATGACTTGAAAGTTAGGGTTTAGCTCTTCACATACATCTTTCAGTAGCTTGAACATTCTACTTACCGCATCTATATCCGCATCCGCTTTTTCTAAATTATCTAGTGAACCATCAAGTGATTTGTAGATAATATTAGATGGAAAATATACTTGTGATGGTTGATCAATTACTAAGATGCCAGGTACTGGCCTATCGTTTTCTATAAAATGTTTATGTAATGCTAACAATGCTATTAAATGACAACCTAACCAGTTTTCACCGCTTCCCATTCTTTCCATAGGAATAGCTCTATTATTGAGAGTATCTGCAATTACTGTTAAATTGTTTAAATTAAACCGATAAGGCGAACCTGAGAACTCAAGCTTTAAATCTTTTGCTAGTCTTGTCATTGTCACACCAATTCTGTTTATAGCCGACTCGAGTCGTAAATTGGACTCTTCATCATCTAATAGTTCAGCTAGAACTCCCAAACGGGATTTAATTGATTCAATTTGAGAGTTTATTGATAGATCATTTTCCAACTCTTGTACGCTCTCAAGGTATAAGCTTATTCTTCCTACGACTATTGCTATTCTAGAGTTTAAATCTTGTTGCGCTTCATATGAATCGTCTGTATCAGCAATAATTTTTAGTTTGCGTTGTACTTCTTGAATAATCAATTTTTGTTTATCAGCTTCAATTTGGAGCTTGTTTGCATGGTCTCTTAAGCGAGGCTTTTGCGCATCAATAATTTCAAGATCATTAGATAACGAGTTTAAATGACTTTGTAAGGCTTTTATTGTTGGCACTTCGTGAGATAGTGAGCCACACAAAGGACAGTGGTGTTCATTGTTATCGATAGGCAATATGTTGATAGTTTGTAATCTTCGTAATTGATCACTTGCAGTTTCATCAAAACCTTGAGTTTGAGTTTCAAAAAACTTAATTTGGGAAATCCTGTCACTAATTTCCCTATATCGATTTCTTGCTTGATCAATTTCGATATTAAGTCCTAGAAGAGAGTCATTTTCTTTACTTTCTATTGACACACTCTGATTAGATTTCCAGTGTTTGACACTAGACAAAGCTTCGCGAAGCTTTTCTTTACTAGATACATCATGATTTGAATCTAAAAGCCCAACTCTTTTGGCTTCTTCTAGCAGCTGTATTGCCTGTACATTACCAACACCGCTGACCGAGGTTAGTTCATAAAGCTTTCGTTCTAAAGTTCTGAGTGTTTTTTTGAGCTCGCGCTCCTCTTGAGATAAAGTCAATTTGTCTTCATGCACTGCACCTAGTAAGTAGGGCAATGTATCTTTAATTGCTTGTGGCATGAATTGTTCACTTTGTCTGTGAAACAGCAGTGATCTATTTGCTATTTCTCCCTGCTCCTGAAAAAGGAAGAATTTAGTATGTGCAATAGTTGCTTGTAGAGGTGCGCGTGTTCTATCCTCTGGTGGAACATTTAAGTTAGGAGAAATATGTAAGAGAGATGATAGATGATTGGTTATACCATCGTCGTTAGTATTTATGGTTAAGTCAGACATTGGGGGTATATCAATAGAATTGGCTATTCTTAAATGTGCTGTTGATTGACTCCCAGCTCCATTTTTAGGGGCGGGTTTTGCAATAAATACCTGCGTGCTATTAATTTGTAACTTTATTGCGTACCATAAAACCACATCTCTGTTTACGCCTTCAAAAATTCGAAAAGTACTTCTTCCAAGGCAATAGTCAATTATATCTATTAAAGCAGACTTCCCAGTGCGAGATTGACCCGTAATAATATTCACTTTGCCTTGTTTGAATTTTAGCTCTCTAGTTCTGTTTTTAGTGCCATATAGAATAATTGAATCAATTTGCATTGTCATGGGCGAACTCCAAAAATAGAGAATAAAGTATGTGTTTGCGTAATTTGCCCTAAGAGCTTACCAACTATTAGAGCTTTTTTTGTTATTTCAATATTATGATGGTCTCGCTCCCATTTCTTAATGTTAATTTCTTTGGAAATTAAATTTCCATTTAGGGTAATTGTTAGAATTTGATTTGAAATGCCAAAAGATATTGCTTCTCTAACATACGGAGATAGTGAGCGAGAAAGCTCTGGAAATTCAAATAAGATATCTTGATTTTCAGTAAGCCAAGAATGAAGCTTTGTAATTGCTGATTTTGGTAGTAGTTGATTAAAGCTTGGAAATATCACTAAAGGGATAGCTAAAAAGGCTACAGAATAAGGTAAATCTTTTGAAGACTGTGCATTGTATCCTTCCGCAACTTTAGCAAGTAATATTGCCAAGAATGATGGATTGAATAAGTTTGCTAACTCAGTCGGTCTTCTCTCCCAACTTACACGATTAACCATTATTTGCTGCAATACTAATAGTTAATTTTAATTTCTTTATAAATTGGGGATGCCAATGGATCGCAGGTTCTGGTTCCTTATCTGCGAGTAAATGAAAACTTCCCCGTCGAACAAAGTCGGAGTCAACCCTAGGTCTTATTTTCAAATGAAGAGCTTTGAATTCTGCCCACGCAAGTACTTGGCTACCAATGCTTACTAAATCTTCTTCACTCTTGCTTCCAACTGTATCGTCATAGACACTGTCAAAAAATCTTTCCCACTCGTCAATCAATCTCGCCTCAAACTTTGTAAGTTCATCAGGCAAAACTAAACCGTCATTTATCCATTTACTTCTTTGATTGAACGCTCTGTAATAATCTAAAATCGCTTTCTCGATAACTCTTTGTTTTTGGTTAATCTCTTTTAATTGTTTTACGAATAATTTTTTTTCGCTATCTATAAAATAACTGCTCTCGGGTATCGCATCCAAAAAGTCAATAGGTAGGTCGTCTTCAGCAAAACTTTGGGCTAATGAAGCTATTTTTTCGTTGAGCTCATAGGCGGATATTGATTGTATAATTTCAGGAAATAGTAAGTGAGTAACAACTTTATCAAACCACCAGCCTTCTAGCCTTTCATAAAGACTGTTTAAATGAATTTTCCTTACAGTAGGGCGTATTTTCTTTTTAATAATATCTTTATATTCATCAATATTATTCTGAGAATCCAAAACAGTAATTGAGGAAACTAGAGCTTTTTTTTGTGGATCAGACAAAGCTTTGTAAGCAAAAAAAGATTTACTTAAACTTACACTTTTCGAATCATCTGCTACAGTTTCTAGTAATTCGAGGGCTTTAACAGTATCTCTATTTGCAGCACCTAACAGGGAAGCAATGCTGCCAGTTTTGGAGGTGGAAGTCGTAAGTAATATTATTTTTGTATCTGTCAGTGCAAATGATTTCGCGGTAACCTGTTCAGCCCATACTCTAATTGATTTCCATAAGTCTGTACTGTAATCCGTCAAATCAGACTCTTTCTTTACATGATGTTTCAGCTGAGCTAATGTCAACTTTGCCGAGTTACTTTTGTCTTCTATTTGTATATCATCTAATGCTTCGAGCTTAATAAATGCATCGTCTGAGGTTTCTAATAGCATAGCAAGAGCCACTCTTGCCTGGTACAGATAACCTAAAGCTTGTGGACCAGCAGAAAACGTTGCTCCCATTATGAACCCTCAAATTATTATTAATTTTTTATATTACTCATTAGCAGTTTAAAACAATTTCATATTCAGTTGCTTATATTTATTACAATAACTCGGATTGTCTCAAGTAATAATTTAGGGATATACTTTGAATCCAAGGCTACTACGTGGCTACTAATCGAGAATTTTAGGCGTAAAAAAACGCCCCATTCTTTCGAATGAGGCGTCTTTATTGGTGGTGAAAGAGGGACTTGAACCCTCGACCCCAGGATTATGAATCCTGTGCTCTAACCAGCTGAGCTACATCACCTTGTAAATCGGTTGCTAAAAACTTAGCAAGGGCGCAATTCTAGTGTTTTA
>Ga0207979_100191_pt1 | contig 26997 bp, 29 predicted proteins | sample LakWasM124_LOW14_2_FD_183936 | JGI IMG/M metagenome (GOLD analysis project Ga0207979, IMG submission 183936) | Freshwater sediment methanotrophic microbial communities from Lake Washington under simulated oxygen tension - Sediment Metagenome... | ecosystem: Environmental > Aquatic > Freshwater >...
ATTCTGGCCACCTGCGACGAGACACTACGTGGCAAACGTGACCGCGCCCTGCTTCTGTTCGCTTGGGCCAGCGGTGGCAGGCGGCGCTCGGAAGTGGCGGGTGCCGACTTGGCGTTCCTCAAACGTCTCGGACCGAGCGAATTCCTCTACACCCTGGCCTACTCCAAGAGCAATCAGGCCGCCATCGATCAGCCGGACAACACCAAACCAATACTGGGTGTCGCCGGTGTGGCGCTGGACGAATGGCTGCGTGTCAGTCGGATCACGACGGGGAGGATCTTTAGGCGCATTCGCAAGGGCGGACACCTCGGTGAAGCGCTCTCCCCGGCCGCGGTCCGCGCCATTGTCAAGACGCGTTGCGATCTGGCGGGGATCGAAGGTGACTTCTCGGCGCACTCCTTGCGCTCAGGCTTCGTGACCGAGGCCGGGAAACAAGACGTTTCACTGGCCGAGACCATGAGTCTGACCGGTCACCACAGCGTGGCCACAGTGCTGGGCTACTTCAGGTCGGGGACTGTGGCATCGAGTCGCGCCGGGCGGCTAGTGGATTGAATTCAACCAAGCGGGTCAACCCCGAGTCCATGCGCAGCGAGCGAGTCATCCCGTACCGGGCCCGGATCCAACTGCTCGACAAAAGACAGATCAGCATGCTGGGTACCGACGACGACGAGGTACGGCGCGGCGCTGATGTCAAGTCCGCCGAAGTTCCCTCCGTGACCTGCATGGCCACTCGGTCGCTGTAACCAGCTTGCTGCCAATCCCATTGGAAGATCGGACTTTTGTTCAAGGTGCACCCTGCATTTAGTGTGCGTCCCAATCCTGCGACACGAGCAAATCAGCAGCGGATTTGCATCGGCGAATACCTGACCAAAGTCCGGCCATCGGATCAATCTTTCCGACCCTCAAGCCACCACTGCGCAAACGCCAGCAAGTTCCCGTGCGTCGATGCGACCGCCTGCAGATGCTCACCTGCGTTTGGCGATCCGTTGATCGCACGCAGGATCAAGGCCTTGTGAATGTTCGCGTGGACGCCCGCCATGTAGGGTAAGAAATCATCCACAAAGGCCACTGGCCGCAGCGCATGCAAAACGTCCGCCTTAGGGCTCTTGTGCGTCACTACGTTGTCGGTGGCGATCACGGTCTCAATCGGAAAACCCAACTGACGCAAGTTATTCCGCCGTGCCAACGCAAACCGATCCGGCAGCGCCGTGACACAGACCAGATCAAACCCCGCCGCCCGCAGGGCATGACAGGCCTGGACCGCACCCTCCATCGCCGGAACGGTCTCCCAGAACATCTCATCAAAGCTGGCTCGAAGCTGGTCCAGACGCTCACCGCTGAGGCGCTCGACCTCCCAGCGATCAATTGCCCAGTAGGCGTCGGGATCCTTTTCCTTCGGGTAGATCCCGAACGCCCGCTCCCAGGCACCGGCGTAGGCCAGGTTGTAGTCCAGCAGCACGCCATCGGCGTCCAGCGCAATGATGCCCTTTGTCATGATGTCCTTTCTGATCTGGTCTCGAACCTACCCGCCATTCAGTCCAGCTTCTCCGCTCATCATGCCGGTTCACTTCACACAGAACACCTCGCCGCGCGGTGGAAACGGCAGTCGACGTCCCGCAGGCAGCAAGTAGGCATGGTCCATCGTGGTGCTGATCTGACTCTCACAAAAGCCATCGGTGATGACCAGCAGCGGCCCCTGTTTGGGGAACTCGCCCTTGTCCGCCATCTCGCGCAATCGGTCCAAGCCTGGCTGCAGGATCGTCCCGCCCCGGCCCCGCAGGCTGAAGCGGTCCAGCAAGCGCTCCGGCTCAACCCAGCCTTGGTCGTAGGCTTGGGCGTCACAGCAGACCAGGCGTACCGCCATAACGTCGTGCGCCATGGCATAACTCGCGATGGCGCCCAATGCCTTCCCGAGCAATTGCGTCTCCATGGACCCCGAGGTATCGAGCAGCACGCCAAACACCCGGCTGCGGCGCTCCTCGTCGCTCGGCTTGACAATCGACGGACGGGCGATCTCCGGGGTGGCGGATTGACGCCGCGACGGCCGGGCGTAGCTGCGTCGCAGTTCGGGTGGCGGAAAGCGTTCATCAAACCACTCGGCCAGTTTGACATCCCAGGGGATCGGCGGCTGGTTCAGGCTGCGTATTTCTTCAATCAAGCCGGCCGGGATCACGCCGCGTGTAGGACCCATCTCGTAGCGGTCCATGCCTTGCGCCAAGGCACGCCGGCAATAACTCTCGGCATCGGTGAACAGCTTGCCTTCGTCCTCGCCAATCAGATCTTGCGCACCCACACCGCGCAACGTCGCCAGCTTGCGGGCACGGCGCATGTCCTGCGCCAAGCTGTCGTAGACCTCTTCCGAGGAGTGCCCTGCGAAGGCCGAATCGTGCAACAAGCCGATGTTGGGCGCCGCACCGATCGTCATCTCCATCAACCAGCCGTTGATCACGAAATCACAGGCTATGTTCCACAGCAAAGCGTCACGACCGCGTCGGCGCGAGGCGTGGTTGAGGCCAGCATGCAGCAGTTCGTGCGCAAAGACAAACAGGCATTCGTCTTCGGATAGTCCGGCGGCCGGGTTCATCCAGATGCGACGCGCGCCGACATCGATGGCGGCCACCCTGATCTCGTACTGCTGGCACAGGCGCACGTCTTCCTCGATGTCAAAACTGGCCGCCAAGGCACCCAGAAGGGGGTAGTGATCGATCAGGCGGCGTTTGGCACGCAGGGCTTTGGTCAAGGGCTTGACGACGCCATCGCCGCTGACTGGCATGCCCGCCACCTGCTGCAGGGCCTGACCGACACCGCGGGCAATGCCATCGGCCAGGAGATCGCGCCACTGGGGACGCCGGCGCCAGCGCTGCTCCGGCTCATCAAAGTTGCAAAACAGCGTTCGATCCGCGGACAAGGCCTCGAACCACTTCAGCAGGGCCGGCTCACAACCCTCCACACAGAACTGGCGCAACAAGGCTTCGGCGCCACCGGACGGCAGCACCGGTTCAAGGTAATACAAGTCTTCCGGGAGTTGCCCCAGTTTGAGTTCGTTGCAGAAGCGGTCCGCGACCAGGCAAGAGGCCAGCTCCCACAAGCCATGTGGCTCCTGCCTGCGCACCAGGCCGAAGCCCAGGCAGACCAGGGCGATCGCCATGACCCGGGTCCAGGCTGGTATTTCAGCACGCCGCTTGCCGTGCAGCCAGATCGTGCCATTGGGCGTAACGGCCAGCCAGCCCTTTTCTGAAACGTAGCGATGGTTGGTATCGACCTGGAATGAGGTCGACTCCACCAAGGGTGCCAGTACCGGGTGAGCCCGCAGCAACTGCAAGGCGTCCTTGCGGGCCTGCTCGGCGGCGGCCTGTTGCGGGTTTCGGCTCACGCCTGCGCCTTGCTGTCGCGCCCCGCCAGACGCGGCAGGTCGCGTGCCACCTCGATCAAGAACCAGGCCGGCAGGCGTTGGCCCGCCTCGTCCTCGCTCATGACCGACTGCGCGATCTCAACGCTGATGCGGGCCAGATCGCGCAACATATCCTTCGCGCGAATGCCCAGTTGCTGGTGGCTGGTGCGCACCGACGCCTCGTCGGCCGGCAACTCTTTGCGCAAGTGGGCGCGGAAGGACTGTGCCAGGAAGTACAAGACATCGCGGTCCTCGGGACCGGTTGGCCAATAGGCGTCGCCTTTGATGATGGCGTGCAAGGTGTGCTTCTGGTGGATCTGCTTGAGGTAGGCCTTGAAGTGACCGGCATGGGCTGGCGAGAGCAGCCCAAAGGCCAGGGCCTCGATCATTTCATCGCCGATCTGCTCTCCGAAGGAATGCAGTGCGTCCGACAGCATGTGCCAGCTGCGCGGCGTCGAGAAAGTTTCCTCGTGTTTGGGTGGTTCACTCCACAGGTGATCCGGACGCAGTTGGATGTACTCGACGATCCAGGGGTGGATGCCACCTTCTTTAATGGCCCAGTCCAGCCATTGGCGATGGTCGGTGCGCAGGTGGATGTGCACCAGTCGGTTGATCAGGGCCGATGGCATGGGTTTGACAATCGCTGCGTCTTTGGCCCGGTTGCCGGCGCCGATCACAATCGTTCCCGGCGGCAATTGGTACTCGCCCACGCGTTGCTCGAGGATCAGGGAATAGAAGGCCTTCTGGATCTCATGCGAGGACGCATTGAGTTCGTCCAGGAACAAAACGTAGGGCAGCTTGCGAACGATGTTGGCGGGCGGGTAGAAGCGCGAGCATTCGCCGTCGATCTTGGGGATACCCAGCAAGTCTTCCGGCGCAAGCTGGCTGCCCAGCAGGGAGACACACTCCATGCCGACGGCGGCGGCAAAGCGGCGCACCAGAGCGCTCTTGCCAATACCGGGCGGTCCCCACATGAAGACGGGACGAACGACGGCGACATTGAGCAGGAACTCAATGGCCTGGGTCTGGTTGAGTTGGATGGCGGATTGCATGGTTTTCTATTGTGCTTGTCTATTGCAGCTAGCCGCCACGCTGATCGTCGTCCTCCGGCCCGAGCCATCCCCACCCCAATGGGTCGAGTCGGGCCCGGTCCTGCTCGCTTTTGGCCCAGTCCTTGATTTCAGATGGCAGCGGATAGTGCCGCAGAATGACCTTTGCCTCACGTCGGACTTCCTCACTGAAGCGCTCGGGAGATCCCATCACGTCCCTCAAAAACTCCCCGGCCCAGCGCAGCGCGCGGGTTCGTTCACTTGGCATGGTCATGATGGTGGCTCCTTTTCAGACTTCGATGATGAAACTGGGGTTGAACGCACCGTTCTCAAAGCGCCCGCTCCCGTGCGGGTAGCCCCTGGGATTGCAGACGACGCGGGTACCGCGCACGTCGTAGTCCGCTGTCTCGTGCATGTGCCCGTGAATCCAAAGCGTGGCCTTGCCCATCAGGCGACTGAGGTCGGAGGCGTAGGCGGCCGATACCAGGTCGTGTTCATAGTGGGCCGGGATCGACTGTGGGTGTGGCGCATGGTGCGTCACCACCACGGTTTTGGCGGGCTCCCCGCTGTTCAGCTTCTCTTCAAGCCACTCGACGCAGCCCTGGTGACGGCGCACAGTGAGCTCAGGAATCAGCTTGTTGGAGCGGGCCCAGTAGAACTCGGGTGTCATGGTGAATTTGATCCACTGGTAGTCGTTCATGGTCGCTTTGGCGGCGCGCAGCGCGTCGAACTTGCGGTCCGGTCCGAATAGCTCGAAGTCGGTCCACAGGCTGCAGCCCAGAAAGCGCGTCCCACCTATATCTACACCGTCTGTTTCCAGAAACTCGATGTCATGGGTGCGAGCCGCCTTGCGCATGGCGTCGAGGTTCTGGCTCCAGTTTTGTTCATAGAACTCATGGTTGCCGGCCACGTACAGGACAGGCTTGTCGGGAAAGGTTTCACGCGCCCAGCGCAGGCCTTTGACACCCTCATGGATGTCACCGGCGAGCACCACCAGATCGGCGTGTTCATCGATACGCTGGCCCGCGTGGCTGGCCGAGAACGCCCGCTGCTCAAGGTGCAGATCGGAGAGGACAAGGAGCTTCATGGTTTGCGACGCACTGGGTTCATGTCTTCGATGGTCACTGTTCTGGCCGTCTTGCCGAACATGCCCTTGAGGGCTGTGATGTCACCGATCTTGTGTGACGTCGACATGTCCTCGATGGCTTTGCGACGTGACGCACGGACCTCGTCAGTCAACTCCAAACCTTCAGCCTCCAGCATGGCAACCAGACCGTGACGATCCACACCGAGTTGGCGCATGGCTTCTCGCTCGGTGATGTTGCCCCACGAATAGGTGTCCAGGATGCTCAGTCGCTCGTAGTCCGGGCTGCCAAATTCGCGCCCCACGGGCGCCAGGTCCAGCCAGGCCTGCTCCTCGGCAGAGCGCCAAGGGACCGGGGCGTGGAAGCGGCCATAAAGCAGCCGCGACACGCGGCGCTTATTGCTTCGAACACTCATGACGGAACCTCCAGCAGCAAGTGTCTGTCAAAGAATGGGTTTTCAAGGCTGAAATCCGCACTGGTTGCCGCTGCCCCCCGGTTCATGAGGTAACCCGCCGGGTTGGCAACCACTCTGCAGTTTCCGACCTGGTAATCAAACGAGTCGTGCACGTGGCCATGCAACCACAGGTTGACACCTGACATCAAGGCCGAGAGGTCGCTCACGAAACCCGGGTTGAGGAGGTTGCCGACGTAGCGCGGATGCACGGATAGGGGGTGCGGCCCATGGTGACTGATCACCACCGTCTTGCCCGCGAACGGTTTGTTCAGTTCCGTTTGCATCCAAGCGCGCGCAGCCTGGTGCTGCGCCAGGGCGTGTTGGGTCGTGAAGACGCCCGTGTCGGTGCGAATCCAGAAGTGATCATTGAGGCGCTGCTCGACGTATCGCATCGAATCGGCCTGCGAGCGCTCTTGGGTCAGTTGGTAGTCGGTCCACAGGGTCGAGCCGAGAAAGCGCACACCCCCGATCTCGACTGAATCGTTGTCCAGGAAGTGGATGCCGCACTCATGTGCGACCACACGCATGTGCTCGCGCATCGGATCCAGCGTCTGGCCGTAGAACTCATGGTTGCCGGCCACGTAAACCACCGGGGCCGGCCAGCCGGCAAACAGCGTCAGTGCCTTGGCGCCGTTCGCAATGTCGCCGGCGAGCACCAGCACATCGGCGTCGTCGGCGCAGTCGATCAGGCGTTCGCGGGGCCAGTTAGGCTCCAGGAGCTCCAGATGCAGATCGGAGGCGAGTTGGATCTTCATAGACACCTCAGGCAGTAGTCCACGTCCCAGCCGACGTTCATGTACTTGACGACGAACGTGGGCGCCAGGACCTGGCAGTGCAGATGGCCGTGGTAGTTGAGCACCGGGGCCAGGTGGCTGTCAGGCACGACCACCGGGTAGTGACTGACCAGCACCCCGCGACCCTGCGGTCCCGGCCAGAACAGGAACGGAACGACTGCCTCGAACAGCGGCCCTAGGCCCTTGATTGCACGCTCCCGAAGCAGGCGGCACTTGCCATCCCGGCTCAGGTCGTGATTGCCCAGCACCAGGATCTTACGACCAGGGATGTCGCGCACCAGCTCGATTGAGGTGTCGTAATCGCCCATCAGCACGTCGCCGACGATCACGAGCAACTCGGTCGGTCCGACCTTGCCGAGCAGCCGCAGCAGGTCCGCATTCATGCTGTCGACGGTGGAATACGGCCGGTCACAGTAACCAATGATGTTGGCGTGGCCCAGGTGCAGGTCAGAGGTCATCCAGACGCGTTGGCCCAGGGCCAAGGCGGCGCTCACCGTCTGGCTGGCCGCCTCAACAGCTTCCCGGGTGGCAAGCTTGAGCATGGCGGCATGGATGTCTGGGCGCACACGGTCGGCCTTTCGCAGGGTGTGCTCGAAGAGCTTGAGGGCGGTTTGGTAGTTCATGTCACCACCCCGCTTCGCCAGGAAGGACTACTTCACCCAGGCCGTTCTTGATGCCGCAGTAGGCGACCGCTCGGGCATCGAAGCCCAAAGACTCACGCAGCCGGGCGTAGTCCTCGCTTCGATCGTCGTGATGGTGGCCGTGGAAAGCCCGCACCACGCCCATTGAGCGCGCCAGCTGGTCCAAGGTCTCAAAGCCGTACGGGTGACAGGACGGCGCTTCATGGGTGACCAGGATGTCGGCCCGCTGCCGGGAGAGGACATTCAGATCGTCCGGGTAGATCGCAGCCTGCAGCATCGAATTTGGGCGACGACCTTCAGGGTCGAGCCAGCGCAGTGGTCCCGGCGTCATCGCGGCAACCTTGCTGGCGAACACGGCCTCGCCTGGTGGGCACCAGATCCGGTCCATGAAGTTGCCGCCCAGACCTGCGACACGGACCCCATCCAGGTGCATCACGCGCAAGTGGAGCGGCTCGGCGTCGCCGCAGTCGTGCAGCATCGCCCAGTGCGCAGGGGTGTCCGCGTCGTGGTTGCCGTGGATGAACAACACTTTGGCCTCCGGACTCCAGCGGCTCAAGGGAGCCAGCAGTTCACGCAGCGGTTTGTGGCCGATGTCGATGTCACCGAGAAACACCAGCCAACGCGGCCGCTCAGAGGCCGACAGCAGGGCCTGGGCGATGTGTCTGAACTCACCATGCACATCGCCCAGGAACCAGATCCGGCGCAAGGCCTGACGGTGCTCAAGGTCAAATTGGTTCAGGTCGCGCATCAGCTTCGCTCCCTGAACATTCGATCCAGTTCGCAGGCATGGTCGAGCCGGAATCCGACGGTGCGCTCGGTCACCAGCAGGTTGAGGCAGTCGGGCTCGAACCAGTAGGGGCGATCGTCGATCGCCACCCATTGCGCACCTGGCCGGTGTTGGCGCAGCCAGCTCTCGCACTCCCATTGGCGCTCGAATTTACTGACCTGGCCTGGCAACCAGCTGCTGTCTGGCACCTTGATCGAGGGCGTGACACCCACTACGCGCGGACCGATGTCGGTCGAGAAGAACGCCCGGAGCTCATCCAGAGGATGGTGGTCGCGCCAACTGCTGCTGATGACGATCTCGACCGTCGGATGCTCTCGCAGGACGGCCTCAATCAGGTGCAAGCAACAGAAGACCTGCGCGTCGAAGCAGGGTTCGGGGTGCGTGACACCATCGAAGTCCAGAAAGAGGACGGTTTTCATTGCTCATCCTCCTCGAACCAGGCCGGCGGAAGCTGGTCCAGGCGGCGCAGGTCTGCATGCGGTTTACACAGCACCAACAGGTAGCCATCGAACTGATCGAACGCGCCCGGCTCGCCGCACACGATGCAGAGTCGATTGGTGCTCGACGTCGCCTTGTTGATCAGCGCCTGGATCTGTTGGCGCAGATTGGCCTCAGTCTCGTGTTTGGCTGTGCTCGGACGAACGGTCTTGACGCCGTGCGGACTGATGAAGTCGATGAACATCTCACTCTTGCCATCGAGTGCAAAGTAGAAACGGGCTGCGCCGAACTTCTCCTTCAACTGGGTCCAGTGAAAGTCGTGTTTGTCGACGCCCAACAGGTGATCGATGTCCTCGCACAGCTTCTCGAACAAGGGGAACCAGCCGCGGGAGATCGACAGGCCAATGTTCTTGCCGGCGAACTGGTAGGGGAATCGGGCCTTGAGTTGTTTCGGGTTGTTCATGGTGGCCTCATCAATGCAAATACGTGGGCGCGACTTCTGGGCCATCGGTTTGGTCAAACAGCCAGCGCGGAAAGTCCTCCTGGCTCAGTGAGTGCCGACCGCTGGAGACGGCGCGCGCCAGGGCCTGCGTCGTCAATTGCCAGATCTGGCGCGCCGGCAGATGGGCCAGATGGCGGCGCAGCGAGACGTCAAGGTCGAAGCCACGCACGCCCACCGCCTTGATCGCCGCGCGCATCACCTCACCGGCCAGCGTCAAGCACTCTTCGGCAGTCGGCGGCAGGATGTGAAACTCCCTGAACCGGCTACGCAGTGGTTCCTCGAGTTTGGTAGAGTCGTTGGCAGTGGCGATCCAAGTCACCAGGCTGGCATCGAATTCGAAGTCTGCCGAGATGTCTCGGACAGTTTTGGCGGAGAGCGGCTCCAGGACCGAATAGAAGCTGCCGACTGGGCTGCTTCTTTCCCGGTTGCCCTTGTCGATTTCGTCCAGCACCATGACGGGATTGGCCACGGAACCGAGCACGAGCTTCTCGAACAACACGCCAGTCTTGGTATTGCCCCACTTCTTGTCGCTCCCCAGCAGGAAGGCACCGGTGACATCCGAGTCGAGCTGCTGGACGTGAACGGTGGTGGCCAGAGCCTTGGCAAGCGCTTGCGCGAAGTGGGTCTTGCCCACCCCGGCTTCGCCGACCAACAGCATCGGTTGCAGGCGCACTGGATGACGGCTACGGCGTGCCAGCTCAAGCTGGTCGATCACGAACTGGACTACCTCACGCATGTGCGGTTGTTGGCCGGCCAGGCGCTCGAGTGGCTTGAGCGACGGAGGTCTTGCGACACGTCGCAGGGTTCCCAGCTTGACGAGCTCCGCGTAAGGCTGCTCGAGGCGTTGGCGCTCGTCCCTGTCGCCGCAGGCCATCGACCGATGCAGCGCACGGGCTTGCTCGCTCTGAAACACTTGATAGAGGGCTTTCGATCGATTCAGTCGATCGCGGGTGTCGATCTGGTCCCATACCTCCGCCTCCCTGCGGAGTTCTTCCTCCTGTTTGGTCAGTTTTGGTGCCTTGGGTGGACAGGCTGAATCGAGCATGGAAGGAAGCTTGGGCTCTTCACACATCTCGGCCAGCAACACCGCCTCCGCTTCATAGCGACGAAGTGCTTCTTCCTTGTCGAGTTGGTACTTGAGGGCGGCCGGCACCAAAACCTCGACGATGCTGCCTGAGCGGTCGCCGACGGTTCGAATTACACGCTTGAAACCGGGGGGATCCTTGCTTGGATCACTACAAGAATTGCTGCTCACTTGAGGCTCCTGATGATGACTTGTGGTCAGGAGCCCGGGGCAGCTTGGCGTCAGGTCATGGTCTGCGACAAGTAAGGGTTGCGCCCGAACTCCAGAACGGAATTCGCGGGGTTATGCGCGGGTTGATGCTCTTTATCGAGCCATCAGAGCGCAGACCCCGCATCCGAATTCGGGATATCGCCAAGGAACGCACGACGACAGCCGCACACCGGCCATGACTGGCCTGGTAACTGGTTGCTGTGAGGTGCTGAGTACGCATGAAAGTCTCGATTTAGGGTTCAGCATAGAGCGTTTTCGGAGAAAGTGCAAATCTCACCGGCAACGCTGTTGCACACTTGCAAATGACGATTTATGAGATTGTTTTGCAACTTAGTATGTGTATGCATGGTAAACAAAGACTTTTTCATGCTTTTTATCGTTGTCGAACGTGTTCCGATCAGGCAATGGTCCACAGGCTGCATCCCAGGAAACGGATTCCACCGATGTCCACTGCGTTGGTCTCCAGGAACTCGATATCGAACTTCTGCGCGGCGTCGCGCAAGGCATCGAGGTTCTTGATCCAGTGGTGTTCATAGAACTCATGGTTGCCGGCGCCCATAGACGATCGGCTTGTGAGGAAACGTCTCGCGCGCCCAGTGCAGGCCCTTGATTCCCTCATGGATGTCGCAGCCGGCCAGCACCACCATCTCAGCCTCGTGGTCGACGCGGCCACTCGTGCGCTTGGCCGAGAATGGCTTGCGTTCAATGTGCAGGTCGGAGAGGAACAGGATTTTCATGGTTTGCGATGGCGCGGGTTCATCTCTTCGATGGCCACCGTTCTGGCCGGCTTGCCGAACATGCCCTTGAGGGCTTCAATGTCACCGGTTTTGTGCCGCGTCAACAGGGCAGCGGCAGCGTTCGTGTATGGCGCCGATTCGCCACTGGCGCATATTGTGTTTGCAGAGAACTGACCAACCGCACCCAACCTCAATCGATCGTGACGACTATCTGGCCCCTGGCAGTCGTTGCTTGCGGCTCCGTGAGCCACCGACCCCTATTGGTGCTTTGGAAGAACGGCATGACTCCTGCGTTGCTTCATGCGGGACGCGAAACGAAAGTGTCCAATCGCACAGGGCCTCCAGAGGGGTCTCAAGAGAGGACATTCCGTAGCGCGAACCTTCAATGGTTTCAAAGATCGTGACTTTGCGCGCTGGCGTGTCGGGTTCGCTTGCCAACCAGACTGCCTTCAGTGACTCCATCTTCCAATCATTGGTGCCATTCACATGCCCAGGAGTAATCACGTACGCCGCTGCGGATTTAAGCACACCGTCGGCGCACGATTGAACTAAGCCAGCAACGTCGCGAACATCGGTCAGCATCACCGTTTCGTGGAAGGCGATGTCCTCGCCTCCGTCCGTCTCTTCAGTCTGGCTGAAGCGAACGAGAAACCATGGCACATGCAGGGCCAGCTTCGCAGCGGTCCAGTACAACTCATCCGGCGCAGCGAAGAATCGCGGAAAAGTCGACTTACAGGCTTCGTTGGTGACAAACATGTTAGTAAGAATGAATCCTATTGATTGTAGCTCTTTAGGTTTCAATTCGCGCTAATGGGTGCGTATGTCCCGAGCCATTCGTCAACAGAATAATTTCGCTGAAGCCCTAAGGCGAGCCCGACAAGCCAAGGGCCTCACCCAGGAGGCGTTTGAACTTGTTTCCAGCCGCACATATGTCAGTTCACTAGAGCGGGGATTGAAGAGCCCAACATTGAATAAGGTAGACGATCTGGCCGCAGCGTTAGCTATGCACCCATTGACGCTATTGGCTCTGTCCTATGTTCGCGACGGCAAGGGAGGTACTGTGGCCAGTGTCCTCGCAACATTGGAGTCTGAGCTCGATTCGTTAGTCAAACAGGCGCACTGATTGCTATGGACCTGCTACATGCAATGCGTTGCCCACTGACGCCTATGCCGATCCCTCCTTGCGCAACTTACTGCGGCTGCCGCGCGCGGACGGCCGCATCAGACAGCGAGCCGTGCACCAGGATCGATCAGCCACCCTGTTATGGCGCCTGCGCGCGCAGTGTGCCCTGAGCGCGAGCTGGTTCGATCCGCAAGCCGAGCGCCAAGCCCTTTTGCAACTCGTGGGCGACCTACCAGGTAACCCGTGACCTCGAAGGCACCGTGCGTGTCCGAGTGCTCCACCATTCAGGCAGTCCCGCCAGACAAATGCGGCCGCCCTACACAGACAAGGCTTTAGAGCCACCGACGCACTCGTGCCTTGTAGGCGGCATAGTCGGTGCCGAAGAGTGATAAAAGCACGCGCTCTTCCGGTTCGATCTGAAACCTGTTCATGTACAGCACAAAGACGGCGAGATAGAACGAAGCCAGCGGGCTTGCCAGGAACGCTACCCACGCCAGGAGCGTCAGCAGCAGGCCAAAGTACATGGGGTTGCGTGTGAACCGATAGACGCCCTTAGTGACCAAAGACGATGCAGCGTCTGGCTTGAACGGGTTGACGGTTGTTCCCACTTGCCGAAATGAAAGCATGCCGGAAATGCTGACGCCCTGACCAACCGCGACAAGCGCAAGCGCTACGGCCAGCCGAAATTCGAACGGCATTTGCAAGGGCTCGACAAACATGGACGTGAGCCACATGAAAAACGCGAGGCTCATCGCCAGTACGGGCGGGGGAATCTTGAGTTCGAGCGTGTTCATGGCAGTTGATGTGCGGCGTTGCCACCGATGACTTTCGACTCGTTGTCGCAGCGTCGAGGCACGCGGTGCCAGATCTGCTTGGCACACAGGATAAGAACGCAGCCTTCGACCTCCAGCACTTCGGGCGAGCGCAGCTTCATTTTGGAGCTGTAGGTGCGTCCGTCCTCGGGGTTGTAAATCTGGCCGTCTACCCAAGTGCCGGCAACGGAGCCTGGTTTGAAGCCACTGAGCATTTCCAAGCCGACCAGCGGTTGGCCACGGCGCGAAGCATCGGGATGTTTCGCATCCGCCATGGGCCTCCCATGTGGGTCCACCGACTCCCACAACCAGGTGATGGCCCCGCACAGCTTCTCCGGCGCCCCCTGGCGTGGCCGCACATCGACCCGTGCTGAATAGCCCTGTGTCGCCCACTCGCCTAGGACGTCGGAAGCAAGCGCGTCCGGGGTCGCAAATGTGGCCGTGCCCGCAACCATCATGATCAGCAAGACCGTTGGAGTCTTGACAAATCCTTCGCGCTGCGATTGCGGCGTGTCGGCGTCGGCATCTGGCTGGTGCAGCCGGCCGGCCAGCTCCCAAAGCCGGTCCTGATAGCCCGGATGCTCGGTGCCGCACCTTCGGTCCCACCAGACAAAATACAGGCCATAGTTGGAAAGTGCATAGGCGTGGTGCATTTCATGGTGCAGCGTGGTAGTCAGCCAGCGTCCCCACCAGCCCGCGAGCCAGGACCGGGGCACCAGTTCCACACCGGCGTGACCCGCCACGTTGCGCACGACCATGTGCGCCATCCACAGGAACGCCACCGTCTGGTGCGCCGGCAAGACCAGAAGGAACAGAGGCAGGAAGAGCGCTTGCACCAGCGCTTCGGCGGGTGCGAACGAATAGGCCGCCCAGGGTGTGGGCGCCAGCGACTGGTGATGGGTGCGATGCGTCCATCTGAACAGGCGGCGGTGATGCATGAGCCGGTGCGTCCAATAAAACCAGGTGTCCTGCAGCACGACCATCACGAAGAAACTGGCCACCAGCCAGGGCCAGCCATAGGCCTGTGGGTCGGAATAGATGCGCATCCAGCCTGCTTGATAGCCCAGCAGGACGCCAGTGCCAACCAGTGAGAAGACCACGACCGCCAGCATGGAGTGCCAGAACTCACGCGACTGCTGGCCACGGACAAGCTGTCGTACCCGCACCCTGCGGCGGGCCCGCCAGGCAGCAGGTGCCCACGCCAGAGCAGCGGCAAAGCCGCCGGCGACGAGCAGATAGCGGATGAGATCGACCAGCCAAATGGTTGGCCAGGCGGCGACGGCGGCGGCCCAATAGTCTTGAAAACAGGTCATGGTGCGGTCCTTTGGCGTTGAGGTGGCCAATCTAGGAAAAACAGGCCGCACCGTCTGCCCGATTCCCACCGATGCTGGCCGTTTCATCGAAAAGGCCAGACATTGCAAGTTCCGGCAAGATTGACCGCCCGCCCTGTGGCATGCTCGCCCCCATCCATGCCCTTGATCGAACCCTCGCTGCGTGGCGGCGGCCTGGCCGTTGCCTTCCTGATCTTCCTGGTGACCGCCGTGCGCGGCGGCTGGCGGGTGCGCGCTGACTTGCTGCTGGTGCTGGCCCGCGTCATGGCCTACCTGGGCTGCGCGTCGCCCAATAGGCTCTGCGTCGCGGCGCCTGGTGCGTTGCCCTTGCTCTTGGGCGCGGTGGCTTTCCCCTTCGCGTTCTGGCGCCTGGCCTCGGTCGTGCTGGAAGACGACCGCCGTGTTTCCTGGTTGGCCTGGGCCGGCGCCGCGGTCATGTTGGGAAGCGGTTTGCTGAGCGCCGCAGCCTATTTGCCGGTGCCTGCGTCGTGGCGGGGCGCCATGGACGCAGTGCACAAGACAGCGGCGGTCGGCTTCCTGGTTGCCGCCGGCGTGCGCGCGTGGCGTAACCGCGAGGGCGACCTGATCGAGGCCCGGCGCCGCCTACGCTGGGTCGTGCTGGGCGGGCTTGGCCTGTACAGCCTGGCCGTTACCGCCGTCGAAATCTATCTGCAGCGCGCACCGGCGCCGTTGTGGCTGGACCTGCTGAACCTCACGCTGATCGATGCGGCATTGCTGGCCAGTGCGGTGTTTCTGCTCGGTTTGCGACTGCAGGCACGGGACGCACTGTTCGAGCCCGCCGTGGCGCCAGACCGACCCGATGTACCACAGGCGCAACCGGTCAATCCAGGGGAAGCGGATGCCGCTCTGGTGGACCGGCTCGCCGCGTTGATGCGGGTCCAGCACCTCTACCGCGATCCCGAACTTTCGGTCAAACAGCTGGCTGCCGCGCTGAATGTGCCGGAATACGTGCTACGCCGGCTGATCCTGGTGCGCCTGGGGCATCGCCATTTCGCGTCTTTCGTCAATGACCATCGGCTGCGCGAGGTGGCGGCGCGAATGATGGACCCTGAGCTGGACCGCCGTCCGATTCTGACCTTGGCGCTGGAGGCGGGGTTCGGGTCGATCGGGCCGTTCAATCGGGTTTTCCGCGAGCGCTATGGCATGACACCGACTGCGTTTCGTGAGTGTCGTGGCAATGGCGCCCCCATGCTCTCAGACCCTTAGCCAAGACAAAAACCGGCCGTGACAGGTGGGGCGCGCAGCGCGGCCACTGGAGCAACTCCACCCCCGGCGCAGACCGCTCTCACGCGCCTCGGCGACGGCACGCGCGCTGTTCAAGCTGTCTTTGGTCATTGCGATCAGTCGCCGCTGTGATGAATGGTTGTTCGCAACGCATTTGGCCGCCTGCAACGGCCGGTTATGTGGTCTTGTCCAACAACGACATGGCCTACCTCATGCGTGAACTGGACCCGCGCCGCACCCAGTCATCATTGCCGATGACGGGAGATGGGTCAAACCAGGGGCAGTCTCCGCCGACAGACCGAAGTTCAGTCAGCTGTTTACCCGGTGTACAGAGGCACGATCCCTGGGCAACCAGCCTATGCTCCAGGCGATGTCCACCAGAGACTTCCATGCCGACGACGATGTGCAGGACCGGCCACTCGGATGCGCGTGTGCGCCTGAGCGCAACCGCGCCGAAGCCGGCGCATCAATCTGAAGGAGGTGTTGGTTTCTTTTGTTGGAAACGCGACACGGAGGGTAAGGTGGTCAACTTTGTGAACGCCGTGGCGGGCGAGACACGCGGTCTGGTCAAGCGCCAGTACTGGGGTAAGGAGCAAGGACGCTCAAGCCTGGTCACGGTGTCCGTGGCGGTGGTGGATGTCCGGGTAGTGCGGGTGTGAATGTATCGTCCGCGTATGGCGGTGCCGGTGTTCATGCAGTTCTTGACCATCCCAAGGAAAGTCGTGACTGTGCCGGTGATGCTCGTCATGGACGTGCCTATGGGCATGGTCGAACTCCTCATGCAAGTGCTCGTGCTCATGGCGTTCTGCAAGGTGAAGCCAAACCCCCAGTGCCATCAGGCCGCTGGCCAGCCAGAACCCCGCACCGGTGTCTTCACCCAGCAAGATCAGTGAGAGCGCCGCTCCCGCAAATGGGGCGGTTGAAAAATAGGCTCCGGTGCGAGCCGTTCCCAGGCCACGAAGCGCCAACACAAACATCACCAGGCTGATCCCGTAGCCCAGCAGACCCACCACCATCGCCGACATCGCAGTGGTTGGGGGCGGCAACGTCGATCCCAGCGCCATCGCGAGACCGCAGTTGACCGTCCCGGCCACGAGGCCTTTGGAACTGGCGATGAACAGGGAATCCGAAGCCGACACCTTGCGTGTGAGGTTGTTGTCAATGGCCCAGCAGAGGCAGGCCAGTCCAATGGCCGCAGGACCGAGCCAGTCAGACTCGGCATCGGCTGCTCCCGACGGCCAGGAAAGCACCAGTCCGCCCGCGACAATGGCCAACATGCCCGCGACCACCCGGCGGTCGGCGTTCTCGCGAAAGGCCACCCAGGCCAGCACCGCCGTGAGCACTGCCTCCAGGTTGAGCAGCAGCGAGGCTGTGGAGCCGGAGGTCCTTGACAGACCGAACATCAAAAGAACGGGACCCAACACGCCACCAAAGGCGATGGCCCCCAAAAGCCAGTGCCACTCGCCAGATTGAAGCCCGGATGCCTGCCATCCTCGGTCACGCAGCAGGCGGATCAGCTTCATGCCGACGCCGCTGCCCATGTACAGCAGCCCGCCCAGCATCACCGGCGACACTGTGTTCAACAGCAACTTGGCCAATGGCGTGCTGGCGCCGAACAGCACGGCGGCCGCCAAGGCATAGGCAACGCTCTTGTTCATGTTCCGGATGGGAGATGCAGGGGCACTCTGTTGATCTGTCACAGGTACTTGGTGATCAAACGGAATTCTTCGAGCGAAGACACCTTCGCTTCGCCCGAGCTTTCGACCATGTGCATCAGGCAATGATCCAGGTGGTCCTGAATCAGTGTCTTCTTGGCCTGCGCAATGGCCTTCTCGACGGCCTGCAGCAGCGGGAGCACTTCGTACATGGCAGCCGATCAGCACCGCCCACAGGTAGTGTGCCGATGAGCGCTTGGGTTGCTCGGGCTGGATTGACGCGCACACGCCATCACCCGTGCCAATTTGCCGGCTGCACAGGTGTCCTTTCTAGCGTGCTCGCCAGCACCGCCAAATCACTGCAGTGCAAAGTACAGTGCCGAACCTCACGACTCCAGCCCCCGCCCCATCCGCCACTGCTTAACCAGAGCGTAGATCGCCGGAATCACCGCCAGCGTCAGCACCGTGCTCGAAACCATGCCGCCCACCATCGGCGCGGCGATGCGGCTCATCACCTCCGAGCCGGTGCCGGTGCCCCACAGAATGGGCAGCAGGCCGGCCATAATGGCCACCACCGTCATCATCTTGGGGCGCACGCGTTCGACGGCGCCTTCCATCACCGCCGCATAAAGGTCGGTGGCGCTGGGGGTCGTGCCCGACGCCCGGCATTTGGCCTTGACGGCCTCCCACGCATGGTCGAGGTAGATCAGCATCACCACACCGGTCTCGGCCGCCACGCCGGCCAACGCGATGAAGCCCACCGCCACCGCCACCGACAGGTTGTAGTTCAGCAGCCACATCAACCACACGCCTCCCACCAGGGCGAAGGGCACCGACAGCATCACGATCAGTGTCTCGGTCAGGCGCCGGAAGTTCAGATACAGCAGCAGGAAGATCAGCAACAGCGTGACCGGCACCACCACCTTCATCTTCTCGATGGCGCGCTCCATGTATTCAAACTGCCCGCTCCAGGTGGCGTAGTAGCCCGGTGGGAACTTGACCTGGTCGTCCACCGCCTTGCGCGCATCACGCACATAGCCGCCAATGTCGCGGCCGCGCAGGTCGACGTAGATGTAGGCCGACAGCAGCGCGTTTTCGGTGCGGATGCCCGGCGCGCCCTTGGCCACTTCGATGCGCGCCAGTTGGCCCAGTGGGATCATGCTGCCGTCCATCGTCGTCACCAGCACTTCGCGCGCAATTTGCTGCGGGTCGCTGCGCAGTTCGCGCGGGTAGCGCACCGTCACGCCAAAGCGCTCGCGCCCTTCCACCGTGGTGGTGACCATCTCGCCGCCCAGGGCGGTGCCAATCACGTCTTGCAGTTCGCCCACGGCCAGGCCGTAACGCGCCAGTTGGGCACGATCCGGCTCGATGTTGAGGTAAAAGCCACCGGTGATGCGCTCGGCAAAGGCCGAGGTGGTGCCCGGCACCTGCTTCACCACCGCCTCGATCTGCTTGGCCAGCTTCTCCATTTCATCGAGGTCCTTGCCAAACACCTTGATGCCAATTGGCGTGCGGATGCCGGTGGACAACATGTCGATGCGTGCCTTGATCGGCATGGTCCAGGCGTTGGATACGCCAGGGAACTGCAGGGCGCTGTCCATCTCGGCAATCAGCTTGTCGGTGGTCAGGCCGGCGCGCCACTGCGACTCGGGCTTGAGGTTGATCACGGTCTCGAACATCTCGGTCGGGGCCGGGTCGGTGGCGGTGTTGGCGCGCCCGGCCTTGCCCCAGACTGATGCCACCTCGGGGAAGCTCTTGATGATCTTGTTCTGCGTCTGCACCAGCTCGGCCGCCTTGGTGATCGACATGCCCGGCAGGCTCGACGGCATGAACAACAGGCTGCCTTCGTTGAGCGTGGGCATGAACTCACTGCCCAGTTGGGAGGCCGGGTAGAACGAGACCCCCAGTGCCAGCGCGGCGGCCAGGAGGGTGAGCTTTTTCCAGCGCATCACGCCTTGGATAATGGGCCGGTAGACCCAGATCAAGAAGCGGTTCACCGGGTTCCTGGCCTCCGGCATGATGTTGCCGCGAATGAACAGCAGCATCAACACCGGCACCAGCGTCAAGGACAGCAGGGCCGCGCCCGCCATGGCAAAGGTCTTGGTGTAGGCCAGCGGTGCAAACAAGCGCCCTTCCTGCGACTCCAGCGTGAACACCGGCAAGAACGACACCGTGATGATCAACAGCGAGAAGAACAGCGAGGGACCCACTTCTTTGCAGGCGTCGATCATGGCGCGCACCCGTTGTGTTTGGCCGTGCTCGGCCGGCAGCCGCTCCAGGTGCTTGTGCGCGTTCTCGATCATCACAATCGCGGCGTCCACCATCGCGCCAATGGCAATGGCGATGCCGCCCAGGCTCATCAGGTTGGAGCTCATGCCCAGCAGGCGCATGGCAATGAAGGCCATCAAGACGCCCACCGGCAGCATCAGAATCGCCACCAGTGCGCTGCGCACGTGCAACAGGAACACGAAGCACACCAGCGCCACGATGATGCTTTCCTCCAGCAGCGTGCGCTTGAGCGTGTCGATGGCGCGGTGGATAAGGTCCGAGCGATCGTACACCGCCTCGATGCTGACGCCCTCCGGCAGTCCGGCGCTGATCTCGCTGATCTTGGTCTTGAGGTTGTGGATCACTTCCAGTGCGTTCTGGCCGTAACGCGCCATGGCAATGCCCGATACCACCTCGCCCTCACCATTGAGTTCGGTCAGGCCGCGGCGCTCGTCCGGGGCCAATTCCACGCGGGCGATGTCGCGCACCAGCACCGGTGTGCCCTTCTCACTTTTCACCACCAGGCCTTCGATGTCGCCCTTGCCACGCAGGTAGCCTTTGCCACGGACCATGTACTCGGTCTCGGCCATCTCCACCACGCGCCCGCCGACATCGCGGTTCGATTCGCGGATGACCTGCGTCACCTTGTTCAGCGCGATGCCGTAGGCGCGCAGCTTGACCGGGTCCACCGTCACCTGGTAGGTCTGCACAAAGCCGCCGATGGAGGCGACCTCGGCCACACCATGCGCCTTGGTCAACTGGTAGCGCAAATACCAGTCCTGCAAGGTGCGCAGCTCGGCCAGGGTTTTGTTCTTGGCCAGCACCACGTATTGGTAGACCCAACCGACGCCGGTGGCGTCCGGCCCGATCTGCGGCACCACGCCCTTGGGCATGCGCCCCGAGGCAAAGTTCAGGTACTCCAGCACGCGCGAGCGGGCCCAGTAGATGTCGGTGCCGTCCTCGAAGATGATGTAGACGAAGGACGCGCCAAAGAACGAGAAGCCGCGCACCACCTTGGATTTGGGCACCGACAACATGGCGGTGGTCAGCGGGTAGGTCACCTGGTCCTCCACCACCTGCGGTGCCTGGCCGGGGTACTCGGTGTAGACGATGACCTGCACGTCGGACAAATCGGGCAAGGCATCGATCGGCGTTTTGAGCACGGCGTAGATGCCACCCAGCGTGACGAACAAGGTGGCCAGCAGCACGAGAAAGACGTTGCGGCCAGACCATTCAATGAGTTTGTTGAGCATGCGCGTCCCCGTCAATGGCCGGCGTGCGCGCTGGACTTGGCAGCGGGCTTGAGCGAGGTGATCACCCATTCACCCGGCTGGCGCTCGACGAACTCGAACGCCACTGCGCTGCCCGGCGGCAGGCCTTTGAGCAAGGCGCTGTTGGCGAGCTTGAACTCCATCGTCATGGCCGGCCACTTGAGACTGGCCACCGGGCCGTGACTCATGCTGACGGTCGCCGCCTTGGCGTCGATCTCTTCCACCGTGCCCTCGGCCCGGTGCGCCACCGGGCTGGCGCCCACCGCAACACTGGCGGATGGCATCTGCGCGTTGGCTGAGGCCGCTGACGCGGCGCCATGGGCGGCGTGGCCAAAGCTGCCTACCGCCGCCTTCAGGTTGCTCTCGGCATCGATCAGGAAGTTGGCCGTCACCACCACCTCTTCACCGCTCTGCACGCCCGCCAGCACTTCCACATAGTCGTCGCCGCGCGCGCCTAGCTTCACTTCGCGCGGCTCGAACAGCCCCTGCTTGAGCTGCACCAGCACGATGCGCCGCGTGCCGCTGTCGATCACGGCCGACACCGGCACCGTGACGGTATTGGCGCGCGCCGCGACCGCCAGTTCCACGCTGGCGAACATGCCCGGCTTGAGCAACTGGCCGGGGTTGGCCAACTCGATGCGCACCTGCACAGTGCGGGTCTCGGCCTTAAGGGTGGGATAGACATAAGTGACCGTGCCGGTGAAGGTCTTGTCTGGGTAGGCGTTAATCGACACCTTGGCCTTGGCACCCGACTTGACCAAGCCGATATCCTGCTCGAACACATCGGCCAGTACCCACACCGAGGACAGGTCGGTCACCTGGTACAACATCTCGCCCGGCATGAAGCGCATGCCCTGCACCGCCTTCTTCTCGGTCACGATGCCCGCCACCGGCGAGCGAAAACTCAGCCTGCGGGTGGCGCTGCCGGATTGCGCCAGGGCGCGGATTTGTTCGTCCGAGATGTCCCAGTTCTTCAGGCGCAGCAGGCTTGAATCCGCCAGTTGCCGCATGCCGCCCTGCGCGCCACCGGACGCATCCTTGAGCGAGGCCACGCCCTGCGCCGCGATGGCGTACTCGCGCTGGGCCGAGACCAGCTCCGGGCTGTAGGCCTCGAACAGCACCTGCCCCTTGCCCACTACCTGGCCGGTGGCATTGACGTGCAGGCGTTCCACATAGCCCTCGAACTTGGGCGCGATCACAAACACGTGCCGCTCATCGGGCTCGATCCGCCCGGCGGCCCGCACTTGCTTGTCGATCACCCGCAGACTGGCCGCCTCGGTTCGCACGCCGAGTTTTTGCACCTTGTCGGTACTGATCTTGATCTGGCTGGCCGAGGCCGCCGAGTCGGGCTCCTCTCCCGCGAAGACCGCGATGTAGTCCATGCCCATCGGGTCTTTCTTTGGCACCGGCGAGGTGTCGGGCAAACCCATCGGGTTGCGGTAGAACAGCAGCTTGCGCGCCGCCTTGGGGTTGTCACCCACCGCGCCCGTCTGGCTGGAGGCCGCACCCTGGCCGGCGCCCGTGCCGCGCTGGCCCAACCAGTAGCCGCCCAACGCCGTTGCCACGGCCAGCGCCAACGCGCCGCCAAGCATAAGGGTATTGCGTTTCATAAGTCTTCTCCCACGAAGCGTTCGATCGCGGCCAGCCGGGTCTGGGCCTCGACCTGCGCCTTGATCAGTTGTTGTTTGGCCTGGCGAATCTGCCGCTGCGCGTCGAGCAGGGTTGAGAAGTCGAGCTTACCGTTCTCATAGCCGGCCAATGCCGCCTTGAAGGTCAGTTCGGCCTGCGGCAACAGGCTGCCGCCAAGTAGCGCCTCGCTGCGTCGCGCGGCGTCCAGCGCCGACAGGTTCTCCGCCAGTTCCGCCAACACCTGGTTGGCGGTGGCCTCCTTGCGCGCGCGCGCCGCCGCCAGCATGGCCTGCGCCTCGCGCTCCTGCGAGCGCCGCGACGACTGTTGCAGCGGAATGTTGATCTCGACCATCAACTCCCAGTCCATCACCCGGCTGCGGCTCTGGATCGGGGCGATGCCAAAGCTGAAGTCCGGGTAGCGGTTCAGGTAGGTCAACTCCCGGCTCTTCTCGGCGGCCTGCACGCCGGCCTGGTCCGCGAACAGGCGCGGATTGCGCGTGCGCGCGCGCGCCTGCAGTGCGGCCAGGGTCAGTTGCGTGGGCGCCGGCAAGGCGCGCAGCCGCTCGGGTTGGGCCAGCGGCGCATCAGCCGGGCGCGCCAGCAACATGTTCAGGCGCGATTGGAGCATGCGTTTTTCGTTGTCCAGCATGATCAATTCGTTGCCCAGATTGGTCAGTTCCACCTGCGCCCGAATGGCGTCCGCTTGCGCCGCCAGCCCTCCCGCATAGCGCACTTGCGCCACCCGTTCCAGGCGCCCCATCAGGTCGAGGATTTCGCGCGTCAGGCCTTCGTTCTGGTAGGCCAGGTAAAGCTGGGCATGGGTCTGCTTGATGCCGGCCGCGATATCAACCCAGGCGCCCTGCACGCGGGCCTGCGCACCCTCGGCTTGCAGCGCGGCCACGTCACGTTGCAGGCCGCGCTTGCCGAACCAAGGCACGTCCTGCATCAGCGTGTAACGCGTGCTGCCCACGCGCCCGGGCCAGATGCTGGCGTTCTGTTCACCGCCCTTGGTGATGTCCTGCAACTCCATGCGCAGCTTGGGGTCGGGCAAAGCGCCGGCCGGCTCGATGCGCTCGCTGGCCGCGCTGGCCTCGTGGCGCATGCTGGCGACCTCGGGGTTGTGTTGCCGGGCCAGCAACAACAGGCTCTCCACATCGGCGCCCGGCGGCGCTTCGCTGGCGTGTACGCCAAGACTGGCAACCAGGCCGGCGCCACCGCCCAACAACACGGCCACCACCGCACCACGCAATTTCACACAAAAAGACATGCTCCAAACCTTCACAGATTGACACCCAGGTGGGCGAACCGACGCGACCATGCCGGCCGCATCAACCATCGACGGATCAGAGGGCGGCCGGCGGCCGCCAGACCTGCGAGCGATCGGGCTCCAGCAGGAAGTCGGCTTGAAACCGGTGCAGCACCGGCTGCAGCGCCGGCAAGCCAGGCGTGCTGTCTGGCACCAGCAGGGCAAGTCCACCGCCGCCACAGTCCTGACCGGCCTTGCAGGGTGGGTGGTCGGTATCGGCCATCAACTCGGCGTCGTCGCAGCAAGGCGCACTCGGCTGCGCATGCGCGCCGGGCCCGTGCTCTGATTCGGCAGGCTGCGTCATCGACTCGGCCATCGGGCACAGCCGCCCGACCGCGCCCAAGCCGGCGTAGCCATACAGGGGCAGGGCCCAACACAGCAGCAACAAGAGGAAGACTCGAACGGTGCGCACGACTACACTTTCACACAGAAGCAGACTCATTCATTTGACACAAATCAAGCCAATCAGTCGGCCAGACGGTACTGTGTCTTACAGTCCACATTTCAAACCAGTCTACAGGAAGACAACGCGCAGTGACTACTCTCGACAGCTTACCACCCGCCCTGCTTGGCCTGGGCGCATCCTTGGCGCTGGGCCTGTTGATCGGCCTGGAGCGCGGCTGGCGCGAACGTGAACTGTCCGACGGGGGTCGCGTGGCGGGCCTGCGCACCTTTGCGTTGACGGGCTTGCTCGGTGGCCTGCTGGCGACCTTGTTCGACGACTTCGGCCCCTGGCCGCTGCTGGGCGGCTTGATCGGTGTATCGCTGCTGCTGGCGGTGTCCTACCGCGCGGCCTCCAAGACATCGGGCAACCTGAGCATCACCAGCGCCGTGGCCATGCTGCTGACCCTGGTGTTGGGCGCCATCGCCGCGCACGGCGCTATCGCGCTGGCGCTGGCCGCCGCCGTGGTGGTTGCGGTGCTGCTGGATTTGAAACCCACCCTGCACCGTTGGTTGCATTTGATCGAACACCGCGAGTTGACCGCCGCGCTGCAGTTGCTGGTGCTCTCGGTGGTGATTCTGCCCAACCTGCCGGATCAGGGCTTTGGACCGTACCTGGCCCTCAATCCCTACCGCCTGTGGTGGGCGGTGGTGTTGATCGCCGGCTTGTCGCTGGCGGGCCATGTTGCCATGCGCGCCACCGGCCCGCAGCGCGGGGTGTTCTGGACCGGCGTGCTCGGCGGCCTGGCCTCCTCCACCGCCGCCACGTTGGCACTGGCACGCCATGCGCGCAAGCAACCCGCCTTGGCTGTCGCCGCCGCGGCTGGCATCCTGGCAGCCTGCGCTGTGATGTTTGTTCGCATGGCGGTATTGGTGGTGTCGATTCAACCGACGCTGGCCACTTCCGTGGGCTTGCCGCTCCTGATGACTGGCTTGCTGATGTTCGGCCTGGCGATATGGCAATGGCGGCTTCGCGGCGCCTCCGTGGCGTCCGGCGCCGACATGGAGGCGGTGGCGCCCTTCGACCTGGGCACGGCCTTGGGTTTTGGTGCCTTCCTCGCGGTGATGGCGGTGCTGATCCCAGCCATGCAGCAGTGGTTGGGCACGCCGGGCGTGCTGGCCTTGGCCGCGCTGTCGGGGGTCGCCGATGTTGACGCCACGGTGATCTCGGTGTCTCGCCTGCACAACGACACCGGCCTGAGCGTCGGCACAACGGCGTTGGCGCTGGCCCTGACGGCACTTACCAACATGGTCACCAAGGCCGCCATAGCCTGGACCACCGGCGGCAGCCCATTGGGTTGGTTGGTGCTGAGGGGCTATGCCATCACCATCGTCGCCGGTGGGCTGCTGTTGGGTTGGTCGGTTTGGGCCTGAGCCAGGGCTGGCCGCGGTGACGGGCCGACTACGGCGAGCCACGTTTGCGCAAAACGTACAGCAGCACGCACCAAGTCACCGCCAGCGAGGCGTAGTTCAACACTAAAAACCAGGGTGTATTCCAGGCCAGGCCATCGAAGAAGCGCTCACTCACGGGGTAGAACAATCGAACGGGGTAATACTCGGCAGAGTGCGTGAAGACATCTATCAGGATGTGCGACCACCAGCCCAGCAACGGGACCCAGAGTGTACGCAGCAGTGCCCCGCACACCAGGGTGACCGCACCCGCGACAACTGTGCTGTGCAAGACGCAATGCAGATGATGCGACCAGAGTTCAACCAGCGCAGGCACCCGTGGCTCCTGGCCGGGCAGCGCCATGGCGTAGGCACGCAGCGTCGCCAAGCTGCCATCGCCCCCCAACCACCAACCGATGATCGGAAGCACATGAAACACATCTGGCAGCACCGCTAGCACCACCGTGGTTGCCACGGTCGCGGATGTCAGAGACCAGCGACGACGCGCCAACGTGACACCTGCGCCGGCCCACAAAGCATGTGCCAAGATATCCATGGTGGAGTGTCGCCTTGGTGAATGGCTATTTGAGAGTCGTGGCGCGCAAACGCAAGGCGTTGCCGATCACCGATACCGAACTGAAACTCATCGCCAGCGCGGCGATCAGCGGCGATAGCAGCCAGCCGGTGAAGGGGTACAACAGCCCCGCCGCGATCGGAATGCCCAGCGCGTTGTACAAGAAGGCGAACATCAGGTTCTGCTTCATGTTGGCCACCGTCGCCTCAGACAACAAACGCGCGGTGCTGATGCCGCGCAGATCGCCCTTGACCAGCGTCACCTGCGCGCTGTTCATCGCTACGTCGGTGCCGGTGCCCATGGCACATCGGCTTGCGCCAGCGCGGGGGCGTCGTTGATGCCATCACCCGCCATCGCCACCACCCGCCCTTCCTTTTGCAGGCGCTCAACCAGCAGCAACTTGTCCGCCGGTTTGACTTCGCCGAACACCTCGTCGATGCCCAGTTTGGCCGCTACCGCCTTGGCCGTCGTCTGGCCGTCTCCGGTGGCCATGACGATGCGCAAACCGGCAGCCTTGAGCGTGGCCAGGGCCTCGGGCGTGCTGGCCTTGACCGGGTCGGACACCGCCAGCAAACCCGCCAACTGGCCATCCACCGCCAGGTGCATCACGCTGGCGCCCTCCACCCGCAAGGCCTCGGCCTGATTCAACAGGCTGTCCACGGCAATACCCACTTGTTGCATCAAGGTGGTATTGCCCAGGGCCAATTGACGCCCCGCGACCGTGGCCCGCACCCCGATGCCCGAGCCCGACTCAAAGCCCTCGGGCTTGTCCAGCACCATG
>Ga0207979_100209_pt1 | contig 23536 bp, 18 predicted proteins | sample LakWasM124_LOW14_2_FD_183936 | JGI IMG/M metagenome (GOLD analysis project Ga0207979, IMG submission 183936) | Freshwater sediment methanotrophic microbial communities from Lake Washington under simulated oxygen tension - Sediment Metagenome... | ecosystem: Environmental > Aquatic > Freshwater >...
GGCGGTTGCTGGCGGCGTGCTGCTGGCGGCGCGGCTGCCATGGGCTGTGCGGCTGCTGGGGCTGCCGCTGTGCCTGCCGGTGCTGCTGTGGCAGGCGCCGCGGCCGCCGCAGGGAGCGTTCGAGCTGCTCGCGGCCGACATTGGCCAAGGCAATGCGGTTCTTATTCGCACCGCGCAGCACGCGCTGCTCTATGACACTGGGCCGCGCTACAGCGTGTCCAGCGACGCGGGTGAGCGTGTGCTGGTGCCCCTGCTGCGCAGTCTGGGCGAGCGCATTGACACCGTCATGCTCAGCCACCGCGACAGCGACCACACGGGTGGCGCAGCGGCGGTGCTGGCCCAGCAGCCGCAGGCGGCGCTGACGGGCTCCATTGCCGGCGAAGCGGCGCTGCTGGCCTTGCGCGCATGGACGCCTTGCGTGGCCGGGCAGGCCTGGGTGTGGGATGGTGTTGCCTTCGAGCTGCTGCATCCAGCTGAAGCCGCGCCGACGCAGGCCCTCCCGGGCGACAAACCCAACGCCCACAGCTGTGTGCTGCGCGTGCGCACGCAAAGCGGTGCCAGCGCGCTGCTCGCAGGCGATATCGAGCGCGCGCAGGAGCTGGAGCTGGTCCAGCGGGGCGGGGCGTTGGGCACTGACCTGCTGCTGGTGCCGCACCACGGCAGCAAGACCTCGTCGAGCGATGCTTTCCTCACTGCGGTGCAACCGCGCATCGCCTTGGTGCAGGCGGCCTACCGCAGCCGCTTTGGCCACCCAGCTGGCGAAGTGGTGCAGCGCCTGCAAGCGCATGGCGCGCAGGTGATCGACACGGCGCATTGCGGCGCTGCTACCTGGCAATCCGATCAACCGGCCGGCGTGCACTGCGAACGCGATGGCGAACGGCGCTACTGGCAGCACGCCTTGCCGTGAGCCGGTCCTGGCGCGCAACTTGCTATCCTGTGTTCAGGAGGGCCTGCGAATGCCGAAGTTCGATGAGATGTACACAGTGCTTCCTTTTGGCGGCAGCGACGTGCGGGTGCACTACAAACGCTATGCCGAATGGCTGGCTCGCCAGAGCGACGCGGCCATGGAGGCGCGGCGGCTGGAAGCGGAGATGATTTTTCGCCGCGTCGGCATCACCTTCGCGGTGTATGGCACCAAAGACAGCGGTGGAGCCGGCAACGAGCGCCTGATTCCCTTTGACCTGGTGCCGCGCATCATTTCGGCGCAGGAATGGGCGCGCATGGAGCGGGGTCTGGTGCAGCGCGTTACCGCACTCAACCGTTTTCTGCACGACGTGTACCACGCCCAAGACATCCTGCGCGCCGGCATTGTGCCGGCCGATCTGGTGCTGAAAAATGCCCAGTACCGCCCGGAGATGGCCGGCGTGCAGTTGCCACGCGGCATCTATGCGCACATTGCCGGAATCGATATCGTCCGCGCCGCCAATGCACAGGGGGAAGGCATTTTTTACGTGCTGGAAGACAACCTGCGCGTGCCCTCCGGCGTCTCCTACATGCTGGAGAACCGCAAGATGATGATGCGGCTGTTTCCGGACCTGTTCAGCTTGCACGCCGTCGCGCCGGTGGCGCATTACCCGGATTTGTTGCTGGAAACCCTGCGCGAGAGCGCACCCGCAGGCAGCGCCGACCCCTGCGTAGTGGTGCTCACGCCGGGCATGCACAACAGCGCGTATTTCGAACATGCCTTTCTGGCCCAGCAAATGGGCGTCGAATTGGTGGAAGGCCAGGACTTGCGCGTCAAGGATGGCTTCGTCTACATGGGCACCACGCGCGGCCTGCAGCGGGTGGACGTGATCTACCGGCGCGTGGACGACGACTATCTCGATCCAAGTGTCTTTCGCGCTGGCTCCACGCTGGGCTGCGCGGGCCTGATGGAAGCCTACGCAGCGGGCAATGTCGCCCTTTGCAACGCCGTGGGCACGGGGGTGGCCGACGACAAATCGGTTTATCCCTATGTGCCCGACATGATCCGCTTTTATCTCGGCGAGGAGCCTATTCTGGAGAACGTGCCCACCTGGATATGCCGCAAACCCGAAGATTTGAAGTACGTGCTGGCGCACCTGCCCGAACTGGTGGTCAAGGAGGTGCATGGCGCCGGCGGCTACGGCATGTTGATCGGCCCGGCCGCGAGCCACTCCGAGATCGAGCAGTTTCGCAACGCCCTGATCGCCAACCCGGCGCTCTACATCGCCCAGCCCACACTGTCGCTGTCGAGCTGTCCCACGTACGTGGAAAGCGGCTTGGCACCGCGCCACATCGACCTGCGCCCCTTCGTGCTCTCGGGCAGCGAAGTGCAAATGGTGTCCGGCGGCCTCACCCGGGTGGCCCTGGCCGAGGGCTCGCTGGTGGTCAATTCGTCCCAGGGTGGCGGCACCAAGGACACCTGGGTGCTGCAGGAAGAAGGGAGCGAATGATGCTGAGCCGCACTGCCGATCATCTGTTCTGGATGTCCAGATACACCGAACGGGCGGAGAACACCGCCCGCATGCTTAACGTCAGCTACGAAACCTCGCTGCTGCCGCAGTCGGCCGCCAAGGCAGAGTCGCTGTGGCGCGGGCTGCTTTCGATCAGCGAGCTGATTCCGGCCTATACCGCGCGCCATGGCGCCATCGTGCCGGCGCGGGTGCTGGAGTTCATGGTGCGCGATGGCAACAATCCCTCGTCCATCGTGGCCTGCCTGCGCGGTGCGCGCGAGAACGCCCGGGCCGTGCGCGGCGCGCTCACCACCGAAATCTGGGAGACGCAGAACCAGACCTGGCTGGAATTGAACCGCCAGATCGAAGGCGGCGCCTTTGAACGCGATCCCGGCCAGTTCTTCGAATGGGTGAAATACCGCTCTCACCTCTCGCGCGGCGTCACCCTGGGCACCATGCTGCAGGACGAAGCCTTTCACTTCCTGCGATTGGGCACCTTTCTGGAGCGTGCCGACAACACCGCCCGCCTGCTGGATGTGAAGTTCCACGCCGTGAAAAGCGACTTCTACGGCAGCGCCGACGAGGGCGAGCAGGAGTACGACTTCTACCACTGGAGCGCCATCCTGCGCAGCGTCTCGGCGTTTGAGGTGTACCGCAAGGTCTACCGCGACGTGATCACGCCCGAGCGCGTTGCCGACCTGCTGATTCTGCGGCGCGACATGCCGCGCTCGCTGCACGCAAGCCTGCACGAAGTGGTGAGCAACCTTGCGGTGGTGGGTAACGAGCACTCGGGTGAAACCCAGAGGCGCGCCGGCCGCATGAACGCCGAACTGCAGTTTGGTCGCATCGACGAAATCCTCGCCACCGGCCTGCATGCCTTCCTGACCCAGTTCCTCGACCGCGTGAACGATCTGGGCGCGGGCATCAGCCGCGATTTTCTGGTGCCGGTGTCCGCCTGATTGTTTATTCGCGCGCCGCGCGGCGCTGCTCGCGCAGCATGAAGAGGTACAGGCTCTCGACCTTCTCACGCGCCCAGGGCGTTTTGCGCAAAAACTTCAGGCTGGAGTTCACGCTGGGCTCGTGCGAGAAGCAGCGCACCGGCATCTGCTCGGCCAGGCCCGGCCAGCCGTAATAGTCGGAGAGCGCGCGCACCATGGCTTCAAGTGTCACGCCGTGCAAGGGGTTGTGCCGCTGGGCGGCTGGCGGCGCAGGTGGCTCGGGCGGCGCAGGCGGAGGTGTTTCGTGCATGGGGGGGAGTGCGAGGGCAGGCGAGGGAGCAGGCATTGTCGCAAAGCGCTGGAAAGGCAGCGGATGTGCTGTGCGCCAACAAAAAAGCGGGCGCCTGGCCCGCTTCGGTTGCGCAGGTGCCCGCGGCCTATTCGTGTTCGCTCATCTGCGATTGCAGGTAATTCTGCAAACCTACCTTGGAAACCAGATCGATTTGCGTCTCCAGAAAATCGATGTGCTCTTCGGTGTCGTCGAGGATGGTTTGCAGCAAATCGCGCGAAACGTAGTCGCGCACCGATTCGCAGTGCGCCATGCCTTCCTTGACCGTCGCCTGCGCGCCGCGCTCCAGGCCCAGATCGCAGGCCAGAATTTCGGCCACGTCCTCGCCAATCATCAGCTTGCCCAGGTCTTGCAGGTTGGGCAGGCCGTCGAGCATGAAAATGCGGTCCATCAGCATGTCGGCGTGCTTCATCTCGCCCATGGACTCCTCGTACTCCTTCTTGGCCAGCTTGCCAAAGCCCCAGTGCTTGAGCATGCGGTAGTGCAAAAAGTACTGGTTGATGGCGGTCAGTTCGTTCTTGAGCTGGGCCTGGAGGTAGCCAATGACCTGTGCGTCGCCTTGCATAGCGGACTCCTTCTCGTTTGCGGCAATGAAGCCGCCATTGTGCGTCCAGCACCGAATGCCGCGCGCTCAACACGGTATTCAATAGTCAAAAAGCATCGATGCAATCAAATCAATTGATTGGTTATATTGTTTGATTGTGCCTAGACTTGCCCCTGTGTTCAGTTCATCACCCGAAAGGAAAGCAGAGATGTCCCTCATCAATACCCAAGTCCAGCCGTTCAAGAACCAGGCCTTCCACAACGGCAAGTTCGTTGAAGTGACGGACCAAAGCATCAAAGGCAAGTGGTCCGTGGTGATCTTCATGCCCGCCGCTTTCACCTTCAACTGCCCGACGGAAGTCGAAGACGCGGCCGACAACTACGCTGAATTCCAGAAGGCCGGTGCCGAGGTGTACATCGTCACCACCGACACGCATTTCTCGCACAAGGTCTGGCATGAGACCTCGCCCGCCGTCGGCAAGGCCAAGTTCTTCCTGGTGGGCGACCCGACGCACCACCTGACCCGTGCCTTTGACGTGCATATCGACGAAGAAGGCCTGGCGCTGCGCGGCACCTTCATCATCAACCCCGATGGCTTTATCAAGACGATGGAAGTGCATTCCAACGAAATTGCCCGCGATGTGAAGGAAACGCTGCGCAAGCTCAAGGCCGCCCAGTACACCGCGGCGCATCCTGGTGAAGTCTGCCCGGCCAAGTGGAAAGAAGGCGACAAGACCATTGCGCCTTCGCTTGACCTCGTCGGCAAGATCTAAGTCGTAGCCATACGCACCAAGACGCCCGGGTGCCTGGCGCCCGGGCTTTTTTACGCCCAAAAATTCAAAATTCAGGAGTTCTGCCATGCTCGACGACACCCTCAAGACCCAGTTGAAAGCCTACCTGGAGCGCCTGCAGCGCCCGGTGGAACTGGTCGCCACGCTGGACGACAGCGCTACGTCGAACGAGCTGCGCGAACTGCTGCAAGACATCCGCGCCCAGTCCGACAAGATCACCGTCGTCGAGAACAACGACCTCGATGTGCGCAAGCCCTCCTTCCTGATCACCAACCCTGGCGAGAACAGCGGCGTGCGCAGCGGCGTGCGCTTTGCCGGCGTGCCGCTGGGCCACGAGTTCACCTCGCTGGTGCTGGCGCTGCTGCAGGTGGGCGGCCACCCCTCCAAGGAAGCGGCCGACCTGCTGGAGCAAGTGCGCGGGCTGGACGGCGATTTCCATTTCGAAACCTACTACTCCCTCTCGTGCCACAACTGCCCCGACGTGGTGCAGGCGCTCAACCTCATGAGCGTGCTCAACCCACGCATCACGCACACCGCGATTGACGGCGGGGTGTTCCAGAGCGAGATCGAGTCGCGCGGCATCATGGGCGTGCCCACCGTGTTCCTGAACGGCGAGCGCTTTGGCCAGGGCCGCATGGAACTGGCCGAGATCATCGCCAAGCTCGACACCGGCAGCGGCGCACGCGACGCCGCCAAACTCAATGCCAAAGAAGCGTTCGATGTGCTCATCGTCGGCGGCGGCCCGGCCGGCGCGGCGGCTGCCGTGTACGCCGCACGCAAGGGTATCCGCACTGGCGTGGTGGCCGAGCGCTTTGGCGGCCAGGTGCTCGACACCGTCGGCATCGAGAACTTTATTTCGGTGCAGCACACGGAAGGCCCACAGTTCGCCGCCGCCATGGAGCGCCATGTGCGCGACTATGAGGTGGACATCATGAACCTGCAGCGCGCCAAGGCACTGGTGCCCGCCACCGAGGAAGGCGGGCTCATCGAGGTGCAGCTGGAAAACGGCGCCCGCCTCAAGAGCCGCACCGTCATCGTCTCGACCGGCGCGCGCTGGCGCAACATGAACGTGCCGGGCGAGGAGCAGTACCGCACCAAGGGCGTGACCAACTGCCCCCACTGCGACGGCCCGCTGTTCAAGGGTAAGCACGTCGCCGTGATTGGCGGCGGCAACTCGGGCATCGAGGCTGCCATCGACCTGGCCGGCGTGGTGGCGCACGTCACGGTGCTGGAGTTTGCCCCGGAACTCAAGGCCGACGCGGTGCTGCAGAAAAAGCTGCTCAGCATGCCCAACGTCACCGTCATCACCAACGCGCAGACCACGGCGGTGCTTGGCGACGGCAGCAAGGTGACCGGCCTGGCCTACACCGACCGCACCACCGGCGAAGCGCAAGACATCGCGCTCGAAGGTATCTTCGTGCAGATTGGCCTGCTGCCGAGCACCGAGTGGCTCAAGGGCACGGTGGCGCTGTCGCGCTTTGGCGAGATCGAAGTGGACAGCCACGGCCGCACCGACGTACCCGGCGTGTTGGCCGCCGGCGACTGCACGACCGCGCCGTACAAGCAGATCATCACCGCGGCGGGCGACGGCGCGAAGGCGGCGCTGGCCGCGTTCGACTACCTGATCCGCACGCCGGTGCCGGCCTGAATTTCTATTAAAATTGGCCTCTAGCGCTTATCCAGTAAGCGTCTTAAGCTATCAATATAGGATCACCCGGCTGCGTCCGGGTGGTTTTTCTTGATCGCCGGCAAACAGGCGCTTCATGGCGCCCGCGCGGCAGGGTCGCCAGGAGACAATGGGCGCCATGAAGATCGCTAGCAAACCCGTTCTTGCGGCCGGCGCCCTGCTGCTGCTGGTGGGCGCGGCGCTGCTGCTGGGCTGGGTGCCTTGGCGGGCCACCGACCCGCACGCCGGCCTGGTGGGCGGCAATGGCCGCATCGAGGCGACGGAAATTGCCGTGGCCAGCAAACAGCCTGGCCGCTTGCGCGAACTGCTGGTGTCCGAAGGCGATTTCGTCAAAGCGGGGCAGGTGCTGGCCCGCTTGCAGCTTGACGGCTTGCAGGCGCAGCGCGATGAGGCGCTGGCCCGGCTGCAGCAGGCGCGCCAGGCGGTGGCCACCAGCCAGGTGCAGGTGGCGCAGGCGCTGGGCAACCACCAGGCGGTGCTGGCGCAGGTGGTGCAGCGCGAAACCGATCTGCAGATGGCCCAGCGCCGCCTGCCGCGTACCGAGCAACTCGCCCGCGACGGCTTTCTGTCCGACCAGGCGCTCGACGACGACCGGGGGAAGGTGCGCAATCTGCAGGCCGCCCTGAGCGCCGCCCAGGCCCAGGCCCGCGCGGCCCGGGCCGGGGTGGACGCAGCCCGCACCCAGGTTCCAGCCGCCCAGTCCAATGTGCAGGCCATGGAGGCGACGCTGCAGCGCATCGATGTGGATCTGGCTGAGAGCGAGCTCAAGGCCCCGCGCGATGGCCGCGTGCAGTTTCTCATTGCACACCCTGGTGAGATCGTGGCTGGGGGCGCCAGGGTGCTGAGCCTTGTCGACCTGTCGGATGTGTACATGACCTTCTTCCTGCCGGAGACGGTCGCAGGCCGGGTGGCATTGGGCAGCGAGGTGCGCATCGTGCTCGATGCCGCGCCGCAGTTCGTGATTCCGGCGCGCGTGTCCTTTGTGGCCAGCACGGCCCAGTTCACTCCCAAGACCGTGGAAACCGCGAGTGAGCGACAAAAACTCATGTTCCGCGTGCGTGCGCAGATCGACCGCGAACTGCTGCTGCGCCACATCGAGCAGGTCAAGACCGGGCTGCCCGGCATGGCCTGGATCCGCACCGACCCGCAGGCCGCGTGGCCCGAGCACCTGGCCATCAAAGGGCAGCCGTGAGCGATGCGGGCTTGGCGCCCGTGGCGCGGCTGGCGGGTGTGGGGCTGCGTTACCGGCAGGTACAGGCCCTGGCCGATATCGACCTGGACGTGCCGGCAGGTTGCATGGTGGGCGTGATCGGCCCCGACGGGGTGGGCAAGTCCAGCCTGCTGGCGCTGATGGCGGGGGCGCGCGTGGTGCAGCAGGGGCGGGTACAGGTGCTGGGGGGCGATATGGCGCGTGCCGGCCACCGGCGCCGCGTTTGCCCGCGCATTGCCTATATGCCCCAGGGCCTGGGCAAAAACCTGTACCCCACGCTCTCGGTTGAAGAGAACCTGCAGTTCTTTGCGCGCCTGTTCGGCCATGGCGCGCAGGAGCGTCGCCGGCGCATCGACCAGCTCACCCGCGCCACCAGCTTGCAGCCATTTCTGGCGCGCCCTGTAGGCAAGCTCTCGGGCGGCATGAAGCAAAAGCTCGGCCTGTGCTGCGCGCTGATCCACGACCCCGACCTGCTGATTCTCGATGAGCCCACCACCGGCGTCGATCCGCTGGCCCGCGCGCAGTTCTGGGACTTGATCGAGGGCATCCGCCAGCAGCGCCCCGGCATGAGCGTGGTGGTGGCTACCGCCTACATGGACGAAGCGCAGCGCTTTGACTGGCTCGTCGCCATGGACGAGGGCCGCATCCTGGCGCAAGGCACGCCCGGCGGCCTGCTGGAGCGCACGGGTGCCGTCGATCTGGAAGCCGCCTTCATCGGCCTGCTGCCCGAGGAGCGGCGGCGCGGGCACCGCGCGGTCGACATTCCGCCCCTGTCCGATGCCCAGGCGCAGGAGGTCGCCATCGAGGCGCAGGGCCTGACCATGCGGTTTGGCGATTTCACCGCAGTCGATGCAGTCAGCCTGCGCATCCGCCGGGGCGAGATTTTTGGTTTTTTGGGGTCGAACGGCTGCGGCAAGACCACCACCATGAAGATGCTCACGGGCCTGCTGCCCGCCAGCGAGGGCAGTGCGCTGCTGTTCGGCCATGCGGTGGACCCCAAGGACATCGCCACGCGCCAGCGCGTGGGCTACATGTCGCAGGGCTTCTCTCTCTATGGCGAACTGACGGTGGAGCAGAACCTGCTGCTGCACGCGCGCCTGTTCCATGTGCCCGAAGCGCAAGTCGCGGGCCGCGCCGCCGAGATGGCGCAGCGCTTTGGCCTGCAGGACTCTCTGGATCTGTTGCCCGAGAAACTGCCGCTCGGCCACCGCCAGCGCCTCTCGCTCGCCGTCGCCATGGTGCACAAGCCCGAGCTGCTGATCCTCGACGAACCGACTTCGGGCGTCGACCCGATCGCGCGCGACAATTTCTGGCGCCTGATGATCGAGCTCTCGCGCCGCGACGGGGTGACCATCTTTATCTCGACCCATTTCATGAACGAGGCGGCGCGCTGCGACCGTATTTCGCTCATGCACGCGGGCCGGGTGCTTGCCAGCGATACGCCGCAGGCCATTGTGGCGGCGCACGCAGCGCAGACGCTGGAGCAGGCCTTTATCGATTGCCTGGTGCAGGCCGGTGGCGGCGCGGCGGATGCGCCCGAAGCCGCGCAGGACCCGCGCGCCACCACCGCTGCGCCACCCCGCGAGCCCGCCTGGCGGCGCAGCCTGCGGCGCCTCTACAGCTATGCCTGGCGCGAGTCGCTGGAGTTGCAGCGCGACCCGGTGCGCGGCGCGCTGGCGCTGCTGGGCTCGCTGCTGCTGATGTTTGTGATGGGCTACGGCATCAGCATGGATGTCGAAGACCTGCGCTTTGCGGTGCTCGACCGCGATCAGACCGCGCTGAGCCGCGACTATGCGCTGCAGCTTGCGGGCTCGCGCTACTTCAGCGAGCAGCCGCCTTTGCTGGACGATGCCGACATGGACCAGCGCCTGCGCAGCGGCAAAATTTCGCTGGCGCTGGAAATCCCCAGCGGCTTCGCCCGCCATGCGGAGCGCGGCGAGCAGGCCGAGATCGCCGCCTGGATCGACGGTGCCATGCCGCAGCGCGCGGAAACCGTGGCCGGCTATGTGCAGGGCATGCACCAGTACTGGCTGGTGCAGACGATTGCAGCGCGCACCGGCGCAGCGCCCGCGGGCAACGTGAACGTGGAAACGCGGTTTCGTTACAACCCCGACGTCAAGAGCCTGCCGGCCATGGTGCCAGCGGTCATCCCCATCCTGCTGCTCATGCTGCCGGCCATGTTGACCGCGCTGGCCGTGGTGCGCGAGAAGGAGCTGGGCTCGATCATCAACCTCTACGTCACACCGACCACGCGCACCGAGTTTCTGCTGGGCAAGCAATTGCCCTATCTCGCGCTGTCCATGCTCAATTTCGCCATGATGCTGCTGCTGGCCGTGACCGTGTTTGGCGTGCCTGTCACCGGCAGCCTGGCCACGCTCACACTGGCGACGCTGCTGTTTGCCATCAGCGCCACCGGGCTGGGCTTGCTGGCGTCGGCCCTGGTGCGCAGCCAGCTTGCGGCCATGTTCTTCACCATGATCGGCACCATGCTGCCTGCCATCCAGTTTGGCGGCCTGATCAACCCGGTGTCGTCGCTGGAGGGTGCGGGGCGCTGGATCGGCGAGATTTATCCGGCCAGCCACATGTTCACCATCAGCCGTGGGGTGTTCAACAAGGCGCTGGGGTTTCACGACCTGGCCGCCTCGTTCTGGCCGCTGACGGTGGCGCCGGTGGTGATTTTGGGCGTGGCGGTGCTGCTGCTGCGCAAGCAGGAAAAGTGAGCATGCGCCGCCTGCTGCACCATCTGACCAACATCCGCCTGCTGGGCGTCAAGGAGCTATGGAGCCTGTGGCGCGACCCGATGATGTTGATCCTGATTGTGTACACCTTTACCGTGGCGATCTACACCGCGGGAACGGCCATGCCCGAAACGCTGCACCACACGCCGATGGCCATCGTGGACGAGGACGATTCGGCCCTGTCGGCGCGTATTTTCAGTGCGTTTTACCCGCCTGCGTTCAATGCGCCGGTGCGCATCACCAATGCCCAGGTCGATCCGGCGCTGGATGCGGGCCATTACACGCTGGTGCTGGTCATTCCGCCGAACCTGCAGCGCGATGTGCTGGCCGGGCGCTCGCCCACTGTGCAGCTCAATGTGGACGCTACGCGCATGAGCCAGGCGTTTGCAGGCAGCGGCCTGGCCCAGCAGATCGTGGCGGGCGAGGTGGGTGAGTTCGTGCAGCGCAACCGGGGCATGCAGGCTCCCCCGGTAGAGCTGGTGACGCGCATGCGCTTTAACCCCGCGCTCTCGAATGTGTGGTTTGGTTCCCTGATGGAACTGGTCTCGCAGGTCACCATGCTCTCGATCATCCTGACCGGCGCGGCGCTGATTCGCGAGCGCGAGCATGGCACCGTCGAGCACCTCTTGGTCATGCCGGTGACGCCCACCGAAATCATGCTGGCCAAGGTGTGGGCCATGGGGCTGGTGGTGGTGGTGGCGACGCTGCTGTCCCTGCACGGCGTTGTGCTGGGGCTGCTGCGGGTGCCGGTGGAGGGCTCGCTGTGGCTGTTCTTTGGTGGCGTGGTGCTGCACCTGTTTGCCACCACGTCGCTGGGTATCTTCATGGCGACGCTGGCACGCAACATGCCGCAATTCGGCCTGCTGGTCATGCTGGTGATGCTGCCGTTGCAAATGCTCTCGGGCGGCATGACGCCGCGCGAGAGCATGCCCGAGTGGGTGCAAGCGGTGATGTCGCTCGCACCCACCACGCATTTCACCGAGCTGGGCCAGGCCATTTTGTTTCGCGGGGCGGGCCTGGCGGTGGTGTGGCCATCCTTCGTGGCGCTGCTGCTGATTGGCGCGGTGATGTTCGCCCTGTCGCTGCGCCGTTTTCGCCAGGCGATTGCGCAGATGGGCTGAGGGCCTGTGGGCTCGGTTTCTGCCTGAAATTCGAAGCAAAATTGGCTGTTACGGCAATATCCACGGTTGCTTTTAGCTATCAAATCAATAGCTTAATCGCTCCGGTTGCAGCTCCTGCAGGATGGTGGTGGCGATTTCCTCGATCGACTTGGTGGTGGTCGAGAGCCAGCGGATGCCCGAGCGGCGCATCATGGATTCGGCCTCGTGCACTTCCATGCGGCAATTTTCCAGGCTGGCGTAGCGCGAGTCAGGGCGGCGCTCGCTGCGGATTTCCGACAGGCGCTCGGGGCTGATGGTCAGGCCAAAGATTTTCTTGCGGTAAGGCATCAGCGCGGGCGGCAGCTGGTGGCGCTCGAAATCCTCGGGAATCAGCGGGTAGTTGGCGGCTTTGAGGCCGTGCTGCATGGCCAGGTAGAGCGTGGTGGGGGTTTTGCCGCTGCGGCTCACGCCCACCAGGATGACGTCGGCACCGGCCAGGTCGCGGTGGCTTTGGCCGTCGTCGTGCGCCAGGCTGAAGTTGATGGCCTCGATGCGGTCGGTGTATTCCTTGCTGCGGCTGATGTCCGAGAAGCGCCCGACACGGTGGTGCGACTTCAGGGCCAGCTCCTTCTCCAGTGGATGCACAAAGGTGCCAAACATATCCAGCAGCATGCCTTTGCAGCCTTCTTGCAGCACTTTCAACACCTCCATGTTGACCAGCGTGGTGAAGACGATGGGCTTGCTGCCCTCCAGCTCCGCCGTGTGGTTGATTTGCCGCACCACCTGGTGCGCTTTGTCCACGGTGTCGGTAAAGGGCGCGCGCAGGCGCCGGGGCGTCAGCTCAAATTGCGCGAGGATGGCGTTGCCAAAGGTTTCGGCGGTGATGCCGGTTCCGTCGGAGACGAAGTAGACGGTGCGTGTGTGCATGGGAAGCCAGACAGGAGGGTGACAGGAGGCCGGACCTACAATGTCGCCGATTATCCGAATTCATCCCATGCCTGCCTGCCGCCCACAAGCACAAATACAGCGCACGCAGCATCGCATGGTCGCTCGTCCGACCGCGCAGGCCGACGCGTGCACTGAGCCGCTTTTAACTTCTGGAACCCTCCCATGTCTGCACGCTTTGACGCGACCGCCCTGGTCGTACCGTTTGAAAACCTGAGGATGAGCGACGTCGAGGTCGTTGGCGGCAAGAACGCCAGCCTCGGCGAGATGATTTCACAATTGCCGCACGGGGTGCGCGTGCCCACCGGTTTTGCCACGACGGCGCACGCCTTCCGCCAGTTTCTGGCGCACGGTGGCCTGTCCGACAAGATCAGCAAGCGCCTGGCGGCGCTGGACACCGAGGACGTGCGCGCCCTGGCGGTTGCGGGTGCCGAGATTCGCGCCATGGTGGAGGCCCAGCCCTTCCCGGCCGATCTGCAAAAGGCCATTGCCGAAGCGTTTGCCACGCTCTCCGCAGGCAACGCCGGTGCCACCTTTGCGGTGCGCTCGTCGGCGACGGCGGAAGACCTGCCCGACGCCTCTTTTGCTGGCCAGCAAGAGACTTTCTTGAATGTGCATGGCATTGACGAGGTGCTGCACAAGATGAAAGAGGTGTTTGCCAGCCTCTACAACGACCGGGCGATTTCCTACCGCGTGCACAAGGGTTTTGCGCACGACGTGGTGGCGCTGTCGGCCGGGGTGCAGCGCATGGTGCGCTCGGACCTGGGCGCGGCAGGGGTCATGTTCACCATCGACACCGAATCGGGCTTCGACCAGGTGGTGTTCATCACCAGCAGCTACGGTTTGGGCGAAACGGTGGTGCAGGGGGCTGTCAACCCCGATGAGTTCTATGTGCACAAACCCATGCTGCGCGCCGGCAACAAGGCCGTGATTCGCCGCAACCTGGGCTCCAAGCTGATTCAGATGGTGTTCACCACAGCGGAAGAAAAGGCCGCTGGCGCGCTCAAGGGCAAGCTCATCAAGACCGTTGACGTGCCTGCAGAACAACGCAACCGCTATTCGCTGACCGACGCCGACGTTGAGCAGCTCGCGCAGTACGCCTTGGTGATCGAGCAGCACTACGGCCGCCCCATGGACATCGAGTGGGGCAAGGACGGCCAGGACGGCCTGCTCTATATCCTGCAGGCCCGGCCTGAGACGGTGAAGAGCCAGGCGGGCAATCAGGCCGAGATGCGCTACAAGCTCAAGGGCAGGGGGGCAGTGCTGGCCGAAGGCCGTGCCATTGGTCAGAAGATCGGCACCGGCCCGGTGCGCTTGGTGCACAGCATCAGCGAGATGGACAAGGTACAGCCCGGCGACGTGCTGGTCACCGACATGACCGACCCGAACTGGGAGCCGGTGATGAAGCGTGCCTCAGCCATCATCACCAACCGCGGTGGGCGTACCTGCCACGCCGCCATCATTGCGCGCGAGCTGGGCATTCCGGCTGTGGTGGGCTGCGGGGATGCCACCGAGCGGCTCAAGGACGGTACCCTGGTCACGGTGAGTTGCGCCGAGGGCGATACCGGCCATATCTACGACGGACTGCTGGAAACCGAAGTCACCGAAGTGCAGCGCGGCGAGATGCCCGAGATTGCCACAAAGATCATGATGAACGTGGGCAACCCGCAACTCGCCTTTGACTTCTGCCAGCTGCCCAACCAGGGTGTGGGCCTGGCGCGGCTCGAATTCATCATCAACAACAATATCGGCGTGCACCCCAAGGCCATTTTGGACTATCCGAATATCGATTCCGACCTGAAGAAGGCTGTCGAATCCGTGGCGCGTGGCCATGCCAGTCCGCGGGCTTTCTATGTCGACAAGGTGGCCGAAGGTGTGGCCACCATTGCCGCTGCTTTCTGGCCCAAGCCCGTCATCGTGCGGCTGTCCGACTTCAAGAGCAACGAGTACCGCAAGCTTATTGGCGGAAGCCGTTACGAGCCCGAGGAAGAAAACCCGATGCTGGGTTTCCGCGGCGCCGCGCGCTATGTGAGCGACGAGTTTGGCGAAGCCTTTGCCATGGAATGCGAGGCGATCAAGCGCGTGCGCAACGACATGGGCCTGACCAATGTGCAGGTGATGGTGCCCTTTGTGCGCACGCTTGGCCAGGCCGAGCGCGTCACGCAGCTGCTGGCGCAGCACGGACTGCAGCGTGGCAAGGATGGGCTCAAGCTCATCATGATGTGTGAGATACCCAGCAACGCCTTGCTCGCCGAGCAGTTCCTCGCCTTCTTCGACGGCTTCTCCATTGGTTCGAACGACCTGACGCAGCTCACCCTGGGCCTGGACCGCGATTCGGGCCTGGAACTGCTGGCCAAGGATTTCGACGAGCGTGACCAGGCCGTCGAGGCGCTGATCCACATGGCCATCAAGGCCTGTCTGGCGCAGGGCAAGTACATTGGTATTTGCGGCCAGGGGCCCAGCGACCACCCTGATTTTGCGCAGTGGCTGGCCGATGAGGGCATTTCGTCGATCTCGCTCAATCCGGACAGCGTGGTGGCTACCTGGAAGCTACTGGCCGCAGCGCACTGACGCCGTTTCGCCATGCAGCTGCCCCGCGATGAGCCTGTTTCCGGCGAAGAGGGTGCGGCGCATGCCTTCCCGCCGGATCTGCACGACGTGCGGCACCTGCGACTCAAGGCCGTTCTGCTGGCGATCTGGGCGCTGACTTCGTTTGGCGTCTGTTTCTTTGCGCGGGACCTGTTGTTTTCCATCGGCAACTGGCCGGTGGGATTCTGGATCGCCTCGCAGGGCGCGGTGTTTGTCTTTATCGGCATTGTGGTGGTCTATGCCTGGGCCATGAGCCGTTTTGAGCGACAGGACGCCCGTGCGCTGCTGGCCGCCGAGAGCAGCGCGGAGCGCGAGCTTGGCTGAGCCGCAGAGCCACGCGGCCGCCGACGAGCGCGGTTATGCGCGGCGATTGCACCGCATCCTGGCGCTCTATGTCGTCGGCGTGCTGGCATTTCTGGCGCTGATGACCTGGGCGGAGCAGCAGGGGCTGTCGCGCCACTGGATCGGACCGATTTTTCTGTTTCTGTCGGTGATGGTCTACGCCGCCATCGGGGTCTATGGCCGCACCACCGATCCGCTGGAGTACTACGTGGCGGGCCGGCGCATCCCGCCCATGTACAACGGCATGGCTGCGGCGGCCGACTGGATGAGCGCGGCATCTTTTATCAGCCTCTCCGGCGCGCTCTACCTTCAGGGCTATTCGGGCACGCCCCAGCAGGCCGGTGGCCTGGCCTATCTGCTCGGCTGGACCGGGGGCTTTTGTCTGGTGGCCATTCTGGTGGCACCGCACCTGCGGGCCATGGGGCTCTACACCGTGCCCGATTTTTTTCATGTCCGCTTTGGGGGTACCTGGCCGCGCGTCATTGCGGCGCTGGCGGCTGTGGTGTGCTCTTCGACCTATGTGGTGGCCCAGATTTATGGCATCGGTCTCATCGCCTCGCGCCTGACGGGCGTTCAGTTCGAGATCGGCATCATGCTGGGGCTCGGTGGCGTGCTGCTGTGCTCGTTTCTGGGCGGCATGCGCGCCATCACCTGGACCCAGGTGGCCCAGTACGTGATGCTGCTGCTCGCGTTTCTGATTCCTGTCTCCTGGCTGGCCTACAAACAGTTGGGGAGTCCGATTGCGGTGATGGTGTATGGCAAGCAGATCGGCAAAATCTCTGATCTGGAGGCGGGTCTGCTCGCCTCGCCCCAAGAGCAGCAGGTGGTGCAAGCCTATTTGCACCGGGCGCAGGACTACGAGGCGAGACTGGGCGATGTGGACAAGGCACTGGAGCGCGAGCGCAGCGACATGCAAGAGCGCATTCGCCGCTTGCGCACGCAAAATGCCGACGTGGGCCTGATCGTGGCGGCCAGCCGCGAGCTGGCAGCACTGCCGCGCAATGCGCAAGCCGCGCGCGCTCTCTGGGAGCGCAAGATGCTGGAGAACTACGCCCGCGCTCTGCCGCTGGGCGGCCTGCCCCAGCATGCCCAGCCCTATGCTGGGGACCCCGAGGGGACGCCGGAAATGCAGGCAGCATTTACCAATTCCCGACGGAATTTCCTGGCGCTGATGTTTTGCCTGATGGTCGGCACGGCGGGCCTCCCGCACCTGCTGACCCGTTACTACACCTCGCCCACGGTGGCCGGAGCGCGCAGTTCCGTGGCCTGGACGCTGTTTTTTGTGGCGCTTTTGTACCTCAGCGCGCCCGCGCTGGCCGTGTTGGTGAAGTTCGAGGTGATGAACAATCTGGTTGGCAGCCACTTTGACGCCTTGCCCAACTGGATGGCGCAATGGGCGCGGGTGGATGCCTCGCTGCTGTCGGTGGAAGACATGAACGGCGACGGCATCGTGCAGTTTGGCGAAATTCGCCTCGGCGCCGACCTCATCATGCTCGCTACACCCGAGTTGGGTGGCCTGCCCTATGTGGTGTCAGGCCTGGTGGCGGCAGGCGGGTTGGCCGCCGCGCTGTCCACCGCCGACGGGCTGCTGCTGACCATCAGCAACGCCTTGGTCCGCGATTTGTATTTCCGGGCCCGCCCGCGCAGCGCCTCGCCTGAGCAACGAGTGATTTTGACCAAGTTTGCGCTCTTGGCTGTGGCGCTGATCGCTTCTTTCATCGCAGCGCTCAAGCCGGCAGACATCTTGCCGCTGGTCTCGGCGTCCTTTTCGCTGGCGGCCTCGGCGTTTGTGCCAGTCATGGTGCTGGGTATCTTCTGGCGGGGCACGACCCGCCAAGGTGCGGTGGCGGGCATGCTCAGCGGCCTGGGCGTAGCGGTCTATTACTTGCTGTCTCACGTGCCCACGGTGCAGGCCTATCTACCGCGCTGGCTGTTGGCCGATGGCTTGTGGTTTGGCATACAGCCGGTGTCTGCGGGCGTTTTTGGCGTCCCCGCCGGTCTGCTGGCGGCTGTTGTGGTGAGCTGGATCACCCGCCCGGCGCCGCTTCAGCCGCGCCCGCAAACCGAAATGTAGGCCATTTGGACGCCCTTAACGCCCGACCTTGAGCAGTTCGACGTCGAACTTGAGCGTGGCATTGGGCGGGATCACGCCACCGGCGCCGCGTGCGCCGTAACCCAGGCCAGCCGGAATGATGAGGGTGCGTTGGCCGCCCACTTTCATGCCCTGCACGCCTTCGTCCCAGCCCTTGATGACCATGCCTGCGCCCAGATTGAAGGCAAACGGATCATTGCGATCGCGGCTCGAATCAAACTTGGCGCCTTGCACGCCGTCGTTGTAAAGCCAGCCGGTGTAGTGCACCGAAACCGGTTCACCGCGCGACGCTTGCGCGCCGTCACCTATGACAGTGTCTTCGTACTGGAGGCCGGAATCGGTGGATATCAATGCCATGGAAATCCTTGAATGCTATCTAATTGATAGCTTCTAACGACCGTAAATAGTGCGCTAGAGGCCATTTTTATCTGAAAAATGAGATGGGCCAGGCACTGCCTTGCCGCCGCTTTACTTTTTGGCGCGCGCTGCGACCCAGCGGTTGGCGAAGGCCTGAACATCGCTCAGCCGCTTGAGCAGGTCGGTGCCCGACGGGGTGACGATGTAGCCGTCGCTGCCGTGGTCGAGCAGCCCGGCCTCGCGCATTTCCTTGATGCGGGTGTTGAGCGTGTTGGGCGTGATGCCGCCCACGCTGTCCTGCAGCAATCGAAAAGTTTGCGGATGGCCGTCTCGCAATGCCCAGAGGACACGAAGCGCATAGCGACATTCGAGCCGTTCAAACAGCTGGTTGATGGCGACGTTTTCCTTTGAGCTCATGCGGCTTCTCCTCGCGAGGGGTGGGATGCGGTGGTTCGGTGCCAGGCTGGACGGGCAAGCCAATATAGCGCTGAACCGAATTTGCTACAAGTTTAATAGCTCCAAAACCAGACCCGTTATGTGAGGAAGGCAAGAAACTCGTATGCGTGAAAATCTGTTGCGGGTGCGCCACGAAATGCTCTGGCATCATGCTTCGCGACTCTTACGCCTTTGCCCGCCGCCCATGACTCCTGAATCTTCCGTCGCTCCCTCCACTTCGGGCACACCAAACAGCCAGCATCTCCCCCTGTCGGGCCTGCGAGTGGTGGAGTTTTCCCACATGGTCATGGGGCCGACCTGCGGCCTGGTTCTGGCGGACCTCGGGGCCGAAGTGATCAAGGTGGAGCCGGTGGAAGGCGACCGCACCCGCCACCTGCTGGGCGCGGGAGCCGGGTTTTTCCCGCTGTTCAATCGCAACAAAAAGAGTGTGGCACTCGATTTGCGCCACCCGAGGGGGTTGGAGGCAGCCCTGCGGCTGGCAGGCTCGGCCGATGTGGTGGTGCAAAACTTCAAGCCCGGATCGCTGGCCAAGCTGGGTCTGGACTACGCCATGCTGCGCCAGAGCAACCCCGGCCTGGTGTACGTCAATCACACCGGCTTCTTGCCCGGGCCCTACGAGCACCGCAGTGCGCTCGATGAAGTGGTGCAGATGATGGGCGGTCTGGCCTACATGACGGGCCGCTCGGGCGATCCGCTGCGGGCCGGTGCGAGCGTGAACGACATCATGGGCGGAATGTTTGGCGCCATCGGAGCACTTGCAGCGCTGATGCAGCGCAACCAGACAGGACAGGGGCAGGAAATTGACTCGGCGCTGTTCGAGAACAACGTTTTTCTCGTCGCGCAGCACATGATGCAGTTTGCGGTCACCGGCCAGCCCGCCGCGCCCATGCCGGAGCGCATCCATTCCTGGGGCGTGTACGACATCTTCACCTCTGGCGATGGTGAGCAGGTGTTTCTTGCGGCCGTAAGCGATCCGCAATGGGTGCGGTTGTGCACGGTTTTCGGTTTTGATGATTTGTTGCACGACGAGGGCCTGCGCAGCAACAACGATCGCGTGCGCGCCAGGGAGCGGATGATTCCGCAGTTGCGTGAGCGCTTCGGGCGGCTGGACGCGGCGACGCTCGCGGATCGCTTCGAGGCAGAAGGCTTGCCCTTTGCACGCATCGAGAAACCAGAAGACCTGCTGCACGATCCCCACCTCCTGGCTTCTGGCGGTCTGCAGCCGATGAAGCTACCCGATGGCGAGCGCGCCGGCGAAGAAGCTTTGGTGGCGTTACTGCCGCTGCGCATGGGAGGCGAGCGCCTGGGGGTGCGGGCCGATGCGCCGCGCTTCGCTGCGCATACGATGGAGGTGCTTCAGAGCGTGGGATACACCGTGTCCGAGGTGGAATCCATGGCGGACTCGGGCGCGGTAGCTACGGCGCAATAGACGAAAAAAAACGGAGTCGCCTGCGCGCTCCGCTTTGGTGTGTCCGCCCGAGGAGGGCGGCTCTGAATATCAGTTGGCGGCCTTGGCAGCGCCGTCACCTGTTCTGATGGCGTCGTTTTTTGCCGCGGCTGCGGCATCGGCCTTCACGCTGGCACGGCTCGTCGATGAAGTCGTGGTGGTGCGCGGAGCCAGGGGCTGGTTGCCCGAAACGGCATCCTCCGCTCCACCATTCATTGCGGTGTCAGCGCGCACGTCAGCACGCGTCTTTTCGGACAGGGTGGTGGGGGTCTTGAGATAGGGCTCGTTGCCCGACTTCACGGCGTCGGCGCCACCGGCCATGTTCTTGGCATGGTCCGAGCCCTTTTTGGCGCTCTTCTTCATCTGGTTTTGGGCCTTTTCGTTGGGTAGTCCAACGATCGGCTCGTTGCCGGTTGCAAGCTTGCCGGACGCGATTGCAGCAGCACCCTCACTGCTCTTGATCGAACGAGTGGTGTTGGAATGCGGGCTTTCCATTGACGTCAACGGTTGGTTGCCTGTAGCGATGGTGCCCGTCCTGGCCGCGTCGGCAGCTTCACCGTTAACAGCCGCACGCGTCTTGTCGGAAGGCGTCTTCATGGTTGGTGCCTTGTTCAACGGCTCGTTCCCAGAGGGAATCGATTGCACGTTGGTGGCAGCAGCCGTGTTCGGCATGGCGGGAGCGGTGCTCTGTGCGTTGGCCATAAGGGAGGCACTAGCCAGAACGGCCAGCAGAGTGAGTTTGGTTCGCATGATTTTTCCTTCGTGTGAATGGGTGAGGTCCCGAAGGGGTTTCCTCAAAGACGCCTTGATCTTGCGTGCGTCCCAGCCCTTGAAGCGTCAGCTTCGTCCCACCGCGGCTGTCGGCAACCGCGCCGATTTCAAGTGCCGATCTTTGCGTGCGGGCAACAAAAAACCCCGGCTTGCGAACGCAGGCCGGGGCGATGGGAGAGGGGAATGAATTAGAGCGAATCGATGAAGCTGCGCAGCTTGTCGCTGCGGCTGGGGTGCTTCAGTTTGCGCAGCGCCTTGGCTTCGATCTGGCGGATGCGCTCGCGTGTGACGTCGAACTGCTTACCCACTTCTTCCAGCGTGTGGTCGCTGGTCATCTCGATGCCAAAGCGCATGCGCAGCACTTTGGCCTCGCGCGGGGTCAGGCCATCGAGGATGTCCTTGACCACGTCGCGCAGGCCCGCTTGCATGGCCGCTTCGAGCGGTGCCGTGTTGGCGCCGTCCTCAATGAAATCGCCCAGGTGGCTGTCGTCGTCGTCGCCGATGGGGGTTTCCATGGAGATCGGCTCTTTGGCGATCTTCATGATCTTGCGGATCTTGTCTTCCGGGATCTCCATCTTCTCGGCCAGCACGGACGCATCGGGTTCGAAGCCGAATTCCTGCAGATGCTGGCGTGAGATGCGGTTCATCTTGTTGATGGTTTCGATCATGTGCACCGGAATGCGGATCGTGCGCGCCTGATCTGCGATCGAGCGGGTGATCGCTTGGCGAATCCACCACGTGGCGTAGGTAGAGAACTTGTAGCCGCGGCGGTATTCGAATTTGTCCACCGCCTTCATCAGACCGATGTTGCCTTCCTGGATCAAATCGAGGAACTGCAGGCCGCGGTTGGTGTACTTCTTGGCAATCGAAATGACCAGGCGCAGGTTGGCCTCGATCATTTCCTTCTTGGCGTCGCGCGAACTGGCTTCGCCTTCGTTCATGCGGCGGTTGATGAGCTTGAGCTGTGCAAGCGGCACCACCACCCGCGACTGCAGGTCCGCGAGTTTTTGCTGCAAGTCTTGCACCGGCGGGATGTTGCGTGCCATCACCGTGCTCCATGGCTTGCCTGCTGCGGCTTGCTTTTCCACCCAGTCCAGATTGAGCAAATTGGCCGGAAACTCCTTGATGAACATCTCCTGCGACATGCCGCACTTGTCCACGATGATGCGGCGCAACTCGCGTTCCTTCTTGCGCACGTCGTCCACCTGGCCGCGCACCATGTCGCAAAGTTTTTCAATCGTCTTGGCGGTGAAGCGGATGGTCATCAACTCCGTCGACAGCGCGCCTTGTGCCTTGGCGTACGCCGGCGTGCCATAGCCTTCGCGGTCATAGATCTTGTGCACTTTCTCGAACATTTCACGCATCTTGTCGAAGCGCCGCAGGGCTTCGTTCTTGAGCTCTTCGAGTTTCTTGGTCAGCGCCTTGCTGCCACCCTTGCCATCGTCGTCATCGTCCTCGTCGAATTCGTCGAAATCCTCTTCGGCCACGTAGTCGTCGGCCTCGTTGGGGACGGAAAAGCCGTCGACGATGGTCGAAATGACGACCTTGCCTTCGCGGATGTCCTCGCCCATATTGAGGATTTCAGCAATGGTGGCAGGTGATGCGCTGATGGCCTCCATCATCGCCATCAGGCCGCCCTCGATGCGCTTGGCGATTTCGATTTCGCCTTCGCGCGTGAGCAGCTCCACCGTACCCATTTCGCGCATGTACATGCGCACCGGGTCGGTGGTGCGGCCAAATTCGCTGTCCACGGTGGAGAGCGCCGCTTCGGCAGCTTCTTCGGCTTCTTCCTCCGTGGCAGCTGTCTGGGCGGTGTTGGTGACCAGCAGTTGCTCGGCGTCGGGCGTCTGCTCGTACACGGCCACACCCAGGTCGTTGAGCATGGAGATCACGACATCCAGCGTCTCCTGGTCCACCAGCTTGTCGGGCAGGTGGTCGTTGATTTCTCCGTGGGTCAGGTAGCCGCGCGTCTTGCCCAGCTTGATCAGGGTTTTCAGGCGCGAGCGCCGCTTGGCCAGGTCTTCTTCGGACAGAACGGTTTCGTCCAGGCCGAATTCCTTCATCAAGGCCCGTTCCTTGGCCTTGCTGATCTTCATGCGCAGCGGCTTGACTTTCTCCGCCGGAGTTTCTGTGGTGGCCACTTCGGTCGTTTCCTCAACCTCGCCTTCCAGGTCGGACTCGATATCAGAGAGATCTGCGTCGTCGCTGTCGGCGTCTGCCTGGCCCTTCTTGCCGCGTGCGGCCGGAGCCTTGGCGGCTTTGCCTGCTTTGGGCGCAGCGGCGGCTTTGGCTGGACGGCCGGCACGCTTCTTGGGTGCCTCGGTTGTCTCGGCCTCAGGCGCAGCAGCCTTGGCGCGGGTCTTTTTTTCTTCGGATTCGGAGGTCTTTGCAGCAGTCTTGGGCACGGAAGGGGCTTTCTTGGCAGCCGGCGCAGCCACTGCCTTGGGGGCAGTTTTTGCGGATGGCTTCTTGGCGGATGTCTTGGCTGTGGCGGGCAATGCCTTTGCGGCGGGAACGGACTTGGGCAACTTCGCAGGCTTTTGAGCAGGCATGGACAACCTCGGGGTCAAAATGAACAAAGACGACGCAAGCGCCTGAAATCCCGGCGCGGGTGGCACGGCAAAGGCAGTGGGCCTTTACGGGTGAAGCCGAAGGGGCTTCAAGCAAGATGTCTGGGCGATCATTTGGTGTGCAGTCCTTGCGGTAAGGAGGGCGGTCGTGCGCGTGTGTCACTGGTGCCCGGCCCGGAGGTGCTGCTGTCGCTCTT
>Ga0207979_100221_pt1 | contig 21578 bp, 19 predicted proteins | sample LakWasM124_LOW14_2_FD_183936 | JGI IMG/M metagenome (GOLD analysis project Ga0207979, IMG submission 183936) | Freshwater sediment methanotrophic microbial communities from Lake Washington under simulated oxygen tension - Sediment Metagenome... | ecosystem: Environmental > Aquatic > Freshwater >...
GGCTGGGGTGCGCTGGTGATCCGCGCGGCGCAGGCCTTTGGTGCGCGCGCGGTGGGCGTGACGCTGTCGCGCAACCAGTACGAGCTGGCGTGCGAGCGCATCAGACAGGCCGGCTTGAGCGACCAGGTGGAGATCCGCCTGCAGGATTACCGCGATGTGGATGCGCGCGACGGGCTGTTCGACAAGATCACCTCGGTGGGGATGTTCGAACATGTTGGGCTGGAGCACCTGCCGGAGTACTTCGGCAAGATCCACAGCCTGCTCAAGGACGGCGGCCTGGTGCTCAACCACGGCATCACCTCGACCGACCCTGGCAGCGGTTCGACCCCGCTGGGGGCCGCCAATTTCATCGAGAAGTATGTGTTTCCCCATGGCGAGCTGCCGCACATCAGCCGGGCGCTGCGCGACATGCAGACGGCCGGCCTGGAGGCGCTGGACGTGGAGTGCCTGCGCCGGCACTATGCACGCACGCTGACGCATTGGGCGCAGAACTACGAACAGCACAGCGAGGCGATTCGCGGCATGGTCAGCGAGACCACGTTTCGCGTCTGGCGCGTCTACCTGGCCGGCTGCGCCCACGCCTTCGAACAGAACTGGGTGTCGCTGCACCAGGTGCTGGCATGCAAGGCCGGTGCCAGCCAGGACCTCAACCCAACGCCGTGGTCGCGTGCCTACATGTATGCCTGACGATGAGACTGAAACCCATGGAGAACTGTCATGACTGAACTTACCCAAGCCCACAAGGAGCGCCTGATGAGTGATCTGCGTGTGGTCATTGCCGACGCCGAGGAGCTGTTGCGCACCACCGCCGACCAGACTGGCCAGGAAGCCGTGGCCCTGCGCAGCCGCATCACCGACCGGCTGCAGCAGGCCAAGGCGGACATGGCAAGCTTGCAGCGCGCCGCGGTGGCGCGGGTCCAGGCGGCCGGGCATGCCGCCGATCAGTATGTGCACGACAACCCGTGGCGTGCCATCGGCGTCGCTGCGGGATTCGGCCTGGTGGTGGGCCTGCTGATCGGGCGGCGCTGAATTTAGTAGCTCAGCCCCGACGGCTCCAGCGTGGCGCCGAGTTCGATGCGCAGGCGCACCGACAGATCGGTGCGCGAGTCGGCGTTGTCGATGGCCTGCTCCAGCGTGATCATCCCGTCGGCAAACAGGTTGAACAAGGACTGGTCGAAGGTGTGCATGCCGATGTCGTTGCTTTTGGCAATGACGCCGCGCAGCTGGTCGATCTGCCCCTTGTTGATCAGGTCCGCGACATAGGGCGAGCGCAGCATCACTTCGGTGGCAGGCATGCGCTGGTTGTCAACGCCCTGGATGAGCCGCTGCGCCACCACCGCATGCAGGTTGAGAGACAGGTCTAGTTGGACCCGCCGGTGCGCATCTTCAGGAAAGAAGTTGATGATGCGCTCGATCGCCTGATGCGCGTTGTTGGCATGCAGCGTGGACAGGCACAGGTGGCCGGTCTCGGCGTAGTTGATGGCGTGCTGGACGGTCAGGCGGTCGCGCATCTCGCCGATCATGATGACGTCGGGTGCCTCGCGCATGGCGTGTCGCAGCGCCTGGTCGAAGGACTGGGTGTCGACGCCGACCTCGCGCTGGCTGACGATGGACTGCTTGTGGCTGTGCACGAACTCGATCGGGTCCTCGATCGTCAGGATGTGGCCTGACTGGTTCATGTTGCGGTAGTCGATCATCGAGGCCAGCGTGGTCGATTTGCCGGAGCCGGCGGCCCCGACGATCAGCACCAGCCCGCGCTTGTACATCGCCAATGTTTCCAGGATGGCCGGCATGTGCAACTGCGCCACCGATGGCAGCGTGGACTGGATGTGGCGCACCACGATGGCCAGTTCGCCGCGCTGCCGGTAGACGTTGAAGCGAAAGCGTCCCAGGCCCTCGACCACCCCGGCCAGATCGCACTCCATCTCGGCCTCGAAACGGCTGCTCTGTGAATCACTCAGCAGCGACGCCGACAGCGCCTGCACTTCGTCGGCCTGCAAGGACGGGAACGGGAGCGGCAGCACTTCACCCTGCACCTTGATCGACGGCGGCGCGCCGACCGTGAGGAACATGTCCGAGGCCTGACGCTCGACCATCGAGCTCAGATAGAGATGCAGATGACTGGTCTTGGGCAGGGCTAGGTTGGACACGCTGTACTCCGGTGACGCGAATGAGGCTGCTGGCGCAGGCCTTTGACGTCCCTGGATGCTAGACCGGACGCCGAAGGCATGGCCAGGCGTTACTAATTTGCTTCATTTTGCCGCAAGCTGTTGCCGAATGTAACCAAATGAGAGCAAGCGCGATTTCGGCTTGTATATTGCGGCAGCCAATCAACAGCAAAAGAAGGGAGAGGGATGCACTGGACTGGGCAGACCCGGCGCGGCTTCAATCAGGGCGCACTGGTTGCAGCGATGCAGTCGCTCGACAGCGTGTGCAGCAAGGAGGCGTTCATCACCTGGACCCAAACCGATTTCCATCGGGCCCTTGCGCATGGCGCGTTCATGGCTTGCGTCGGCAAGGTGCACGAGCAGGGTGTCAGGCCCATCGAGGTGGTGTCGGCCAATTTCCCGGATGAGTGCAGCGCACTGTCCGCGCGGTCGGACAACCGTTGCTCCACGTTTCTGATGCAAAGCTGGCTGCAGAGCGGCCAGCCACAACTGTTTGACCCGAGCCAGCCTGTGCAAGGGATGAGACCGCCCTGCCCGCGCGTCTTCAAGGAACGCGGTCCGCACAATGCCGTGGCACACGGCCTGTTCGATGTGAATCGGGACCACGTGTCCTTTTTTAGCTTTCACCACTTGCCCTATCCCCCGCGCGCCGAACAGGCCACATTGCTGCGGTTGATCGTGCCGGGCATGCACGCGGCCCTATTGCGCTGCATTCAGGCCCAAGCCGGCTCTCCTGGCAGTCCCCTGCCTGCCTTGACCAGTCGGGAGACCGAAGTGCTGACCTGGATCTGCCAGGGCAAGACCAACAGCGAGATTGCGTCGATCCTGTGTATTTCGCCGCACACGGTGAAGAACCAGACGCAGAACATCCTGGTCAAGCTGCGCGTCAACACGCGTGCCCAGGCGGCGGCGCAGGCCATGCGCCAGCGCCTCGTGTCCTGGCACTGACGACTGAGCCGTCGCAAGGAGTGCCGCGCTGAATCAGGCGGCCGTCCATAGGTCAAACGGACTATGGCGAACGAGCCGGCAGGTCCCTAACATCGCGCAGTCGTTGCACTTCGGAACGGCGTCTTCATCCTATCCACACAGGGGAATCTACCTATGCAAATGCTTTCCAAGAAGCAGCGCGGTCAGGGCATGACCGAGTACATCATCATCGTCGCCATGATCGCCATCGCCGCGATCGCCGTTTATCAGTATTTTGGCAGCACGGTGCGCAATCAGACGGCCGCCATTGCACAGGAACTGGCCGGCAATGACGGCACCGCCGCCAAGACCAAGGCGCAGACCGATGCCACCGCGGGTGCTGCCAAGGCGGCCACCAAAGAGACCCTGGATACCTATACCAACAACAAGGGCGAGTGATCGCCGCGGCGGCCCACCCGTCGCGGTGGGCTGCGTTCAACTTCTTCCCGATGTCTCCACTGTTTCGTCAGCGCGCTCGCGGCCAGGCTTTGCCCTTGGCCATGGTGCTGCTCGTGGCAGTGGCGGCGATGTTGTTCTTCATGTTCAACAGCGGCCAACTGGTGCAGGAGAAGATTCGACTGACCAACACGGCCGACGCAGTGGCGTACAGCGCCGGTGTGTTCGAAGCACGGGTACTCAATTACGACGCCTACACCAATCGCGCCATGATTGCCAACGAGATCGCCATCGGGCAGGCAGTGGGGCTGGCGTCGTGGGCCAAGTACATCAGTACGGCGGCCGACAACATCTCCATGGTCACCGACTACATTCCGGTGATCGGCTGGGCGATTTCGGCGGCGCTGGAGGCGATCTCCTACGCGGCCGACTACAGCACCTATGCGTTTGCCGCCGTCGTCACATTGCATGACGCAACGCTCAACGCGCTGAGCCTGTCACAGCTGGCGGTGCACGGGCCTGCCAACAGCATTGCGCTGTTCAACCGCAAGTCGGTGATGGACGAGGTAGCCAGGAAGAACGATCCCGACGCTGTGGTCGATCCGCTTCCGCTGTCTGATGACTTTGCCACATTTTCTCAGCGTTACAGCACCAAGGACGAACGCAAGCGCATGGGGCAGCTGGTGCAGGACAGCCGCGATGGCTTCCTGGTCGGCCGCAGCTGGGATGTGGTGTCGCCGTTGAATTGCATGCGGTTCGTGCCGGGCTCCATCGGCGCGGCTCTGCGAAAACGTGGCAGCTCGGAGTTGATTGACCTGACCGAGGGCTGGTCGTCCATGGACACCCTATCCCTGCATCTGGAGATATGGACATCACATCGGTGGCGTCTTCCGACCTGCGAGCATATGGAGATTCCGATCGGCTACGGCAAGGCCTATTCGGAGGACGACCTGGATGATTCCGCTTACAGCTATGCCGGCTCGCGCAGCACCAACCCCGAGGCCAGCGGCTACGCTGACTCGACCATCGCCCGGGGGTTTGCCCCCTATTCGCTCACGGGCGGCGCGGTGCCTTCGTTCTACGATCTCTCCCAGAGCGTCATGACAGGTCCGGATCGGAACGACCCGCGCACCTCGATGGCTATCCGGGTTTCCAAGTCGCGGGAAGCGCAGCGCTATTCGGGCGGTTCCAGCATCATCCAACCGCGTGGCCGGCTGGATCTGTACAAGGGACAGCACGCCGGGGCCAAGAGTTCCGCGGTGGCCCGGGTGGAAGTCTACTTTGAGCGGCCCGATGGCAAGAACCCGCTCCATGGCCGCGAGGAATACGGCAGCCTGTTCAATCCGTACTGGCAGGTTCGGCTGGCGCCGGTGCCCAGCGCCCAACTGAAGGCTGCGCAGGCCGCACAGGGCTTGTTGTTGCCATGAGTGCTCTTGCGTTCATGTGCGGACGTCGGCATTCTCGTGGCCGGCAGCGAGGCCAGTCCACCACCGAGTTCGTGGTGCTGGCTTTGGTGATGGTGCCTCTGCTGCTGACCGTGCCGTTGCTGGGCAAATACATGGACATCGCCCAGACCACGGCGCTCGCCAGCCGCTATGTGGCCTTCGAAGGCACTATCCGCCATAGTTCAAGCATGGGGGGCTGGAAGAGCGACGCGGAGCTGGCACAGGAGGTGCGGCGACGTTTCTTCAGCAACAGCGATGCTCCGATCAAGACCAATGACAGCGCGGGCGACTTCACGGCCCATCGCAACACGCTGTGGTTCGACCACCGCGGCGATCCGCTTCTCCCGACCTTCGCCTCCAGCGTCGGCGCCACGACAGACAGGGCATCCATGGGCAGTCCGAACGCCTGGTTCGCAGGGCACTTCGGCCTTTCGCATACCAATCTCTACTCTGGGCGCGTCGGTGCCAGCGTGGCCAATGTCGCCGGTCTGAAGCCTTTCGACGCCCTGAACCTTACGATCAGCCGTACCACGACCGTGCTGGTCGATCCGTGGGCAGCTAGTGGCCCGGGCGCGGTTCGCAGAGCCATCCGAAATAGTCCGAACGACCCGCTGGGTCCCTTCCCCTATGGCCTGCTGGAGACCGAGGTTGCAGCGATGGACCTGTTGACCTCTGGCTTGCCCTGGCCATTCAGGGAAGCGATGCCCGACGCCGGCCGGGTGGATCCCGACCGCGTACCCGCCGATCGCCTGGGGCCTTGAGATGCAGACGGTGAAGATCCTGATGGCGCTGCCAATGCTGGTCGCAAGCGGGGGCGGCTATGCGGCCTGGCCGGACATCGCATTTCCCAAGGACGCGCGGGTCGAGACGATTGGCCAGGAGGTTAGTCTCAACGGTGTGCCGATGCGCATGCATCGGGTGCTGTCCAGTCAGTCGGCCACGGAGTTGATTGCCTTCTATCGCGGTGTCCTGGGTCCGCGCCACGCCGAACAGGGGTTGCCTGACAGCTATATCCTGTCGCAAGGGCGGGCCGAGCACTTCATCACGGTGCGTGTCCGACCGCTGTCGGCCAGGCTCACCGAGGTGTTGGTATCCGCCAGCGATGCGGCGCAGGCCAGGCGTGCGGCCAACCGCCCATTGGGCTTCGTGCTGCCGGCTGACTCGACGGTGCTGTCCGACTTGGAGTCGGTTGACGCCGGTAGACGCTCTCGCCAGTTGGTGGCGAGCAACCGGCATGATCTGCAGGCCAATGCGCAGGCACTGACCCGCGAATTGGCGCATCGTGGCTACCAACCCGAGGGCCCGCCACCGGTGCAGAACGATGCCCAGTACCTGCAGCGTTTCAGGGGCGATCAGCGCGAAGCCCAGCTGACGCTGGTGCGCCAGGACGGCCAGACCCAGGTGGTGCTCACCACCATTGTCCAGCCATGAAGCGCACAAGTGTTTGTCGCAGTCAGTCCGGACAGTCCATGACCGAGTACCTCGTGGCCATGCTGGTCGTGATGTTGATGGTGGGTGTCAGCTTCACAGGCGAGGAGTCGGTGATCGATCTCTTCCTGGCGGCTGTGAAGACCGCTTTCGACCGGCTCAGCAGCTTCCTGTCGTTGCCGCTCTAGTCCACTTCCATTCACTCCTTTCAAGACTGCTGATTCATGGCCTTCAAGATCAACAAGAACTGGATCGTTCTCATCACAGCCGTCGGCGTCGGCGGGCTGGCCGCCTTGGGGGCCAAGAACTACCTCAGCCGTCAGGTAGCCGAGATCGAGGAGCGCGAGAAGAACAAGGCCATGGTCCAGGTGGTCGTGGCCAAAGTGCCGCTGGCCAAGGGCGTCAAGGTGTCGACCGAGAACCTGGCCACCCGACCCATGCCCAAGGAGTGGGCGCACTCCGGGGCGGTAACGCCGGACCAGTTCGAGCGGGTCAACGGTGCAATCCTGGCCTACCCCGCCAGCCCGGGCGAGCCCCTGATCTGGGCGCAACTGGAGGGGCAGCGCACGCCCACGTTTTCGGCGCGGTTGGCCGCCGGTCGGCGCGCCGTCACCGTGCCGGTGGACGAGATCAGCTCGCTGTCAGGCATGGTCGAGCCGGGCGACCTGATTGACATTGTCGTGTCGATCAACAAGGACCGGCAGCACTTCACCTTCACGCTGCTGCAAGGCGTGACGGTGCTGGCCACCGGCACCAAGGCTTCGCAGCAGGACAAGAACGGCGACGGACGGGGCCGCAGCTTCACCACCATCACACTGGACACCAGCCCCGATGACGCCAAACGTGTGATCGCCGCGCGCGAGGTGGGCCGCGTCACGGCGCTGCTCAGGTCGCCTGGCGACAGCGGCCGGGTCTCCACGCAACGCTCGGATGCGCAGGCCCTGTTGGGCCTGATCGGGGAGGCGCCCTTGGCAGGTGGCAGCGCGGTGCCTGTCATCTATGGCGGCAAGCCCATCACAGAGGGGCTCGAACTCGGGGCCCGCAGCATTGCGCGACCGGCCGAACCGCCGGTCATGCGCTAACCGCAAAGAGATACCACGGAGTCCTCGTTTTGAATTGCATCACAAGATACATCGGCAGCAGTCTCGCGCTGTCCGCTCTGGCCCTGCCGGCCGGAGCCACCGACGGAACCGCTGCCCAGTCAGCCCCGCCCGCCGCCAGTGCCCCCGCACCGAGGGCCGCATCTGGCGGGGCCGGCACGACCGCCAGGGCAGCAATCCGCAAGCCGGAAGCGGCGGCCGTGGTTGAGCCCATCGCGCCGCCCGACCTCAAGGCCGGCTTCGCGGGCGAGATCGAACTGTTCGCCGGCGAGACCCGCGTGATTGCCGAGCCGAACGTGACCCGCCTGGCGGTTGGCAACGGCAAACTGTTCTCGGCAGCGGTGCTGGACAAGAAAGAGATGCTGCTCATGGCCAACGAGGTGGGCGTGTCCACCCTGCAGATCTGGAGCCGCAATGGCACTAACCGGCGCATCAAGGTCAACGTGGTGTCGGAATCTAGCCGAACGGCGCGCGAGATCGCCAGTCTGCTGTCCACGATTCCGCAGGTCAACGCCAAAGTCATCGGCGACAAGGTGGTTGTGGATGGCGACCGGCTGAGCGACCGCGATCTGTCCAAGATCGATGAATTGGCGAAGCGCTATCCGCAGATCGTGAACTTCACGAACCGCGTCGGCTGGGAGAAGATGGTGGTCATGGATGTGCGGGTGGTCGAGTTTCCGACCACCACGCTGCGCGAGATCGGGCTCAAATGGGCCGCCACCGGCGGCGTGGCCTATGGCGCCGTCGCGCAACCGTATCGCCGCGGCACGGATGGCCCCTATCAGATCAACCTCAGCACTGGCGGCGGAAACGCAGCACCCATCGTTACACCCGACGGCAGTCCGCTGCCGCTGACGAGCAGTCTCAATGTACTTTCGATTGTCAACATGGGCCTCAACGCCCAGTTGAACCTGATGGAGCAGAACGGCACCGCCACCATCCTGGCCCAGCCGACCCTGAGTGCCCGCAGCGGCTCGAAGGCGAGCTTCCTGGTGGGGGGCGAGTTTCCCTATACGGTGAGCAACCTCAACGGCACCACCATCGTCTTCAAACCCTACGGAATTAGGCTTGAGATCGAACCCAAGGCTGACCACAACGGCGTGGTGCGCGCCAAGATCATGAGCGAGGTCAGCGACATTGACACTTCGGTCAGCAGCACGGGCGGACCGGCTCTGCGCACCCGCAAGACCGAGACCGAGTTCAACGTGCAGGAAGGCGGCACCATCGTCCTGAGTGGGCTGTTAAAACGCGATGCCAGCACCTCCGTCGACAAGGCGCCATTCGTGGGCGACATCCCGTTGCTGGGTGCGCTGTTCCGCTCTAAGCGTTATCAGAACAACGAGACGGAGCTGGTGGTCTTCGTCACACCACAGGTGGTCGATCGCAACTCCGCGTCCCAGTCCGACAGCATGACGCGCAGCCTCGAGCGGCTGCAGCAGACGCCACGCGCAGCAACGCCGGACCTGCTCAGTGTTCCGATTCCAGGCCAGACCGGCGCGCCGCGTCCTGGCGTCGTGGCGCCCGTGGGCTGGGATTCACCGGCGAGCGACGCCTTGCCCGCACCGTACCGCTAGGCGCAGCGTCTCATGTTCCAAGTCAGCATCACCGATTCGGACAACAAGCAGCGTCACGAGCTGATTCGCCACACGGCGGCGATCATCGGCAAGGGACGGGAGTGTCCGGTGCGCCTGTCTGGGTGGCGCATTGGTCGCGAGCACGCGCGCATCTACCGGGCCAAGAGCGGCCTGTTCATCGAAGATCTCGGGCAGTTTGCCGGCACCTGGGTCAACGGACAGCGCGTGGAGCAGCACGGGCCAATCCTCCACACCGATGAAATCACCCTGGGATCGTTCACGCTCAAGGTGGAGGACAAGCTACCCTCGGCAGTGGCCGCTGAGCCAGCCAGCGCGCCCGCGCAGGTGGCGTGGCATCGCGACGCAGTGGAGGGAGGCAAGAGCGAGACCGCGCAGCACGGGGCGGCGAGCGTTTCCAGCGCCACGAACACCAGCACATCGCATCACTTCTGGCGGCGGCGCATTCACGAACAACTGCTTGATGCCATCGACATGCGGCGACGCGACCTGATGCGCATGGAGGATGAAGAGCTGCGGCGCGAGACCGAGGCTCTGATTGGCGAGCTCATCGCCGCCGAGGCCGCGTTGCCCGATGGCATCGATCGCGGGCTGCTGCTGCGCGACGTACTCAACGAGGCTGTCGGTCTGGGCCCCCTGGAAGAGCTGTTGGCGGATGACAGCATTACCGAGATCATGGTCAACCGCTTTGATGAGATCTACCTTGAGCGCGCCGGCCGTCTGACGCGGCACCATTCGATCTTCACCAGCGACCGCGCGGTGCTCGGTGTGATCGAGCGCATTGTGGCGCCGATCGGCCGGCGCATCGACGAGTCGTCGCCGATGGTGGACGCGCGGCTGAAGGATGGCTCTCGCGTGAATGCCATTATCGCGCCGGTGGCGATCAAGGGCCCGGCGTTGACGATCCGCAAGTTCGCCCGGCGCACGCTGACGGCACAGGACCTGATCGGCTTCGGCGCACTGAGCAAGGATATGGCGGAGTTCATGCGATTGTGCGTGCTGCATCGCAAGAACGTCATTATCTCGGGGGGCACCGGTTCGGGCAAGACCACGCTGCTCAACGTGCTGTCCAACTACATCCCCGATGGCGAGCGCATCATCACGATCGAGGACGCGGCGGAGCTCCGCTTGGCGCACTCCCACCTTATCAGCCTGGAGGCCCGGCCCTCCAATGCCGAAGGACGCGGCCAGATTTCCATTCGCGACCTGGTGAAGAATGCACTGCGCATGCGACCCGACCGAATCGTGGTGGGTGAATGCCGTGGCGGCGAGGCGCTGGACATGCTGCAGGCCATGAATACCGGCCATGAGGGCTCGCTCACCACCCTGCACGCCAACAGTGCGCGCGACGCGCTGGCGCGACTGGAGACCTTGGTGCTCATGGCCGGCATGGACCTGCCGTTGTCGGCGATTCGCGATCAGGTCGTCTCCGCGGTGGACATCATCATTCAGCAGGCGCGGCTGTTCGATGGACGCCGCGTGGTGACAGGCATCGTTGAAGTCACCGGGCTGGAGACCAGCAAGATCCAATTGCAGGAGTTGTTCCGCTACGAGCAACAAGGTCGCGACGCCCAGGGGCGGGTGCTGGGGCACTTCACGGGCTGCAACGCAGTGCCGGCGTTCTACGACGAGCTCAGCGCGGCCGGCATCGCGTTGGACCTGTCGATCTTCAACCGGCATGCTGCGCCATGAACGGCAGTCTTATGGTCCTGGGCTTTAGCTTGGTCATCGCTACGGCGGTGGCCTTGCTGGTATGGGCGCTGACGGACCTGGGCGGCAAACTGATGGCAATCTATCGCGATCGCTTCACTCGCGACGCTCATCTGGATCTGCGGGAGTTATTTCTGTTTGCCGACCCGGCGCGACTGTATGCGATCAATCTCGCGCTGATGTTGCTGGCCGCCACGGTAGTCTGGTTGCTCACGCGCAGCGTGCTGCTCGCTGCGGCTGCTGCGCTGCTGCTCGCATTCACCCCGCGCATGGTGTTTGGCTGGCTGCGCCGGCGCCGCATGGATGCGGTGCAGCTTCAATTGCCGGACGCGTTGCTGATGATCGCCGGCTCCGCCAAGGCCGGCTTGTCTCTTGTGTCTGCGGTGCGTCAGGTGAGCGCCGAACTGGCGCCGCCCTTGTCCCAGGAGTTCCGGCTCATGCAATACCAGCAACGCCTGGGTGTGAGCCTGGACGATGCCCTGGACAACCTGGCCCGCAGGGTGCCGGTGCAGTCCGTCAGCCTGATGGTCTCGGCGATGCGCATCGCCTCGGAGACCGGCGGTGGCTTGGCCGAAACCCTGGAGCGCACCGCCAGCACCCTGCGCAGCCAGCACGCGATGGAGCTGAAGATTCGCGCGCTCACCGCGCAGGGAAAGATGCAGGCCTGGGTGGTGGGCTTGCTGCCCTTGTTCCTGCTGTGGGTCTTGACCCGCATGGAGCCCGAGGCGATGTCGCTGCTGTGGACCACCCGCATGGGCTGGGGGGTGTTGGGTTGCGTGTTGATTCTGGAGTTCTTTGGCGTGTGGATCATCCGGCGCATCGTGGCCATTGACGTCTGAGTACGGTGTCATCCGCTGCCTGTTGATCTGCGGGTTGTTGTTATGTCTATATCGGTGAAGGGAGTGAGTGAATGAGATTCGAAATGGTTCTGGTCTCGCTGGCATGCGTCATGCTGGTGGGTTGCGGCGGTGGGGGGTCTGGGGGCGGAACAGAGGCGCCCGTGGGGGAGACCCCTAGCGTGTTCGCGGCGGCGGTGGAGATGGCCTGCGTGGGCGCGGGTCCCGGCAGGGTCTGTGAGGCGCCGACGTCCTCGAAGATGAGCATGGACGCCATGTGGTCGATGTTGACCGATCCCAGCGCGGGCAGCCTGAAGTTTCGGGTCTTCGGCCCGCAGGTCGATCTGTATACGCTCAAGCAGCGCGCGGCGAGTGGGCAACCCCTGGTCGCGGTGGAAGGCGCCATGAGCTGGGGTGGTTCGGAACAGGATCTGGTCGTCGGTGCCAGCGCCATCTCGTTCAAGGGGCTGTCCTATTCGTTCTCCAGCGAGATCGCCAACGGCATGCGCACCTATCGCGCTGGTGAGTTTGAGCGAATCCATCTGTTTCGTCTCAAGGACGGCGCCGATGCCAGGGACATACGTAGCTATGGCATCGAGGTCTCCGACTGGACCGGATCGAGCCTGACCGAGTTGCGTGAGCAGTACCAGATCAAGACCTGGCTTCCCGAGCTGGCGCTGTTGACCGACCGCAACGACCTGACGCTGCCTGCCAGCGCCAGCATCCAGTACACGGGCTTCGTGATCGTGAATACGGGAGACGGACGCGTGCTTGGCGGAGACAGTTTCAATGTCGGCCAGGTCACCTGCCCGATCGACTTGACGCTGGACACGCGCAGTGGGCAACTGGTCTCCGGTGCCGTCGCGTGCACCGACGCGCACGGCGGTGAGATGAGCTTCACACTGCCCACGCTGCAGGTGACCGGCTCCCGCGTGCGGCCGCTGCGTGCCGGGGACACAGCATTGGCCAGCGCACCGAAATTCTTCGTGGATGACAACGGCACGCTTGCGGGTGGTGCGCCGCCGTTCAGGATCGAGCAGATCGTGGGTGGCGTCTTTGGCAGCAATGCCGGTGATCTGGCGATTCGCGGTGCCAGCTCGCAGGGGGTCTTCACGATCACCGCCAGTCGTCTGTGACGCGCGCCTGCCTGACAGCGCCCCAGCAATGAGGTACCACGCATGACAAGTTGGCTGCTCTTTGGCTTTGCCGCCGCCATGGGCCTGTCCTTCGCCATGGTGGCGTGGGTGGTTTCGCGGCTGGCTGCGCAGGTTCCAGAGCAGGATCGCGTCTGGTTGGATCCACCGCCGCTGGGCTTTCGCCTGGTGTGGTGGCCGGTGCAGTGGCTGGCCCACTATTTCGGTCACTTCATGCCTGTCAAGTGGCACGGCAGTATGCTGACTCGGTTGCGGGTTGCCGGCGTCGACTTTGCACTGGAACCCTCCCAGTTCCTGGCTGGCAGGATGGTATGGGGTCTGGTCGGTGGCGGCATTGGCCTTTGGTTGTCCGACAGCTTCCGGCTGGCGGGCCCATTGCCATTCGCGGCAGGCTTTGGTCTGGGTTTCCTCTACCCGGTGGTCTGGCTCAGAGACCGCATCGATGCGCGTCGGCGCGAGACCATGAAGTCACTGCCCTTCATGCTTGACCTCATCACATTGTGCGTGGAGAGCGGCCTGAACCTGACCGGTGCCATCGGACAGGCGGTGGACAAGGGCCCGGCGGGCGCGCTCAAAGACGAGTTTGCGCGCCTGCTGCGCGACGTGCGTGCCGGCCGACCCCGATCGGAAGCCCTGCGTGAACTGGCCCAGCGGATGGACTTGCCGCCTGTGAGCAATTTCGTGGCTACCCTGATTCAGGCAGAGGCCACCGGCATGAGCCTGGGGCCGATCCTGCGGGCACAGGCCGAGCAGCGCCGCGTTGAGCGCTTTGCGCGGGCCGAGAAGCTAGCCATGGAGGCGCCCGTGAAGCTGTTGTTTCCCTTGATCTTCTTCATATTTCCCTGTGTCTTTGCCATTCTGATGTTTCCTATCGTCATCAAGTTCATGGCGTCGGGCACGTGAGGTGGCCCGCGATGTCACTGCCTATGACAACTACCTTGTCTCTGCGCGCCGGCACGCCTTCGACCGCGCTGAAGGTGCGCCGCGCCGCCACGTTCCCGAGTCGCCTGCGCGGCCTGCTGTTCATGGCGCGCCTGCAGCGTGGCGAGGGCCTGCTGCTTGCGCCGTGCGCGTCGGTGCACACCGCGTTCATGCGCTATGCGATCGACGTGGTATTTCTGGATCGTTCGGGGGCGATCTGCAAGATCGTGCCCGACCTTCGTCCGTGGCGCCTGGCGGCCTGCGCCGGGGCCTGCCAGACGCTGGAACTCGCTGCCGGCGAGGCGTCACGGCTGCAGCTCATGGCCGGTCAGCGCTGGTCCCAACTGGACCGGCAACGGAAACAGGCAACATGACAGTGCGCGCGCGGTCACGCCAGTTCGGCGCCACCTTGGTCGAGTTTGTGGTGGTCGCGCCGACTTTGCTGTTTCTGCTGATGAACCTGATTCAGTACGGCCTGCTGTACCACACCAAGAGTCAGCTCAACTATGCGGCGTACGAGGCGGCGCGCGCCGGTACCACAGCCAATGCGAGCCCGTCGGCGATACGCGGCTCGTTCGTCCGCGCCATGACCGGTTATTACGGTGGTGGCACCACTACATCCGAGCTTGCTGCCTCCTATCTGAAGGCCCAGGAAGACATCAATTTTGGCGTCGGCGTGGGCAAAACCCCCGCCGTGCGAATCGAAATCCTGTCGCCCACCAAAGAGAGCTTCGACGACTTCAACAGTCCGGCGCTGGCCAGCAAGCTGGGCGCTGGTCGCGTCATCCCCAACAGTAACCTGGCATTCATCAGCTGCCCGGTCGATGTCCCGGGTTGCGCCGCCGATCCGCACCACAACGCCAGCGGCCAGACCTTGCAGGATGCCAACCTGCTTAAGCTGCGCATCACCTATGGTATTGGCGAGCGCCGGCAGATACCGTTGGCTGGGCGTTTCATGAACTGGGCGTTATCGATCCTGAACAAGGACGACACCGACGTGTTCCGCGCTGGCCTGGTCAAGGGTGGTCGCATTCCGGTGGTGGCCCATGTGGTGATGCGCATGCAAAGTCCGGCCTTCGAGAACGGCAATGCTTCCTCGCCGGGGCCGGGCAATGAAGGCAAGCCGGTTGACCCGGGACCTACGCCGCCCGGGCCGGAATTGCCAGGCTGTGCGGTGACGGATCCGAGCTGCGCCTCCGTGCCTACACCGCCTTGTGATCCGCAGACCGATCCGGTCTGCAGGCCCAAGCCGCCGTGCAACCCCGCGACCGACCCGACCTGCAAACCCGTTGACCCGCCGTGCGACAAGGCGACCGCGCCCAAGACCGGAATTCAGATATGAACACACCTTACCCGCGACGCATCGCCCTGCTTGCCACACTGCTGCTGGTTGCCTGTATCAACCAAGCCGGAGCGGCCGACCAACCGGGCATGAGTGCCTTACCCGGCAGCCTGTTCCCACCGCCGGCGTGTCCGCCCAACAGCAGTTGCGTCCCTGGCCCAGAGCCAGGTCCGGCGCCGGGCACCTGTGGCCCCGGCCCGGGCGGCGCGCCGTGCGGTGGCGGCGGTCCGGCCGGGCTGGGCAACCGATCGGGCACCAACCAGGGTGCTGGTAATCCGCTCAATGTCATCAACGGCAACAAGTACCAGCAAGAGGTGGACATGCCGGCTCTACCCGGCGTGCTGGGCCTTGAGCTGGTGCGGCACTACAACAGCGCCTGGCACGCCTTGGGCCAAAGCGGCTACGGCTGGCGCTTGAGCTACGAGACCGACTTGTTCGTGGTCGGAAGCACGGTGCAACTGCGTCAGGCTGACGGCACTGAGCTCATCTTCAACCGCGACCCCAGAAATCCAAGCACCTGCAGCAGCGCCAACCCGGCCGACGGCAAGATACTGATCAACGCTACGCCGCGTGGTAAGGAGTTTGTCTGGGTCTGGCCCAGTGGACGCAAGCTGGCGTTCGACCACCGCGGCAAGCTCGAGTCCATCACGGCGCCGACGGGCGAGTTCGTCACCCTGCAGCACGGCCCCAAGGGCGAGCTCCTCAAAGTCACCGACCCCCAAGGGCGCAGCCTTAGCCTGCAATATGGAAGGTCCGATGGTGGCGGCTTTCGAGGCATCGTGGCGATTGAAAGCCCGCTCGGTCGCTTTGCGCTGCAGCACAATGCCGACGCCAAAAGCCCCGGCCTGGGTAACCTGGTTTCGGTCACGGCGCCGCAGGGAAGCACCCGCCGTTACCATTACGGTGCCGATGCTGGTGAAGGCCAACCCAACCTCGCGCACCACCTCACCGGCATCAGTCTGGAGAGCCGGGACGACAAGGGTCAAGCCACTACCCAACGCCTGAACACCTGGGCCTATGACATCAATGGCCGGGGCATCCTCAGTGTCCGGGGCTTGCCGCGACAAACCATGCAGGATGGCCAAACCAAGCCCGGAACTGGCATCGAGCAAGTCAAGCTCGACTTCAAGACCCCTGGCAAGACCGTGTTGATCAACAGCCTCGGTCAGATCACCACGTACCGCCACGCCATTGTTGGCAACAGCTTTCGGCTGCTCGAGGTGCGCGGCGCGGGCTGCGCCAGTTGTGGCGACGTTAACGTGCGCTACGGCTACGACAAGTTGGGACGTTTGATTGAGCAGACTGCGCTGAACCAACGCAGTCAGCCAGTGCGCACGACGCGAACCGAGTTGGATGGGCAGGGGCGCACGGTGCGGGTGAGCGCCATCAACTACGTCAAGGGCAAGCCGCAGGCAGCGCGCCTGCTGGTGCGCTACGAGTACGCTGGCGAGGGCGTTCAGCCCACGTTGGTGGCGCGGCCTAGCGTGGTCGCAGGTCAGGAGCATCAAACCCGCATTGTCTACAACGCAGCCGCTCAGCCCTTGAGCCTGAGCGAGAGCGGGTTCAGCCCGCTCGACGAGCAAGGCAAGCCGTTGAACCTGGCCGACGCCAGGGCGGCGGCCACAGCAAGCCCGATCAGCCGCAGCACCACCTACCGTTACAGCACGATCAACGGCCGAAGTGTGCTCACCCAGATCGACGGCCCGCTGGTGAACGGCGCCAAAGGTACGCCCGAAGACTCCGACATCACCGTGCTGCGCTATGACCGGCGGGGCAACTACCTAGTGGCCAGCATCGCTCCCGGCAACTTCCAGGCAAGCTACCAGTACGACGCCGCTGGGCGCGTGGTCAGCCAGGCACTGAACGATGGCTTCAGGCAAATCCAGAGCAACTTTGGCTACAGCGAGCAGGCCCATATTGCCAGCGAACCCCAGCGGATTCAGCGCAGCGCCTGGCTGCTGCGAGATGGCCGGCCCGATCCCGACAGCCATCAAACGCTCCATGTGCTGCAAGCGAAGTTCGACGCGCAAGGGCGCAGGATCGAGAGCACGGGCACCGATGGCCTGACCAAGACCCTGAGCTATGACGCCGCCAACCGGCCCGCGACCCTGACCAATGCGTGGGGGCAAAAGATTCATTGGGCATATGAGAGCGAGGGCCGCCTGTTGGCACAGGTCAACCAGGATCAAGAGGGTCAGGTGGTCGATGGCCGCATGTGGCTGCGCGATGAGGCCGGGCGCTTGCGCGCCACGTTGAACACGCAAGGCCTTGAGCGTATCTATGCCCATGTGGGCGACGGTGAGCCAGACGAGCGCCGGTCGTCAATTTCTGACGGATTACTCAGACAAAAAGGCAAGGGGCAGAGCAGCCCCGAGCGTCACCGGCTGCGCGACGACTTTGGCCGCGTGGTCTATGAAAGCTACCCGGAAGACGGGGCCATCCTGACTCGCTTTGAAATGGTCCCAGGTGCGGACCTGCAAACTCAGGTTCGCACCAGCACCGATGGCAAGCTGCGCAGCAACGAGAGTCTGCGCTTTGATGTGGCGGGCCGACTGCAGAGCCGCAGTCGCGGTGACGCGGGCAATGACCGCTGCACCGAAACCCTGCGCTACCAAGGCAAGTTGTTGATCAAGCTGGAGGGATGTGGCAGCTCTCAACAGTTCGAGCGCGATGCCTTCGGCCACATCACTGCGCATATCCAAACCCTTGAGCAAGGCAAAGCCCAATATACGCAGCGCTACCACTACGACCAAAACGGGCAACTCGTCAGCCGCAGCACTGCAGACGGCCAGGTGCTGCGCTATGGCTACGACGCCAAGACCAACACCACGCAAGTGGTGAGGCTGCAACGCGCCTGGTTCGCCTTCCTGGCCACGATCGCCGGCCAAGATCATGCCGATCGGCTCGCCGCGTGGTTGCCGCAGGGCTGGGGCGATCGGGCCCTGATTGATCGCGTTGCGCAGGATACCTCGGAAGGAGGTCTCGCCCGGTTGCAAGGATTGACGCACGGCAACGGCACGGCGCAAAGCTGGCTCGTCCGAGCGCCTATGGCCAAGCCGCAGGCGCTGCGTGTTAGCGCCATAGCGAAGCCTGGGAGCGACGCAACTGCCTTGGCGTCCTCAGGCCCGGCCATGATGGGCGCCGCGCAGGTCCATGGCAGCAAATCCCACGCAGCGTCAAGTCGAGACGGCTTTGGCCGCCAAACGCGCCACACACCCAGCAGCGGCTCGAACGTTGGCAAAGAACAGGTGCTCCTCTGGAACGACGCCCACCAACTGGTCGCGGTGCGAAGTGCCCAAAGTGGAGAAACACTCGCAAGCTACCGCTATGACGCCAGTGGCAACCGCATCGCCAAGACGGTGGCTGGTCGCACCACCCGCTACTTATACGACACCTTCCATCGCTTGATTGCGCAGGGCGACGAGCACGGCAACATCGGTCGCCAATACCTCTACACCGACCATCGGGTACACAGCATTCTGCAAGGCGAGGAAGTCTACGCCGTGCATACCGACTGGCGCGGTCTGCCAAGCAGCGTGACCGATCGCAATCGGCGAGTGGTCTGGACGGGGCGTTTTGATCGTTGGGGCAACGAGATCGGCATCGACAGCGAGGCAGCCAAAACACTAGATCTTGCGCCGGCCACCACGGCACAGCGCGACAAGTCGAGCCAATTTGAGATGCCCTTGCGCCTGGCCGGCCAGCAATACGACCCGGAGACCGGTTTGCACTACAACGTGCACCGCTACTACGATCCGTCGCAGGGACGCTACATCAGCGCGGACCCGCTGGGAACGCCCGACGGCAGCAACCGGTATGCCTACCTCAGGGGCAACCCTCAGGCGGGGATCGATCCGTTGGGCTTGTTCGAAATTCCGGTGAAGTTCTTTTCGGGAGATCCGCTCAATGTCCTCTACGATCTTGAGAATGACGAAGGCCACGGCGACATCATTCGAATTGCCATGGCGCAATACCAGTTGGAGAACGGCGTGCGTTTCTCAGACCATTTCATTGACTGGATCATTCGCAACAACTACCACACGGACGCCAACGGAGGCGGGTGCTACCCACTGCCGTTTGTGGTCGGCGGTGGGCAGTGTAACGCGAAGAATCATTTTGACAACCCGAACGACGGCCCTATGTACAAGGACAAGGGGACTGGCGGCTTTGGCGGTCGAGAACTCCTGCCGGACTACAGTGATGGCAAGAACGATCACTGGATGCAAGACGCAGTCGATCAACTCGGGGCCAACCGCAACCTTTACCAGAATGCCACTTTCGCGCCAAAGGGTGGTGTGGACATCTCGCGAATTCTGTCTGCCTTTGGCCAAAACAGCCATGCGCTGGCCGATTTCTATGCCCACAGCAACTGGGTCGATGCCGCCACACGTGGCGGCTGCGTCAAGAACGTGGCTCTGGGTGGGCTGGTGAAAGAAGATGGCTATGTGCCGATTGGACTGGCGCAAACTCGCGTGTGGGATGAAGACTTCGACGCTGTTGACATGAAAAGCCTCTTTTCGGGAACCGTTGCCGGGGCCAGCGCGTTTTGTCCCACCCCCATCAAGGGCGACCTGGTTTGCACCTCGGACAAAACCACGCACGGGTATTGGAACAAGGACAGTGATACTTCGGAGGGGGGTAAGGACGCTTATGAAGGACCTTTGATAAATGGCTGGCGCGTTGAACGCTACGACGGAAAGACGCCGGTAGGTTCTGATGGGAAGCCTTTGGCATTCGACGCGGAATGGTATGGTGGTCCAGGCGTCAAGCAGTCTGATCTCCGAATAGGCGACCGCATTTACGTCCGCTACAAGATCGAGACGAAACATCAACTGGCCTTTTACCTTGCCATCGAGCACACCAAGAAGGAGATCGCCAAGCTCTATGACGGCGCCGCCGGCGTGAGCATTGCCGGCTTCAAGTTGCAAGACATCTTTAAGATGGGTCGGGACGAAATGGCGGCCAACAATGTGGTGTACGACGGAAAGATATCCAAGCAATGAGGCGAGTCATGAAACAGCGGGCTAGGGTGCTTTCTGCACTTTGTCTGTGCCTGATAGGTGCCGCGGTGCATGCATCGATCACGCGCACGGACGTGCTTGAATGCGGTTTTCCCGACGGCAGCAAGTTTGTTTTGCGCTCCAATTATGAGTGGTCCACGATACCCTGGCCTGCGCCTCACCATTCAAGGCGGTCGAAGCAGCAAGCCTGGAGCGCGCAGTACCACGACGTGCTTGGGAAGGCCGTTGGCGAGCCAACAAGCACCCCATACGCGGCCGCGATTCTCGAAGCCTCGCGCAACACTTGTCTGCGGTTCGGAAAACTCAGTGGACGCCCCATCGTCGCAGCAAGCTACCTACAGCCCAATGGCCAATGGTGGCCAAGCAGCTCCTTGCCTTGGGACAGGCTGCACATTGCAGGTCTTCACCACGAGCGGCCCATTCAACTTAGGGCGGAACTGGAGCGGTTGGGACTCTTGGGAACTGTGTTTGTGTTAATTTTTCCTGGGGGCCATGGGCTGGTTTATGAGCAGGCATTGACCAGGGAGAGTCGCGGCGACTACCATGGCTTGCCAATCGAAGGAGTCTATCAATCGTTTTCGATTGATGAGGGCAAGACGTGGTCCGACCCTGTGATCACCACCCAAGGGCAAATCTTCGAGATTGGGAAATCTTGGGCCGATCAGTGTTTCGTCGCCAAGCCGATCAAGATAAATGGCGAGCGCATCGCGGCTGATTTCACGCCGTGTTCGCCCAAACCGCCAATGGCCGCCGCGCCAGCCTCGCAGCCCAAGCCAGATAGAGCGACGGACAAACTATGAACCATGCTGTAGCGTGCGTGGCGATGCCATTCACTCATGTGGGCGCACACAGACGGCGCGCGCATCCAACCCAACTCAATCATTTCATCAACTCAAAGCTGCGCATTGGCGCGACGCTGTCTTGGTCCGGATTAATCGCGCCGTCCATAGGTCAAACGGACCATGGCGAACGAGCCGGCAGGTCCATAGCATCGTGCATTCGTTGCACTTCGGAACAGCGACCTCATCCTATCCATACGGGGGCAAAACCAAAGCCCATCTGAAGAAGGGTGATCGTATCTACGTCCGCTACGAAATCAAGAACAAGCATCAGCTGGCTTTTTACCTCGCCATCGAGCACACCAAGAAGGAAATCGTAAGGCTCTACGACGGCGCTGCCAGCGTGAGCACTGCTGGCTTCAAGTTGCAAGACATCTTCAAGATGGGCCGGGACGAAATGTGGGCCAACAATGTGGTGTACGACGGAAAGATATCCAAGCAATGAGGCGAGACATGAAACGGCGGGAGAAGTGGCCCCGCAAATCTGAACAGCGCGATAAGTGGAAACTCCGGGCATGAAGCTGGACCGAGAATGGTCTGGCGAGAAGGAGTTTTCAATGGTGAAGAAATCAGCGCGACGCACCCGTCGTACGCACACGCCGGCATTCAAGGCCCAGGTGGCCGTGGCTGCGTTGCGTGAGGACAGGACACTGGCGGAGC
>Ga0207979_100235_pt1 | contig 19350 bp, 15 predicted proteins | sample LakWasM124_LOW14_2_FD_183936 | JGI IMG/M metagenome (GOLD analysis project Ga0207979, IMG submission 183936) | Freshwater sediment methanotrophic microbial communities from Lake Washington under simulated oxygen tension - Sediment Metagenome... | ecosystem: Environmental > Aquatic > Freshwater >...
GGTCAATCTGGAATTCAAACAGCCCGCTGAGTTCTTCCACGCCCTTGAGCTGGCGAAACTGTAACTGCTCGCCCAAGGGCGTTTCTATGCGGACGCGGCGGGTCATGGTGGGTGGTGGCGGTTAGGGGTTGATGGGCAGAAGTCGGTCGCAAGGTCGGCGCTGGGCGCAATCAGGGCGTGCTGGCGCAGTGCAGGCTGGGGACGCTGGCGCGGCCCCGTACCAGGTCGAAGCGGATGGTGGCGGAAGCAACATCTTCACCAGCGACGTGGCTGATGGTTAGCGCGCAGCGCCGGGCGTCGCACTGGCCCTGGATGACGTTTTCCCCGTTGTAAAGGTAGGCCATGCGCATGGCCAACAGGTGCTGGACGCGAGCCGGTCCCTTTTGGCCATAGTCAGCGTGGCAAGTGGAAGACTTGGTGATCACGGCGTTGGACTGCGCCAGCAGTGCATTCAAGGCCTGGCTTGTCGCCCGGGGATCGGCCGGCGCATCGTTGGCATACAGGTGCCCGCCGGTCAGCAGCGCCAAGGCGGCCACCAGCGCAACACGACCCTGTGCGATGTGCTTCATGGCGCAACGCCGTAGTACAGGGCGATGTCACCGCCGGCGTACTGGTGCTTGAACTTGTGGTGAAAGGCCTCGACAGAGGGGTCTACAACCACCTTGTGCTGGCCGTTGGAGAAGTTGTACACCATGCCGCCGAAGTGGATGCCGACGTGCTTCTGAGGTACGCCGTTCATGCGGTTGTTCATGATGTTGCCGGCCGAGATGACGAAGATCAGCAGCCCATCGGAGATCGCGGGCCGGTCTTCCCATACTCCCTTGAGAGTCAGCCGGTTGTAGATTTCGTCGCAGCGAATCGACGCGCCAGTGTGCTTGGTCTTGAAAGTCATGTCGCCACACCGCAGGCCCAGATCGATGCCGTGCGCGTGGCTGACGAAGTGGGCGCAGTGGTTCTGCGCGTTCGAGGTAAATCCGTTGCTGCAGATGTCCGAGATGGACTTGCCAACGTAGCCTTGCAGGTCAGTGAGTGAAGTGCTCATGTGGGGTCGCCGGTGGGTGTGGATTGCTGCCAGGGCGGTGTCGTAGGCGTGGACAGCATGGTCAGCAAGAACTCGGCGCATGGCGCAGGACGCGCCGTGCGCCGAGTGACGGGGATGCGTCGCGAGGGACGCATGCGCTTCGATCAGACTTCCTTGTTTTCCTTGATGCTGAAGCCCATTTGGCTCTCCGAGCCCTTGCCGCCCTGGGCGGTCTGTTCCCAGTACTGGGTCTTTACCTTGGCGGCCTGGAAAGCGTAGTTGATGGTCACCGCGTCACCGCCATTGGTACCACTGACGGTAACGTTGGTGACCAACACGTCGGTCAAGGTGATCTTGGTGTATTCGATCTGCGTGCCGCCCGCCTTGCACATGGAAATGTCCACTTGTCCGAGGTGCTTGCCGGTTGCGCAGTGCTTGAGCACAGCAGGGTAGCACTTGTCGACTTTGGCCACCACGTTGAGGTCGTGAAAGCTGACCTTGCCAGCGCCAGCGCCGCCGCCCGAGGCCATGCTATTGGGTTGCGTCGCGCCCCAGGTGAATGAGTCAATGTCGGTCCAGCCCTTGTGGTTGGAATCTTGCGATTCGCCGCCAGCGCCCTCGACCTTCATGAACATGTCTATTGCCATTACCTATCTCTCCTTGATGTGAACCACATGCGTTCGGACGTCTACGGTTTGCGACGACTGTTACGCTAATTCCCCCGCGGCAACGCCGTCGCTACAGGGACATCGACAATGCGAATGGGAAATGGTGGGCATGCCAAAGAAGTTCATCGCGCAGGGAAATCCCCGGGATGAACCCGCCGCCTGCTTTCGTCAAACCGTGGCCTGACGCCCTTCCCGCAAGCTTGTCTGGGCCGGAATCATAAGTGTGCTTTCATGGTCAGGAGACGAACTTGGATGAGTCATTTGTGCTGCATCCGTAAGCGGTGCAACAAAGTGTTACTCGGTCGGAATTGCCCCAATTTGTAACGTGTCTCGGAGTAGACTCGCCGCTGCTTGCAGGATGGCTGGAAGTCTGGGGAGTGGGCTTGCGCTGACTGTGAGTTTCGATTCATCGCGATCGCTCCTGAGCCGGCGTGAGACCAGCAGGGAATCCACGAAGAGTGCGCGGCGATGTATTTCACACTGATGACCGATGCGCGATGGATGTCACTGCCGCGCATCGCTCGATGGCATGTCGATGACGAGCCCATCAGTGGTAACAAATTGTGTTGAACATGACAGCATGGATGGCGATGTAAACGGTTCGGCGAACTGCCTGGCGCCGGGTGTAACGGTGGGGGAGTACCGATTGCTGGGCGCAATCGGTGAGGGCGGCTTTGGCATTGTCTACCGCGCACTCGACTTGACGCTCGATCGTGTCGTTGCCATCAAGGAGTACATGCCGTCGACGCTGGCGGGGCGCAAGACGTCCAACCAGATCCATGTGCGTTCCCAGCACCGCGGCGCCTTTGACGCGGGGCTGCGCAGCTTCATCAATGAGGCGCGCCTGTTGGCCAAGTTCTCCCATCCCGCGCTGGTGCACGTGTACCGCTTCTTCGAGGAAAACGGCACCGCCTACATGGTGATGCGCTACTACGAGGGGCAGACCCTCAGGGAGTTTCTGGAGTCGCACGACGGCAGCGTCAGCCAGCCGTGGTTGGAGGCGATGCTCACTCCCATTCTGGATGTGCTGGAGATGCTGCACGCCGCCGACTGCTACCACCGAGACATCGCGCCTGACAACATCTTCCTGCAGGACTCGGGGGTTCCCGTGCTGCTGGACTTCGGGGCCGCACGACGCATCATTGGTGACATGACCCAGGCTTTGACGATGGTGCTCAAGCCGGGATTCGCGCCGATCGAACAGTATGTCGAAGATGGTGCGATGCCCCAAGGCGCATGGACCGATGTCTATCAGATTGGCGCGGTGGTCTACCTGGCCATCACGGGCAAGCCGCCGGCCACTTCCGTGGCGCGCATGATCAACGATCCCATGCCGACGCTTGGGGAGCAAAACTTCCCGGGCTATACCCCATCCTTCTATGCAGGCGTTCAACGTGCCCTGGCGGTGAAGCCACAGGACCGAGTCCAGTCCATTGCCGAGCTGAAAGCGCAACTCGGTATCGCAAGCTTTGCCTCGCCGGCGATCGAGCCGCGAGTCGGGTCGGGGTTTGCCCCCTTGATGCCATCGGCGGCGCCGGTACCGGCGGTTTCGTCCGGCAACAGGCAGGTGCCGCAGAACACGACACCGCTGTCGGCAATGAAGACAGTGCCACGTGTTGGTGAAACCGTCACGCCGCCGAGCCCGACACCTGCGGCGCCGTCGTCCCGGCGTGATCGGAGTGCCGGTCAAGATGCTGCGCCCCGGCCGGAGGCCAGCGCTCGTGCTGTGTTGGCAGACGTCACCGCCAACCCGATACGGCAGAAGAGGCTGTTGCTGGCGGCGGGCCTTGTGCTGGCCGTAGCTGCCGCGGTGTGGTGGGGCTCGCGTTCTGGCGTGCTGCTGTCGTCCGCGCAAAGGGCCGAGTTGGAAGAGGCGCGGCGCTGGCAGGCGGTGGTGGAGCAGCCGAGCCCTGAAAACCTGGCGGCCTACCGTGCCGCTTTCCCGGACGGCAAGCATCGCGAACAGGCGCAGCGACTGGTGTTGGGCCTGGCTCCGTCCGAGCAAATTGCAGGCGATGCGGCCACTGACGCTACATCGCAGTCGGCTAAACCTCCTTTGGAGGCAGCATCTGTGGCCGCGCCAGCCACGCGCAATGAACTGGTGAGCGATGTTGCGCGGCCTGGCGCTGGCGCCGCCGCGTCGACTGTCCCTGCGCCTGCGCAAACCGCACCGGTAGCGGAGGCTGGCAGGTCGACCCCGCCCCTTGCTACCGGGGGCGTGGCGGCGCCACCGCAGACGCCCGCCAGCAAGACGGTGGGAGCGCCCGGCGATCTCTCCGGCGGCGACACGGTCACCGCGGGCGCGGCCGCCAAGGCTTCGCTCAAGGCGGCCGATGCCGCCAACCAGGGACAGTTGGTGCTGCGGATTTCACCGTGGGGCCGGGTGTCGGTGGATCATGCGCCGGTGGGCGCCTCGCCACCCCTGTCTCGGCTCGACCTGCCGGAAGGGCAGCACCGCGTCGACATCAGCAATCCATCATCCAAGGTGCCGGTGACCCGCGTGATCTGGGTGAAGAAGGGTGAGCCCGTGGTGCTGGATCATCGTTTTGAGTAGCTCGGTGGCTTGATTGACGATGAACCCCGCTTTGATGTTGCGCAGCCTCGCGGTGTGTGGCCTGTTGTCGGCCGCAGGCCTGACGCAGGCTGCGACGGATTGTGAGCGTCCGGCGCCCGAGCTGCGGCAGGCAAGTGGCGTGTCGGCGGGGCGCCCGTCTCTGGGCGATGGCGTGGCGCTGTTTGATGCGCGCAAGCTGAAATTGGCCGAGCGCGCGCTGCAAAGCGCCTTGTTTCTGGGTTTGGCTGACAGCCAGGAGCAGGCCACGGCACACAAGTACCTGGCGTTTGTCTTCTGCAGCAACGGTGAGTGGCAGCGTTGTGAAACCGCGTTCGATGCCGCGTTGGCGCTGCGGCCCACGCTCTCCCTGGAGGCGCGGGAGCTGGAAGGTGCACCCTGGCGCGATGTCTACCTGCGCTCGATGGCGAAGGCGGCTCCGCGTTGTGGCCAGCCGGGTGCTGGCGCAGGTTCCAGTGTCGGCGTCGTGCGTGCCACCCAGGATCAGCCCTATGCGTTCGCGCTGCATAGCGCCGTCATCGTTGGCATCGTGCCCCTGCTGCCGGTCTCGGCGCTGCCGGTCTCGGCGCTGCCGGTTGCCAGATCGGCGTCCGTGGCGCAGCCGTTCGAGTCGACAATGCCGCGCGCTGGCAACAACGTGCGGTTGCGAGTCAGTCCGTGGGCCTATGTGCAGGTCGACGGAAAGCGTGTTGGCGTGACCCCCGCCCTCACCGAATTCAAGTTGAGTCCCGGCGCACACACGATCGAACTGCGCAATCCGGGCTTCGAGCTGGTTCGCAAGGCGGTTCGCTTGCCGCAGGACGAGCCGGTGTTGATATCCCATGATTTTGAAGCGAGGTAGCGAATGAAGTGGACGCTTTGGCGATACGGGTTGGCTGTGATTCTGTGCGTGGGCCTGGGCGCTTGCCAAACGCCCCCTCCTCCGACACCTGAACCGGTGGTCGTGCCCGTGGAGCCGGTCAAGCCTGTCGATCCGGCGGCGGAGAAGGAGCAGGCGCTGAGCAACGCGCTCGCCGTCTACGCGGACGGGCGCTATGACGACGCCACGGCGCAGCTCGTTCCCTTGGTGGGGGCGGCTGAGTTGCCCCTTAGCTCGCAGGTCAAGGTTCTGAAGTTCATAGCCTTCAGCCATTGCGCCATGGGCCGACCCAAGCCATGCCGCCAGCACTTCGAGCAGGCGCTGGAATTGGATCCCACGTTTCAGCTCACAGAGGCCGAGAAGGGGCATCCCGTCTGGGGGCGGGAGTTCAACAGTGCCCGCGCGGCCGCGCGTGCCAAACGCGCGGCGTCAAAGAGCTCGTGAGCGGGCGGGATCGGAACAGCGATGGACAAGATTGAGTTACACGTGGATCAGCACGCCGGCGCGGTTCTGGGCCAGCCCTGGCATGCGATTTTCGGCGTGGCGGGTGGAACCATTGGGCGCGGCGGCCAAAACAAGCTGGTGTTGCCGGACGTGGATGCCGACGTGGCCAGGGTGCACGCCATGGTGAGGCTGGATTCGGAGCACGCCTACATTGCGAATCTGTGCGAGCGGCGCGCGGTATGGGTCGATGGGCTGGAAGTGCGCTCGGGTCAGGAAGTGCGCTTGCCGCTGGGTGCGCAGGTCCGCATCGGCGCCTATGTTCTCAAGGCCGCCAAATTTGGCGCGCCAAAGGTCAGCAACGCCGAGACGCAAGCCAGGCTCGGGCTGGAGAGTCTGCAATCGGGCAGCGCCGAACCGGTGGCCGAGGCGGCATCGCGGCAGGAGGCTGTGGCCGGTGGTCCGTCCAAGCTGGCCGCCACGCCCAACCCTTGGGCGGACATCGAACCCCAGGTTCGCGACGCCTATGCCTTGCCATCGAGTGCGGCGCCTGGTGCACTGCAGCCTGCTCCACCAGCCCCGGCCATCGAGGTGGCGGCGGACAGTCCGTTTGCCGTGCTCGGTGTCATGCAGCGCGCCAGCACGCCAGCGCCCGCGCCGCAGGGAGCGGGGTCGAGCCATCGGCCCATGTTGATTCCGCCCGACTTCGATCCCTTCGCGCGGGACCTCAAGCGGGATGCCAACTCCAAGGATCCTTGGGCAGGGGGGTTGCCGGCGACGAGCTTGGCGGAGGTGGCCAACCTGAAGAACGATGGCTTGCTGCAGGGATTGCCACTGACTGGCCGCTTTGAGTCGAGCATGGACAATCCGGCTCATCCGGGCTTGCCCAGGCGCCTGGAGCCGAGCAACGAAGTCGATCCATTGGTGCTGTTTCACGGTGTGCAGGAGGACGCGGTAGCGTGCGCCGCGTCTTCCCAGTCGCCGGTGCGTGGCAACGACCTGGTGCAGTTGTTCAGCATGCCGAAGGAGGCCGCCGCGGCGGCCGTAGGCGGGTCAGCGCCGCAGCGCGATGCCGTTCCTGCGCCGGATTGCGTGCAGCACGTCACGGACGCGCTGGGCCTGCGGCGCACGCAGGGGCTGGATCTGTCCCTGTTCGGGTCGGGCGCGGATTCATCGGCACGGCTGGAGCCGGCCTTGCACACCGCGCCACTGCCACAGCCGCAGTCGCAGCCACAGTCGGCCATGGCTCAGGCGAGCTTGCCAGGCCAGGTGCCGAAGGCCCGCTCCTTTGTGGAATTGCCCGAGACCGCGACCTGGCCGATTGCGGTGCCACCTGCCGCGCCAGAGCAGGGGCACGCGCGCCGCGCGCCGTCCGGAACGGCGACGCCGGATGCGCTGGCTCAGGCGTTTCTGGAGGGTGCGGGTCTGGCGTCCGCACGGGTGGACCTGAATCTCTCTCCGGAATTCATGCGCTCCTTCGGAGAGGCCTTTCGCGTCGCCGTGGAGGGCACGATCGACTTGCTGGCGGCGCGGTCCGAAATCAAGCGCGAGTTTCGGGCGGGCGTCACCATCATGGCCTCGGGGGCGAACAATCCGCTGAAGTTTCTGCCCAATGCCGATGGGGTTCTCATGCAACTGGCGGGGCAGGGCTTCCCGGGTTTCATGAAACCGGTCCCGGCGATGAAGGAGGCTTACCGGGACCTGCAAGTGCATCAACTGGGTTTGATGGCCGGCATACGGGCGGCGTATACCGCTGCGCTGACGCGTTTCGACCCGGTTGAATTGGAGAAGCGTCCTCGGCCGCGTTTCGGTTTGCTCGGCAGCTTCTCGTCCATGAAGCGAAAAGCCGCGCTGTGGGATGACTACAAGCAAGGCTACAACAGCATCCGCCAGTATGCCGAGGATGACCTGAAGGCGTTCTCGGGGCGGACCTTTGTCGAGGCCTATGAAGCGGCCGCCGACACCGCCAAGGAAGCCTTGTGATTGCGCACATCGCTGGCGACCAGCATCGCTTTCGTCTGAAGGTTGCCGCGCAGTCATCGCAAGGTCAGCGCAGTTCCAATGAGGACTGCCTGGGCATGATTGATCTGGGTCCGCGCGGCTGCTGCTTCGCTCTGGCCGATGGCGCGGGCGGGCATGGCAACGGCGCCTTGGCCGCACGCCTGACGGTGGATGCCGTGCTGGAGGGTTTCCACGACAACCCGCTGTTCGCACCCGCAGGCTTGGCGTCGCTGATTTCACGCGCCGAGCACACGGTCTCGACCGAACAGCCCGTCTCGGTGTCACGCCAGCATATGTGCGCGACGGTCGTTCTGCTGTGCATCGAGCCTACGGCGGGACGTGCCTTGTGGGCCCATTGGGGCGATTCGCGGCTGTATTGTTTTCGGGCTGGAGCCGTGCACCGCATGACCGAAGACCATAGCGTCGTGCAGCAACTGCTGCACGCCGGTGTTTACCCGAAGCAGGATTTGCGTCAACTGCCCAACCGAAATGTGCTGGCCGGCGCGATTGGCGCGCAGTCGCAGGTGCCGCCCACGGTGCTCGGCCAGGCCATGTCGCTGGAGGACGGCGATGCCTTCTTGCTGTGTTCCGACGGCCTGTGGGAGAACCTGCAGGAGGCGGACATGGAGGCTGCATTGCGGGTGGCGGATCGGCCCGACGTCTGGCTGGAGCAGATGGTGGCCACGGTGCTCGCGGCGGGCAAGCCCAACCAGGACAATCTCAGCGCCTTGGCGCTTTGGGCCTCATCCAATGACAACCTGGCCTGATGACACGGTTGGCGACATGCGCAACAACATGACACGACGGCCCAGGCGATGGGCTTGTTTCGTCCTGCTGGGCGCGGCGCTTGGCGCAGGCCTGAGCGCCTGCGGCATGGCCAGTTCCTTGACCCGCGCGGAGCCCACCCCCACCGCCGTGCCGGCAGCGATGTTGGAAATCGTTGCCGATCGGAGTCTCAACCCAGACATCAATGGCCTGCCCAAGCCGCTGCTGCTCAGGGTCTACGAGCTTCGTGCGGGTGCGACGTTTGAGCGTGCCAGCTACCTGGATTTGCTGGACAAGGACGAGACGCAGCTCGGAGGCGACTTCGTGCGGCGTGAGGAGTTCCTGATAGCCCCGGGCGGACGCCGTGTGCTTGAACTGAAAGGCAATCCCGACGTGCGTGCCTTTGGCCTGCTGGCCGGATTTCGGAACTTGGAGCGTAGTACCTGGCGCGCTGTGATCGATGCGCCCAACGCGGTCGAGATGCGCCGCCGATGGTGGGGATTGGGGCCAACGGCTCAAACGGCGCCAGTGCGCTATCTGGTCACCTTGTCGCGCGACACGGTTCACATTCAACTTCAAAGCAACACAAGGTAGGTGCATATGGTTTGGCAACGCAAAGTGGTGTGGGCCGAGGGCATGTTCCTGCGCCCGCAGCACTTTCAGCAGCAGGAGCGGTTTTTCGATGCGCTGGTTCAGTCGCGCAGTCTTCCAGGGCAGGCGTTCTACTGGGGATTTTCCGAGCTGGAGTTGGACAGCGAGTTGCTGGCACTGGGCAAGCTCGGGTTGATCAGCGCCCGCGGGGTGTTCCCCGATGGCACGCCCTTTCGGTTCCCGCAGGATGATGACGCGCCCTTGGCGCTGGACATCGGCAAGGACCAGAAGGACTGCATCATCCACTTGGCCATGCCGATGCGTCGCCGTGCGGGTGGGGAGGTCGCACTGGGGCAGACCGATAGCCCGATGGCGCGCTACCAGGCCCAGGTGATGGCGGTGGCCGATGTCAACAGTGTCGGCGCGCAGCCCGCGGAGCTGCAAGTTGGGCAGGCGCGTCTGAGCCTGCGCAGCGCCCAGGATGTGACGAACGGTTGGGTGTCACTGGCGGTGGCCCACGTGATCGAGCGCCAGGCCGACGGCGGGCTTTTGCTGGACAAGTCGTTCATACCACCCGTGGTGAACAATTCGGGGATGTCCTTGCTCTCGGGCTATTGCCGCGAGTTGCACGGCCTGCTGCGTCAGCGCGGTTCGGCACTGGAAGGGCGCCTGACTCAGCCGGGGCGTGGTGGCGTGGGCGAGGTGGGCGACTTCCTGATGTTGCAGTTCATCAATCGTTGGGAGCTTGCGGTCGAGCACTGGCTTGAAGTGGGCACCATCCATCCCGAGCGCTTGTTCGATGACATGCTGCGCATGGTGGGCGAACTGGCCACTTTCACGCGCGAGTCGCGCCGGCCTGCGGCCATGCCCCGCTACGACCATGACGACCTGCGCCGTTGTTTCCCGCCATTGATGCTGGAGCTTCGCGGCGGCCTGTCGTCCGTGCTGGAACAGAACGCCATTCAGATCGAACTGCAGGAGCGCCAGTACGGTGTGCGGGTGGCGCTGATTCCCTCTTCGGAGTTGCTCTCCACGTGTGATTTCGTGCTGGCGGTGCACGCGCAAACGACGGTGGAGTTTTTGCGTGCCCACTTCCCCACGCAAACCAAGCTTGGTCCGGTGGAGCGCATCCGCGACCTTGTCAACTCGCATCTGCCGGGCGTGACCTTGCGCTCCCTGCCCATTGCGCCGCGTGAGATCCCCTATCACGCGGGCTACAACTACTTCGAGCTCGACACCACGCATGATCTGTGGCGGCAGCTCCACGCCTCGGGCGGTTTGGCCATGCATGTGTCGGGGGACTTTCCGGAGCTGCAGCTGGAATTCTGGGCCATACGCCGCTGAGAGCGCCTTGTGACAAGTCTTTCCATGAATACCTCGCATCCTTTCGGTGCCGCTGGGCAAGCCCTTGCCGGCTTTGGCAACGAGGTCGAAACCGGCATGCCGGCGCGACCCTATCTGCCCCAGTCCGCCGACCTGCCCGACGTGGTCAGCGGCGGCAACCCCCTGGTGGCCGCCGCCAACTCACTGCTCAACCTCTTGCCGCAGATGAGGGGCATGGTGACCAACTCGGACCCGGGTGCGTTCCAACAGGTGCTGCTGGAACAGATTCGGCAGTTTGAGCAGCAGGCCGGTCAGGCCGGCGTCACCATGGAGACCACCATTGGTGCCCGCTACTGTCTGTGCACTGTCCTGGACGAAGCGGCGGCCCGAACCGCGTGGGGGGGCACGGGCGTCTGGCCAAGGTACAGCCTGTTGGTGGCCTTGCACAACGAAACATGGGGTGGCGAGAAGTTCTTTCAGTTGTTGGCCAAACTTGTGCAGACGCCGCATCAGCACATCGATCTGATCGAACTGATGTACTTCTGCCTGACGCTTGGCTTCGAGGGACGCTACCGCGTGATCGAGAATGGCTTTGCGCAACTGGAGGCCTTGAAGGCCAGGCTGCTGCAACTGATAGAAAGTACCCGAGGCGAGCGCGGCAACGCGTTGGCCTTGCATTGGCGCGGCGTCGAACGCAAGGCGGCACCGCCGTGGACGCTGGTTCCATTGTGGGTGGCCATGGCCCTGGCCATCGTGTTGGCGTTTCTGATCTATTTGTGGTTCAACTACCGGCTGGCTGCACAGTCCGACGAGGTGTTTGCGGCAATCAACGCCTTGCGGCTTCCCAAATTTCAGGCCGCATCGGTGCCTGCCGCCAAACCTCGGCTGCGTCAATTTCTGGAGCCGGAGATCCGGGAAGGCTTGGTCGAGGTCAGCGACGAGGCTGACCGCAGCACCATCATCCTTCGGGGCGACGGCTTGTTTGATCCGGCCTCCACGGCCATCAAGCCACGCTATGCACCGGTGCTGGAGCGGGTGGCGGTGGCGCTCAACGAGGTGCCAGGCAAGGTCGTAGTCAACGGGTACACCGACAGTTCTCCGATTCGCAGCGCGCGGTTCCCGTCCAACTGGCATCTGTCGCAGGAGCGGGCGCAGGCGGTCTCGGAGACGCTTGTGCGCAGCGTGCGTGACGGCCACCGCGTCCATGCGGAGGGGCGCGGCGAAGCCGATCCCGTGGCACCCAATACGACGACGGAGGGAAAGGCGCGCAATCGCCGCGTGGAGATTGTCTTGATGGTCGCTCAGTCACAGCGCGACGCGGCCCTGCAATCAACCGGTGGCGTCAGTCCCTCCAACACGACCGTCAGGAATTGAGTCATGCTGAGAAAGATAGCGGCCTTCTTCTTCAACCGATTTACCCTGGTCCTGCTTGGACTGGTCCTCTTGAGTCTGGTGATCTGGTTTGTCGGGCCTTTGGTCTACATCAAGCCTTACCAGCCGTTGGAGAGCGAGACGGTCCGCTGGGCGCTGATTGCAGCCTTGTTCATTGTTTGGATGCTCAAGCTGCTGATTCAGTGGTGGCGCGCCAGGCAGATGAACAGTCGCCTACTGGGGCATCTGGCACGCCTGACGGCCGCGCGGTCCGACACCAGCGCGCCACAGCCGGGGGACGCGGAGGTGGCGGAGCTGGAGGGGCGTTTCAAGGATGCCATTTCGGTGCTGGGCAAGAGCCGTTTCGGCCAGACCGAAGGCGGCTTTCTCGGCCGCCTGACCAGGCGCTACGTTTACCAATTGCCCTGGTATCTGATCATCGGATCGCCGGGGTCGGGAAAGACCACCGCGCTGGTGAATTCAGGATTGAACTTCCCCCTGGCGGCGAAGTTTGGTCACGGATCGATCCGGGGTGTGGGCGGTACCCGCAACTGCGATTGGTGGTTTACCGATCAGGCCGTGTTGCTGGACACCGCTGGGCGTTACACCACGCAGGAAAGCGATGCCGTGCAGGACAAGGCTGCCTGGACCGGTTTTCTGCAGTTGCTCAAGCGCTTTCGCGGTCGCCAGCCGATCAACGGCGTGATCGTGACCTTGAGCGTCCAAGAAATCCTGAGCAGCAGCGAGAGTGAACGCGCGCGTCTGTCCAGTCTGATTGGGCTGCGTCTGGGCGAGCTGTGCGAAGAGCTGACCATCAAGTTTCCGGTCTACGTGCTGGTCACCAAGACCGACTTGTTGGCTGGCTTTACCGAGTTCTTCGGGCCCATGAGCAGGGAGGAACGCGCACAGGTGTGGGGCTTCACCCACCCGTATGAAGAGGACCTTGCCGGTGCAGCGTCGTCTGCCCACGGGTCACCCTTGGCGAGGTTCGATGCCGAGTTCGACGCCTTGTCGACCCAGATCAATCGTCTGTTGCCCCAGCGTCTGTTGGCGGAGCCCGATCTGGACCGGCGCGGGCTGATTTATGCCTTGCCACAGCAATTCGTCGGGCTCAGGGAGGTGACGCGGCAGATTCTGGATGCCGCGTTCTCCTCCTCGCGCTTCAAGGAAAAGCCGCTTCTGCGTGGTGTCTATTTCACCAGCGGAACGCAGGAGGGCATGCCCTTCGATCGCGTGATGTCGGCCTTGTCGCGACGCTTTGCGGTAAAGCGGGTGGCTTCGGCCACCGCAGGCGCCCCGCAGGGGCGGAGCTATTTCATCGAGACGCTGTTCAAGGATGTCATATTCAACGAGGCGGGGTTGACCGGACGCAATGCCAAGAAGGAGCGGCAACTCAGATTGATTCAGGCCGGGGGGCTGTGCGCCCTGGTCTGCGCCCTGGTGGGCGCGGCCGTGGCCTGGTCGGTGAGCTATGGTAACAACGTGAGTTATCTGGGTGAGGTCAAGGAGAGTGTCACGACACTCAAGCAGGCGGTCAATGAGGCGGGTACCGCGGACATGGAAAGCCTGGTGGAGTTGCTGCCCTTGCTCGATCATGCGCGCACGCTGGCGGTCAGCCAGCGCTACGAAGGCTCCGCGCCATGGAATTGGCGTTGGGGTTTGCTGCAGGTTCCCAAGGTCCAGGCGGCGGCCGATGTCACCTATCTGCGGCTTCTGGAAGATGCCTGGCTGGCGCGGATCGCACGCCAGTTGAGGAGCTCCTTGCAGCAGGCTGCCGCCAACAACCCGGAAGCAAGCTACGAGGCGCTGAAGGTGTATCTGATGCTCTATGAACCCGAGCGCTTTGACGCGCGGCTGGTCAAGAGCTGGCTGCGCAACGACTGGGAACGCACGCTTTCGGCGCAGGCGGTGCAGGCGGGGGTGGTCGACAAACTCGGCGCGCACCTGGACCGACTCTTGGACGGCCGTGTCATCGTCTCGCCGATTCCGGTCGACGCGGCCTTGGTGGCGGAGGTTCGGCAACGGTTGGCGCAGATGTCGCCTGCGCAACGCGCCTACAGCCGAGTCAAGCAACTGCTGCTGAGCGGCCCCAACCTGCCGGCGGACTTCACGCTGGTGCGAGCCAGTGGACCCGAGGCGCCGCAAGTCTTCACACGGCAAAGTGGCCGGCCGCTGACGCAAGGCATATCGGGCCTCTTCACCTACGACGGCTACCACGGCGTGTTCAAGCATGAGTTGCCCAAGGTCACGGCGCTGTTGGCGCGCGAAGAGGGCTGGGTGCTGGGGCAGATTGACGGCAAGCGCAATGCGGCCAACGAAGTGCTCACCGGTCAATTGGCCAATGAGGTCAAGCGCTTGTTCCTGATGGAGTACGCGAAAGTCTGGGAAGACTTTCTGGCCGATGTGCGCTCCGTGAGCATGAAGTCGCTCGATCAAGCGGGCGAGCAGGCGCGGCTGTACTCTTCCGCCAATTCCAGCCTGGAGCAGTTCGTTCGGGCGGTGGCCAAGGAGACGACGCTGGCGCGGCGTGCCGGCGACGATGGCGGTGCGGGGATGAATTCCAGCAGCTGGCTGGGGGAGAAGCTCAACCGGATCCGCGAGGAGCAGGATCAACTGAGTCGACTGACCGGCAAACCAGTGAATGTGGGAGGCCTGCAATCGTCGGGGACGCTGGAGGCCGATATTGTCGACTTTCGCTTCCGCGAGTACCGGCGCTTGGCCGCGGGCTCTGGCTCCGGCCCGTCTCCCATCGCCGCGAGTCTGCAGATCATCAACGAGGCAGCGGCCGTGATCGCCGCCGCCAAGCAGCAAGTCGTGTTGGGAGGCAGCGCGCCGCCAACCTTGGCGACCACGCTGGAGAAGGTGCGCGCCGAAGCGAAGCGTCTGCCGCCTCCCTTGAACGTCATCTATGAAGACCTGGCCGCCACCGCATCAAACCATGTTGGGCGCAATGTGCGCACGGCTTTGGGTGGCAACCTGAATGCCACCATTGGCGACTATTGCCGGCGTGCGGTGCTCGGGCGCTACCCGTTCACCCGAAGCTCCAGCCGCGACGTCACCACTGATGACTTTGCCCGGCTGTTCTCGGTGGGCGGATCGATGGACGAGTTCTTCCGCGGCAACCTGCAGCCCTTGGTCGACATTTCCACCACGCCGTGGACCTTCAAGCATGGCGTGGATGGCGCCCCAGTGGGTGGCTCGGCCTCGTTGGCGGCCTTTCAACGCGCAGCGGCCATCCGCGATGTGTACTTTCGCGCCGGCGGCAAGGCGGCAAGCATACGGCTGGACATCAAGCCGATCGAGATGGATGCTTCCATCACGCAAATGGTTCTGGACGTGGATGGCGAGCTGCTGCGCTATCAACATGGGCCACAGATACCGAAATCCCTCTCCTGGCCCGGCTCCAGGGGCAGTGGCCAGGTGCGGCTGCAGATCACATCGGCCGGCGCGGGCACCACCGGCCTCGTGACCGAGGGGCCGTGGGCCCTGCATCGCCTTTTCGATCGCGCCCAGATACTGCCGGGCAATGCGCCCGAGCGCATGACCGTCGTCTTCAACGTCGACGGCCGGCGCATACGCCTGGAGGTGACCACCAGCAGCGTGTTGAATCCATTCCGCTTGAAAGCCATGGAGGAATTTGAGTGCCCGAATCAATTGTGAGCGCTGGCGCCCTCTCCAAGGCAAGCGTTGCCTGGTTTGGCAAGCTGCCGAGCCAGGGGGATTTCGTGGGACGGCGCATGCCGCATGCCACGCTCACCTGCTGGGACGACTGGATGCGTGCTGGCATGGAGAGCTTGCGCAACGAGGCCTCCACCAGTTGGGAACATCGCTTTGTGCAATCTCCCTTGTGGTTCTTCATGAGTCCGGCGGTGTTCATGGGACTGCCGGCAGTGGGCGTGCTGGCCCCCAGCGTGGACCGTGTCGGGCGCTATTACCCGATCTCGGTCATGGCCGTGGCTGACCAGGTGAACGCGGACTTCGCCAGTGATGCTGCGGTGAGCCGATTTCTGACCGGTGCGCGTGATGCGGTGGTCAATGCGCGTCGCCTGCCGCTGTCGGCGGATCAACTTGACGCCCAGTTGGCGCACCTGTGCTCGCCTTTTGCATCGCCCGCGCCGGCCCCCGGCGCGGCGCTGATTGATGCGCTGCTGGCCGATCTGCAGGGCGCTGAGATGGCGCCCATGGGCAGCACCGCCGAACTGCCGAACATGGACTGGCGCGTGATACAGCGCCAGGCGCCGCAGGCGACAGTCTGGTGGATCTCCCCCACACCGCTGTTTCCTCGTGATGAACTGATCCATCACGGCCCGCTTGGCCGACCGCTGTTTACCCGCCTTTTCAAGGGCCAATGCCGATGATGCGCGATGCGCCAACCCCGGACCTGACTCGCAAATATGCCATGACCTATCCCGCTGATTTTCTGCTTGAAACCACGCTCACCCCGCCGTGTGGGGAAGACCTGACCTACGACGCCGAGTTTCTGGCGATGGAGAGTGCCGCGCGCGGCAAGTCGGAGCAACAGTTCGGTGACACGGTGATCCCGGCCGAGCCGCCCGACTGGCGCGTGGTGGAGCGCCAGGCAGCCACGCTGATGGCGCGTACCAAGGATGTGCGCATCGCGGCGATCCTGTGCCGCGCCTGGACCAATGTTCGCGGTCTTGCGGGCACCGCACAGGGCTTGCAACTCGTGGCCGACTTGATGGAGCGTTACTGGGAGCATGTGCACCCGCTTCCGGAGGATGGGGTCGATCACTACATGCGCATGAACGCGGTGGCGGTGTTGGCGGATGTGACGGGCTTGGTCCGTGAACTGCGGGACACCGAGTTTCTGCGCGCCACCTTCGGCAGCGTCAGCGTCCGCGATGCCGAGGCGCTGGCGCGCGGACACGCTGGCGAGGCGAATGGCTCCGTGTCTCTCGATCAACTTCGGGTTGGCGTGGGCGAAGCCTTGTCGCGTGGCGACGAGACGGTGCGCGCGGTCACCTCCGCCAGCGATGCCCTGACGCAAATCCAGTCGCTGTGCGCCAGCAGACTGGCGCCCCATCAGTTGCCGGAGTTGGACCCACTGAAAGGCCTGTTGCAGACCTTGCGCGAGGTGTTGCCGAGGGTTGACGCCACAGGCTCGGCGCAAGCGAGCGAGTCAGGAGATCAGTCGGTTGGCGCAACGGGGCCGCAGCTCGTGGTACACGGGCAAGGCGTGCTGCGCAACCGCGAGGAAGCCATCGATCAGTTGCTGCGCATCGCGGAGTTCGTGGAACAGACCGAGCCGACCAATCCGGCGCCGCTGTTGATCCACCGGGCCGTCAAGTTGATGCGCATGGGTTTCATCGACATTCTTCGAGAGCTCGCGCCAGAAAGCTTGAGCCAAGTCGAGGTCGCCACCGGTATGCGCCAGTGATCCTGATCAGTGAGCAACAACTTGTAACAGACGCATGTTGCGACACCGAGATCATGGAGAATTGCGCGTTGAAAAATTGTCGGGAGAGAAAAGCATAGCAACGCCGACAAGTTTTTCCATGCGCGCGAGGGGATGCAGTGCCGTTCTCTCGCGTCTCTCAGCAAGCCAGTGCTTGCATAGGTAAGTAGTTGTGCCGAGTTGTTGCCCAGGGAAGCAGCGCTCGGCCTATCCCAGCCATCCATCGCCACGCGCAACGAAAGAGGAGAAGAATGAAGCCCATTTCCAAGACAGGCAAAAGCAGCCAGAAATTCATTGCGCGAAATCGCGCTCCCCGAGTACAGATCGAGTACGACGTCGAGCTCTACGGTTCAGAGAAGAAGGTTCAGATTCCCTTCGTGATGGGGGTGATGGCGGATCTTTCCGGCAAGCCAGTTGAAGCCCTGCCAGAGATCGGCGAGCGCAAGTTCATGGAGATCGATATTGACAACTTCGATGCGCGCATGAAGTCCATTGCGCCGCGAGTTGCCTTCAACGTGCCCAACACCCTGACGGGAGAGGGCTACCTCAACGTCGATCTGACGTTTGAAAGCATGGACGACTTCTCTCCCGCCGCTGTGGCACGCCGCATCGGCGCCCTCAATGCTTTGCTGGAGGCGCGCACGCAGTTGCACAACCTGTTGTCATACATGGACGGCAAGCAGGGCGCGGAGGAATTGATTCGGCAGTTCTTGCAGGACCCAGCCTTGTTGAAGTCCCTGGCTGCCAACCCCAATCCCAAGGTCGAGCCTGGCGCCGACGCGGTGGTTGGTGAAGTGGTCGACGCGGTTCAATGATTGGAGAGACAAGATGACGACGATGCAAACAGAGCAGGTCCGGGCCAGCCGGCCCATCGAGGGCAGCGAATTCTCCAGCCTGCTGCAGAAAGAGTTCAAACCCAAGACCGATCAGGCGCGCGAGGCGGTCGAGGCGGCGGTGCAGACACTGGCGCAGCAGGCGCTGAGTTCGTCGGCCACGATTTCCGGTGACGCCTATCAGACCGTGCAGGCAATCATCGCCCAGATCGACAAAAAGCTGTCCGAGCAGGTCAATCAGGTGATTCACCACGGCGAGTTCCAGCAGCTCGAAGGCGCCTGGCGTGGCCTGGACCATCTGGTCTCCAACACCGAGGTGGACGAGATGCTCAAGATACGGGTGATGAACATTTCCAAGAAGGAGCTGCATCGCAACATGCGCCGCTACAAGGGAATCGGATGGGATCAAAGCCCGATCTTCAAGAAGGTGTACGAAGAAGAGTACGGCCAATTTGGCGGAGAACCGTTCGGTTGCCTGGTCGGCGACTACCACTTCGACCACAGCCCGCCGGACGTGGAATTGCTGGGTGAGATTGCCAAGGTCTCCGCCGCCGCGCACTGTCCTTTCATCTCGGGCGCTTCGCCTGCGATCATGCAGATGGATTCCTGGCAGGAGCTGGCCAACCCGCGTGACTTGACCAAGATATTCACCAACACCGAGTACGCGCCGTGGCGCAGCATGCGCGACTCCGACGATTCCAAGTACGTTGGCTTGGCGATGCCGCGCTTTCTGGCTCGTCTGCCCTATGGCGTCAAGACCAATCCGGTGGACGAATTCGATTTCGAGGAAGAGACCTCTGGTGGCGAGCATGGCAAGTACTGCTGGTCCAACTCGGCGTACGCCATGGCGGTGAACATCAACCGGTCGTTCAAGTACTACGGCTGGTGTACTTCGATTCGTGGCGTTGAATCGGGCGGCGCCGTGGAAAATCTGCCGGCGCACACCTTCCCCACCGATGATGGTGGTGTTGACATGAAGTGTCCGACAGAGATCGCCATCAGCGACCGTCGTGAGGCTGAACTGGCGAAGAACGGGTTCATGCCGCTGGTTCATCGCAAGAACACGGATGTCGCGGCCTTCATTGGCGCGCAGTCGCTGCACAAGGCTGCGGAATACTACGACCCTGACGCGACCGCCAATGCCAATCTCTCCGCGCGGCTACCGTATATGTTTGCATGCTGCCGTTTCGCGCACTACCTCAAGTGCATCGTGCGCGACAAGATCGGCTCGTTCCGTGAGCGTTCGGACATGGAGCGCTGGCTCAACGACTGGATTCTGACCTACGTGGATGGCGACCCCACCAATTCGTCGCAAGAAACCAAGGCGCGCAAGCCCTTGGCCGCGGCCGAGGTGCAGGTGGACGAAGTGGAAGGCAACCCCGGCTACTACACCTCCAAGTTCTTCTTGCGGCCGCACTACCAGTTGGAGGGCTTGACGGTTTCGCTGCGCCTAGTGTCGAAGTTGCCGTCGGTGAAAGAGGCCGGAAAC
>Ga0207979_100248_pt1 | contig 18362 bp, 7 predicted proteins | sample LakWasM124_LOW14_2_FD_183936 | JGI IMG/M metagenome (GOLD analysis project Ga0207979, IMG submission 183936) | Freshwater sediment methanotrophic microbial communities from Lake Washington under simulated oxygen tension - Sediment Metagenome... | ecosystem: Environmental > Aquatic > Freshwater >...
TGCAGTGAAATGAATAAGATGATGATGACCGGATAATCCTGCAATAAGCCGTATAAAACCGGTTCCCGGCTCTTTTACCGAACCTTTGCTGTATTGAATTTTTTGTGCTGAAACAACAGTACAGCACAAAAAGAATAATATAAAAAGCAGCCGATACATGTTCATAAAGCTGAAATGACAGCCGGTTCTTTTATTTCAAAGGGACCGGCTATTTGAAAAATAGTGTTATCAGTTTTGAAAAAAAACGCCGTTCAAACCGATTCTTACTTCACGGGTTCATAAATTTCCACTTCAATGATGCTGAAGCACCCTTTGCTGATTGCATCGTTCCGGCTTACACCATCATCCAATTTTTTACCCGACACTTCTGTAGAAGTTTCGCCGGTTAAATTACTTGATTTTAGCAATTCAATTCTCAGCTTCTTCCCGGTCAATGGCTTACATACAATATTGCAGTAACCAAGACTTGTAGGGGTGTTGCCTGCAAACACTTCCTGCCCATCAACCGAAATACGGATAGGATAGGAGCGGCTGCGGAAATTATTCAGCTTTAAATTCACTTCACTTATCAAAGATGGCTTGTCCAGTTCATATTCAATCCATGCAGTTGATAAATTTCCATCGTTATACCAATCGCTCAGCTCGTTATCATCAAAGCTTGCAGAGGCGCTGTCGCTATGTGCACCGGCAGTTGCTTTTATAATTGTTAATGCATTTCTTGTTTTTGTGAAAGATGGAGTTGCTGGAGTTGGTCCACGATCCAGTTTGCCGGTTAATCCTGCTGATGGCAATTGTTTATTCAGGCCGTTTTCAACAACAACGGTATTTGTCTTCAATTTCATTTCAGCGGGTTTTAAACCGTCCGCAGTTGCAGTTAATGTAATCAATCCGGCTTTCGTTGTTGAACGGATCAGTACACGGTTTACTCCACATTCAACAGGAAGATCTTTTGACAGAATATAATTGTCCGGCCCCTGTGCCATGCCGCCTCTCCATTCTGCTTCGCCATTCAGTTTGAAATGAATCATATTCATTGCAATGGGGCAACGGTTACCATTTGCATCAACCACTTCCACTTCAATCAATGAAAGGTCATGACCATCAGCCTGCATTCCTTTTGGATGTGTTATTGCTTTTAAACGTAAAGCAACGGGTTCGCCTGCAGTTAATTTTTGTGCAGTGCAGATTTGTTTGCCGGTTGCATCATAACCAACTGCTTTGATGGTTCCTTTCTGCCAATGAATATTTTTGAATGTGTAAAGAAAGCGGCTGCTTTGTACGCCAAAGCCAAGTGACTTCCCGTTGATGAATAACTCAACTTTTTCTGCGGAAGATACAATGTACATGTTCTTTACAGTTGTATCACTGTAATTCCAGTGACCAATAATGTGTATGCCCGGCTTTTCCACATCAACCCATCCGTCCCACATTACCCGGTGTACATAATAATTTTCTTTTGTAATCCGCAAAGCATCCACTTCACCGCTTCGGCGATAATTTTCTGCACCACGGTGATGTGTATTTGTTTCAGAGAAAACGATATTCACTCCGCCAGAACTTACACGTGTGCCAGTGCCGGGACGTTCCCTCCAGTAATCGTACCAACGCACAACATTTTCAATGGCGTGTGATTCCTGGTTACGGTTATAAATTTTTGCTGATTCGCCTTTGTACAATGGCCCGTCACCATCTTTATGATAGGGAGGAGAATAGTCGTCCCAGTATTTTCTTAATCCTTCATCTCTTGAATATTCCATAGCCCACATCGGGATATGAGCACTTTTGTTGATGTACAGCATTTCGCCACCGTACTCTGCTTCTTTACTATCGAGCATTTCACGACTGCCGATAGCACGCCCGCCAAAAGGATCATATTGATCACGGATGGTTTTCATTTCTTTCATGTGTGCTTCGCTGATGCTTTCATTGCCGCATTCATAAAAGATGATGCTGGGATTATTCCTGTTGTAAATAATGGCATCACGCATAACTGCAGTACGTTGTACCCATCTTGTTCCTTCCACATCTTTCTCTGCATCACCGGCCGGCATGGCCTGCATTAAACCCACACGGTCGCAGCTTTCTATATCCAGTTTCCAGGGAGTAATGTGCATCCAGCGAATAAGATTGCCATTGCTTTCTATGACCAGGTTGTTACTGTAATCACTTAACCATGCCGGAACACTCATGCCAATGGCAGGCCATTCATTGGAGGTACGTTGTGCATATCCATGCACCTGTATTACACGATCATTCAGGTAAATCATGCCCTCTTTAAATGCTGTTTTACGAAACCCCGTTCTGGTTGTAACAGCATCAACTGCTTTTCCGTTAATGATTAATGCAGTTTCTACATCATACAAATAACCGTATCCCCAGCTCCAGAAATTTAAATTACCGGTGAATGAAGATGAGGTAACTGTTTTTGTTTCACCATCGGGGATGCTCACCGGTGAAGATGAAAAAGAATTGACCACTTTCCCGTCTCTGTCTTTAACCGTTACTTTATAAGAAACGGTTTGTTGTTTGCCGGATTCATTTTTTATTTCAGATGCTGCAACAATAACCGCTGTTCTTTTTTTAATGTTGAAATCCCTGGCGTAAATATAAGTACCGGTTGTGCCAAGGCTTGAGTGCAGCGGTAATGTTTGATAGACAGTGCCTGCAATATGCAGAAATACATTCTTACTGAGCCCGCCGTAATTAGCGTTGAAATTTTTATCGATCCATTGAAATTTTGTTTTGGTTGCCTCCTCTTTATATTCCCAGCTGTTGTCTGTTTTTACTGCAATGATGTTTTCCTCATTGCCATAGTTCAGTAACCTGCTGATGTCGAAACCAAAAGCGGTCACGCCGTTCTCATGCATACCAACATACTGCCCGTTTATATAAATCTTTGCAGCCTGCCGCACACCTTCAAATTCAATAAAAACTTTTTGTCGTTTTGATGAGAGTGGAAGTTTGAAATGTTTCCTGTACCATGCAATACCTGTTGAAAGATCAGCAATATCTTTTTTAAACGCATCATCTTCATTCCATGCATAAGGCAGGGTTACCTGTTTCCACTTTGAATCATCATAACCGACTGATGAAGCATGGGCATCATCACCTGCAAAAACTTTCCACGATGGATTAAAATTGTATTTTACCCTTTGCCCGTATAAACTGATTGCAGCAAGAACGATTGCTGCAATCAGAAAAATCCTTTTCATAAATCGTTTATTTCAGTTTGTATATCTCAGTACCTGCCAGAAGAAAGCAGCCAAGCCCGTAATCTTCAAAATCAGGGGTACTGTCATAGTTTACAGGCTGCCCATCCTTTGGTTCTTTACCTGTACCCTGCACATAACCTAATTTGCCGTTTGGATGAACAGCTTCTTTGCTCATGGCATTCCATGCTTTTGCAATGGCAGGTTTGTATGTTTGTTTATCAAGAATGCCGTTATTAATTCCCCATGCAAAACCATAAATAAACAGTGATGTGCCTGATACTTCTTTTCCGCCGAAATGACCGGGGTCGTTTAAACTTACATTCCAGTAGCCATCTGTACGTTGCAGCGGAAGCAGGGCTGCACACATATCTTTAAAGTCTTGCAGGTATTCATTGTAATGCGGATCAGTTTTTGGCAATGCTTCCAGCGTTTTTGCCAATGCTGCTACAACCCATCCGTTGCCACGGCTCCAGTAACAATCATCGCCGTTTGGTTCTTTGTACGGAGGAACAAAATCTTTATCTCTCCACCATAATTTTTCTGTTTGATTAAACAAACCCTTACCACCATGTTTGTATTTCGTAAATGCATACATCTCATACATTCTTCTGAAGTAAGAAGTGTCGTTGTACAAATTACCAAGCTTCACAAATACAGGCATTCCCATCTGCAATGCATCAACCCAGCTCCAGTCGTCAATTTTAGATGTGCTCATCATTGAGTCAATCGATGCTTTAATATCTCTTACCCTTTCAGGATGCTGCTTGTTATCGAGCAGGTACATATCAATGTATGTTTGTCCGCAACATTGATTATCGGCGTTTCTTGTTTTTATTCCGCCACGCAAGCCCCATTTATGTTTTTCGCCCCATTGCAGTGCATAATCATAATAAGCCTGTTGTTTGTCAACAGCATAAAGCGCCATCAATCCTTCGTAATACACAGCCCTTGTCCAGATGTTGCTTGGGCGTTCAATATTGGTAAAGATGGTTTTACCTGCATCAGGCCACTTGTTCATGAAATATTGATTGGTAAGCCGGAGGGTTTTAAAAATTTTCTTTTTTGCCGGAAGTTTTTGGGCTGTTAAAGCAGCAGTAAAAGACAACAGCAACAATACGTAAATGAATCGTTTCATATATGCAGCAATGTTTAACGTTTAAAGGTCAAGTTTAAGTCATTAATATGTCCTCAGCGTCCTGCTGTATCCTGAGCATAACAAGGAACGCTGTATCACCTGTTGTAAATATCTGCATTATACCGGCTGTGTTTCATAAAACCTTCAGCGTGGATAATTTGGTTTAACCGAAATAGTACCACCATCAGTACTATGATTCTGAAGCTCTCCGGGATTTTTGACCTGCCGGGTTTGTGCTAACGATTGCATATATAAAAAAATAATACATACAGGATGGTACAGGATGACTGTAAGCAGGAACAATATTATTTTGGGTTACTTTTTAACCTCAATTGCTGCTATATGTCCAACCAAACTGTATTACACAGGTGTGTATCTGCACTTGTATTTATTGTAATTTTTTCCCTCAATTCTTTTTCACAAAACACATTTAAAGTTACCGGTAAGGTAACGGATGATGCAGGTAAACCTGTATCCGGCGCCAGTGTGATTGTAAAAGGAAAAACTGTTGGTACAACAACCGGTACCGATGGTGGTTTCGAATTAAGTGTACCATCCGGAAAATCAGTATTGATCGTTTCTTCCGTTGGGTTTACCGATCAGGAAGTTGATATCAATAACCGATCTGTCATTAATGTATCCTTGATGACCGGCGTCTCCAACCTGGAGGATGTTGTGGTAATCGGATACGGAACGGTAAAGAAGAAAGATGTAACCGGGTCAGTTTCCGGCATCAACCAGAAAGAAATCAGGTCACGCCCGGTAAACAATGCCTTGCAGGCTATGCAGGGTAAAGTAGCCGGTGTGGATATTACTTCCAATGAACGCCCCGGCCAGGTTGGTAGTATTAATATTCGTGGTGTACGTTCTTTAACGGCATCCAACTCACCACTTTTTGTTGTGGATGGGATTCCATTGAGCACCGGTGGTATTGATTATCTGAACCCCAACGATATCGAATCGATAGATGTGCTGAAAGACGCATCGGCCACAGCCATCTTTGGATCAAGGGGTGCCAATGGTGTTGTAATTGTTACAACCAAGCAGGGGAAAGCCGGCAAAATGCAATTAAGCTTTAACAGTGCTGTTACTACCGAAAATATTGTGGATAGAGCTCCGGCTATGACTGCATCGGAATCAATTGATTTTCGTCGTTGGGCTTATTATTATTCCAATCCGGCTGTTTATCCAAGGGGAGATAATCCGACTATTGCCAATGACCGGACTATCTTTCTGGCAACAAGCGATCCTGCTGCATGGTCTAATATTAACAAAGGCTGGGTAGGAGGCAAATGGGATGGATCTAAAGTGGCAACTACAGACTGGAAAGGTTTAGTATCTCAACAAGGCGTTACACACGATCATACATTAAGTGTTAGCGGCGGTACCAATAAAATAAAGGCGTATGCATCCTTTGGGTACTTAAATAATAAAGGTACTTCCATTGGCCAGAAGTTTACAAGATATTCCGGAAAAGCCAGTGTTGATATTCAGGCTACCAACTGGTTTAATATGGGTAGCAATATGAATGTAACTTATGGGATCCAGGAATTTGGTCAATCAAACGGAGTAATCGGTGCATTTGTTGGAAGCCCGGCTACAAGCATCTATGAATCTGCAAGGAGGCTTTACACTTATGCAGTTCCTTATGACTCTACCGGCGCAAGGGTGTTGTACCCGGCTGGTGATGTGGCCTTCAAGAATGTTGTTGATGAATGGAATTATACACAGGATCAGCGTAAAACACTCCGGGCTTTTGGAAGCTTATTTACACAGGTTGATTTTGGCGCCATTCATCCCGTTCTGAAAGGATTAAAATACAGGATGAACTTCGGTCCTGATTTTTCTCAATACCAAAATGGAATTTATATTGATGGTCTGTCTGCTGCCAGCAGTGGTACAAGCTCAGCTTCCCTGCAAAAAAGCCAGACTTTCTCCTATACCATTGATAATTTATTGTACTATGATAAAACAATTAAGAAACATAGTTTTGGTCTTACATTGTTACAAAGCGCTACTAAATTTGTAGCAGACCCGGTTAATACAATTGTAGGAACCGGCGTTCCATTTGCAAGCCAAAAATGGAATGAGCTGAATAAGAATACGATTCCTGCAGCTAATCTTAGTATAACTCCCAACTCTCCATTAATAGAAACACAATTGTTAAGCTATATGGCCAGGTTGAATTACAGTTTTGACGACAGGTATTTATTAACAGTATCTGCCCGCCAGGATGGTGCATCTCAACTCGCAGAAGGTAACAAATATTCAGTATTTCCAAGTGCCGCAGTAGCATGGCGTATTAACCACGAAAACTTTCTAAGCACTGTTAGCTGGATTAATGATTTAAAATTGCGTGTGGGGGTTGGAGTTACGGGCAATTCAGCCGTTAGGGCTTATCAAACATTGGGAGGCATTTCATCTTTATTCTATCCTTTTGTTGGTAACATTACTGCCGGCTCTCTTCCGTCTTCTGTCTTTCCAAATAAAGAGCTTGGCTGGGAAAAAACAACACAATATAACATGGGTCTTGATTTTTCTGTCTTTAACAGACGCATTTCCGGCGTAATTGATTTATATACTTCAAAAACTAAGGATTTATTGATGGAACGCAATCTCCCAACGATTACCGGCACTTTAACTACATTTCAAAATATCGGACAAACGGCAAACAGAGGTGTTGATATTAATATCAACACAGTTAACATCAGCACCAGAGGTTTTCAATGGGCAACTTCAATTAATGCCTCTTGGCAAAAAGAAAGAATCGTTTCTTTAGCGACCGGTAAACAGAATGATCTTCTGAATAACTGGTTTATTGATCAGCCAATCGGTGTCATTTATGGTATTAAGGCAAATGGAATATGGCATGTATCTGATTCTGTGGAAATGAATAAATTTAATGCCAACCTGCCAACGGGTAAATTTTCTGCAGGAAATGTAAAACCTGTAGATCAGAATGGAGATTATAAAATTGATAATAATAACGACCGTGTAATTATTGGAACTACAAGACCAAAGTGGATCGTGGGTATGACGAACACATTCACGTATAAAAACTTTGAGTTGTCGTTCTTTTTATATGGCCGCTTAAAGTATATGTACAGTACCGGTGGAGAGGCAATGGTGGCCAGGGCCAGTACAAGGGCGGTTAGTTATTACACAGAAAACAATACGAATGCTGAGTATCAAAAGCCCATTTATTCTACCGGTACAGGTGATCTTTATTCTACTTCGCTGGGATACCGACAGGCATCTTTTATAAAAATCAGGAATATTTCGGCCTCTTATAATTTTGATGCAAAACTCTTAAAAAAACTAACCATGTCAAGTTTAAGGGTGTACGTTCAGGCTGCTAACCCGGGAATGCTTTTTTCAAAAATTGATTTCATGGATATGGACGCAGTTTCTTTTACCAGTAACCGTGGCTTCACCTTTGGAATTAATGCAGCATTTTAAACAACAAAACATTGAGTTATGAAATTTAATAAATTATTTATCAGTATAGCAATCATTGCAGTTGTCATACTTACTGCATCCTGCAAAAAATCGTTCTTAAATGAAGAACTTAAAACAGCAAGAAGTTCGGAGTATTATAAAACGGATGCAGGTATTCAATCCCTGGTAGCCGGCACCTATCATCATGTATTTTGCCAGCCATTCAACGGCGAATTTGCCTTTGCTTACATGGCCTATGGTACCGATGAATTTCATGTAGGTGGCGATAATTCAAACATATCCTATACCTCTTATGGTAATGGACTGGCTTCTATTGTTCCTGCTGTTAATGGCAATACCGTTACTGCCAATGCACAATGGGATAATTTATATATAGGAATAAGTTATGCCAACCTGATTATACAAAATGCAACGGCAAGTGCTTCCACTGCTGATGCCATTAAGAAAACTGCCTTAGGTGAGGGCTATTTTTTCCGTGCTTACAGTTATTTAAGATTGGTAAGCCAGTACGGAGCTGTACCTTTAAAAACGACTCCCAGCACAACTGTTGAATTAGAGTTTACCCGTGCTGATCCTAAAGATGTATTTACACAAATTATCAGTGATTTTACCCAGGCATATAATCTTTTAGGCAATACCGGAGGTCCTGCAAAAATAACCAAGGATGCTGCGGCTCATTTTTTAGCAAAAGCCTATTTATCTCGTGCCAGTGAAATTAACAGCTCATGGAACTCTTCTACAAAAGCGGCAGACTTAGCTGCAATCATTCCTTTGTGTGATGCGATAATAGCGAATCACCCATTGGCACCGAACTTTGGTGATTTGTGGAAATACACTGCACCGAACAGTGCCAATGAAAGCTTGAGTGAAATCATATTATCTGCACAGTTTACAGGCGATGCTTCTGCCAGCGGGGTTAATCAACAACACCTTTATTTCGGAGGCCGTTATGAAGATATACCGCAAATGCAGCGGGATCTCAGTGGAGGCAGACCATTCAGTCGCTTAGCTACCAATTATTTTATGTACAGAGTGTACGATTTGGTGAATGATTCAAGATTCTGGAAAAGTTTCAGAACCAAGTATTTGGTTAATAAAGCTGTAACTCCTTATGTAAATGGTGATGTTGGAGTTATGTATGTAATCAATCAGCCCGGAGATACCCGTTTTGCTTCTTATAAATTATTAAACACGGTTCCTTATGCAAGAACGGGCAGAAATATTGCCAACGTTTATGTGGCTTATCCCAACGGTGCCACAAATGACGGAGCTTTATTTGCGGATGTTCGTTTCCCGTCTTTAAGTAAATTTTTTGATGGTTCCCGTGTAGGTGGTTTTAATGATATAGATGGTCTTCGTGATATTACTTTGGCTCGCAGTGCTGAAACGTATTTAATTGCGGCTGAAGCCAAAATACGCCAGGCTGCTGCTGGTGTTGGTACTTACGCAGATGCTTTGCCATACATTAATGCAGTAAGAACAAGAGGCCAGTATCAAAATGGGGAAAACCGTATTGCATATTATGATGGCGGCGGTGCCAGCAATACAACCTTGCAGGGAGGAATTCCCATGGCTTACATGCCTGAGAATTCTTATGCCGAATCTAATAATTTTAACCTGTTGGCCCCACCCACAACAGCTACAAGTTTAACTGTTGCAAGTATTGCAACTTTGCCTGCGCAAGATGAATACATTATCAATGTGCTGGGTTATTCTTCTACTTATGACAGGATGCTGTGCTTTTTGTTAAACGAGCGGTCCCGTGAACTTGCCGGTGAGTATCTGCGCTGGCAGGATTTATCCCGTACTAAAACACTGGTGGCCCGTGCCAAAGCATTTAATCCTGATGCAGCTCCAAACATCAAAGATTTTCATAACTTAAGACCTATTCCGCAAACATTCCTTGATGGAATACAGGTTGGTGGCGTATTCTTAACTGGAGCACAAAAGCAAGCAATGCAAAACCCGGGATATTAATCAGTTAATTTGTACTTATTATAATAAAAAAGGCTGTCGTACGACAGCCTTTTTTATTGGAAATAATGCCTTCCGGCATCGATTGCGTAAAATGTATTGTCTTTCAGGATAGAACAGGATAGTAACGTGTATGTTTAACACTAATTTAGATTTCTGAATTGAAATGACGATCGATTCAGGCCTTGGAATTGGTTTTGATTGCTTAACTGAAAGATTGCTGCTGTATATGACCCTTTTATCCACATTTTTACTGCTTTTACTGAGTCTTACACTCCATTCTTTCTATTTCTTTATTGTTTATTCTGCTCAGCATACATATCCCGGCAATACCCGGTTATCAATAAACTATTCAGCAAAAGATATTTTAAACGATCTGCAGAGAAATTAATATACGTATGAAACAGATTCTTCTTTTATTAACTGTAACAGCTTTCCTGTTTTCCTGTAACAAAAAGTTCGATGCTTATTACGAACGCCCCAGCACTCTTGCCGATCCTATTTATCAGCAATTGCAGGCAAAAGGGAAATTTGTAACTTTTCTTAAGGTAATTGATAAGGCAGGTTATAAAGAAACGCTGTCTTCAGCCGGTTACTGGACATTGTTTGCTCCACACGATTCAGCTTTTACTGCATATTTTGCACAAAACAGCCTGGGCGGTGTTGATGCACTTGATTCTGCTGCCTGCCGTAAAATTGTAACCTATTCTCTCGTTTACAATGCATTTAAACAGGAACGTATTTCTGATTACCAAAGTAATACAGGCTGGGTGGAAAATGCAGCGTTTAAAAGAAGAACGGCCAATTATACGGGTGTATATGATGATAAAAATCTTGCCGGAACTTCTATAAAAGCAATTGCATCCAACAGGAATAACAGCGGGTCTTTCTTTTATGTAGACGCAGATAATAATAATAAACATATCCCCATTTTTGAAACAGGGTTCATGACCGGTAAGGGACTTACGGCTACAGACTATAACTATTTTTACCCCAACACGGTTTATACAGGATTTAATGTAGTTGATGCACAGGTGGTGGAAAAAGATATCGCTGCAGAAAACGGGGTAATACATGTTGTAAACAAAGTCATCACTTCTTTACCGAGTATTGACCAGTATATCGGATCAAATCCAAACTACAGCGAGTTTAAAAAGCTCCTCGATAAATTTCTGGTTCAGTATGTATTGAATGCAACCGTTACAAACAACTATAAAAATATTCATGGCACAGCAGTTGATATTTTTACAAAAGTGTACAGTTCAAATCTGGCATTTTCACCAAATAACGAAAACTTTTTAAAGCTGCAGGACAATGACGGACAGGCTGATACTTACACCATGTTTGTACCTGATAATGCAGCCTTAACGAACTATCTGAATACAGTTCTGCTGGAACATTACAGCAGTGTGGATCAATTGCCGATTAATATTATTTATGATTTTGTAAATGCCCATATGTGGAGAACTGCCGTATGGCCCACCAAATTTTCTTCCACCTATAATTCAGTGGGTGAAGAAGCAAGATTTAACAGCTCAACAAATGTCATCGATAAAAAAGTGTTGAGTAACGGGATATTTTATGGTACCAATAAAGTACAGGATGCAAATGTTTTCAGCAGTGTTTACGGTAAAGCCTACCTCGATCCCGATTATTCTATCATGACCAGCCTGATGAATCTCGATTTGAAATATCAGGTTTCCAATATTTACCAGAAGTATACATTGTTCCTTGTAAGTAATGCAGCATTTAATGCAGCAGGTTTTACTGCCGATCCAACCGTAAGTAATGTTGTGAATGAACAATGGCGTTATACACCACCAGGCGGCGGAACAGTATTAACAGGTTCGTCTGCATTGGTAAGGTTACAGCGTATTTTGAATATGCATGTTGTTCCGGGAAGAGATATTACAGATTTGTCAGCGCAGGGTGTTGCTTTAACAACCTCAGGCGAGTTTGTTAAGTATGGCGCTAACCAGGTAATTGCTGCAGGCAACCTCGATGCAGCAACCGTTGCCAATGTAACCAATAAAAAAACCGCCAAAAACGGTACTGTTTATTATATCGACAAACTTTTACAGTTCAGCGAAAAACAAATTGCCAAACATATTGAGGCTTTAGGAACGGCTACTACTTCTGAGTTTTATCCTTTCTGGCAATACCTGAAAAATTCGGGTATTTATAATACCACCACATTTGAAATTCAGCAGGTGGCCTCCGGGTCATTTTATACCATCTTTATTCCAAATAAGGCAGCTATTATTGCTGCAGTGAATGCAGGATTGCTTCCCGGAACAGGCACAGCACCTAATATGGTTCCTAACTATGCGCCAACACTGCCGGCAGATAAAGAGAAGGTAAATAATTTCATTTATTATCATATTCTCAATAAGAAAAATATTGCAACTGACGGGCAGGAAAGCGGAACATTTGAAACATTATTCAAATTCTCCAACGGCGATCCTTCAACCATATTTGTGAACAACTCAACACCGAATATTATTACACTGAACGATATGCTGAACAGGTCTGCTAATGTAGTCACTGCATCAAGTAATAATTTGAGTACAAGGTGTACCATTCATCTGATTGATAACTATCTGAAAAATAAATAAACATTCACCCAAACAATGCAACGTATGTGGAATAAATTACTGATGCTATTTTCCGTTACAGCATTTTTTACAATTGCGGGTCTCTCAGCCTCCGCACAGATTGTTGTAAAAGGAAAAATTACTGATAAAGAGGGCAATGCTGTTCAGGGTGTTTCTGTATCTGAAATGGATGCCGATAACCGTATTGTAAATGGTACACTCAGCGATATTGAAGGCAACTTCATCTTAAAAAGAGTGAACCCCAAAAACCGGATTTCTGTATCCAGTATCGGGTATAAATCAATAACACAAAAGATCAACAACCGGACTGTCATCAATTTCAGTATTGATGATCTTTCATCTGATCTGGGTGAAGTGGTGATTGTTGCACGGCCATCGTCGTCGAACGGGATGATTAATGTTCCGGAAAAAAACCTTACAACTGCCGTTTCAAAAATCAGCGGTAAAGAACTGGAAGAAATGCAGGCCCCAAGTATTGACCAGGCATTGCAGGGACGTTTAAGTGGTGTTGATATTACTGCCAACAGTGGCGATCCCGGAGCTGCTATGAATATCCGTATCAGGGGGGTATCATCCATCAATTCAACGGGTATCCCAATGATTGTACTGGATGGCATGCCGTATGAAACAGAAATCCCGAGTGATTTTAACTTCGGTACTGCCGATGAACAGGGCTATGCTCAGCTGTTAAATATATCTCCTGCCGATATTAAAGATATCACCGTATTAAAAGATGCTGCCGCTACTGCTATCTGGGGTGCTAAAGCAGCTAACGGGGTACTGGTTATAACAACAAAAAGAGGAAGCATTGGTAAACCGGCAATTACGTACTCATTTAAGGGTTCTGTATCGCTTGTTCCGAAATCAATTCCATTATTAAACGGCGATCAGTATTCTACGTTAATACCGGAAGCATATATGAACAGGATAGGAACAACGTTGAATACCACCCTCAACCGTGAATTTAACTATGATCCAAACGATCCTTACTGGTACCATAATTACAGCAACAATACCAACTGGATTGATGCTATTTCAAGAACCGGCTATCTGCAGGATCACACGGTAAGTTTGAGTGGTGGCGGAGAGAAAGCAAAATACTTTGCTTCAGTTGGTTTTTTTGATCAGAGAGGGATCACCATCGGAACAGACTTGCAACGCTTTAATACACGTATCAATCTCGATTATAACGTATCTGAAAAAATTAAATTCTTTACCAGTTTTGCCTATACCCATTACGACCAGGCAAGAAATTACCTCGGTTCAAGTTCATCAAGCAGTGAACAGACAATTCGTGGAATGGCCTATATTAAAATGCCTAACATGAGCGCATTTGAATATGATGAACTGGGTAATCTTACAACGAATTATTTTTCACCCGCATCAAATGTACAGGGACAATACAGCAGGGTTTATAACCCGGTTGCAATGGCTGCTAAAGCAAAATATGATGTACTCGGCGACAGGGTAATTCCAAGGTTCCAGTTAGATTATGATATTATTAAAAAAGTTTTAAAAGCAACCTTTGATATTCAGTTTGATATTAATAATACAAAAAGTAAAAGCTTCCTGCCGCAAATTGCAACCGGAAGACCCAATACTGAAACAGTTGTAAACCGGGCTTATGACGGTGATGTTGATGCCTTCAGCGTAGGAACAAAAACCAACCTGGTATATCAGCCCCAGTTTAAAAATGTAAAACATAATTTCCAGTCGTACCTGAGTTTCCAGACAAATGAATACAAGGCTGTTTACCAGGAAGTAATGACTTCCAATACAGCATCTTCTTTGCTGGTAGATCCATCTGTAGCATCACGTACGCAGAATTCAGAATTGAAAGCTGTTTCAGGTGTTTCTCAAACACGTTCAATTGGAGCTAATGTTGGAGTGCAGTACGGATTTGACGATAAATATATCATCAACATTGGTTTAAGGGCTGATGGAAACTCAAGATTCGGACCTAATTACCGGTATGGTACCTTCCCATCCATTTCTTTAAGATGGAGAGTTTCTGATGAAGGATTCCTGAAAGACGTGAAACAGATTGGCGATCTGAGTTTAAGAGCCAGTTATGGTATTGCAGGTGAAGTGCCACGTTATGATTACCTGTTTTACAACAGGTACACCACCTATGATTATTCTTACCTCGGCCAATCCGGTATTTATCCATCAAATATGGAATTAAAAAACCTGCGCTGGCAAACGTTGAGAGGATTAAACGCCGGTGCAAACCTTGCCATGTTCAGTTCAAGACTGCGTATTGATGCAGAAATTTACAGAAACAGAACCAAGGATCTGTTCTTTGATGGTCTGCAGATTCCTTCTTATACGGGTTACAACTCCATTTTCATGAATGTGGGTACAATGGATAACCAGGGTTGGGAAGTAGCCGTATGGACACAGCCTTATAAAACAAAGAATATAACAATCGGTTTTGATTTTAATATTTCTGCCAACCAGAATATCATCCGTGAAATTTCAGAATTCTATCCAAACAGTAAGGGTGATGTAACAAAGAATGGTGAATACCTCCGTTTGTTACAGGTAAACAATCCATTTGGTTCTTTTTATGGATATAAATACAAAGGTGTTTATACAAATAAAGAAGCAACCATTGCATCAGGAGCTGATGGCAAACCGATAGTTGGTCCAAACGGACAGATTATCTATATGAGGTTTAATTATCCCGGAACTGACTATACCTTCCAGCCGGGCGATGCGATGTATGAAGATATTAACCACGATGGTAATATCAATTATATGGATGTGGTGTATCTCGGCAACAGTAACCCTAAATTATCAGGTGGTTTTGGTCCCTCACTTACCTGGAAGAATTTAAAGATTTCAACTTTTTTCAGTTTCCGTTACGGATATGATGTAATCAATGGTACAAAGATGGGTACAACCAGCATGTACGGATTCGATAACCAGAGTACCGCAGTTTTAAGCAGGTGGAAAAAAGAGGGTGATGTAACACAAATGCCACGTGCTTTAATTGCAGGTGGGTATAACTGGCTCGGAAGCGACCGTTATGTGGAGGATGCTTCTTATATACGATTCAGAACAATTACGGCTCGTTATAATGTTGACAAGAAAGTTGTAGCTAAATTAAAAATGAAATCACTCAGTGGCTACATCACAGCTGAGAACCTGTTCACATTTACCAATTACCTGGGACAGGATCCTGAAGTAACACTAAGAGGTTCCGATCCTTTCAGGGTGTCGTATGATAATACAATGACACCTCCGGCAAAAACAATCACATTGGGAATTCAAGTAGGATTTTAATTATAAATAAGCGTAACAATGAGAGTTATACGGTATACATTATTAATTGCTTTTACACTTGCATTTGCAGGTTGTAAAAAATGGCTTGATCTGAAACCCCAGGATGGAATTGTGAAAGAAGAATTCTGGAAAACCAAGGAACAGGTAAAAGCTTCGGTTATAGGAATTTATTCTTCCATGATGGAGTATTCTTCCGGCACTTATGCTAAGTCGGATTATGTTCCTTCTTTAGCAGAATTGCTTTTTGTGTGGGGCGAAAGCCGGGCCGATAATATTGCAACAGCAACCGCCAGCAGTGCAGATGATATTGCGTTGGTGAATGTAAACATACAGTCGACCAATGTAAATACTAACTGGAGACCTTTTTACAGAACCATTAATTTCTGTAATACAGTTATTGAAAAAGCGCCGGATGTACTTGCAAGTGATAACACATTTACACAGGCTCAGTTAGACAACTATCTCAGCGAAGCATTAACTATCAGGGCATTGATGTATTTCTACCTGGTAAGAACATTTGGGGATGTGCCGTTGAAATTAGATGCCACCTTGAGCGACGAAAATATTACTCCCATTGCCAAAACAACCCAGGCGAAGATTCTCGAACAGATCGTTATTGATTTAAAGCTGGCCGAATCAAAAGCAGTAACAACCTATGGTGATGCAGCTTCAGATAAAGGAAGGGTTACAGTGTATACCATTAATGCTATACTTGCAGATGTGTACCTGTGGATGGAAAAATATACAGAGTCAGTTGCTGCATGCAATAAAATCATTAACTCAGGCAAGTTTGGTTTAATCAGGGGAGCAAACGTTAATCCTCCGGTGTATGACTATAATGACAACTGGTTCAATACACTTTACTTCAATGGCAATTCGAATGAAGGCATTTTTGAACTGCAGTACAGTGTTCAGCGTTTGAATCCGTTCTATGGGATATTTTCTTCGAGCGTAAGTGCAAGAAGATGGACAGCAACTGCTGATTTAATGGACAGGGTGTTTACGGTAGATTTTACAAACGATCAGAATTATGATATACGTGGTGATGGAGCTTCTGTAAGGGCAGCTACTTCAACCGTATGGAAATATGTTGGAGCCAATTCAACAGCTCTCCGCACTGTTGATCAGAGTTTTGCCCACTGGTTTTTTTACCGCTATGCAGATGTATTGATGATGAAAGCAGAAGCATTAAATGAGCTCGGCCAGGGTCAGGAGGCCTTAGATATTGTATATGCTATCCGCAAAAGAGCGAACGCATTAGATGCAACGGACCTGAGTCCTGCAGCAACAGATAAAAATATGATCCAGGATTTTATTCTGCAGGAAAGAGCAAGAGAATTTTGTTTTGAAGGTAAGCGCTGGTATGATGTGCTGAGAAATGCCAAAAGAAAAAATTATGAGCGGTTGAATATATTACTGAATATGGTATCAATCAGTGTGCCTTCAAATCTGCAGCAATCAGCACAGGCGAAAATGAAAGATTTGAATAGCCATTACCTGCCTATTTATTTATATGAACTGCAAACAAACAAGCTTTTAGTACAAAATCCTTTTTACAAATAATAAGAACAGCACATGAAAAAAAATCTGTTTATCATATCAGGGCTGATTACGCTGATCATGTCATTAGTTTTTATTCCCGGTTGCAGGAAACTGAAAATCGATGAATCAACAACCGATGACGTAAATATGGTTGGTTACCTGGATAAAAGGATTGATTCCTTTTCTTTGTTCAAACAAATTCTTGACAGAACGGGAAACACGGCCTATCTGAATGCTTATGGCGCCTATACGCTTTTTGCTCCAACCAATAGCGGAGTAAAAGCCTATCTGCAAAAAATCGGAGCGGCTTCAGTTGATGCAGCAGATGTGAATACGTTAAAGGATATGGTACGTCTTCATTTGCTGGAGGATACAGTTTATACCAATTCTTTTACAGATGGAAAACTTCCGGTAATAACCATGTACGGACAATATCTTGTTACTTCAGTAAGTAACAAGAATGGGGTTTCCAGTTATGTTATCAACCGCCAGGCATCGGTACTGGAATCAAATATCAGGGTGGGAAATGGAATTATACATATCATCGATAATGTGCTGCTTCCTGCTGTTAAAACAATTGCTCAGCAGCTGGAAGAAAAACCGGAGTATTCCATTTTTGTTCAGGCAATGAAGGAAACGGGATTCTTTGTAAAATTAAATACCGTTGATGCTGACACATCTAAAAAATGGGTAACTGTGTTTGCAGAAAGTAACCAGGCCCTTGCCGACAGTGGCTTTGCAACCTATGCAGCCTTAAAAGCAAAATATTCTAAAACCGGTAACCCTGCCAATGCGAATGACAGCTTAAATATGTATGTAGCTTATCATGTTTCACAGGGGCTTAAATTTCTGGGTGATATAATTACAGTTTCAACACATGCAACATGGCTTCCTCAGGAAGTGATCAGTGTAAAATTAATTAACCAGGAAGTTGTTTTAAACCAGGATGTGTTTAATGGTGTTCTTGAACAGGGAGTAAAATTAAACCGTGCAAAAAGTGACCTTGCTGCAACAAACGGCGTATGGCATGATGCTGCTGCACACTTCATGGTGAAATTTAGAAAACCTGCTCCGCTTTACTGGGATGTTTCTTCCTTTGAGGAAATCATGAAGCTGCCGGCTTATTACAAAAAAGCC
>Ga0207979_100251_pt1 | contig 18254 bp, 15 predicted proteins | sample LakWasM124_LOW14_2_FD_183936 | JGI IMG/M metagenome (GOLD analysis project Ga0207979, IMG submission 183936) | Freshwater sediment methanotrophic microbial communities from Lake Washington under simulated oxygen tension - Sediment Metagenome... | ecosystem: Environmental > Aquatic > Freshwater >...
CGCGCGGGGAAGCGCTCGGCAAGTCGACTGCGCCACAGGTTCCCGATGAGATCATGGAAGCGTGTTTCGACGACTTGCTGTGTGGTCAAGGGGAGGGCGCTGGCTGGCGCCAGCGCGCTGCATCCAGTGGCACTGCCAGCAAGTCTGGGCTGGCCCGGCCAAGCGAGCAACTGCTTGAAATCAAGAACGCGACCCTATGGGGTGGAAACCTGTCGGTGCTGACCTCGCTGATCGGCACACCGTATCTTCCGGACGTGAGAGGTGGCGTTCTCTTTCTGGAGGATGTGGGTGAGCATCCGTATCGGATCGAGCGGATGTTGACCCAGCTTCTGCACTCAGGCGTCCTGGCGCGCCAGAAGGCCATCGTCATGGGCCAATTCAATGGCTTCAACTTGACTCCTCACGACCGGGGATTCACCCTGAATCGTGTCTGGGAATGGCTCAGGGGGAAGGTCAAGGTTCCCGTGTTGACCAACCTGCCATATGGACACGTGCCCACCAAAGTGCTCTTGCCGGTGGGCGCAAAAGTGGACCTGGTGACGGAGAGTGCAGACGCGATGCTGTTCTGGGGTCACACCCACTAGGTGGATCAGGCGCTCAAGCGGCTTTGACGCGATGACATGCTGCTTGGCAAGACTCCACGAAACAGCGTCGACACCTCATCGATCTTTCGCCGTGCCATGTATTCGCCCTGCAGGGACGACAAGGCCTCCATCATTTCCCCACGCAGGTACCACAGCCCCTGCACATCGCTGGCAAATCGCACCCGTCGTTCGATCGCCGGGAAGGCCGATCGCCCGGAGTCTCCGAGCGATTCGAGCATTGCCTGTCGGATCTCTTCGACACGGCTGCCGGCGCGCGCGGCGTTATCAGACAACATGCCGCCCAAGGCGCCATGAACCGTACCAAACAAGTTCTTTGTCATCCAACGCATAGGTTCAACTTCCAGGAAGTGCAGACATGATGCAAGGTCGCAAAGCTAACGGTTCCTGTGACAAATGACAAGCGGGAAAGCACCAGTGCGTCGAAAAGAAACAACATACCAATCATAGGGTTGCCTGCAAAATGTAACGTAAACTGTTACGAATCGAGGTATCAGCATCAAGCGGCACGCGCAAGTTCTCGACCAAGCATCCAGGCGATGTCGGGCGGCGCCATCCAATGCATTGGCAAGCGGGCGCCTGCCAGAATCGGCAAAAGAACGCGTGACGTTCCCAATCATTGGTCAATGCCCTAAACTGCTAGCTAACGAACAAGACGGAAACGGCCGGGCATGAGTGTTCATTCAACTGTTGTATTCACGGATCTGATTGGGAGCACCGGAGTCTTCGAGGCCCTGGGCAACGTCAAGGCGACGCAGGTCGTACGGGAAGTTACACAGTGGATTGCATCGGTTTGTGAGTCGAATGGGGGGCGGGTTGTCAAGACCATGGGCGACGGTGTGCTGGCCTTGTTTCCCAGCAATTCATGTGCAATCGACGCCGTTGTCGAAATGCAGCGTAAACACCAGCAGCGCATCCAGCAATTGCCTGAGATGCAGCGCCTGCCGATCCGCATAGGTGTTGCCAGCGGCGATGTGGAGATCGTTGCGGATGACTGCTACGGCGATGCGGTCAACGTTGCATCGCGCCTGAGCGATCTGAGCGGAGCGCACCAGATATGGGCGAGCAGCGCTGCCCTGGAGGGAGTGCGGGAGCCCGACGGCGTGCGCTTTCGCGTGCTCGGACCGATCCATATTCGCGGCCGCGCCGAACCATGCTCGGTGTACCAGATTGAATGGCAGGAGGAGGCGCAGTCCGACTTTTTGACGATGCAGGCGGCACTTGACCCCATGTTCGACATCAACAAGCACGATGTACTGGGTGGCCAGATCGAACTTTCGTGTCAAGGCCAGACCAAGACCTTTCGATCGTTTGAGTTGCCCATCCATATCGGTCGAGTCCGGCAGGTCGAGTTTGTCGTCAATGATCCTCGCGTTTCAAGAACCCACGCACGCATCGACTGGCGCAATGGCTGCGTGATGCTGGTGGATGTCAGCTCCTATGGTTGCTGGGTCAGGTTTTCGGGTGGCGGTTCGGACCTGCTGCTCAGGCGAGACGAATGCGTGTTGCATGGGCGCGGCGAGATCGCGCTCGGGGCCTCGTTCGCCGACCTGAATGTGCCGACGGTGTCGTTCCAGGTTTCCTGAGCGGCGGTGGGTGGCTCAAGACGGTCACCGCGAGGCGGTGCCGATGTCAAGCGTAAGCATTGCCGCGTTCAAGCGTAAACGGTACGGGCTTGCTTGAGGTCGATCAGACCCGCCACCACTTTTTCCAGCGCGTCCTGTTTCAGGGTTCGCATCCCGGCGCGGGACGCTTCAAGGAAGATTTCGTTGGTGGGTGCGCGCGCCTGAATCTTGAGTTTCATCGCGCCAACGTTTTCAAGGACCTCATAGATGCCGGTGCGCCCTTTGTAGCCGGTGTGGCTGCACCGCTCGCAGCCGACGGCAATGCGCGTTGAAGGACGGGCACTGTCGAGTGCTTCGCCGACAACTGCGGCGGTTGTCGGAAACAGGCGCTCTCGACCTTCTTCCATGGTCAGTGCAGTGCCCTCGACGTACTCATGCACCAGGGCTTCGACCTCTTCGGGCGACAGCCAGTGCGTTTGGGAGCAATGCTTGCATAGCCCGCGCACCAGACGCTGCGCGACAATTCCGATCAGCGAGTCGCCGAAATTCATGGGATCCATGCCCAGGTCGAGCAATCGAATCACGCTTTCGGCGGCGCTGTTGGTGTGCAATGTCGATAGGACCAAGTGGCCGGTCAGCGAGGCTTCGATACATATGCTGGCTGTTTCCTGATCGCGCACTTCGCCGATCATGATCACGTCGGGATCGGCGCGCAGAAAGGCACGCATGGCCGATGCAAACGTGACGCCGATCTTGGGGTTGACCTGCAATTGGCGCAGGCCCTTCTGGGTGATCTCGATCGGGTCTTCAGCCGTCCAGATCTTGCGGTTGTCGGTATTGATGTGCGCCAGCAGTGAGTGCAGGGTGGTGGTCTTTCCGGAGCCGGTGGGGCCACACGCCAGGATCAGTCCAAAGGGGCGTTCTGTCAGCCGTTTGATGATTTGATCATCGCGCTGGGAAAACCCAAGTTGCTGTAGCGGGATGGGCTTGGACGAAGCCAGCAGACGCATGACCACGTCTTCGAGGTTGTCGTGTGTGGGCAGAATGGCAACCCGCAGCTCCAGTTTGATGTTGGAGAATTCGTTGAAGTTGATCTTGCCATCCTGTGGGCGGCGGCGTTCGGCAATGTCAAGCCGGCTCATGATCTTGATACGCGACACGATCGCCGCCCGAATCGCCAAGGGAAGCTGCAGATATTCCTCCAGATCACCATCCTTGCGGAACCTCACCCTTGAAATCTCGTCTCCGGGATTGGTCTCGATGTGAATGTCCGAGGCGCCCTGTTCGTAGGCCTCGGTGATCATGCGTGTGACCAGCTTGATGACGCTGGAGCTTTCGTTGACGGCGCTGATCTGCTCCGGTCCACCGGCACTCTTGATTTCACCCAACGCCTGGTTGAGCAGGGCATGGACGTCCAGCGGACTGGCGTCATCGGACGTAAAGCGGGCAGCGCCCGCGGTCGCCGCGGGCGGCACCTGCGCATGGTTCTCAAGCGCAAGTCGACGGTCGATCTGCTCTTTCGGCGCCCAGACCAAAGCGACAAGACAATTGGCGATGATGCCTAACTGCAACTCCAGTTCGCGCTTGAGCGGTGTTGGACTGGCCGCATACAACACACCGTTGAAAACGCACAGCGGCAATACATGGTGGCTGTAAGCCGTGGACCAGGAGAGCCGCTCGATCGCCGCGGCATCCACCATGAACTCGGCCGCGTTGATCTCCGGCGTGTTGAGCATGTGGGCCCGAGCGTGCTCGAGTTCCAGCTCGGTCAGTAGACCGGTCTGTACCAAGGTCTGCTCGGCTTCGCGCGCGTGCTCACCGGGATGCGTGTCGAACTCCGCCATCACGCCAGGCTTGACCAGTTTCAGGTCGACCAGCGACTGGGGCAAGGTTTTGAATGGAGCGCCGCGAGCTGCGTCGATCTGTACCTGCAACTCGCGGGGGTTGCGCGCCGGTGGTGGTATTGGCGTGTCGGAAAGCGGGCTCGGCGATGTGGTGGCCCACAGGTCAACCATACGGCGAAGTAAAAGTGTCACACATAAATGCAAGGTCCTAGCTGGGGAGGGACGGCGAGATGTGACACTTTTCCTTTCAAAAATTTTGCAGTGAAGTTGTCACTCGGCGGATTCGTGTAATGAATGTGCCACGTCGCGAATTTTACACTCGCCCTGCGACGCACGACAGGCATGGCCGCTAAGACAAAAACCAGCCTCCACGCGGACGACAGCGGCATTTGTGACACTTTCACTTCCATCTTTTGGGAAGCAAATTTGACTTCTTTGCGCGAATGCCTATACCTCTTGCTTCGCCACCAGCATAACTCGCCATGGCACTTACCTATCAAACATCGGCAGACGATAGGCAGCCGTATGGTTCCTACCGCATCGATGTCCACAGCCTAAAGGCTGGGCGCCGTATGACCCTGTACGGCAAAGCGGCGCTGTGCCAATTCATCGACCTCGAAGCAGATGCGGAAGTCACCGACCTCTGCGAACGACCGCTGGTCGTCCCCGGTTTGAGACCGCGAAAAGCGGTTGATTTCTGGGCTCTTTGTGGCGGTGTCCCCACGCTTTACGTTCTCATACGCCCCTCGACGCGCCGCGAGGAGAGTTCCTGGACGATTGCTTACGAACAGTTTCTGCGGTGGGCCGCCGAGAATGGCGCAGCAGTCGTGGAGAAAAATCCGGCTGATTTTGACGAACACCGGATCAGGTACGACAACTGGTCCATGATTTTGCAGCATGTGATTTCTCATCGTGGGCAGTTGACTGACCACGTGTTTGACCTGTGCGACGAAGCCATCGCCGAGACCGTGACTCTAGGGACGATCGAGAACGGAATGGGTGACCTGGACGCGATGTTGGTCAGAGCGGCCGTCTTCTCCTTGCTTATGCGAGGCAGTCTGAAGTGCGCCGCGATTGACACCTCGCCAATCAATGGCCGCACGGAACTGGCACGCGTATGAAGTCTCCTCGCGTTGTCTTGTTCGGCATGGTCAGCTTCAACCGGGCTTCCATTCCGGAGATTCTCAACGACTTTGAGAACCTTCCCAAGGTCGATGAGTCGGCGATGGGGGACAACCAGGAAGCGGTACGCAGCTACCGGAACAATCTGGAGGCGTTTCGACTTTTCGTGCAGGAAAAGGACGTGTCGCTGAAGGAAATTGAGCATTTGACCACCGTTCACCGAAAACAGCTCTTTCGATTGTTGGACCGCGTTGTGAGCAAGGCGCCGGACGGTCGGATCCAGGGTCTTCGCGGGTTAATCCCGTACAAGCACGTCAAGCAATACGAGCGCACCGCCTTCGTGCCGTCCTCGTCAGCTTTAGTTGGGCCCGCCGCCGCCGGGGCCTTTGCGCAGCTTCTGAAGAGGCTCGACGGTCTTGAGAGTTGGCTTAGGAAGAAGGTGCGAGAACGGAATCGGCCGCTACGCGATGGCGAGATGCGGGAAGTCAACAAGTCGATTCGATCATTACACCGTGAATTTATTGAACGCTGCAAGCGCGAGGGAGTTCTACCAAATGAGTATCCTCGCAACCAGGACATGTTGGGGTACCGCTCGTTCCAGGCGGCAGTGGCGCGCATCGGTCAGGAGCAGGCAAGCTCGCATCGCCTTGCCGACGGAAAAGACAATACGTCCAAAGATTGGTCGCAATCCGACAAATGGCCGACTGGGGACATTCCGTTCAAACTCGTTCAGTTCGACGGGCACAAGATTGATATCCGCCTGACGCTGGTGGTTTCCGATCCCTTCGGCATGGAGACCCTTATCGAGATGCGTCGCATCTGGATTCTGGTAGTCCTGGATGTAGCCACTCACGCGATCTTGGGGTATCACCTCGCCGTTGGAGTCGAGTACAACAAAGATGACGTGGCGGAAGCACTGCAGGCTGCCATCGTGCCGCACCGAAAAGTCAGGCTGACGATACCGGGTCTCGTCGTGCGAGAGGGTGGCGGTTTCCCCAACGAAGTCTTGCCGCAGCTCGAATACCACCGCTGGAACTGGTTCCAGTTCGACAGTGCAAAGAGCCATTTGGCGCAGGATACGCTGGATCGCCTCACCAACGTGGTCGGCTGTTGGGCAGTGTCTGGCCGCCTCGGTGAGCCGGATGATCGTGCGCTTGTCGAGCGCTTTTTCGGACTGCTTGAGCAATGTGGCTTTCACCAGGTTCCGGGTAGTTTGGGATCGAGCCCCACCGATCCGGTCCGCAAACTCGCCGATGTAGGCACGAATCTGCCGATGCTGATGACCCTGGACCAACTGGAACAGGTGGTCGAGGTACTGCTCGCGAACATGAACGGTGAGTCGAACATTGGCCTTGGCGGGCGAACGCCCCTGGAAGCGATGCGTCACATGATCGCAAAGCCCGAGTTTCTCGTTCAAACCTTGCCTGCCAGCAGACGCCATCAGCTGTTTCTCTTGAAGGAAGCGGTGATCAAGACTGTCAGGGGTGCGGGCTTGCCGCACATCAATTTCGAGGGCGTGCGCTACACCTGTGACATTCTCGCCAGCCGCCCCGAATTGGTCGGGCGCCAACTCAGAATCTACTTCATGGCGCGTGATATTCGAACCGTGCATGCTTTTTTTGAGGATGGCTCCGAGCTCGGGATTCTGAGCGCGAGTCGGCAGTGGCGGACCACCCCCCACTCGCTGCGATTGCGCAAAGAGATTTTGCGGCTGCACCGGCTCAAGCTCCTGAAGTATGACGAGGCCGAGAATCCGATGGAGGCTTATGTTCTGTTCAAGAAGGCCGAGGCCAAGAACAAGAAGGCAGCCGGCAATGCACTCGCTGGGGTTCGTGCTGGAGTTCTTGCCGCGGCAAGAACGTCTGCTCAGGGCGATGGACTGTTCGGACCGGCACGGGAACCAGAACTGGCCAAATCGGACGCGCAGGCCACTGCGCCCAGAAAGGCCAAGTCAGTCGCGCCGGGGAAGGGCATTGAGCCCACGCCGTTGAGATTGAGGCGAACAATTTTGTTCTGAGGAGTTACCCATGCTCGTTGACTGTCTCAGGCCCGTCCCCATTGAATCGCATCCAGTTTCGGTGCAGAAATACATCGTACCAACACCGTCGATCGATGATCTCTACATGCGGATAAGGAGGTGCATCAAACTTCGCGTGCCAGGCGCCATCGTTTATGCGATGACCAGGTACGGAAAGACCTATGCGATACGTTACATCGCGTTGACCTTAAAGGCCGATTTTCCGAATATTGTGACCGTCACGTTTTCCTGCCACAAGAAGAAATCACCAACGGAGGCTTCCTTCTTTTCCAATTTGCTGCGAGCCGTAGGTCACGAGAAGGCGGAGACTGGCTTGGCCTACCAGAAGCGAATCCGGTTGATCAACAAACTGCTCGAGTTGCTCGTGGCCTCCAAGCAGAATCTGTTGGTTGTCTTTGCGGATGAAGCGCAAAAGCTCCAGGTTGAAGAGTACGAGTGGCTGCGCGAGGTTCATGACGAATTGGAAGCACGAGGCTATCGCATGATCACGTTTCTGGTTGGCCAACCGCAGTTGAAGCACCAGAAAACGGCTCTTAAGGAAGCCCGGCAGACGCAAATTGTCGGACGCTTCATGATCGACGACATCGAGTTTCATGGGGTACGCAGTGCGGCCGACGCCGCCAGTTGCCTGCTCGGCTATGACACTGCTTGTTATCCGACTGACTCAGATTGGCCATACACACGTTTCTTCCTGCCGCAGGCCTGGGCCAATGGCGTGCGCCTCGCCACTCAAGCGCAACCTCTATGGCAACAGTTTGCTGACGCACACGCTGAAGGCGGATTCCGAACGGCATTGGAGGTCCCGATGACCTACTTTGTTCGCTCGGTCGAGATTGCGTTGACAGAGATCGGTCAGGATGGCGCTGACTTCGCGTTCACGCCGGTACTGTGGAAGCAAGCGGTGGCGGACTCGCGGTTTTCCTTATCCGAAGAGGAGCTCTTCCTCAACATCAAGGCCGATTCCGAGGACTAGGCGGTGACCGCACACGTAAAGGCCGCCCGGATCTTGATCGATTGCTCAAGCACGCCTGAGGCGAGCTGGTGTTGGCGTCCTGAGTGGTATTGCGGGAGCGATTCGATCTATGGGCTGTTGGCCAAGTTCGGGAGTCTGAACGCGCTGTCCCACCGAGAGCTGTGCGAGCTGTTCGTCGAGAGAAACCCATTGGTTGGCGTCAAGCACGCACCGGGACGTCCTCATTTTCCGACTGTGGACCTACGCTATTCGAGGGGCCTGCGCGTTGGACGGCTAGCCAATTTGTTGCGGCTGGACGCAGCGGAGGTGCAGATGGGTTTTGTCGAGTCACTTTTCCCAAACGCGACCGAGTTGGCCTCGACCGATTTGATTTGGTGCCCTGCTTGCGCCAGAAATGGCTTTCATTGTTGCTCGTTTCAGCTCAACTATTCCTGTGTGTGTCCCCTGCATGGCCACACACTGCTGCGTCGGTGTGTGAGGTGTTCGTCGCCTGTTCCTTATCGCTTGTGCGCAACCACTCGTGGTGAACTGTTCTGTTGTCCGTCGTGTGGAAAGGACTTGGCCGTCGCATTTCGATCACCAAGGCGATCCTTGGAAATGGATCCGGACGCTGCGGCACTGTTTGCGGACCATTCCGAAATGCTCCGCTTCAGCGATCAATTGCCGACCATGATCAATGCCTGCAGAGCATCGCTGGAGCGGCCACACATGCCCCTGTATGTGAGCAAGCCGGATCTTCATCGACGCAGTGCATCGTTTCGCCAGTTTGTCGCTGACATGTTGACATCGGTGTCGGGCTGCAGTCCGCGTGAACCCCAGGTCAGTCTGAACCCGATGGCGCCGAACTATACCTACACGGATGCAGCCCATAGCCTGCCGTTGGTATGCCACAGCCCACGCGCCGCGCAGGCCAATCACGCGGGAAAGTCTGTCGCATCCGAAAGTGATCATCAGCTTCAAGAGGCATGGAGCATCTATCGTTGCATTCGACGTCATTTGTGGCGCCACCATGTTTGTCGCCATCGTCGATGCGCGCAATTGGCCATGCGTACCCTGTGGTGGGACCTCGAAGGCGAAACGATTCCATCGTTTTGCGGAGTCGCGTTGGCCTTTATTCGCTGGCGAATGCAGTGGGAGGGTCGAAGGATTCCGTCCACTCTGGTCGCCTCTGATCGTGGCTGCACGCCATACGGCCTTCTTGGCTGGATATCCAGTGATCTACCGATTGCGTCGGTCCGTTGGTTGCCAAGATTTGAAGCGTGGTTGAACGCCCACATCCTTGGCGCAGCCTGTGTGGACAGTTTCGTGGGTTGGATGACCTTGTCTGCAGAACAAGAGGCGCGCGGAACCCTCCAGTGGCGCCGACGAGACCACGAGTCCTTCCCAAGGCGTCACTGGGCGTGCAGCGGCCGAGGCAGCTCCGACGAACCTGGGTACCTTTTTATCGAGCAACTGACTTTCGGCGGGCAATTGACCGAGGAGGTCAAGCCTGAGCGGTACAGTCGGACCCACATTCAGGCAACACGAAGGGCGCTCGCGAGCGTGAAGAGATAAGTACATCCATTGGAACGCTGGTCGCAGACCGCCCAGTGGTGCCTGGCGGTGGCCAGCAGTTCGACGATCTCTGCGCACGATGGATGTGCGGCACCGACCGGTCGGGAGCCGGCCGAGCGTGACCTCATCAGGCACTTCGGCGCCCGATTCAAACCGTCAACCAGGCCACAGCGTCCGCCGCCGGCAGCGAGGCGGAGTCGTTTGGTCAGCGAGCCTGCGGAGAACTACAGGCCACTTGCGCCCCGCAGAATCAAAGCGACTGCAATGTAGCGTGGTCGGGCGGCCAGCGTCGAAAGTACCTCGAACTCGCTGCCACCGCTGCGGCAGCGGCGGGCGTCGCGAAATGGGTCACTGGTGAAGAGAAGCAGGACTTACCCAGCATTTGACGCCCCCCACGACAAGGCACAGTTCGCGTCGACCTCTTGGCGCAAACAATTGTGGACTGACTATTGCCTATCGTTCGTTTCATCATTAGAATGAAAGAATGAAACAAAGATCGCTCAGAGACTTGCTGTACGAACAGGTCGCTCGCATTGGCAAGGCCGTATCCAGCCCAAAGCGCCTGGAGCTGCTCGATTTGCTCGCCCAGGGCGAGAAGAGCGTGGACGTGTTGGCCAACGAGCTATCCATCGACATCAAGCTCACCAGTGCGCACCTGAAGTCCTTGCGTGACGCGCGTCTGGTCACCTCGCGGCGTGACGGCAAATTCGTGGTGTACCGCTTGACCGGACGTGATGTGGCTGGCCTGTGGGTCACGCTGCGACAGGTGGCCGAGGAACACCTGTTGGAGTTGCGGCTGGCGGTGAACCAGATGGCCGCTGAACCGAACAAGCTCGCCTCGGTCGGGCGCAAAGCCTTGTTGGAGCAAGCACGGCGCGGTGATGTTTTGGTGATCGACGTCCGGCCCGAGGCCGAATACGAGGTGGCGCACCTGCCCTATGCACGCTCCATGCCGGTGGCGGAGATCGAGCGGCGGCTGGCCGAACTGCCCGCCGACAAGGACATCGTGGCCTATTGCCGTGGTCCGTTTTGCTTGCTGTCCGACGAAGCCGTTGCCCTGCTGGCGGCAAAGGGCTACCGGGTGCGCAAGATCCTGGACGGCGTTAGCGAATGGCAAGCTGCCGGGTTGCCCGTCCAAGGTGCGGTCGGCACAAGCGAAGCACGCGGCAAAGGGCGCAGCGGTCGCCAATCGGTCGGCAATAACTTGGACGTTTTCAAATCACCCACCAAAACCGGAGGTAAATGACATGAGCAAGCATCTCTTCATCCTGAACGACCCGCCCTATGGCACGGAGCGAAGCTACAACGCCCTGCGCCTGGCCATCGCCCTGGCCAAAACCGAGGGCGAGCAGGTTCGCGTGTTCCTGATGGCCGACGCCGCCGCCTGCGCCAAGACCGGGCAAAAGGTGCCACAGGGTTACTACAACCTGGGCGATATGCTGGGCATGGTGGGTCGGCGTCAGGCAGAGATCGCCGTCTGCGGCAGTTGCATGGACGCCCGCGGTATCGCCGACACCGATCTGTTGCCCAGCGCCGTGCGTGGCAGCATGCCGCAGTTGGCCGAGTGGAGCATATGGGCCGACAAGGTGCTGGTGTTCTGATGGGCAAGACCGCACTCATTTTGGGTGCGGGCATCGGTGGCATCGTGGCCGCCCAGGCCCTGCGCAAGCTGCTGCCAGCAGAACACCGCGTGGTGGTGCTTGAGCGCCAGCGCGAGCATGTGTTTGCCCCCGCGCTGCTGTGGCACATGACGGGAGACCACCAAGCGTCCAAATTCACCCGCCCACTGTCGGCACTGTCCGCAAACGGCATCGAGCTGGTACAGGGCGACATCACCGCCATCGATCCGGCGGCCTTGTCGGCCGAGGTGGGCGGCCAGACCCTGCGCGGAGACACCATGGTGCTGGCATTGGGCGCCGACTATGCCCCTGAGCTGATACCCGGTTTGGCGGAAGTGGGGCATAACCTCTACACGCTGGATGGCGCCGCCAGTATCCAGCGCGCGCTCAAGAGTTTTCTAGGCGGTCGGATCGTAGTGCTCACTGCGGCGCCCGCCTACAAATGCCCGGCCGCACCGTATGAAGCGGCCATGCTGCTTGAGGCTCATCTCAAGAAACACGGCTTGCGCGAGCGCTCCGAAATCGTGGTTCATGCGGCCGAGCCGATACCCATGGCGGTGACTGGTCCGGCAATCGGCGAGCAGGTCAAGATGCTGCTGCAAAGCAAGGGCATTGGCTACTCCCCCAACCACCAGGTCAGCCGGGCCGAAGCCGGCTTGCTGCATTTCGCGGACGGCAGCAGCACGCCCTTCGACCTGCTGCTCTACGTGCCACCACACCGTGTGCCAGCGGTGGTCAAGGCGGCGGGCCTGTGCGCCGAATCCGGCTGGGTCGCGGTGGACCGCGGCACGCTGCAGACCAAGTTTGACCAACTCTATGCGATTGGTGATGTAACTTCGATCCCGCTCACAATGGGTCGCCCGCTGCCCAAGGCGGGTGTCTTCGCGCATGGACAGGCCGAGGTGGTGGCCCACAACATCGCCCACGCCTGGATCGGCCAGGGCGCGCCACGCCAATTCGCCGGTGAAGGCATGTGCTTCCTGGAGATCGGCGATGCGCGCGCCGGCCTGGGCCAGGGCAACTTCTACGCCGAACCGACGCCCCAAGTGGCGATGCGTGGCCCCAGCGTGCTGTGGCACGCCGGCAAGGTGCTGTATGAAAAATGCTGGCTCCACAGGTACTTCTAAGCGAGCCTAGCGCGACGACGAAACCCGTCTGAACTTCCGACACCGGCGGCGCGTGAACGCAGGACGAAAGAACGCAATTCACAATCAAGGGGAACCCCATGTCCAAGTTTTCGTTGGTCGACTTCTCGATCCGACGCCCCAGCCTGGTGGTCTGGCTGACGGTCGCGCTCACGGTGCCGTTTCTCACCCAGTTCCCGCGCATTCGAACCGACACCAACCCGAAGAACATGCTGCCGCAGACTTCGGACGTTCGGGTCTGGAACGACCAGGTGGACAAGACCTTTGGCTTGTACGAAGACACCATTGTGGTCGGCGTGCAAAACGAGGCGGGCGTGCTCAACCGGGACACCCTGGGGCGCATCGCCCGCATCACCGAGGGCATTCTGAAGCTCGACGGGGTGGCCAGCCGCGATGTGAACGGCTTTACCTGCAACTGCGTTACGAGTTCTAAGGCGACTGGGTGATTGATCGGCAGGAGGCAAGCAATGTTTACGGGACGGCGCAATGTCTTGGTGCTGGCCTTCAGTCAGGCCTTGATGCTCTCGGTCATCGTTATGTCGGTGACGCTTGGTGCCGTGCTTGGCAGTCTGCTGGCACCCGATCGAAACCTGGCCACGCTGCCGATTGCCATGCTGGTGGTTGGCACCGCCATCGCCTCCTTGCCGGCGGCATTCCTGATGCGGCGCCATGGGCGCCGGGTTGGCTTTGTGATCGGCATCGCGCTGGGTTTGAGCGGCAGTTTGCTGTGTGCGCTGGCCTTGCAGCAAAGCTCGTTCCCGTTGTTTGTCGCCGGGCATCTGCTGCTCGGTGGCTACCAGGGCTTTGCCAACAACTATCGCCTTGCGGCGCGGTCGAAGCGACCGACCCCGAGCATGCCGGCCGGGCGATCTCCTGGGTTATTGCGGGTGGCGTGGTGGCCGCATTCGTGGGGCCGCAACTGGCGGTGTGGGGACGGGACTGGACCTCGGGTGCGCTGTTCATGGGCTCCTACCTGGCCCAGGCCGCACTCAGCCTGATGGCGCTGACGTTGATTTCGCAGGTGCGGCTCAAGCCACCGACCATTGCCTCAACGGGTGACGCGCGACCGTTGCGCCAGCTCCTGCGGCAATCAGCCCTGCAGGCCTCAATGCTTGGCTCGGCGACTGCTTACGCGGTGTTGATCATGGTGATGACAGCAACCCCGCTGGCCATGCAAGGCTGCGGTCTGAGCGGCGACTCCGTGGCGACGGTGATCCAGTGGCACGTGGTTGGCATGTTCGCGACATCCTTTTTCACCGCGCCATTGATCAAACGCTTCGGCGCGTTGCCGATCATGCAGATGGGCATGCTATTGCTGCTGGGCCACGTGGCGGTGACACTGCTTGGCAGCGCGTTCTTGCACTTCCTGTCTGGCCGGCTGGTGCTGGGCGTGGGGTGGAACCTTTCCTTTATCGGCGACACCGCGCTGCTCACGCAGACCTACCGCCCCGCTGAACAACTGAAAGTGCAAGCCGTCAACGAATACGCCGTCTTTGGCCTGGTCGCGCTGAGCACCCTGTCCGCCGGATGGCTCTATGAGCGCTTCGGCTGGGTTGCCCTCAACATGGCAGTCGTTCCGCTACTGGTCGTGGCTTTGCTGTCGATATCGATAATGGGGCGACGAATGCACCTGCTGGAGAAACCCGGATGAACGCGGCAATCTACCTCGACTACAACGCCACCACGCCGGTCGCCCCGGAAGTCGTGGCGGTCATGCTGACTTGTCTGCGAGAGCGCTTTGGTAACCCGTCTTCCACACACCCCTTCGGGCGTGAGGCCGCGCAGACCGTGGCGACCGCGCGCGCTCGGGTGGCGGCGCTGATCGGGGCGCAAGCTGATGAGGTGGTGTTCACCGGCTGCGCCACCGAGGCCAATAACCTGGCATTGCTCGGCGTGGTCAGCGCCATTGAGCACCCCGCCGTCATGGGTCCGGCCAGACAGTTGGAAGAACAGGGCTGGAGCCTGACGGTGGTGCCGGTGGACGGCTATGGGCGTGTCTCGCCGCCAGACATTGCGCAGGCCCTGCGCGACGACACCGCATTGGTGTCGGTGATGCACGCCAACAACGAGGTCGGCACCATCCAGCCGATCGCCGAGATCGCGCGCATCACCCGCGAACGCGGCGTGTTGCTGCATACGGATGCGGCCCAGTCGGCGGGCAAGATTCCGATTGACGTGGCCAGCCTGGGCGTTGATCTGCTGACGCTGGCGGGTCACAAGTTCTATGCCAGCAAGGGCGTTGGTGCCCTCTATGTGCGTGCCAAGACGCCCATTCGCGGCATCAGCTTCGGCGCCGACCATGAGCATGGCTTGCGACCGGGAACCGAGAACGTGGCCGCCATTGCAGGGCTGGGCGTGGCGGCCGAACTTGCGCAGGCGCGCCTGTCCGAACTTGGCGCCAACCTGCGCGCACGGCGGGATCAACTTCACGCGCTACTGAGCGCGGCCATACCTGGCTTGACCCTCAACGGCCACCCCGATAAGCGACTACCGAACACCTTGCATGTTTCGTTTCCTGCAATCAGCGGACGCAAGCTGCTGGAGCACGCCAGTCACATCGTGGCTGCATCGCTGGGCTCGGCCTGTCATTCGGAACACGATGTGGTCAGTGGTGTCTTGGCGGCCATGGGCGCAGATGCGGCACGTGCCGCCGGAGCGGTGCGTCTGTCAGTCGGGGCCATGACCACGGACGAAGACGTGCCCCGCGCCGCCAAGGGCTTGATCGAGGCTTGGCATGCGCTGCTCGCTGCATGACACCGCAAGCCTACGACGCGTGGTACGACAGCGCGCGTGGGCGCTGGATCGGTGGTCTCGAATTCGCGCTTCTGCGTCGCCACCTTGATGCGCACCCTGGCTCGAGCCTGCTCGATGTGGGTTGCGGCACGGGCTGGTTCACCCGTTGCTTCGCCGCTGCCGGTCTGAATGCAGTCGGCTTGGACATCAACGCCGAGATGGTCGAATTTGCACGGCAACAGTCGCGTGAGGACATCGCCTTCGCGCAGGCGGATGCGTGTAGCTTGCCTTTCGCTGATCAGTCGTTCGATCAAGTCATCTCCGTCACCGCACTGTGCTTCGTGGCGGACTGGCCGCGCGCGATTGCGGAGATCGTGCGGGTGACACGGCGCCGCTTCGTGCTTGGATTGCTCAATCGGAACAGTCTGTTGTGGCTGGACAAGGGCCGGCGGAGCGGCCAAGGGGCCTGCCGGGGCGCGCATTGGCATACTCGCCGGGAGCTTGACGATGTCCTCAAGGACTTGCCGGTCCATCACGTTCGGTTTGATACGGCGGTGTTCTTCCCATCGGGGTCCGATGCCGCGCAGTTGATGGAGTGCACCCTACCCAATCGCTTGCGCTGGGGGTCGTTCCTGGTCGTCAGCGGTGATGTCTCACGATGACGGCGTGACTGCGCCGTCTGGGATGGCGCGAAGCAAGAGCGCGATGGCTTTCAAGGCCGTCACGCTGGAGTGGCAACTGCGCCTCCAAGCATGTTTGCCGCAGAGTCGTGGCGGAATGGTGAGTTCGCTCCGCGACCGGATTTCCTACAGTCCAACTGGCTGCCAGACTACGCTGAAGACTTCCCACCGAGGAGTTGCCGATGCGATGGAGGGCTTGACTAGAGTCGGTGCAGTCTTGGTCAACATCACCGAATCGCGTACTTGCAGCCAGCGTCGATACGGGCAGAGTCGTTCCGACCCGTCTGATTCATAAACAGATCCTTGCGCCTCAAAGTATTCGCTTGACTCTGATGTCACTACAGGGTTTCCAATCGCGACATGCAAAACCAAGACCATGTCTCTCCCAAGCAAAACGTTTACTGTACCGGGACCAGCATCTGCGCGCCCGAGTCAGCGGTCACCGCTGAGGCGGTGGTGCAACCACCAGCCGGACGACTGTACCGCATTGCCACCATGGATTGCAGTGTCGAGGAGTCTGAAATCCGCCGTGCGCTGGAGGGGGTGGCGGGCATCCGTTCGTTGAGCTTTCAGCTCGGTGCGCGCACGCTACGCATTGATGCGACCGAAGCGGCACACCCTTTGGCGCGGGAAGCCATCCGCTCGGTCGGCTTTGATCCACAACCGATCGAAACAAGCGGTGTCGCCAAGACTCACGATGGACAGACGCACGGACACGGGCACGCCGAGGCTGACCACCAAGCAGGCATCAGCGCGGGCATTTGGCGCCTGGCTGTCGCGCTGCTGCTGGCCACGGGGGCCGAAGTTTTGTCTTTTGGCGCGCCAGACGTGTTGCTATGGAAGGCGGTCAGCATGCTGGTCGCCGCCTTGGCGATCGGCCTGGCCGGCATCGACACCTACAAGAAGGGCGTGGCCGCGTTGATGCGCGGCAAGCTCAACATCAATGCGCTGATGGCTGTGGCCGTCACCGGTGCTTTCCTGATTGGGCAGTGGCCAGAGGCGGCGATGGTCATGGCGCTGTATGCGCTGGCGGAACTGATCGAAGCCAAGGCCGTCGACCGTGCTCGCAACGCAATCAAAGGCTTGCTGGCGCTGGCGCCTGAACAAGCCTTGGTGCGTGGCGCCGATGGCGCTTGGGTCATTACCCCGGCTGCAGCCGTGCCGGTTGGCGCTGCGGTGCGCATCAAGCCTGGCGAGCGTGTCGCCTTGGACGGCGTCGTCACACATGGCAATGGCGCCATCAACCAAGCCCCAATCACAGGCGAGAGCATTGCGGTAGACAAAGCACCCGGCGATCCGGTGTTTGCCGGCACCATCAATGAAACGGGAGAATTGGAAATTCGGGTGACTGCTGCCGCCGCCAACACCACGTTGGCAAGAATCATCCATTCGGTGGAGCAAGCGCAGGGAACGCGGGCACCAACGCAGCGATTTGTGGACCAGTTTGCGGCCATTTACACACCCAGCGTGTTCGCCATCGCGGTCGCCGTTGCGACCTTGGCGCCGATGCTGTCTGGATTGACCTGGCTGGAGGCCTTGTACAAGGCGTTGGTGCTGTTGGTGATCGCCTGCCCTTGTGCCCTGGTCATTTCGACGCCCGTCACCGTGGTGAGTGGTTTGTCGGCCGCAGCGCGCCGGGGCATCTTGATCAAGGGCGGAACCTATCTGGAGCAGGCCAGGCTGCTGAAAGTCATGGCGCTGGACAAAACCGGCACCATCACCGAGGGCAAGCCGGCTCTGGTGGACTGGCAGGTGTGGTCCGGCGCTGATGCGGCTTTGGCCAGGCGGGCTGCCGCGAGCCTGGCGGTGCGCTCCGACCATCCGGTTTCCAAAGCCATTGCCACCAGCTTGGGCGGCGAAGCCGGCGACGTTCAATCTTTCGAGGCCCTGCCCGGGCGCGGTGTGCGCGGGACCGTCGATGGCCGATCCTTGGTGCTGGGCAACCATCGGTTGGTGCACGATGGCGGTCAATGCAGCCCGGAGCTGGAGGCGACGTTGGCGCGGCACGAGCAGTCGGGCAGAACGATCACTTTGCTGGCCGACCAGACCCAGGTTCTGGCTTGGTTCGCGGTGGCCGACACCATCAAGGAGACTTCCAAACAGGCGATTGAAGAGCTCAAGTCACTTGGGGTCAAGTCGGTCATGTTGACTGGCGACAACACGGCAACCGCTCTAACCATCGCGGGCCAAGCCGGCATTGATGACGCACGCGGCGATCTGCTGCCACAAGACAAACTCGACGCCATCGCTGCTATGCAGCGACAAGACGGCTTGACCGCCATGATCGGCGACGGCATCAACGACGCGCCCGCCTTGGCGCAGGCTGACATCGGGTTTGCGATGGGTGCAGCCGGCACCGACACGGCGATGGAAGCGGCC
>Ga0207979_100256_pt1 | contig 18074 bp, 13 predicted proteins | sample LakWasM124_LOW14_2_FD_183936 | JGI IMG/M metagenome (GOLD analysis project Ga0207979, IMG submission 183936) | Freshwater sediment methanotrophic microbial communities from Lake Washington under simulated oxygen tension - Sediment Metagenome... | ecosystem: Environmental > Aquatic > Freshwater >...
GCCGCCATGCGCGCGCTGGGCGTGACGCTGATCGAGCACGGCGCGGACTTCCAGGAAGCGCGCGAACACGCCGCCGAGCTGGCCGCGCAAAGCGGGGCCCACATGGTGCCGAGCTTTCACGCCGGCCTGCTGCAGGGCGTCAGCACCTACTGGTGGGAATACTTCAAGGCCGTGCCGCAGCTCGACGTGGTCTATGTGCCCATCGGCCAGGGCTCGGGCGCCTGCTCGGCCATCGCCGCCAAGCGCGCGCTGGGGCACCAAGCGCGCATCGTCGGCGTGGTGAGCCGCCACGCCACCACCTACGCCGATTCGCTGGCCGCCGGCCGCGTGGTCGAAGCCCCGGTCACCACCCAACTGGCCGACGGCATGGCCTGCCGCGTGGCCGACCAAGACGCGCTGGACATCCTGCAAGGCCAACTCGACCACATCGTCCAGGTCACCGATCTGGAGGTGGCCCAGGCCATGCGCCAGCTCTACACCGACACCCACAACGCCGCCGAAGGCGCCGGTGCGGCCAGCTTCGCCGCGGCCATGCAGGAGCGCGATGCGCTGCGCGGCCTCAACGTGGGCACGGTGATCAGTGGCGGCAACGTGGACGCGGCGACGATGGCCAAGGTGCTGATATATTGACTGCACATGCAGGCTCTCAATTCCGAACTCTCGCACAAGCTCGCCGCCGCGGTCGACAGCATGCCGGCGTTCCCCAAGAGTGTGCAGCGCATCCTGGAACTCACCCGCGATGTCAACTGCTCTCCCAAGGACTTGGTGCGGGTGATTGATACCGACCCGGTGGTCACGCTCAAGGTGCTGAAGGTTGTGAATTCCGCCTATTACAGCCTCCCAAAGCAGATCACCTCCATCAATCATGCGGTGGTCTTTCTCGGGTTCAACACCATCAAGAACCTTGCCCTCGGCATCGCCGCAATCGGCATGCTTCCGGCGAACAACAAGGCGGGTTTTGATGTGCAGCAGTACCTGCTTCACTCACTCGCGACTGCCGCCATTGCCAAGCACTTGAGTTCACGCGTCACCCATGCCGATCCGATGGATTGCTTCATCGCCGGCCTGTTGCACGACTTCGGCAAAGTCGTGTTTGCGCAGTTCATGCCCACCGAGTTTCGCCGAGCCCTTGAACGCAGCCTCTGGCGCGAGACATCGCTGCACGAAGAACTGCGCGCCGAGATCGGCGTGGACCACGCCGTCGCCGGTGCCATGCTGGTGGAGCGCTGGCGCTTTCCACCCAATTTTGTCGAGACCATTGCGCAGCAGTACGGCAAGGACCTCAAGGACACCCCCATGATCGCGTGTGTCTTTGCGGCCAACCAGATCAGCAAGAAGCTGCATTTCGGCGCTGGCGGCAACCCGTTCGTCGACGAACTCCCGCCAGCCATGCAACACCGGCTGGGTGGCCCGCTGGACGAGGTCATCGCTTCATTGGGCGACCTGCAAGCCGTCTTTGATGAAGCCAAGGTGTTCGCCAAGCTGTAGGGCCGTGCATGAAGATCGGCTTGGCGGGTTTGCACAACGGCACCGATTCTCGACCCGCCCTATCGGCCCCGCAGCCCACCGAGCGGTGGCCCGTTTCGCAAGCCAATGCCTTGACGTTTGCGCAGCGACATCTAGCCGCCATCGTCGCTGCCATGGCCCTGCTGGCCGCCATGCTGCTGGCCGTGTTGCTGGCGCACCTCAGAAGCGAGGCCTTGGCTGCCGGCGCACGCCTGACCGAGTCGGTTGCGCAGATAGTCGAGGAGCAGACCACGCGGGCCATTCAGTCGGTGGATCAGGGGCTGCAGCTCACCGCAATTCGCCTGCTGCACCTCAAGCCGCCAGGGAGTCTGGCTGACCAAGCCGCCCGCGAGCTCCTGCTCATGCAACTCCAGGAACGCCCGTTCCTGCACGCCCTGTGGCTGTTTGACGCCCAGGGGCACATCGTGGCCGATACCAGCACACAGCCGGCGCGACAGGAGCTGGCCAAGCGCTCCTACTACCAGCGCCATCTGTCGACCGCGCCGACAGGCCTGTTCGTCGGCGCGCCCGAGCTGCAGGCTGACGGCGAGTGGCTGCTGCACTTGGCACGCGCGGTTCAGACTGAAGGCGGTCAAAACCAGGGAATGTTGGTTGCCGCGACGCGCCCCGACTACTTCGACGCGCTCTGGCGCACCATGAGCTTGGGCACCGATGGCTCCATTGCGCTGCTGCGACGCGACGGCCTCATGCTGCTGCGAAGCCCATTCATCGCCGCCGCGGCAGGACAAGACTTCAGCGCGCGGCCGCTGTTCCGGCAACTCCTGCCGGAACGCGCCGCGGGCCGCTACACCGACACCAGCAGCGTCGATGGCGTGATGCGCACCTATGCCTACCGCACCCTCGCCGAGCGGCCCGATCTGGTGGTGGTGGTGGGCCAGTCCCACTGGAACGCACTCAAGGGATGGCGCCAGATTGCCATGCTGGCGACACTGGCCTGGTTCGCCGTTGCCGCGCTGGCCGTCGCCAGCGCACTGTGGCTGCAGCGCGCCTGGCGCGCGCACGCGGCTCTTGAGGTGAACCTGCGCGAAAGCGAGGAGCGCTATCGCTGCATCTTCGAGTCGTCGATGGACGCATTGCTGCTGACGACCCCGGACGGGCGCGTGCTCGACGCGAACGCCGCGACCTGTGCGATGTTTGGCAGAACCCTGCAGGAGATCAAGCAAATCGGCAGAAGCGGACTGCTGGAGGCCGGCGATCCGCGGCTGGCCGAGGCTCTGCGACAGCGCGACCTGACCGGGCGGTTTCAGGGCGAACTGACCCTGCTGCGCCGGGATGGAGAGCGATTCGAAGGCGATGTGAGTACGGCCGTCTTCCAGGATCACCAGGGTCAGCACCGCACCAGCATGGTGATCAGGGACATATCGGCCCGTAAGCGAACAGAAAGCGCATTGCGCGAAACCGCGCTGCAGCTCAAGGAGCTGTCGCGCCGGGTTCTGGACGCCCAGGAGGCCGAGCGACGCCACATCGCGCGCGAGCTTCACGATGAGCTCGGACAAGCGCTGACTGCCATCAAGATCAACCTGCAGGCCGGCAAGAGGGTCAGGAATCAGGCCCCCGACGGAATCGAAGTCGAGAACGTGCGCATCATCGACAACGCGCTGGGGCAGATCCGGCGCCTTGCCCTGACGCTGCGCCCCTCCATGCTGGACGATCTGGGGCTCGTGCCAGCCCTGCGTTGGCTCACCGAGCAGACCCAGTCGCGCGGCAAGCTTGACATCGCGTTCCACGTGGACCTGCCCAAATCGCGCCTGGCACCCGAAATCGAGACCGCATGCTTCCGCATTGCGCAGGAGGCGCTCACCAACATCGTTCGCCATGCCGACGCCAAACACGTGACCGTGGATCTGCACACCGACGGCGGGACCCTGGAGCTGCGGATCCATGACGACGGGCGCGGATTCGACACGTTCGTCACGCGTGCCAAGGCGGCCGCGGGTGAGAGCATAGGCGTGCTGGGAATGCAGGAACGTGCCACACTGCTGGGCGGTGAGTTGCGGATCGACTCGGTCCCAGCTCAGGGCAGCACCGTATGGTTACGCTGCCCCATGCGCCTAAAGGAGGAGACTGCGTGACAACAATCCGAATCGTGCTGGCCGACGATCACACCCTGGTACGCGCCGGAATTCGAAAAGTGCTTGAGTCCATGGACGATGTCGCGGTTGTCGGCGAGGCCGCCGACGGCCGGGCGGTGCTGACGCTGACGGAGCAACTGCATCCCGATGTGGTGTTGATGGACATCGCCATGCCTGGTCTAGGCGGACTGGAGGCCACGGCACAGTTGGGCAAGATTTCGCCTCGGACACGCGTGCTCATCCTCTCCATGCATCAGCAGGAAGAATATGTGCGCCAGGCCCTCTGCCACGGCGCCGCCGGTTACCTGCTCAAGGACGCCGCGCCCGCCGAGTTGCAGGTGGCCATCGAGGCCGTGCTTCGCGGACAGACCTATCTCAGCCCCGCCGTCTCCAAGGGCGTGCTCAGCGACTATGTGCAGCGCCTGCGTGGGGACGCCCCGGCATCGGCGCAGCTGTCACCGCGCCAGCGCGAGGTGCTGACACTGATCGCACAAGGTTGCAGCACCAAAGACATCGCGCGCCGCCTGAATCTGTCGGTCAAGACCGTGGACACGCATCGCAGTCAGCTGATGAAGCAGCTCGACATTCACGAAGTGGCCGGCCTGGTGCGCTACGCGCTGCGCACAGGACTGATTTGCGCCTGAGCCACCCTGGCAGGCAGTCCCAAGCGACTGGTCGGTCAGGTGATCCTCCCCGCCCCACTCAGGTATCCACCTGATGCCTGCGTGGGCGCAAGCAGCCTAGAGTCCCACCCATGACCCCGTGGACCATCGCGTCATGACGATCCGGATTCTGCTCGTCGACGACAACCAAACCTTCCTGAGCGCCGTGCGGCTGTTTCTGGATTGGCTAGAGGAAACCAGCGTCGTGGGCGAAGCGCACGATGGGTCGCAAGCCCTGGCGCTGGCGCGCCAGACTGAACCCGACCTGGTATTGCTGGACATCGGCTTGCCCGTGATCTCGGGCCTGGAGGTGGCACGCGCGCTGCGGGCGCAGCCAAAATCGCCACAGTTGATCTTCCTGTCCATGCATGACACCGAAGCCTACCGGCTTGCCGCCAATGAGTTCGAACCTCTTGCCTTTGTCGCAAAGAGCGACTTCGTCACCAAACTGCTACCCGTGATGGAGTCGTTGATCGCCACGCACATTGAAGCCCCCGGCCCGGGCACGCCATGACGATGAAAGAAGACCACATCGCACCACCGCCGCCGCACCCGCCGCACTGGCCGCGGCTGCTCGGCCTTGCCGCCGTCTGCTGCGCGGTGATCCTGCTCAGGCAGCGCTATTTCCCAGCTCAGATCGACACCGTGATGCTGCGCCCCGCTACCGGCCTGGCGGTGGCGGCGCTGCTGCTGTGGGGATGGCGTAGCCTGTGGGCCGTGGCGGTCGGCACCGCGGCGGCAGCCACCGTCATCTACGGATTCGGGGGCGCGGCCCTGGCGATGACGCTGGCCGGCACACTCGGCCCATGCAGCGGTGTGTACTTGTTGCGCCGCATGGGGCGCTTCGACCCGAATCTGCGCCGCCTGGCCGACTACGTGCGCTTGATGCTGTGCACCGCGCTGGCGGGGGGTCTGGTGGCGGCGCTGGCTGCCACCTTGACTCTGGTGGCGGTTGGGCCGGGAAGCCCGACGCCGCCACTCCATGTACTGACTTCTTGGTGGGCTGGCGAAGCGTTGGGCATTGCCATGCTGACACCGCTGATCCTGGTGTGGCGCAGTGTGCGGCGTCTGTGGACCCCGGCCGCGCCCGGGGCGGAAACGGCTGTGCTGCTGACCCTGAGTTTTCTGGCCGGGCAGCACGTCTTCTTCGGCTGGTTCAACGAGTCGCCGCAGCCCGCCGGTTTCTGGATGTTCCTGTTCGTTACCTGGGCCGCGCTGCGGCGCGAGCGCCGGGGCGCCAGCGCCGTGTTGGCACTGTTCACGCTGCAGGCGCTGTGGGGTGCCATGCTGCAGCGCGGTTATGGGCACGAGTTGCTGCTGCACGACGCCAGGCTGCTGTGGCGCTACCTGTTGGTGCTGAACTGTTCAGGCATGACGATTGCGTGCTACGTCACCGAGCAACGGCTCAGGGCCGCCGCCTTGCTGCGCGATTCGCTGGCGCTGCGCGACCGCGCTCTTGAGCAGGTGCAGGAGGGCGTGGTGCTTGCCGACGCGCAGCGGCATGTGACTTTCGTCAACACGGCGTTCGAACAACTGACCGGCTATGCACGAAACGAGTTGCTGGGCAAGAACTGCTCGGTGCTTCAGGGCTCACGAACCTCTTCACAGACAGCCCAGGCGATTCGGGACTGCCTGACGGCTCTGCACCCCTTTCGCGGCGAGATCCTGAACTACCGCAAGGACGGCGGCGTTTTCTGGAACGACCTGTCGATCACGCCCATCGTCGACCGCCAGGGCAATCTCCTCGAATTCTTTGGCGTGCAACGCGACATCACGGCCCAGCGCGAAGCGGCCATGGCATTGAAGCGCTCGCAAGAACAACTCAGCCTGGTGCTCAAGGGCACCAACGATGGGGTTTGGGACTGGGACATCGCCACCAACACCATTGAACGATCCAGCGCCTGGTACCACATGCTGGGCTACCAGCCCGGTGAGGTCGAATTCAGCCGCGCCAACGACCATGGCGTCGTTCACCCCGACGACCTGCCGCTTGTGAACGCCAAGCTCAAGGAGATTCTGGCCGGCCCAGACGAGCGGTACACCATGGAGATGCGGCTCAAGCACAAGCAGGGCCACTACATCTCGGTTCTCACGCGCGGCTTCGTTCTGCGCGATGAGCAGGGCCATGCGGTGCGCGCCTGCGGCACCACCACCAATCTGACCGAGCAAAAGGCCAAAGAGGCCAAGATCAAGCTCGCCGCCGCGGTCTTCATCCACAGCCGCGAAGGGATGACCATTACCGACGCGCAGGGCTGCATCATCATGGTGAACAAGGCCTTCGCCAGCATCACCGGCTATGCGGAGGACGAGGTATTGGGAAAGAACCCCCGCGTGCTCTCTTCTGGCCGGCACGATACCGCGTACTACAGCGCCATGTGGCAGTCGATCGAGACCGAGGGCCACTGGGAGGGTGAAATTTGGAACCGCCGCAAGGACGGCGAGATCTACTGCGAATGGCTCAGCATCACGGCCATGCGGGACGGGGATGGAAGAATCAGCCACTATGTTGGCAACTTCACGGACTTGAGCGAGGTGAAAGCGGCGGAGAACCGCATTCTCTGGCTTTCCAACCACGATGTTCTGACCGGGCTGCCCAACGTGGCGCTGCTGCGCGACCGCACCGAACACAGCCTGAGCATGGTGCAACGCGCCAACGAACCCCTGGCGATGTTGATGATCGGCATCGATCACTTCAAATCGATCAACGACGCCCTGGGGCACGAGATCGGCGACCAGCTGCTGCGTTCCGTGGCCGCGCGATTGACCGACTCAGTGCGCGATCAAGACACGGTGGCGCGGCACTCCGGCAAGGAGTTCGTGCTGCTGCTTCCTGGCACCAGCCCAGAAGGTGCGGCCCACGTTGCGCGGGACCTTCTTTGGACGCTGGCGCAGCCATACCTGCTGAACGGTCATGACGTGACCGTCACCGCCTCGATCGGCATCGCCAGCCACCCCGGAAACGGCAGCGACTTCGACAGCCTGCTCAAGTGCGTTGAGATTGCCATGCACCGCGCACAGACCAGTGGGCGCGACAACTTCCACTTCTACAGTGACGAGATGTACCAGGCGGTGGTGGCGCACGACCAGATGTTGAAGGCCCTTCGCAGCGCCGCGGCGCAGGAGCAGCTTTCCCTGGTCTACCAGCCTTTGGTGGATTTGCAGACTGGCGGCATCAGCGGCATGGAGGCCTTGCTGCGATGGCATAGCCCCGAGCTGGGCGAGGTGTCGCCGGCCCGTTTCATACCGGTGGCCGAGGAGTCCGGTCTCATCAAGGCCATCGGCGAATGGGTGCTGCAGCGCGCGTGTCGCGACATTCGGACCTGGCTCGACAAGGGCTTGGCGGTGCCCCATGTGGCGGTCAATGTGTCGTCGCTGCAGTTTCGCGATGCGGATCTGGTCGGCCACGTGAAGGCGGCGCTGGCGCAATTCCGGGTTGATCCGGCCCTGCTCTACCTTGAGGTAACAGAGAGCGCGTTGATGGACGATGTGACGCGCAGCGAAGCGCTGCTACACGAGTTGAAGGGTCTGGGCGTTCGGCTCTCGCTGGATGACTTTGGCACCGGCTATTCGTCGCTGAGCTACCTCAAACGGTTTCCATTCGACAAGGTCAAGATTGACCAATCGTTCGTTCGCGACATCACCACCGACCAGAGCGACACCGTCATTGTCAAGGTGATCGTGTCAATGGCGCACGGCTTGGGCCTCAGGGTCATCGCCGAAGGCGTCGAAACCGAGGCGCAGTGCGAGATCATGCGAACCAGCGTCTGCGACGAGATTCAAGGCTACTTCTTCTCGCGTCCGATCACGGCACAGGCGATCGAGGAAATCCTCACCGAGGGCAGGCAACTGCCCGCCCACTTGTTGCGCCTGCGCAAGCCAGAGCGCACGATGTTGCTCGTCGACGACGAGCCAAACATCGTGGCAGCCCTCAAGCGCCTGTTCCGCCGGGATGGGCACCACATCCTGACCGCCAACAGTGGCGCCGAGGGACTGGAAATCCTGGCAAAGAACAAGGTGGACCTGATCGTGTCCGACCAACGCATGCCTGGCATGACGGGCGTCGAATTCCTGCGTGCCGCCAAGGCCAGCCATCCCGAGACGATTCGCATCGTGCTGTCGGGTTACACGGAACTGCAGTCCGTCACCGACGCCATCAATGAGGGCGCGGTTTACCGCTTCCTGACCAAACCATGGGACGACGAACAGCTGCGCGAGCACATCCGCAAGGCGTTCGAGTACAAGGAGTTGCAGGAGGAGAACCAGCAGCTCTCCATCCGCATCCGCAGCACCAACCAGCAACTGGTCGCCGCCAACCGCCAGTTGGGCGCGGTACTGCAGAAGACCCAAGAGCAGATCGAGCGCGACAATGCCAGCCTGGCGATTGTTCGCGAGGCACTGCAGCACCTGCCCTATCCCGTGTTGGGCATCGACGACGAAGGAATCATCGCGTTTGCCAACGCCGCCACCGAGCGGCTGCTCGCCAGCGGCCGGCCCTTGCTGGGGGAGGAATTGCGTCATGCTGTTCCCGCGCTCGCCGGCGTGATGGCCGAGACCGAGGAGGGTGTCGAGCGGGCGATGTCGATTGGAGAGATGCGCTACCTTCTGAAGTGGCACACCATGGGCGTGAACTCGCGCTCGAAGGGCCGCCTGCTCACGCTCACGCGCACCGGACTGAACGCATGAACCAAGCAGAGCAACTGGTCACGCTGGACGAGGGCGCCTGTGGCCAAACTCTGTCGCGTCCCCTGCAGGACGGTCACGGCCAGATGCTGGTGCCCGCCGGCACGGTTGTGACGCCAAGCGTGGTCGAGGCGCTGCGGCGACGTGAGGTAGCGGAAATCTGGGTGCTGGACCCGGCCAAGGCGCAACACCAGACGCAGACACAGGCGGCGGCTCTGCATGCGCAGCGCGCCATGCGCCTGGAGCGCCTGTTCCGCCGCACCGATGGGTCCGATGGATCGACCCGGCTGCTTGCGATCATGCGCCGATACCGCGAGGTCGATGCGCCATGACGTCGCTCTCCCTCACCGAGGTTGTTGCAAGCCTGCGCGGGCTTCCGGCTCTGCCCGCCGTGGCCATGGAGCTGCTCGCCAGCATGGACGACGATGACGTGGACATCGACGCCCTGGCCCGCAAGATCGCCCAGGACCAGGCTCTGACGGCGTCCACCCTCCGGCTGGCCAACTCCTCGTTCTATGGAATGGCGGGTCAGGTGACAACTGTTGGGGACGCGATCGCGATACTGGGCTTTCGCAGCGTGCGCGGCGTCGCAACCACGGCCGCCTTGGCTGGCGCATTCAGGCAGCCGGCGCACGGGTCTTTTCACTTCATCACTTTTTGGCGTCACTCATTGGCAACGGCTCTCTGTGCGCGCGAGCTGGCGTCGCACCTGGCACTCAACACCGAGCACGCTTACACGGTCGGGCTGCTGCACGACATCGGGCGTCTGGTGTTGGCAACCCGCTTCCAGGATGACTTCGAGCGGGTGCTGGCGCACCGCGCCCGAGACGATTGCACATTGCTGGCCGCCGAGCGCGAAGTGCTGCAGCTCGACCATGCCCAGATCGGCAGCGCACTGGCCGAGCATTGGCGCTTTCCCCCCGCGATGCAACTCGCCGTGGCCGAGCACCACCAGCCGCAAACTGGAGCCGGGCACCAGCTGTCATGGGTGATCCTGGTGGCCGATGCCATCGCCCACGCCCTGGATCTGGCTGGCGATGAGGACGACCTGGTGCCTTCGCTTCCGGGCTCTGCCTGGGAGCAGCTCGGCCTGGATGAGCGCGCGATTGACGCCGCCATGCGCGCCACCGAGGCACAATTCGAAGGCGCCCGCCTGATGTTGGAAGCTGCTTGAAGAGACAAACCCATGGACGAATCCACGCCAGACCCGACCCAGCCGACAGGCGACCTTCAAAGCCTCGACCCCGAGGTGTTCTTCGACGGCAGCCCCCTCCCCACTTTCGTGATCAACCGCGATCACGTGGTGACTCATTTCAACAAGGCCTGTGCCCTGGCGCTGGGTGTCTCGGCCGACCAGGTGATCGGCACCAAGGGCGTTGGCAAGCTCTTCTATGGGGTCGAGCGCCCGGTCATGGCCGATCTGATCGTGGATGGCTCCATGACGGAGATCATCAACGATCTGTACCAGAACCGCTATCGCAGTTCCCTGGTCGTGCCCGATGCCTATGAGGCGGAGGGGTTCTTTCCACAGCTCGGGACGAGCGGGCGGTGGCTGTTCTTTACCGCCGCGCCGCTGCGCGACCCGGCCGGCCAATTGATTGGCGCCATCGAGACGCTACAGGATGTCACCGAACGCAAAGTCGCCGAGGCTGCCCTGCTCAAATCGCAACTTGAAGTTGAGCAGATCGTCGAGCAGCGCACCGCGGAGCTGGCCACGGCCAATCAATCCCTGCGCAATGACGCCGCCCGTCGCGAACTCGCCGAGATGGAACTCCTGCGCCGCAACAGCGAGCTCAACCATCTGAATGCCAAGCTGATGGCCGCGCAGGAGCACCTCGTTCAGTCGGAGAAGCTCGCCTCCATCGGCCAACTGGCCGCGGGCGTGGCGCACGAGATCAACAACCCCATTGGCTATATCTTTTCCAACTTCGGCTCGCTGGAGGACTACCTGACCAGCCTGTTTGAAATGCTGGAGGTCTATCAGCGCCTGGAGTCAGCCCATTGCTCCGCGGAGGTGCTCGATCTTGTGAAGACGACGCGCGAGCGCATCGAACTGGATTTCTTGAAGGAAGACATTCCCGTCCTGATGCGAGAATCCAAGGAGGGGATCGTTCGCGTGCGCAAGATCGTCCAGGATCTCAAGGACTTCTCCCACGTGGACGCCAGCCCGGATTGGCAACGTGTCAACTTGACCGCGGGGATCGACTCGACACTGAACGTGGTCAACAACGAGGTCAAGTACAAGGCCGACGTGGTCAAGGAATATGGCGAGCTGCCGGAGATCGAATGCATGGCATCCCAGATCAATCAAGTCGTCATGAACCTGGTGGTGAATGCGGCGCACGCCATGTCCGACACCCAGCGCGGCAAGATCACCATCCGCACCGGCCAGGCCGGCGACAAGGTGTGGTTCGAGGTTGCCGACACCGGCAGCGGAATCCCGCCCGATGTACTGCCACGCATCTTTGATCCCTTCTTTACCACCAAACCGGTGGGGCGCGGCACCGGGCTGGGGCTGTCGCTGTCCTACGGCATCATCCAGAAGCACCATGGCACCATCGACGTGAAGACCGATGTCGGTCGTGGCACCAGCTTTCGGGTAACGCTCCCCATCAATCAACCTGCCCAACAGGACTCGGCGGCCACACCATGACGGACTCCATCGCTCCCCCCATCGAGGCGAAGCAGGCGCCCGCCTCCATCCTGTGCGTTGACGACGAGCCAAACATCCTCTCGTCCCTGCGCCGGCTGTTCCGGGCAAAGGGCTTTCAGGTTCACATCGCCGAGGGTGGCAAGGCGGGTCTGGCCCTGCTCGAGAAGGAGAGCGTCGATCTGGTGATCTCCGACATGCGCATGCCCGAGATGGATGGGGCGCATTTCCTGGAGCAGGTGCGCGCACGCTGGCCCGATACGGTCAGGTTGCTGCTGACCGGCTATTCCGAGATCAGTTCCATCATCGATGCAATCAATCGTGGCGAGATTTACCGATACATCACCAAGCCCTGGGATGACCACGACATCGTGCTGATCGTGCGCCAGGCGCTCGAACGCAAGGCATTGGAGGCAGAAAAGAAGCGCCTTGAGGCATTGACCCTGGAACAGAATCAGCAGCTCAAGGCGCTCAATGCAAGCCTTGAGTCGCGGGTCGAGGCGCGCACGGCGGAACTGCAAGTGGCCAACGAGCGGCTCAAGAGCAGCTTCATCACGTCCATCAAGGTATTCTCCACCTTGATCGAAATGCGCGGAGGCAACCTCGCCGGACACTCACGCCGCGTGGCCGATCTCGCCCGCAAGATCGCGTTGCGACTGCAACTCGATTCCAAGCAAGTACAGGAGGTGTTCGTGGCCGGGCTGCTGCACGAAATCGGCAAGATTGGCTTCGCCGATGACCTGCTCAAGACTCCCGTGGCCATGATGAAGCCCGAGCAACTAGATGTCTACCGCAAGCACACCGTGCACGCGGAGCAACTGCTGTTGCCGCTTGTCGACTTGCGCCCGGTCTCGGACATCATATGCGCCCAGTTCGAGCGATACGACGGCACCGGATTCCCGGATCAATTGACCGGCGAGGCGATCCCGTTGGCGGCGCGCATCCTGACGCTGTCCAGCGATTTCGACAACATGCAGATCGGCACGCTGACGCAACGCCAGCTGACCGCCGAAGAGGCCAAGGTGATCATCGTCCACGGCGCTGGCAAGCGATACGACCCCGCCGTTGTGGGTGCGTTCGTGGATGTCCTGGACGGCGGCCGGGCTACAAAGGAACCCAAGGAGGAGCAGTTCACCGAGTTTGCCGTTCCGGCCAACGAACTGCGGGTGGGCATGACACTGGCGCGCGACCTCATCACGCCAAGCGGTCTGCTGATGCTGTCTACTGACCACGTTCTCGATGCGCGCTTGATTCAGAGAATTCTCGACTTTCAGAAGTCCGGTGGCCTGCGACTCACCGTCTACATTCGCGGCGAACGCAAGGACTGAAGCCGGGGACACCAGCGATCAGGAGGCCGACCACCGCAGTCTCATGCCGCTGGCTTGGGCGCGGCCTTCTTGGGTAGCACCACTCGAAAGGTGGTCCCCTTGCCAAGCTCGCTGGCGACTTCAATGTGACCATCGTGCTTCTGCACAATGCCGTAGGACAGCGACAGCCCCAGCCCAGTACCCTGCCCTACCGGCTTGGTGGTGAAGAACGGCTCGAATATTCGTTTCAGGTGCTCTGGTTTGATGCCTTTGCCGGTATCCTGCACCTCGACCCACACCGCGCTGTCATCCTGGCCGGTGCGCAAGGTGATGGTGCCATGACCCTCAATGGCGTGCGAAGCATTCACCAACAGGTTCATGAACACCTGATTGAGCTGGAACGGGAAGCACTCCATCTGCGGCAGACCGGCGTATTCCTTGACGACGTCGGCCTTGTACTTGATCTCGTTGGCGACCACGCGCAGCGTGCTCTCCAGTCCCGCTTCCAGGTCCGCCCATTGTCGTTCTGCTTCGTCGACATGCGAAAAGTCCTTGAGGTCTTGCACGATACGCGTGACCCGCTTGAGGCCATCTTGCGACTCCGCCAACAACGAGCTCACATCTTCACGCAGGAACGCCACATCCACGCTTTGCTTGAGCTCGCGCAGCGGCGCCAGGGACTCCTCCGCCAGGCCTGCTTCGGCCTTCTCGTAGGCCGCCAGCAGGCGCAGCATGTCGGACACGTAGTGTTGCAGCGAGCCGAGGTTGGAGTTCACGAATCCGACCGGGTTGTTGATTTCATGTGCCACGCCAGCCGCCAACTGCCCTATCGAGGCCATGCGCTCGGACTGCAGCAACTGGTTCTGCGCCTGCTCCAGGCGCCCAATGAGTACCGCCTGCTGCGCCTTCTCCGCCTGCAGGGTCTCATTTGCCGCCGCCAGAGCGGCAGTGCGTTCTTGCACACGCACTTCCAGAAGATCGCGCGACTCGCGCAGCGCCTGCTCCGAGCGGACCCGCTCGGTGATGTCGAGACAGCCAAACACGCGCCCAACGATCTGTTCGCCCAGGTACTGCGCGCGCGAACTGAGCTCGAACACACGACCGTCCTGGTGATGCAGCAGGTCCTGTGTTTCGCGTGCATCCATCACCGCGCTGAGCCGCGCGCGCAGCAGATCGGCCTCCTGCACGCTTCTGGCTATGAATGCCAACAGCGCGGCGTCATCCTGCGCCTGCAGCAGCTCCTGGGACACGCCCCACATCTTTCCGAACAACTGGTTCATGCCATCGATGCGACCCTGCCAATTGAGCACCAGGATGCCGTTTCCGGTGGACTCCAGCGTGGCCCGCAATTGCGACAGCGTTCGCGCCAGCGCGTCCTGCATCTGGCGTTCCTGCTGCGTCACGGTGGCCTGCACCAGCAGCAGCGTCGCGTCCCCGGATGACACGCGCTGTATGGTCTTGCTCACGCTGAGCATGTCGCCGCTGGCGCAGCGGTACTCGCCGTCCTGGCCGCGCACCTCCTGTGGCAAACCGCTGCGCACCTCTTCCCAATAGAACACATCCTGCAGCGCGCTCTCGATATCGGTGATCGGCATGCCGCGCAGTTGCTCTACGCCGTAACCCAGCGTCTGCGCAGCCGTCTCATTGGCCTGGACAATCTCCAACGTCGCCGGATCCACCAACAGCATGAGCTGTTGGCAATGGTCCAGCATCAGTTGGGCCCAGTCGCTCATGGTCTGTTGGTGTCGCTGCGCGCGGCGGCGGCATCGAAGTAGTAGCTCACACGCTTGCGTGGGCTCAAGTAGCTGTACACCTCGCGCGGCACCTGAGCCGGACGAACCGCCTTGGCGATGTTGACTTCGGTCTCATGCTCCATGTCGAGCATGATCGCCTCCTCCTTGGGCACATTGACGTCGTAGACCACCAGCATGGGCTTCATAGGTCGCGCCGTGTTGACCGTCGCCACCATGCCCAGCACCCCGTTGGAGAGCTGCACGATGGTACCGGGCGGATACACGCCCAGGCAGCGAATGAAGACCTGCAGAAGCTTGGCATCGAACTTGCCCCGCAGCTTGGCGAACATCAGCGACAAGGCTTCATGCGGCGTCAGCGCATCGGCGATCAACATTGGATTGCACAACTCGTCGTAGTGGTTGGCAATCACCACAATGCGCGACAACAAGCCGATTGCCTCGCCCTTGAGCTTGGCCGGGAAGCCCGTGCCGTCGAACAGCTCGTGGTGCTCGCGAATGATGGCCAGCGCCGTGGCCGGCAACTTCAGGCGCTGGCCGATATCCACCCCGAACTGACAGTGCATTTCGTAAAAGTTGCGCTCCGCCGGGGTCAAGGGCTCGGTCTTGCGCAGGATCTTGTCGGGCACCTCCTTGCGCCCAATGTCATGCAGCAAAGCGCCCATTCCCAGTACCCCCACCACCTCCAACGGCAACTTGAGGTCGCGCGCCATCATCATGGACAACATGGTGACGTTGAGCGAGTGGAAGTACAACTCTTCGCCGCCCAACTTGTCACCCATGACGTGAATGGCCAGCTCGGGGACGCTCAGGATCGAATCGGCGATGTCCTTTACCAGCTTGGTGGCCTGCTGCACCGTCTCCACAGGCCGGCTGTAGATGTTCTTCTCGATGTCGCGAATCACGCTCGCCGTGTTGGCGAACGCTCTCTCGATGCGCTCGGCCGCCTCCCGGCGCAGTCTCATCTGCTCCATCATGGCTCGCTTGGCCAGCATGACCGGCGACAGCTCCGGCATGGCATCGACGGGTGCCGATGACGGCGCATCGGCAGGCGCGACCGGCTTGGGTGGCGTGCCGTCACTCAACTCGGGGTTGTAGCGAACCCGCTTCAGCCCCAAGCCACGAAGGGTCTTGATCTGATCGTCGGATTTGATCTTGAAGTGACTGAAGGCAAACGGATGCTCGAACCACTTCAGATCCAGGTGAACGTACAGCCCTACCTGCAACTGATCCATCGCCACGAAATGTTCGTCCGCCATTGGTCTGCCCGCTCCCGTTCTGTGGTAGAGCACACGCCGCGCCACTCGGGGCGCGCACCCGTCTGCATACGATACCCCACAAGCACGCTGTGCCGCAAGCGCGCGTTGCGCATGTGCGCGCGCGCCGTGCGCTGGCCGGCTGGCGCTACATTCCCAGCGACTTCAAGAGCTCGTCATGATCGTCCGCCGGCTTGGGCGGCGCACTGACTGCGCGCTGGGCGTGCACCTGGGCGATCAGTTCGTCCGGGTTGACCACCTCGGAGGTCTCGAAGTCGTGCAGCTTGATGAACTCGGTGCGGTCGATGGCGAGCTCCAGGTAGAAGATGTTGTTGCGGCCGGTGTAGAAGGTCACGCGGCGCGACTCGGGTTGGTCCAGTTGCGTGTCCACGCTGAGGGTCACCTGCTTGTTGAGCACCAGCATCTTGGGCTGGTTCTGGGTGATGTTGGTTTGCAGCTCGCGCTGCACCTTGCCGCTGAAATCACCCACGATCTGGTTCATCAGCTCGCCCATGATGTTGCTCACCTCGTCCGACGTGTGGGACATCGCCAACTCGCTCTTGGGCATGCCCATGTGCAGCATGTAGCTCTCGTACAGCTCCATCGCCGTGGCGGCCGTGAAGTTGAGCACCACCAGGCCGGAAAAGCCGCCATCGAACAGCACAAAGCAGCCAATGTCCGGCTTCAGGCAGGTCTTGGTGATGCGTTGCACCATGCCGGAGTAGTGAATCTTGCACTGGGTGGCCACGCTCAGCACGTGGGTGACCGAATTGCACAGACTCGTCAGGAGATCTTCGGTGCCGTACACCACGGCGGACTCTTGCCTCGTCTTGACCATGACTTGCCTCGCTAGAGAAAGAAACCACTTTACCTCACCGCCTGCCAGCACGGGCGCGATGGTGGCAACCGACGGTCGCGCCAATCCAATCTATAGTTGACCATGCCCTACCAACTGCACTACTGGCCCGGCATCCAAGGCCGTGGCGAATTTGTCCGCCTGGCGCTGGAAGCCGCCGGTGCGCCCTATGTGGACGTGGCGCGCGGCAGCGCCGCCGATGGTCAGGTCCTGCCCGCCCTGCTGCAGTGCCTGAACAACCCCGCCACCGCGCGGCCCTCGTTCGCCTGCCCGGTGCTGGTGGACGGCAAGCGGGTGATCGGGCAGACCGCCGCCATCCTGCTGTACCTGGGGCCGCGCCTGAAGCTGGTGGGCGCCAGCGAAGCCGACCGCCTGTGGACGCACCAGATCCAGCTGACCATTGCCGACGCGGTGGACGAGGCCCACAACACCCACCACCCGGTGGGCACCGGCCTGTATTACGCGGACCAGAAGGCCGAGGCGCTACGCGCCGCCAAGGGCTTTCGCCTACAGCGCATCCCCAAATACCTGGGCTGGCTGGAGACCGTGCTGGCGCGCAACCCCAAAGGCGGCAAGCATCTGGTGGGCGCGCGGCTGAGCTATGCCGACCTGTCCCTGTTCCAACTGGTGGCAGGCCTGCGCTATGCCTTTCCCAAGGCCAGCCAGCGCGCCCTGAAGAAGACGCCGCTGGTGCAGGCCCTGCACGAGCGCGTCGCCCAGCACCCCCGCGTGGCGGCCTACCTGCGCAGCGAGCGCCGTATTGCCTTCAACGAGGACGGCATCTTTCGGCACTACCCGGAGCTGGATGGGTGAGGGCACCCGTCAGTGTGCCGCATTTCCGCTTTCTGATGCGCAACAAGCGCTTGCAGTAGAGGTGAGGGGCCGTCGGAGCGCAAAGCGCGGAGGGCCAGGGTTGGGCACACCCTGGGTTGCCGGGACTTGCTGCTATTGCGCCGTACTGCACTTGCCTGGCTTCGCCATTTCGAGCTTGGCAACAGCAATCTTGCCTTGCTCTTCAGGGACCTGTTCTAGCCCGGCGCCACCAACAAATACGCCCATCTTGATGAACTGACGAATGAAATAGTTCTTCCCTGCCTCAAACATTAGCTCAAAGGAATTTGGTGAGAATTCAGACTCTGTATCGATTTTGTGACTTTTTCCGCCTTCAACTTCCGTATAGAAGAAGACATCTGGCGCACTCGCACCGATGCACTTTCCATCGATCCACACGTCTCTTTTGAGCGCCTTGCCGACGAAGCTGTCGCGATAAACGTAAACGCCAGCATTACCTTGATTTGGCGGGTTGAATTCTT
>Ga0207979_100260_pt1 | contig 17850 bp, 23 predicted proteins | sample LakWasM124_LOW14_2_FD_183936 | JGI IMG/M metagenome (GOLD analysis project Ga0207979, IMG submission 183936) | Freshwater sediment methanotrophic microbial communities from Lake Washington under simulated oxygen tension - Sediment Metagenome... | ecosystem: Environmental > Aquatic > Freshwater >...
CTCATCAAGTCGGTGGAGATGGCCGGCTGCTACATCGTCGATGACGACTTCATGCTGGTCAGCCGCTGGCTGCTCGATGACGTGCCCACCAATGGCGACCCCTTGCGCGAACTGTCCAAGGCCTTCCTGCACCGCTCCGCCACCACCGCGGCCAAGTACGACGCGCGCCGCGAGGACAAGGGCCAGTACCTGCTGAAACAGGTCAAGACCATGGGCGCCGAGGGCGTGGTGTTCTCCGCCCCCTCGTTCTGCGACCCGGCGCTGCTGGAGCGCCCGATGCTGCAGGACGTGCTGACGCAGCACAAGATTCCGCACACCGCGTTCAAGTACGCCGAGAACACGGGTCAGATGGCGCCCATTCGGGAGCAGGCCGGCACCTTCGCCGATTCGATCAAGCTTTGGAACGCCGCATAAAGGAACCAACCATGAACACCCCCGTCGCCGCACCCGTGAGCACCAAGAAGCCGCAAGACGTCCAAAAAGAGGACGCGATGTGGCTCCAGAAGGAGCTGATCTCCAAGAACTACACCGAGCTGGCCACCGCCCGCGCCAACAACAAAAAGGTCTCGGCCACCTTCGTGCCCGGCAACCTGAACGAGTTGCTGATGTGCTTCGACTTCGCACGCAGCCTGCCCGAGACCAATGCGCTGCAAAACGGCATGCGCAAGAAGTCCGGCAAGATGATCATGGACGCCGAGCGTGACGGCCAGTCCGAAGACGTCTGCACCTACGTCAAGGCCGACCTGGGCATGATGATGGGTGGCGAGGTGGGCCCCACCGGCGAGGTGATGCCCAAGCCCGACGTGCTGCTCTTGTCCTACACCGGCTGCTTCACCTTCATGAAGTGGTTCGAGCTGATCCGCCACAAGTACGGCTGCGAGACCGTGATGCTGCACGTGCCCTACCAGGGCGAGGGCAAGATTGCCCCCAACATGCGCGACTACGTGGTCAAGCAGCTCAAGGAGACCGTCATCCCCACGCTGGAGCGCATCTCCGGCGTCAAGTTCGACATCGACCGCCTGCGCCAGTACATGCGCGAATCGGCCAAGGCCGAGGAAGATCTGGTCAAGGTGCTGCAGTCGGCCAAGAACCGGCCCAGCCCGATCGACGGCTACTTTGGCGCGGTGTACTACATCGGGCCGATCTTCACCGCCTTTCGCGGCACGCCCGAGGCCACCCAGTACTACAGCATGCTGCGCCAGGAGATCGAGCAGCGCGTGCGCGACGGCAAGGGCCCGATCACGCCCGAGGGCGAAATGGGCGAGGAGAAATACCGCCTGATCGTCGAAGGCCCGCCCAACTGGACGAGCTTCCGTGACTTCTGGAAGATGTTCTACGACGAAGGCGCGGTGGTGGTCTCCAGCACCTATGCCAAGGTCGGCGGCCTGTACGACTTCGGCTTCCGCCACGATCCGGACCATCCGCTCGAATCGCTGGCCGAGTACTGCCTGGGCTGCTACACCAACCTGAACCTGCCCTCGCGCATCGACATGATCTGCAAGTACATCGACGAGTACCAGGCCGATGGCCTGCTGATCAACTCGATCAAGAGCTGCAACAGCTTCTCGGCCGGGCAACTGCTGATCCTGCGCGAAGTCGAGAAGCGCACCGGCAAGCCGGCAGCCTTCATCGAGACCGACTTGGTGGACCCGCGCTACTTCTCGGGCGCCAACGTGAAGAACCGCCTGGAGAGCTACTTCCAGATGGTCAAGGCCAAGCGCGCGGCGCTGACCGGCGTGCATTAAGAACAACCGGCTAGAAGGAATACCACCATGCGTTGCTTCATCGGCATTGATCTCGGCTCCACCACCACCAAGGCGGTGGTGATTGACGAGAACCAGAACATCCTCGGGCGCGGCATCACCAACTCGCGCTCCAACTACGACACCGCGGCCACCATCGCCAAGCAGGAGGCGCTGCTCAACGGCCGCTTCTACCTGTTCCGCCAGGCGCTGGGCTCGACCAAGGCGCTCAACGGCGCGCTCGATGGCTTCATCGGCCAGCTCGAGCGCGACTTCCGCCTGGAGCAATACCTGGAGCAACTGGGCGACCTGGAGCAGACTTGCCACCGCAGCCTGGCCACCGCCAAGTTTGGCGACAGTACCAAGGCAGTGGAAGGCGCGCTGGGCGAAGTGTTCCGCCGCCTGCAGGGCGAGGCCGCCGATCTGTTCAAGCCTGGTGCCAAGCGCAAGAGCGACTTCTTCCGCGACATCGCCGGCAGCCAGTACCTGTCGATCGGCGAGACCGTGGCCAAGGAGGCCGGCACGCGCTACGACTTCCTGCTCAACGTGTTCGACCGCTCCATCATCGAGGTGGAAAACCGCGTCTATGCCGACTCCATCCGCCGCCACCTGCTGGCCGCGCTGGAGCGCACCTTCGTGGCCCTGCCCGAGACGGCGGCGCGCCGCACCCAGGTGGAAGCACCCATCAAGGGCATCCTGGACACCGAGATGGAAGAGACCTACGTGGTGGGCACCGGCTACGGCCGCGCCCGGCTGCCGTTCTCCAAGGAGCACATTCGCTCCGAGATCCTGTGCCACGGCCTGGGCGCGCACGTGATGTACCCCCACACCGCCACCGTGCTGGACATCGGCGGCCAGGACACCAAGGCGATCCAGGTGGACCCGCACGGCATCGTGGAGAGCTTCCAGATGAACGACCGCTGCGCCGCCGGCTGCGGCCGCTACCTGGGCTACATCGCCGACGAGATGAACATGGGCCTGCACGAGCTGGGCCCCCTGGCCATGAAGTCCACCAAGAACGTTCGCATCAACTCCACCTGCACGGTGTTTGCCGGCGCCGAGCTGCGCGACCGCCTCTCACTGGGCGAAAAGCGCGAGGACATCATGGCCGGCCTGCACCGCGCCATCATCCTGCGCGCCATGTCGATCCTGGCGCGCTCGGGCGGCATTCGCGACCAGTTCACCTTCACCGGTGGCGTGGCCAAGAACGAGGCGGCGGTCAAGGCGCTCAACGAGCTGGTGGCCGAGAACTACGGCAAGCTCACGCTCAACATCGACCCCGACTCCATCTACACCGGCGCGCTCGGTGGTGCCACCTTCGCCTGGCGCGCCGTCACGGAAGACGGCAAAGTGGCCGAAAACCGTCCCAACTAACACGACTGATCGCAGGAGCAAGAACATGAGCATCACCACCATTGGGCTTGACATTGGTTCGGGCGCGGTCAAGTCCGTGCTGTTTCGCACCCACGACGACGGCCGCCAGGAATGGCTGGCCAAGCGCTGCGAGCGCATCCGCAGCCGCGACCCCATGACGCTGGCCCAGCAGGGCTACGAGGGCGTGCTGGCTGATGCCGGCATGACCCGCGACGACATCGACTACATCGCCACCACCGGCGAGGGCGAGAATGTCCAGTTTGCCACCGGGCACTTCTACTCCATGACCACGCACGCCCGCGGCGGCGTGTTCCTGGACCCCAGCGCGCGCGCGGTGGTGGACATTGGCGCGCTCAACGGCCGCGCCATCTCCATCGACGAGCGCGGCAAGGTGCTGTCCTACAAGATGACCAGTCAGTGCGCCTCCGGCTCGGGCCAGTTCCTGGAAAACATTGCGCGCTACCTGGGCGTGGCGGTGGAAGAAATCGGCCCCCTGTCGCAAAGCTCCAAGGACCCGGAAAAAGTCAGCTCGATCTGCGCCGTGCTGGCCGAGACCGACGTCATCAACATGGTGTCGCGCGGCATCGCCACCGCCGACATCCTCAAGGGCATCCACATGTCCATGGCCTCGCGCATCGTCAAGCTGCTCAAGATCACCGGCGTGAAGAGCGGCACCGCGCTGCTCACCGGCGGCCTGGCGTTGGACACCGGCTTGCTGGCCGCTATCCAGGAAGATATGATTGCCGAGAAGGTAACGGTAACCGCCCGCTCGCACCCCGATTCGATCTACGCCGGCGCCATCGGCGCGGCACTGTGGGGTGCTTTCCGGCACAGCAAGCTGGCCGAGTTGGAAGGCGCGGTTGCCGCCTGATCCGTTCAAGCTACACGACAACCCTAGAGGACAAACCAAATGGCCCTGATCATCACCGAAGACTGCACCGCCTGCGACGCCTGCCGCCCAGTCTGCCCTAACGAAGCCATCGCCACCGGCGACCCGGTCTACGTGATCGACCCGCTGCGCTGCACCGAATGCGTGGGCGCCGAAGACGAACCCCAATGCAAACTGGTCTGCCCGGCCGACTGCATCATCCAGCACCCGGACTTTGTCGAATCGCGCGACGAGCTACAGGCCAAGTACGAGGCGCTGCGCGCCTGACCACCGGGCTGTCATTGCGGGCTTGGCCCGCAATCCAGCGCACGCCAATAGTGCCCCGGTGCTGCCAACAGCAGCCGGGGCTCTTCCGTTTCTAGGCGGGCTGGTTTGTTCACTTCGCGAGCTACGTCTTGCCCAACTGCCACGGCAAGAAGCTGCCGTGCGGCACGCCGGCCACCTCGTCTTTGGTCAACACGCCGGGGATGCGCCGCTTGTGCGCGGATGCCGACACTTTGCGTTCGGTTGCGAGCATTCACAGAAAGGCCTCGACCTCCGGCGCGCCCATGTCACGCGGATGCCGCATTGGGCCACCATGCCCAGATCATCGAATGAAAAAGCGCACCCAATGCAGTTAAACCTTTTCGGTACTGAGGCTATAGTGCATGCACCGAATTTGCTCCCGCATCTGGTCAAGCCGGCGCACAGACTGCAGAGGAGGGTTGCCGGTTTCATGGGTGAACTTATAAGTGTATGAATGTCCGGTGTATCGGCTTGAGGATTGGGCTGCAAGCCATTCTTGGGAGGATTTGATGTCCAGCTTAATTCGCAGCGGCCAGCTTATTCCGCAGGGTTTGCGGTTTAAATTACGTTAAGTCTTATGCGCACGCACGTCGAATTTGTCTCCACACAGTTTCCCGCCTATCCGGGGGAAGATGAACAAGTTAATCCGGATCGCTTCGGCAAGAGGCTTGCAGAGTTTTTTGCAGCAGAGCTACCAAAACATGGCTTTGTCGTCGCTTCTATCGGTGCCGAAGACTGGGGGTGGATGGTTGAGTTGGAAAATTCTGCATTCCCGCTCTGGGTTGGATGCGGCAACTACGACGAAAAGCCGAACGCATTTCTTTGCTTTATTGAGCCTTCGAAGCCGTTTGTGCGTAAGTGGTTCTCGAAAATCGACACCACACAGAGAGTTGAAAGTCTTGCGACTGCCATGAACGCCATACTGTTGGCGAGCGACAAAGTCTCTGACCTCAGATGGTGGACTGAAGATGAAGTTCAGACTTAACAGGTCGTTCGGTTGGGACGGCTGCGCCGCCTCACAACTTCGACGTTAGGCGTCACAAAATACGCTCTGCAACGCATGCCGCCGCAGCCCAATATCAGCGATGCACCTCAGCGGAAGATTAGTCTCGCCGGAAGTACCTTGGCAGTGGCTCACGCCATATTCGTTGCCTGGATCTACAGTCAGCACTTTGAAGGCAGCTGGGGCGGATTCTTGGTATTTGCAGTTGATCTACCTGCGTCGCTACTGTTTTTCCCGCTATCCAAGATTTCGTCAAACCCCTGGCTCAACTACGTGTTGGTCGGAACGGTTTGGTGGTACTTGGTCGGCCATCTTGCAACGAGTTTGTTTAGGCATTTCGCCAACGGGAACCGCATCACATGAGTGCCGCATTCGTCGCAGTGGCCGCAAACGAGTGTCTGTCAAACCACAGCAGACATCCACCAAACGCCGCGATGCCTAACCCCTCCGTGGAGCCGACCCTCCAAGAGCTGCGCTCTTTCCGGGCGGCTCACCTCGAACGCTATGCCTCATGATCCCGCCGCGCTTGTACCGCGTCACAAGCTTGACTTGGAGCGCGCGGAGGCTGCCGTTGCGGCAGGCTATCCGGCGGTTGCGCCAGTCTTGCCGGCGCTGATTGAATGGCTGCAGGATATGAATTGGCCGGTCGCACGCACACTGGCGCCATTTCTGGCGGGGATTGGAATTCCGCTCGAGGACCCCGTACGCAAGGTTATGGACGGCACCGACCACATTTGGAAGTATTGGGTCCTGCTCGAGGTCGTTGCACCGTCTGTTGGACTCAGGCAATCGCTTCGGTCTTACTTGGAGCGTCTCGCCTCAGAGCCATCGAATGACGAGAAGGCTGAGGAACTGGATGAACTTGCGCGTTCATTGCTTGATGCATAACCTGTCAGCCAACACGGACCCACACCCGCAGAAGGCGGCTTCGCCGCAGTAGTGGCGGTCCGGTTGCCTCCAACGTTAAATCCCATATGCCAATCGTTGCGATTTATGGCTTTCACGGAACCTTCCGGGGCGAAGCTGAATATCAGTATCAACATCCCGAGCTTGGCGCCTCGCACAAGTGCATGTTGTTCCTCGCCCAACCAACCGACGAGCAACTCTCAGAAGCGGCGCTTGCTGAATGCGTGAAGTACGGGTTTGCAGAGGTTGAATTTTCTGGGTACGGCCCTCTTCAAGTCGAGGTTCTCAACACACCTCAATTCAAAGGCTTCGCTGGGTTCTATGAAGAGGCTCTTCGCGAAGGGAGTGCGCTTGTCTTCTATCCAAAATGATTGCGCTATGCTAATGGCGGCATTTAACCTGCTGCGCGGCGCGGACACGCAGCCGCAGAATGCCGCTTCGCGGCCCTGGCTGCATGCCGGGCAGCGCCGACGTTAAGGCGCGAATGGATGCATCGTCGAACACATTTGCGCAACTGGTGCAGGCGTTCTGTGACTGGTGCGAACGGGGTATCGACCCCATTACTGAGGCAGAGGCGGAGCGATGGCTCGCTCGCCTGCATGTGAATGCGCTTGAATTGCCCGATGTCGAGCCCACGGACGATCTCGGTCCTCCCGACGCTCCCGAAGAATCAGCCGCCGTAGCAAGGGCACGGATCGCGCCACTCTGGGGAAGCTATTACCGCGTGGTGTTCGACCCGAATCCGGCCGAGGTTGAGGCCGCTGTTGTAGGCGATTTCGGCGACGATCTCCAGGACGTCTATCTGGATCTGCGTCGTGGTTTGGTCTTGCTCAACCGCGGCGAGGTTGAGAATGCCATTTGGCATTGGAAGTTCTCGCACCAAAGTCACTGGGGGCGGCATGCTACCGGGGCGCTCTACGCCCTTCACGTCTACTTGAGGCATCATCGCACCGGCTCGCGTTAGCATGCCAATCGACACGGACCCACTACAGCAGCAGGCGGCTTCACCGCTTGTGTCGATGGCCCGGTCATCTTCACGTTAAACCTCATGGCAAACACCGTTCGAGCACCTGCTTTGCTGTGGCTATGCGCCGCGTTCTGGATGATTTCAGGTTCGCTGGGTATCGCTCCCTTGATCATGGCACCGGGTTACATCCTTCAAACGCAAGGGCCAATATTGGCATTCGTCGTAGCGGCGGCGTTGTCTCATGTCTTCTCCCTCGCCGGTGCCGGTCTATTGGCCTTCCGGAAGAAGTTGGCAGTTCCCGTTCTTGCGCTGGTCTTCGTTTTCGGCCTAGGCGGGCTTTTGGCCATGGGGAAGTCTCCTTTTGAATTGGGTGCAGTGGCCCAGGTCTTGTGGCTAGTTGGCGCGGCAACTGTGGTCTACGCGTTCATACTTGTGAGGCGAGGAGTGCTGAAATGAGGTTTAACAGGTTCGTGGAATGGAGCTACAACGGCGGCCAGCATGGTCGCCATTCCTTAATGCTGAGTGATCCGTCGCGGCCCAATCAGGGCCAACGTTGGACCACACAACAAACAAGCTTCGGCTGACCCGAGAGGTTAGGTATGGATCAAAGTGGCAATCAAGTCAGAACCCCAGTCGGTGACCAGCTTGCGCTCCCATCGCGCGCCACGTTTGGCCTGGGCGATCGAGTGCGCAAGAAATCTGGCGCCGCTTGGCAGGGGCACGTTGTCGGCTGGTACTGCACAGAACTGACCCCAGAGGGCTATGCCGTGGAGTCCGAGTTTCACCCAGGCTCAGTACAGATCTATCCTGTGACTGCGCTTGAACGCGTGCCCTAAACCCCTCAATCTCCAGGACCGATGCCGTTCAATCTTTACTCCGCTCGGCGCGCAGTGCGGCCTGGCAGCTTGTTCGACTCAGGCGTCCAAGGGCGTCCGCTGCGCTCCTATTCCTTGGCCGCCGGCCTACTCCGAGGTTAGGGCGCGTTCATGCTTCGTCCGGTACCCTTCTACTATCTACGGCACGGCCAGACCGACTGGAACCTTGAGCATCGCGCGCAAGGGCAACAGGACGTTGCACTGAACCATACGGGTCGAATGCAGGCAGTCCGAGCCGTGCCGAAGCTCCAAGGCAAGGGCATTGCGTCAATCTGCAGTAGTCCGCTCGCCCGAGCCCGTGAATCGGCTGCGATCATCGCGTCCGCTCTCTTACTTCCCGTCGTCATCGTGGACGATTTGAAGGAAGCTGCTTGGGGAGTGTTTGAAGGACAAACGAAAGGGCCTTGGTTCAATCGCTGGAAGGAGGGCCAGTCTCACGAAGGAGCCGAACCATACGAAGCTTTCGTAGACCGGGCGCTTCGTGGCATTAACTCGGCACTTCGAGAACAGGCGCCAGTCTTGATCGTGGCGCACGGCGGAACATACTGGGCTGTCGAGAAGCACACTCGCATCTCACTCACAGAGGACATCCCAAACTGCACGCCGGTTCTCCATCGACCGCCAACAGAGGGTCAAGAAGGTTGGCTTGTCGAGGCCATATCTTGAGCAGCCTCCACCGGCGCCCCACGCCTTCCTCCAAGCGGACCTGCCTACGGCAGGCCGTCTAAGTCAAGCGCTAAATGTCAGTCCTTCCAGCCTCAACTGCGGGTCGAATGGCGGCAATCGTTTGGTTGATGATTCTTCTCACCATGCCTATCGGTTTCCCTGTTGTTGCGGTTGTAGGTGTCGCTACGTCTGCGGTCGAAGCAACTTTCGGCATAACCTATCACCCGTTCTGGGACCTCTTACCTGTTTGGCTTTTGGGTACAGTTTCGGGCTACGCTCAATGGTTCGTTTTGCTGCCATTGTTTTGGAGGAAACTTCATGTCCCACGAGCCACTTGACATTTCATGTATGCGGCTCGCTTGGGACGGGGAAGTCCCTTTCACTCGTTAGGCCGCGCCTCTCGACCCCATGGCCAAGCGTTTCGTCCTTCCCTTCCTTGCGATCCTTGCTGCATGGATGCTCATCGATGCCCTGGCGCATCGTGTGTTGCTCGAGCCCCTGTACGCGCTCAGTCCGAACCTATGGCGTCCGATCACCGAGATCAACACCATGCTTGTCGTCCTTGCGACGCTGGTTCTTGTGCTCGTGTTCGTCCTCCTGTTTGAGGTCCTGGTCCGGCCAAAGGCGTTGTCAACGGGCCTGTTGCTGGGTGGCCTCGTCGGCATCGCGCTCGGAACTGCATCCGGTCTCGGCACCTACATACACTCGCCCGTCCCGGGTTCGCTCGCAATCGCATGGTCGGCTCTGGGCATACTCAAGGGGCTGGTCGCCGGCGCAATTCTCGGCGCCTTCGCTCGCCGCGCCGCGTCCTCCAGCACTCGGGGCGCGTGAGGCGTTGCCAGTCCAATGCGACCCAACCCTTTGCCGGAACTTCACACATAGTCAGGCTCACGGAACACGCATCGCGGGGATTGGGGCGGATGGACATCTGGTTCTCTTACAACCTCGTTGGGCGTTACAGTCCACACGGCACCTCATGAGCTGCAGTTGATCGTCGTCACCTGGAAAGTCCCGAGACGGTTGACAACGTAGCCCAGCAAGTCATTGCCGGCGAGTAGGCAATACCTGTCCGCAGCGCAATGACGCACAAGGTGTAGGCCGCACCTGTGGCCTAGCTCGATTTCCAAGACAATCAAAGACCAGGAGCCATATGAGCAGTCTTTCTCCCAACGCCCAGATCGTCTCTACCATCTTCGACGAAGTCGCCAAAGGCAATGGCGCGCCGTTTTGGGAGGCATGCCGCGATGACGTGGTCTGGCGCACCATAGGTGAAGGCTCTTGGAGTGGCGAGTTCTCTGGCAAGCAGACCATCATCGAAGAGATCTTCCGCCCATTGAATCGTGTTCTCGTTGAACGAGCCACCATCCCCACGCGGTTGATCGATGGTGGCGACGTCATCGTTTTGCAGGCCAGAGGTAAAAATCTGACCCGCGACGGTCGGCGCTACGACAACGACTACGTCTTTGTGATCCACTTCGAGAACGGGAAGATCGTCCGATACGAGGAATATTGCGACACAGAGCTGATCGCTCGTGTCTTGCCAAACCGCGTGGCAGCCAAGTCGATCCCCAAATCTCAATGAGTACAAGTGCAGAGACTTCCCACTCATCAACGGATTCGGATTGGATTTAACAACCCAATCGTGGCACGGGATGCGGTTACCGCCAGGTGGAGAGTCCCTTCGTATTCCTATCGAGGGGATGCGGCGCAGAAGGGATCATGACCAAGATGGCCGGCTCGCCCGTTCACGCGACCATCGACCACGCTACCGTGGACTTCCGCATTGTTCCGGTTCTGCAATGCATCGCCCAGCGTGATGGGGCCTGATCGTTTCATCGAGCGAGGACTCGCATGCCCACCTTTGTAGCGCTGCTGCGGGGCGTCAATGTCGGCAAGGCCAAGCGCGTCCCCATGGCTGACTTTCGAGCCCTGCTGGGCGAGCTGGGCTATACAGATGTAGCCACGCTCCTCAATAGTGGCAACGCGGTCTTTCGCGCAGGCACGGGGACGCCAGCCAAACACGCGGCTGAGATCGCCAGTGCCATCGCAGCCAGATTGGCGGTCGAAGTACCCGTCATCGTCAAGTCTGCGAAGGAACTGTCCGCCATCGTGTCCGAGAACAGCCTGGCCGGGGGGGCTCAAGACCACTCACGTCTATTGGTCGCGTTCGTGCAGGGTTCAAAGGAATTGGCTACGCTTGCTGCCATTGAGCCGCTCGTGGCGCCGCCAGAGCAGTTCCTGGTCGGCAAGAGTGCCGCGTACTTGCATTGCGCGAGCGGCATACTGGAAAGCAAAGCCGGCGAAGCCCTGCTGGGAAGGGCTGGCAGAGTGGTTACCACACGAAACTGGGCTACCGTACTCAAGCTGCAGGCACTGGCCAATGAACACTGAGCCAGCGCCTTTTGCCGGGTCAGCTCAGTGTGCCGGATAAGGAGGGCATGAACATGACACGCGTCCGAGTTGAAAGCTTCACCATCTCGCTCGACGGATATGGAGCGGGCCCCAATCAAGACATCAACCATCCGCTCGGCATTGGCGGGACGGATCTGCACCAGTGGTTGTTGCCAACACGCACGCTCCAGCGCACCCTGTTCGGGAAGGACGACGGCGCGACCGGGGTTGACGATGACTTTGCCGCGCGTGGCTTCGAGAACGTGGGTGCCTGGATTCTGGGGAGGAACATGTTCAGCCCCGATCGTGGGCCCTGGCCGGACATGAACTGGAAAGGCTGGTGGGGCGACAATCCACCGTATCACGTGCCAACGTTCATCCTGACGCATCATGCGCGTCCACCTATCGAGATGGAAGGCGGCACGACCTTCCATTTCGTCACGGGCGGCATTCACGAGGCGCTTGAAAGGGCACGCGCGGCGGCCGGCGCAAAGGACGTGCGCATCGGTGGTGGCGCGAACACCATCCAGCAGTATCTTCGCGAGAACCTCATCGACGAGATGCACTTTGCCATCTCACCTGTTCTGCTTGGCGCTGGAGAACGGCTGTTCGAGGGCGTTAACTTGCGGGCTCTGGGATACGAATGCGCGCAGTTCGTTGCGTCGGAGAAGGCCACGCATGTCGTTTTGCGACGCCAAGGGCGTCAGGCGACGAGATGAGTCTTGCGCGGTATTTGCCTCGAATGAGCCCGAGGCCTGTCGACAATGGGATCTGGACATATGATGGCCGCCTGCCATGAGCGTCTCTTCTGTGCTGTCCGCGCTGCTCGGGTTGAACCGGGCCGGACGAATCCTCTACACGTCGCTGTTCGTACTTGCCGTGCCAGCGATGTTGGTGTGGTTTGTGCTGATGCCTCGTCTTCAGTTCAGCGAGGCGGACGAACGGCTGTTTCGCGCGGCGCGTCACGGCGACCTCGCCGGTGTTGCGCAGTCTTTGGCCGCCGGCGGTCGAATCAACGCGGCGGCGCCCATCGACGGCAAGACGGCAATCTTTCGGGCCGCGGTGTTCGGCCATGCGGAGCTGGTCCGCGATCTGCTGAAGAAGGGGGCGGACCCAGGTGTTCGCGGTACCGATGGCAAGACCGTGCTCGAGGTCGTGGCCGCAGCGCGGTCGAAGGAGCGCGACGCCGCGCGCGCGCGGGCGCTGGATGCGGTTGCCGACGCATTGCGCGCCACGGAGTCCCGGCGATGAGACATCCGGTCATCGGCTTGCTCTTCATGGCGCTCGCGCTCGGCTGTTCACGGATCGAGACCCCTCCCCATGGTGGCGACCCGGAACGCGCGCTGGTGGCGGCAACCGAGTTGCGCGACGTCGCCAAAGTGCAGGCCCTGCTGGTCTCTGGCGCCGATCCCAACAGGATGATTGAGCATGAAGGCCATTCCCACTCGGCCTGGAGCTTGGCGCTGCAGAAGTTTCGGCCGGGCCACCCCGAGCAAGTGGAGATCATCCGGGCCTTGCTCAAGGCCGGAGCGAACCCGGATGTGGCGTGGGGCACGTCCGAGGGGTCCGGCACGGGGCCGCGCGCTCAAGCCGTTGGCACCATGCAGCCGCTCATGCTGGCGATGCTGCACCCGGACCCGCAGGTGGTGCAGGCCATCCTTGCCGTGAAGCGCAACGCCGCTGGGGGCGAGACCTCGCTCGTCATGGCGGTCGAGTCCGGCGATACCCAGATCGCGCATCTGCTGGTCGATGCGGGCGTGAACGTGAACTGTCATCCCGGCGCCAACACGCCGCTGTTGGCGGCCATCGAGGCCAGGGATGAAGCGATGATGGCTTACCTTGAAGAACATGGTGCGCGAGAGAAGCCCTAGCCTCTGCAACAGCGCCCCTCAGCTCCAACCCTCACCCCCAAACCGACCGGTACCAACCCTGCCGCCAACCGCACCATGCAACGCACCGTTCAAACTGCCGCCCCGACCGATTTCGACTTCATCATTGGAGACTGGCGCGTATCCCACAGGCGTCTGAACGCCCGCCTGCAGGGGTGTCAGGAATGGACCGCGTTTCGCGGTACGTCCTCCACGAGAAAGATCCTCGCAGGCTTTGGCAACGTGGAAGACAACGTCCTGCACTTCCCCGATGGCGATGTGCGAGCGGCCGCCTTCCGGTCGTACGATCCCAACACACGGTCCTGGGCCATCTGGTGGCTCGATGGTCGCGCGCCCCACAGCCTGGACACGCCCGTTGTCGGCAGCTTCTCCGGCACGGTTGGTACCTTCCTGGCAAACGATGTGTTGGAGGGGCAACCGATCCAGGTTCGCTTCATATGGAGGACCAACCCCGGCGCCAATCCAGGCTGGGAGCAGGCGTTCTCCGCGGACGGCGGAACGACCTGGGAGACCAACTGGACCATGGAGTTCGAACGGAGTGGGGCCAATGTCTAGGCTTGCCGCCCTGATGCTCCTGGCGAGCTGGCCTGCGCTGGCCTCCCAGACCGTTTGCACGTTTGAGAGCGGCACGTCGTCCCCGTACTATGAACTGGAGTTCATCGGCTACAGCGACGCCAGGCCGATGATCGTCTTCAGTTCAACGGCATTTGGCGCGGGCCAGCGTGTCACGCTGCCACCTGCGGACTACACGCTCAAACAGCTCAACTCAGGCACGGCGGCGGTCCGGCTGGAGTTCCGCAATCCCGGCAGCGGCGCGTTGCCCGCGTCCTTCACCCTGACGGGGCGCGGGGGACATGCCACGCTCAAGATCGGGTCGACGGCGGTCGCAGGCGTCTTCCATTGCGACCTTGACAAGAAGGACCAGCGCGCGCTGCGCTGACATACCAGGACAAGATGGAGACTACATGGACTTGCGCATTGAAATCGACGATCTGACCCGCCCCGCCGTGCACGACCTGCTGCGCGAGCACTTGGCCAACATGCACGAGCTGTCGCCAGCGGACAAGGTCTTCGCCCTGGACCTGTCGAAGCTGCGCGTCCCCGACATCACTTTCTGGACCGTCTGGGATGGCGATGTCTTGCTGGGCTGCGGCGCGCTGAAGGAGCTGTCACCCACGCACGGCGAGATCAAGTCCATGCGAACACCCGCAACGCAGCGCCGGCGCGGTGCTGGCCGGGCCGTGCTGGCTCGAATCATCGACACGGCAAGGCAGCGCGGGTACGAGTTGCTGAACCTGGAGACCGGCACGCACCCGGCATTCCGTGTCGCGCAGGACCTCTACCGGAGCGCCGGCTTTGACTACTGCGGCCCCTTCGCGGCCTACACGGAGGATCCGCACAGCGTGTTCATGTCCTTGCGGCTGGCATAGGGCCAATGTCTGCGCCGCGTGGCGTGCTGGCGTACCATGCGGCCTTCGGTGCAAAGGAGCCTCCGTCATGACTACCTTTCAGACTTCGCGTGAAATTGCCGCAACGCCGGCGCAAGTGTTTGCCGCAGTCGAGGAGCCGGCTCGCCTCGCCAGGTGGTGGGGACCTGACGGTTTTCGCAATACCTTCGATACCTGCGAGTTCTGGCCTGGTGGCAAGTGGAAGTTCACGATGCACGGCCCGAACGGAGCCGACTACCTCAACGAATCAGTCTTCGTCGCAATCGAGCCGGCACGCAAGGTTGTGCTGGACCACCTGTCACTGCCCAGGTTCCGCCTCACGGTGGAACTTTCGCCCAGCGCCGGCGGGACGCTGGTCAACTGGGTGCAGGCATTCGAGGACCCGGCTGTGGCCGAGGCGGTTCGCCACATCGTCGAACCCGCCAACGAACAGAACCTCACGCGGCTGACCACCGAGGTTGCCGCCGGCATAGCCCGTGGCGCCTAGCCAGCCGATTCACAGTGCGCTTGGGAGCATCAGGAGGGAAGCATGAAGGAATCGACCTCGATAGAAGGCCAGCCGGCATCTGAACTGATAGACCGGCGCATCGCCGAACTCGGGGGCTGGCGTGGAGAGACCTTGAGCAGGATGCGCAAGCTCATCAAGGAGGCAGACCCGGATGTGGTCGAGCAGTGGAAGTGGATGGGTACGCCCGTGTGGTCGCACGATGGGATCCTTTGCACCGGCGAGTCCTACAAGTCGGCCGTCAAGCTGACCTTCCTCAAGGGTGCCTCCTTGCAGGACCCGACCAAGCTGTTCAACGCGAGCCTGGACGGCAATGCCAGGCGCGCCATAGACATCCATGAAGGGGAGCAGGTCGACGCGCAAGCCTTTAAGGCGCTCATCCGCGCCGCGGTCGCCCTCAATGCATCGCCCGCCAAGGCAAAGCCAGGGTCTGGTGCTGTTGCCAAGGCGCCGGCTCGCAGGCGAGCCGCCTCTTAGGCCGAACCTCGAGTTCGCGTGGCCTAGCGTTTGCTTGGCACAGGCGGAGCACTGGGCATGGCATATCGCTCCGAGGCGCCATAGGCTTGCACAATGTGCTCGCTCATGCCCTTCGCCAGTTCCTGTTCACCCAGGAATACGACTCCCAGGTCCTCCTCGCGCAGCAGTTGCGCTTCTTCCTCGTTGTGGGTGCGCAGCACAACCGCAATGCGAGGATTGAGCTCGCGGGCGATCGCAACCGTTTTGCGCGCAAGCAGAGCGTTGGGAATGGCAACCACCAACATCGCCGCCTGGGCTATGTGCGCCTGAATCAGTACCTCCGGTGTTTCGGCATCACCACTCACCGCCGCCACACCTTGACCGCGCAGCGCCGCCACGGTTTCACGGTTTTGTTCGACCACCACATAGGAGATGTTGCGCGCCCCGAGCTCCTGTGCAATCCGCCGGCCCACCCGGCCGTGGCCCAGCAGCACCACATGCCCGGCAAGGCGCGAGGGGTCGGTGGACGTGGGCAGCTCGGCAAGTGGATCGGAGCGCTGTTCCAGGCGCCGGGCCAGTTCGGAGCGCCGCAGCATCCACTGGCGCAGCGGCTCCACCGCGGAGAAGAGCGCTGCATTGGCGGCAATCGAGATCAGGGCGGCCGCCAATACCAGGCTCTGCCCCTCCACCGGCAGCAGACCCAGCCCCACCCCCAAGCCGGCCAGGATGAAAGAGAACTCGCCAATCTGCGCAAGACTGGCCCCGACGGTGAGCGCGGTGTTGAGCGGATAGCGAAACGTCAGCACCAACAGCACGGCGGCAACTGTCTTGCCGACCATGACGATGGTTACCACGGCCAACAGCTTCAAGGGCTGCTCCAACACCACCGCCGGATCAAACAGCATGCCTACCGAGACGAAGAACAACACGGCAAACGCATCCCGCAATGGCAGCGATTCCTCTGCCGCGCGGTGGCTCAGATCCGACTCGCGCATCATCATCCCTGCAAAGAACGCACCGAGTGCGAACGACACATCAAACAGCACGCCGGCGCCAAAAGCCACACCGACCGCAATCGCCACGATGCTCAGGGTAAAGAGCTCTTGTGACCCGGTCTTGGCGACCCACCACAGTATCTTCGGCAAGACGCGGCGTCCAACCACCAGCATCAGGATCACAAAGGCCGCCACCTTTGCCAGGGTGATGCCCAAGGCCTGCCAGATGGCACCGGGCGTCGCGGCCTGCGCTGGCGTCTGGCCTGTTGCACCGAGCATGCCAGCCAGCACGGGCAGCAGCACCAACACCAGCACCATCGCCAGGTCTTCGACAATCAGCCAGCCCACGGCAATCTGGCCGTTCACCGACTTGAGCAAGCCCTTGGACTCCAAGGCCCGCAACAGCACCACGGTACTTGCGCAGGAGAGGCACAGTCCAAACACGATGGAGGCGCCCAGGTCCCAGCCCCACAGGCTGCTGGCAGCCGTGCCAAGCGCGGTGGCAACGGCAATTTGCACAATGGCGCCTGGCACGGCGATCTTCTTGACGGCCATGAGGTCGTTCAGCGAGAAATGCAGCCCCACGCCAAACATGAGAAGCATCACGCCGATCTCAGCCAACTGGCTGGCCAGGCCCATGTCAGCGACATAGCCGGGGGTTGCCGGGGCCACCACAATGCCCGCAAGCAAATAGCCCACCAGTGGCGGCATCCGAAACCGCGCCGCCAGCATCCCAAAGACCATGGCCAAGCTGAAGGCGACGGCAATGGTGGCTATCAGCGTCACGTCATGAGGCATAAGTCTCCTTTCTCAGTGCTCAGGAATCGGCACCGACTGTTGTGGCAAAGGCAGCCGCCTGCAAGCTGTGAAGAGACTCTGGCAGCCAACAGCGACAAGCGGATTCAAAGGGAGATGCCCACCGTCACACGGCGGTTGAAGTGGGCTGGGTTCTATTTTGCAGCACGGTCTTGCGTCGCGGTGGCAAACTCGGGCCAGCGCCCAGGAGACCTACGCATGACGCAGCCGCAGCTTGACCGCATCCCAGACCCGTCTTCGACGGCTCGTCCGTTCGACTACTGGCAGGGCGCGCGCTACCGCGCCGGTCAGGCCAAGGGGCATTACGAGAGCTGGTTCCTGCGCGGCAACCACCCGCTGCGCAAGGAGGCGTTCTGGATTCGCTACACCCTCTTCTCGCCCCACGGTCGGCCGGCCGATGCCATCGGCGAGCTGTGGGCGATCCACTCCAACGGCGCGAGCCAGCGCATCACGGTCGCCAAGGCCGAGCTGCCGATCGGCGCCTGCCAGTTTGCCGCCAGTGGCCTGTCGGTGCAGGTGGGTGCCGCCACCTTGCAATCTGGCCGCGCGCTCGGGCAGATCGCGCAGCCGCACAGTATCGCCTGGGATCTGAGCTACGGCGACGGCGGCGCGCCCATGGTGTTCCTGCCCGAGCGTTTGTACG
>Ga0207979_100266_pt1 | contig 17284 bp, 10 predicted proteins | sample LakWasM124_LOW14_2_FD_183936 | JGI IMG/M metagenome (GOLD analysis project Ga0207979, IMG submission 183936) | Freshwater sediment methanotrophic microbial communities from Lake Washington under simulated oxygen tension - Sediment Metagenome... | ecosystem: Environmental > Aquatic > Freshwater >...
CCAGGGCCTGGCGGGCAAGAGCGACCACCTGCTCAATCCCGGCGCGATCCCGGTGGTCGCCACCAACCGCGGTGGGCAGGTCACTTACCATGGCCCGGGTCAGGTGGTCGCCTATCCCTTGATCGATCTGAAGCGCGCCGACTACTTCATCAAGGAATACGTGTACCGGATCGAGGAGGCGGTCATCCGCACCTTGGCGCATTTCGGTGTGACGGGGCACCGGGTTGATGGCGCGCCCGGCATCTATGTGCGACTGGACGACCCTGGCTCACACGCCTTGCTGGCCCAGCGACCGCAACGCAAACCGTCCGCCCCCGAACAGCCGGCCGCGCCAGTCAGGTTGACACCCGATTTCACCGGCCTGGGCAAGATCGCCGCGCTCGGTATCAAGGTCAGCCGCCATTGCACCTACCACGGTGTGGCCCTCAATGTGGCGATGGATCTGGAACCCTATGTCCGGATCAACCCTTGTGGCTATGCGGGTCTGCAGACCACCGACCTTTCTACAATCGGCGTTGACGTGTCATGGCAGGAGGTGGCCGATGTGTTCGGCCAGAAGCTGGTCACCTACCTTGCACCACGAAGCTAAGACACGCCCCACAACACCGGAACACCGCCATGAGCACCCCCCAAACCCAATCCAACGTGGTTCGTGACGTCCAGTCCGTCGAAACCTATGATGCCAGCGCCAAGCAAAAGGCCGCTGCCAAGCTCTCGCGCATTCCGATCAAGGTGCAGGGTGGCGAGATTCTGAAGAAACCTGACTGGATCCGCGTCAAGGCCGGCTCGCCCAGCACGCGCTTCTACGAGATCAAGGACGTGTTGCGCCAGAACAAGCTGGTGACGGTGTGCGAGGAAGCGTCCTGCCCCAACATCGGCGAGTGCTTTGGCCACGGCACGGCCACTTTCATGATCATGGGCGACAAGTGCACGCGGCGCTGCCCTTTTTGCGACGTGGGGCACGGACGCCCGGATCCGCTGGACGTCAATGAGCCGGCCAATCTGGCCAGGACGATTGCCCAACTCAAGCTGAAATATGTGGTGGTCACCAGCGTAGACCGCGACGACCTGCGCGACGGCGGTGCCGGCCACTTCGCGGACTGCATTGGCCAGATTCGGGCCTCGTCGCCATCGACCCAGATCGAAGTGCTAGTGCCCGACTTCCGGGGCCGCGACGATCGGGCGCTGGACATCCTGAAGAACACCCCGCCGGACGTCATGAACCACAACCTGGAGACGGTTCCACGACTGTACAAGGAGGCGCGTCCGGGCAGCGACTATGCGTTTTCGCTCAACCTGCTGAAGAAATTCAAAGCCCTGGTCCCGCAGGTGCCGACCAAGAGCGGCCTGATGGTGGGCCTGGGGGAAACCGACGACGAGATCCTGGAGGTGATGCGGGACATGCGCGCGCACGGCATCGACATGCTGACCATCGGCCAATACCTGGCGCCATCCAGCGCCCACCTGACCGTCAAGCGCTATGTGCACCCGGACACATTCAAGATGTTCGAGGCGGCGGCCTATGAGATGGGTTTCAAGCACGCCGCCGTCGGCGCCATGGTTCGCAGCAGCTACCACGCCGACCAGCAGGCACAGGCCGCGAAAGGGCAGTCACCCAAGGCATGACGGGTCGCGTCGGCCATCCGGTCGGCGCCCCATGCGGACCCCAAAACGCAAACGCCTCAGATCCCCCATGACGGGGCGCTGAGGCGTTTCAAGATGAGTGGTGGCCTGGGGCGGAATCGAACCACCGACACAAGGATTTTCAGTCCTCTGCTCTACCGACTGAGCTACCGGGCCTAAGCTGCAAATTATAGCACCTCCGGAGGGCGTTTCTGGAGGAAACGCACCGCCTGGGCGGCTCAGGGGCCGACTCGTTTGCCGCGGGTCAGGTCAACTCCCAGTTGCTTGAGCTTGCGGTACAGATGGGTCCGCTCCAGGCCCGTCTTGTCGGCCACCCGCGTCATCGAGCCGTGCTCCTTGGCAAGGTGGTATTCGAAGTAGGCCTTCTCAAACTCGTCTCGCGCCTCGCGCAACGGCTTGTCCAGCATGAAGCTTTGCTCGGATTGCGGACCGGTGTCGGGGGCGGCCACGCTGATCGGTTCGGCCCTGGCACCCGCTTCCTGCAGCGGCACCGCCGCGGCCGCCACGGCCGAGTGGGCTGGCTTGCGCACCGCGCCGCGGGTCAGCCCCTGCTCCACCGCCTTCAGGAGCTTCTGCAGCGTGATGGGCTTTTCCAGAAAGGCCAGGGCGCCGATCTTGGTGGCCTCCACCGCGGTGTCAATGGTGGCATGACCGCTCATCATGATCACCGGCATGGTCAGCGCCCCGGTGGACGACCACTCCTTGAGCAGCGTCACGCCATCGGTATCGGGCATCCAGATATCCAGCAGCACCAGGTCCGGACGATCCCGCAAGCGCGCCGCACGCGCCTGCGCGGCGTTCTCCGCAACCTCGACACTGTGACCTTCGTCATTGAGAATTTCCCATAACAGGTCGCGGATGCCGAGTTCGTCGTCAACCACCAGAATATTTGCCATGTCTTGAGCGCGTCCCCGTGTAGATAGCTTGCCGTGCGACTAACTCGTCACGTTGTTCTCAGTGGCGAATGATAACGATACTTGCGCTCCCCGCACTTTGCCGTCAATCAGGCGGTTGGCAATGTCGACCCGCGTACCGTGCTCATCCGCGATCTTTTTGACCACCGCCAGGCCCAGACCGGTGCCCTTGGCCTTGGTCGTCACATAGGGCTCGAAGGCGCGCTTGAGGATGTGCTCGGGGAAGCCCGTCCCCTCGTCGATGACGCTCATGCGCACCCGGTCGGAGGCTTTGAGCCACTGCGTCTTGATCGTCACCGCACCGGCTCCAGGGTCGTCGCGACGGGCCGTTTCACTGGCATCCTGGGCGTTCTGCAGCAGGTTGTGCACGACCTGGCGCAGCTGCTGGGCGTCGCCCAGCACGCGCGGGCAACCGCTGTCGAGATCAAGGCGGACGGCGTCACTCGCCGTGTCGTCACCGTACAGCTGTGTCACTTCGGTGATCAGCCGGTTCAGGTCTAGCGGATGCAGTTCTGCCGCTGGCAGCCGTGCATAGTCCCGAAACTCATTGACCAGTCGCTTCATGGCGTCGACCTGGTCAACGATGGTCTTGACAGACTTGGTCAGCACCGCCTGATCCGGCTCCTGCAGCTTGCCGGTGAGCTTCATCTGCAGCCGCTCGGCTGACAACTGGATCGGCGTGAGGGGGTTCTTGATTTCGTGCGCCAGACGGCGCGCCACCTCACCCCAGGCTTGCGAACGCTGCGCCGAGACAATTTCGGAAATGTCGTCAAATACCAGCAGGCGCGCCGAGCCCGGCAATTGCGCACCGCGCGCCACCAGGGTCACCTTGCTGGCTTCGGCTTGCTCACCCTGGCGTTCCGCCAGTGCGCCGAGTTCGAACGACTGCTGCCAGTGGTCCAGACCGTGCTCCGAACGGTCACCCAGGAACAGGTCGAACTGCGACTGCACCCGGCCGGCAAAGTCTTCCAGGCCATCGATGTCGCTCAGGCGGCGTCCCTCGAAGGCTGCCAGCGGCACCCGAAGGATACGTGTGGCGCCCGGGTTGGAGGACTGGATCACACCCTGCTCGTCCATGACGATCACGCCGGCGGTGAGGTTGTCCAGAATGGTCTGCAGGTTGGCACGAGCGGCACTCACCTGCACCATGCTGTCCTGCACCGCCTGGCGCGCATCGGCGAGCTGCTGCGTCATGTCGGCAAAGGAGCGTGTCAGCCCACCCAACTCGTCCTTGCCGAGCAACGAGGCCTTGGGGGTCAAATCACCTGCTGCCACCTGGCTCACCCCGTCGGCAAGCAGCAGCAAGGGGCGCGCGATCTGATTGCCCAGTACCACCGCCAGCAGCACGGCGCCGAATACCGCCAGAAACAGGCTCAGGGTCAGCGTGCCGATGTACATCCGGCGCAGGCCCTCGCGCGCCAGCGCACGCTCCTGGTATTCGCGGTTCGCCTGCGTCACGGCCAGGGCATTGGCCACCAGCGTATGTGGCAGCAGCTGGGTGACGGACAGGTAGCGCGCCTCGCCGAGCAGTCCCAGCTCCACGTTGGGCACCAGCACCAGCGCGCGGATGCGTGGCCCGCCGTCGGCGTCCGGGACACCCTCCTCCAGCCCTTCGATCCACGAGATCACGCGCTGGTTTCGGGCATTGCGAAACTGCTGCTGGCTGGGTCGCTCCGGGCTGAGCTTGAAGCGCGACTCACCGGCCGCCGCCAGCACCCGCCCGCCCGCACTCCAGAGCACGAGTTCGCTGGCGCCGAGTTGCTCACGCAGCCGCTCCATCGGCAGCACACCAACCGGTCCCTGGGTTTCCGCGAGCTGCGCCGCGGCCACGCGCGTCTTGTTGGCCAGGTCGCCGGACAAGGCATCCAGTGTGACACGGCCCAGATTCAAGCCGGCGTCCAGCGCCCCTTCCACCTTGACATCAAACCAGCTCTCGATCGAGCGCGACACGAACTGGTAGGAAACCACATAGATCAGCACGCCCGGCGCAAAACCCGCCAGCGCGAAGATGGCCGCCAGCTTGACCAGCAAACGGCTGCCAAAACGGCCCTGACGCAGGCGCAGCAGCAGCCGGAAGCCGATCCAGACGATGGCCACCAGCAGGGACGCTGCCACTACGACGTTGAGAACAAACAGCCGTGCGTAGTTGCGCTCGTACAGCTCGCGATTGTTGGTCGCCTGGGTCAGCAGAAACAGCAGCACCAGGCCGACCAGCACCATGGCAGCGGAACCCAGCGCGACGGTCCAGCGCAAGGTGCGCGAGGTCTGCAGGGAGTAGCGGTCGGCGGCCTTGGCTGGCACCTGCGCGCTGCTCACTTCGGCGGCTCCAGCACGAACCGCCGCGTCACGGCCGCCGACACGGTCCAGTCCGACTGCCCGAGGCTACCGATCTGAAATGGACGCGGCAATTGGGAGTGATCCAGCTTGAAGCGGAACTCGGCCAGATGGCTTTGCTCCAGGTCGATCTCCGAGACGTCGGCAATGCGCCATCCCGCCAACCTCTGCATCGACGCGATGGCATCGGGCAGGGTCTCGAAGCTCTGGTTCAAGGCAACACCCAGGCCGGCGGCGGCCAGCGGTCCATAGGCCACATGCAGCCGCCAGCGCCGGGTCAGGGGTTGATAGGCCAGACGCATGTGCCGCTTGACCGACACCACCTTCTTGTTGGTCCAGTACCAGCGCTCGCGAAACAGGTCGAGCTCGGCCACGAAGATCATGGGGATGCCCTTGACCAGCGCTTCCTCCACCGCCGCCGGCAGTTCAAAGCTGACAGCCGCCGAGAGCAGGATCGCATCGCCATCGCGCTCAAAGCGCAATTGGGTGACTTCGGCAGGCGGGGTTTGTGCCCAAGCCGGCGACACAGTCACCCAACACAACAGCATGGCGAGGATCAGCCTGCCCGTCTCAAGCGCTGCTTTTCTCCAACAAGGCGTAGTAAAAACCGTCGTGATCACCAGGGAGATTGTCCGGGAGGAGGTCCGGTTTTCCGCCCGATTGGGGCATTAAATGACCAGGTGAAGGCAGCAATGTGGCATCGCTGTTGTGCGCAAGAAACGTTTGCATCTGTTCCTGCCCTTCGGCCTGGAATACCGAGCAGGTGCAGTAGAGCAGCCGCCCGCCCGGTCTGACCACCGGCCACAGGATGCGCAGCAGCCGCGCCTGGGTGGCGGCCAATTGGCTGATGTCGGACTCGCGGCGCAGCCAGCGCACGTCGGGATGACGGCGCACGATGCCCGAGGCGGTGCACGGCGCATCGAGCAGCACGGCATCGAACGTGCGTCCGTCCCACCAGGCCTGCAGGTCCGCAGCGTCGGCCGCGATCAGTCGCGCGCTGACGCCCACCCGGCGCAGCGTCTGCTCGATACGTTCACAGCGGACCGGGTCGATCTCCAGCGCGGTGAGCTCGCAGTCGGCCAGTTCCAACAGGTGTGCCGTCTTGCCACCCGGCGCGGCGCAGGCGTCCAGTACACGCAGCGGGCCGGTCCGCGCGGCCATGCCGCTCAGCAACAGCGGCGCGGCCAGTTGCGCGGCGGCGTCCTGTACCGACACCCGGCCCTCGGTGAAGCCCGGCAGCGCCTGCACTGGCACGGCCTGGGCCAGCACTACGCCGTGATCGCCAAGCGCGCCCGCTTCGATGCCGGCAGCGCGCAGCGTGGCAAGGTAGGCCGGCACCGTGGTCTGCCTGGCGTTGACCCGCAGCGTCATCGGTGCCTGGCGATTGTTCTGACTCAAGATGCCCTGCCACTGCGCTGGTCGCTCGCGCTTGAGGCGGTCAATCCACCACTGCGGGTGATTCCAGACCGCCACCGGATCTTTATCGGTGAGCGCCACCAGCGCCTCGCGTTCGCGCAGGAACCGGCGCAGGCAGGCATTGATGAAGTTGGCCTGGCCGCGGTGCGCCGCGCTGCACTTGGCAGCCTCGACCGTCTGGTTGACCAGCGTAAAGCCCTCATAGGGCGCCTCGGCATCATTCCACGCCAGCGCCAGGGCCGTGCACAGCAAGGCGTCCGTGGCTGGCGCGGGCGCACGGGCGGCAAGCTGGCGGCGCAGCGACTGAGCGCGCCCGAACTGCCGCAAGACCTGAAAGCTCAGCGCCTGAACACCCGGCCGCAGCGCGGTATCAACGTCGGCCAGGGCGACCGTGGCCGAGACGCCGACGCAAACGCGCTGCACCACCGTCGCCGTGGCCAGCAGTTGCCGCCACAGGGGCGTTTTCGGATCAGCTTTCGACATGGCGCCCAGCCCTAGAGGGTGTGCGTCGGCTTGAAGCCGAACAGCCACGCCAGCACGCACGCCGGCACCTGGCTGATGGCAGCGTTGTATTCCGCGACGATCTGGTTGAACTCGGCTCGGGCCATGTCGGTCTGCACCATCAGTTGATCCCATCTTGTGCTCAAGTCCTCGGGCAGCGGCGACCCCGCCAGATCGGGCGGCTCCTCGCGGCAGCGGGCCCAAGACAGCACCAGCGTCTCATGCGCGGTACGCAACGCATTCAGTCCTGCGCTGTCCAGCGGTCGCACGCGCGCGGCCTTCAACGACGCCTCCAACTGCCGGCCGGCCCCAATCAGCCCTGACCAGCGTGGCACGAGGTCTGCATCGTCCGTCGGGGCCGGCATCGCAGCGTCGGAATTCGGCGGCAACAACAGCGCCTGCAAGCTGAACTGCCTGTCCACCACCGAAAATGCCGTCAGGCTGCGGCTGCGCAGCCGAACCAGGCGGTTGTAGGCGCCAATGGACCAGAACACCAGCAAAGCGAGCAGGCCCCACAACACGGCAGATACGCTCATGATCGCGCGGCAGGGCCTGGGAGACTCGGCTGATCCAGCGCAGCAGGCATGAAAAACGCCTCAAACCTTCGCAAGAAAGTCTGAGGCGTCACAGGCCAGCCGCGCCCGGACAGCTTATTCGCCGGCGGTTCCTTCGCTGGCGTCAGCCGCTTCCGCAGCCATCGCATCGCCGGCGAGTTCGGCGGCATCGGCTTCCGCAATGGCGCGGCGCTCCGCCTCGTCGAGGTTCTCGCGAACCTTGCGGGCTTCGTGGTACGCCAGGCCGGTGCCGGCAGGAATCAGACGACCGACGATGACGTTTTCCTTCAGGCCACGCAGCTCGTCGCGCTTGCCCATGATGGCGGCTTCGGTCAGCACGCGCGTGGTTTCCTGGAAGGACGCGGCGCTGATGAAGCTGTCGGTGGACAGGGATGCCTTGGTGATACCCAGCAACAAATTGGTGTAGGTCGCGGGGATCTTGCCCTCGGCGCGCAAGGCGTCGTTGGTGTTGAGCATCTCCGAACGTTCGACCTGCTCCCCATTGATGTAGCTGGAATCGCCGGCGTTCTCGACCACCACGCGGCGCAGCATCTGGCGCACGATCACCTCGATGTGCTTGTCGTTGATCTTCACGCCCTGCAAGCGGTACACGTCCTGCACTTCGTCGACGATGTAGCGCGCCAGTTCTTCCGAACCCAGCAGACGCAGGATGTCCTGCGGATCGGCCGGACCGTCGACCACGCTCTCGCCCTTGTTGACCACCTGGCCTTCGTGCACCAGGATGTTCTTTTCCTTGGGCACCAGTTCTTCCCACACGGCACCATCCGGGTCGGTGATCTGCAGGCGAATCTTGCCCTTGGTCTCCTTGCCGAAGGACACGGTACCGGTCATCTCGGCCAACACACCCTTGTCCTTGGGGGAACGGGCCTCGAACAACTCGGCCACACGCGGCAGACCGCCGGTAATGTCGCGGGTCTTCTGACCTTCGATCGGGATACGGGCCAGCACCTCGCCGGGGCCCACGTCCTGGCCGTCACGCACTTGCACCAACGCGCCAACCGGGAAGCCGATCGTCACCGAGTGATCGGTGCCGGGGATCTTGACCTCATTGCCGGACGCGTCGATCAGCTTGACCTGCGGGCGCACAACCTTGGCGGAACCGCGCCGCTTGGGATCGATCACCACCAGTGTCGACAAGCCGGTGACCTCATCGACCTGCTTGGCGACGGTCAGGCCCTCTTCCACATTCTCGAAGTGCGCCTTGCCGGCGAATTCCGTGATGATGGGGCGAGTCAGCGGATCCCAGTTCGCCAGAATCGCGCCAGCCTTGATGACCTGGTCGGCATTGACGGTCAACACCGCGCCATAGGGCACCTTGTGGCGCTCGCGCTCGCGACCATGTTCGTCGTGAATGATGATCTCGCCCGAGCGGGCAATCACCACCAACTCCTTCTTGCTGTTGGTCACGTAGCGCATGGTGCTGTTGAAGCCGATGCTGCCGTTGGACTTGGCTTCCACGCTGGAGGCAATCGCCGCACGCGAGGCCGCGCCACCGATGTGGAAGGTACGCATGGTCAGCTGCGTGCCAGGCTCGCCAATCGACTGGGCGGCGATCACACCGACGGCTTCACCGCCGTTGATCAGGCCACCACGGCCGAGGTCGCGGCCGTAGCACTTGGCGCAGATGCCGAAGCGGGTCTCGCAGGTCAGCGCCGTGCGCACCTTGACTTCGTCGACACCGGCGACCTCGAGTTCCTCGATGACGTCTTCATCAAGCATGTCGCCGGCCTTGGCAAGCACGGCGCGGTTTTCCGGGTGCAACACGTCTTCCGCCGCGGTACGGCCAAGAATACGCTCGCGCAAGGACTCGATCACCTCGCCGCCTTCGACGATGGCGCGCATCAACGAGCCTTCACGCGTGCCGCAGTCCTGCTCGGTGACAACCAGATCCTGGGTCACGTCAACCAGACGGCGCGTCAGGTAACCCGAGTTGGCGGTCTTCAACGCCGTGTCGGCCAGACCCTTTCGCGCGCCGTGCGTCGAAATGAAGTACTGCAACACGTTGAGGCCTTCGCGGAAGTTCGCGGTGATCGGCGTCTCGATGATGGAGCCGTCCGGCTTGGCCATCAAACCCCGCATGCCGGCCAGCTGGCGAATCTGCGCAGCCGAGCCGCGCGCGCCGGAGTCAGCCATCATGTAGATCGAGTTGAACGACTCCTGGTCGACTTCCTTGCCATGGCGGTCCACGGTCTTTTCCTTGGCCAACTGGGCCATCATGACCTTGGAGACCTCGTCGCCGGCCTTGCCCCAGATGTCGACCACCTTGTTGTAGCGCTCCCCTGCGGTCACGAGACCCGAGGTGTACTGCTGGGCGATCTCCTTCACTTCCTTCTCGGCACGGTCGATGATGCCGTACTTCTCTTGCGGCACCAGCATGTCATCGATGCAGATCGAGATGCCGGCCTTGGTGGCCAGGCGGAAGCCGTACTGCAGCAACTTGTCAGCGAAGATCACCGTCTCTTTGAGTCCGCACTTGCGGAACGAAACGTTGATCAATTTGGAGATTTCCTTCTTCTTCAACGCCTTGTTGATGTTGGAGAAGGGCAGGCCCTTGGGCAGGATTTCCGACAGCAGGGCGCGGCCCGCGGTGGTCTCCCACAGCTTGGTGCTGGGAACCAGTTCGCCGGTTTCCTTGTTGCGGGTGTACTCGGTGAGCCGCACGTTGATGCGGGCCGTCAGTTCCACCTGGCCAGCGTCGAAGGCGCGTTGCACTTCACCGGTGTCGGCGAAGATCAGGCCTTCGCCCTTGCCGTTGATGCGCTCACGGGTGGTGTAGTACAGACCCAGCACCACGTCCTGCGAGGGCACGATGGAGGGTTCGCCATTGGCGGGGAACAGCACGTTGTTGGAAGCCAGCATCAGCGTGCGCGCTTCCATCTGGGCCTCCACCGACAAGGGCACGTGCACGGCCATCTGGTCACCGTCGAAGTCGGCATTGAAGGCCGAGCAAACGAGGGGGTGCAACTGGATGGCCTTGCCTTCGATCAGGATAGGCTCAAAGGCCTGGATACCCAAACGGTGCAGCGTAGGCGCACGGTTCAGCATCACGGGATGCTCTTTGATGACCTCTTCCAGAATGTCCCAGACCACTGGCGTGCCGGATTCGACTTCCTTCTTGGCCGCCTTGATGGTGGTGGCAATGCCCATGGCTTCCAGGCGGGCGAAGATGAAAGGCTTGAACAGCTCCAAGGCCATCAGCTTGGGTAAACCGCACTGGTGCAGCTTCAGCGTTGGGCCCACGGTAATCACGGAACGACCGGAATAGTCCACGCGCTTGCCCAGCAAGTTCTGGCGGAAGCGACCGGATTTACCCTTGATCATGTCGGCCAGGGACTTCAGGGCGCGCTTGTTGGCGCCGGTCATGGCCTTGCCACGGCGGCCGTTGTCCAGCAAGCTGTCCACGGCTTCCTGCAACATGCGCTTCTCATTGCGCGCGATGATTTCCGGCGCCTTCAATTCCAGCAGACGGCGCAGACGGCTGTTGCGGTTGATGACGCGGCGGTACAGGTCGTTCAGGTCGGAGGTCGCGAAGCGGCCACCGTCCAGGGGCACCAGCGGGCGCAGGTCCGGCGGCAGCACGGGCAGCACGTCGAGCACCATCCACTCGGGCTTGATGCCGGACTTCTTGAAGGCTTCCAGCACCTTGAGGCGCTTGGCGTTCTTCTTGATCTTGAGTTCGGAGCCGGTCAGGTCGTTGCGCAGCTTCTCGATCGAGCCGTCGATGTCGATGCTCTGCAGCAGGTCCTTGATGCCTTCGGCACCCATCTTGGCCTGGAACTCGTCGCCGTATTCCTTGAACTTGGCGTCAAAGTCGTCCTCCGACATGATGCTGAACTTCTTCAGCGGGGTCATGCCGGGATCGGTCACCACATAGGCTTCGAAGTACAGCACGCGTTCGATATCGCGCAGCGTCATGTCGAGCACCAGACCCAGACGCGACGGCAGCGACTTCAGGAACCAGATGTGGGCACAGGGCGCGGCCAAGTCGATGTGACCCATGCGGTCGCGACGCACCTTGGTCTGCGTGACCTCCACGCCGCACTTCTCGCAGATCACGCCGCGATGCTTGAGGCGCTTGTACTTACCGCACAGGCATTCGTAGTCCTTGATGGGCCCGAAGATCTTGGCGCAGAACAGACCATCGCGCTCGGGTTTGAAGGTCCGGTAGTTGATGGTCTCGGGCTTCTTCACTTCACCGAAAGACCAGGAACGGATCTTCTCCGGCGAGGCCATGCCAATCTTGATGGCATTGAAGTGCTCGTCCGGGGTGAACTGCTTGAACAGGTCGAGTAATGATTTCATAAGACTTCCTTAATCAGTTCTTAGCTGCGCTCGAGTTCAATGTCCAAGCCCAGGGAACGAATTTCCTTGACCAGCACATTGAAGGACTCCGGCATGCCGGCTTCGATCGAATGTTCGCCCTTGACGATGCTCTCGTAGACCTTGGTACGACCTTGCACGTCATCCGACTTGACGGTCAGCATTTCCTGCAGGGTGTAGGCGGCGCCATAGGCTTCCAGCGCCCAGACTTCCATCTCACCGAAACGCTGGCCACCGAACTGGGCCTTGCCGCCCAGCGGCTGCTGCGTCACCAGGCTGTAGGGGCCGGTGGAGCGCGCATGCATCTTGTCATCGACCAGGTGATGCAGTTTCAGGACGTGCATGTAGCCAACGGTGGTCGGCCGCTCGAACGGCTCGCCGCTGCGGCCATCGAACAGGTTGGCCTGGGTACGGGCCGCCGTCAGGCCCTTGGCCTTGACGACGTCGTCGGGATAGGCCAGCTTGAGCATGTCCTTGATCTCCCGCTCCGAGGCGCCGTCGAACACTGGCGTCGCGAAGGTGGCGCCGGTGGTCAGATTGGAGGCCATCTCCAGCACCTCGGCATCGCTCAGCTTGCCCAGATCCTCCTTGCGGCCCGAGCCGTTGTAGAGCGATTCCAGGAACTGACGCAGCTCGGCTACCTTGGCCTCAGCCTGCAGCATGTCACCAATGCGTTGGCCAATACCCTTGGCAGCCCAGCCCAGGTGCACTTCCAGCACCTGACCCACGTTCATCCGGGACGGCACACCCAGCGGATTGAGCACGATGTCGCACGGCGTGCCGTCGGCCATGTAGGGCATGTCCTCGACCGGAACGATCTTGGACACCACGCCCTTGTTGCCATGGCGGCCGGCCATCTTGTCGCCGGGTTGCAGGCGGCGCTTGACGGCCAGGTAGACCTTGACCATCTTGAGCACGCCGGCGGGCAGCTCGTCGCCCTGCGTCAGCTTCTTGCGTTTCTCTTCGAAGGCCAGGTCGAAACTGTGGCGGGTCTGCTCCAGCGAGTTCTTGATGCTTTCCAGCTGGGTGGCGACTTCGTCGTCAGCCGGGCGGATGTCGAACCAGTGGAACTTGTCCACGGACGCCAGGTAGGCCTTGTCGATCTTGGTGCCCTTGGCCAGTTTTTGCGGGCCGCCGTTGGCGACCTTGCCGCTGAGCAATTTCTCGATCCGGTCGAAGGCGTCGGCTTCCACGATGCGCAACTGGTCGTTCAAATCCAGGCGGAAGCGCTTGAGCTCGTCGTCGATGATCTGCTGTGCCCGGCGATCGCGCACGATGCCTTCGCGCGTGAAGACCTGCACGTCGATGACGGTGCCTTGCGAGCCCTGATCGACACGCAACGAGGTGTCCTTCACATCGCTGGCTTTTTCGCCGAAGATGGCGCGCAGCAGCTTCTCTTCCGGTGTCAGCGTGGTTTCACCCTTGGGGGTGACCTTGCCCACCAGCGTGTCGCCGGGCTGCACTTCGGCACCCACGTAGATGATGCCGGACTCGTCCAGGCGGTTCAGTTGCTGTTCCGACAGGTTCGGGATGTCGCGGGTGATTTCTTCGGCACCGAGCTTGGTGTCGCGCGCCATCACCACCAGTTCCTCGATATGGATCGAGGTGTAGCGGTCGTCGGCGACCACGCGTTCGCTGATCAGGATCGAGTCTTCGAAGTTGTAGCCATTCCAGGGCATGAAGGCCACCAGCATGTTCTGGCCCAGCGCCAGTTCACCCAGGTCGGTGGAGGCGCCATCGGCGATCACGTCGCCCTTGGCCAGCTTGTCGCCCTTCTTCACAATGGCGCGCTGATGGATGTTGGTGTTCTGGTTGGAACGCTGGTACTTGATCAGGTTGTAGATGTCCACACCCACTTCACCGGCCTGCGCTTCGTCATCGTTGACGCGGATCACCACGCGGGTTGCGTCCACGTAGTCGACCACGCCGCCACGGTTGGCGGTCACCACCGTGCCGGAGTCGACCGCCGAGACGCGTTCGATGCCGGTACCGACGAAGGCCTTTTCCGGGCGCAGCACTGGCACGGCCTGACGCTGCATGTTGGCACCCATCAAGGCGCGGTTGGCGTCGTCGTGCTCCAGGAAGGGCACCAGGGAAGCCGCCACCGAGACGATCTGCGAAGGCGACACGTCCATGTACTGCACACGGTCCGCACCAACCAGGATCGACTCGCCCTTTTCGCGCGCGGACACCAGGTCGCCGGTGAGACGGCCATCCTTGTCCAGCGCCGCATTGGCCTGGGCAATCACGTACTTGCCCTCTTCAATCGCGGACAGGTAGTCGATGTCGTTGGTGATGGTGCAATCCACGACGCGACGGTAGGGTGTCTCGATGAATCCGTACTCGTTGAGTCGCGCATACAGCGCCAGCGAGTTGATCAGGCCGATGTTCGGGCCTTCAGGCGTCTCGATCGGGCAGACCCGACCGTAGTGGGTGACGTGCACGTCACGCACCTCGAAACCGGCACGCTCACGCGTCAGACCACCCGGGCCAAGGGCGGAGACACGGCGCTTGTGCGTGATCTCCGACAGCGGATTGGTCTGGTCCATGAACTGGGACAACTGCGAGGCGCCGAAGAATTCCTTGAGCGCGGCCGAAATTGGCTTGGAGTTGATCAGGTCATGCGGCATCAGGGGCTCTTGCTCGGCCTGGCCCAGGCGCTCCTTGACCGCCTTCTCGATGCGAGCCAGACCGGTGCGGTACTGGTTCTCGGCAAGTTCGCCGACGCAACGCACGCGGCGATTGCCCAGGTGGTCGATGTCATCGACTTCACCGCGACCATTGCGCAGATCAACCAGGATCTTGACCACGGCCAGGATGTCCTCGTTGGTCAGCACCATCGGGCCGGTGGACTCCGAACGACCCATCTTGGCGTTGAACTTCATGCGCCCGACGCGTGACAGATCGTAGGTGTCCGGGTTGTAGAACAGGCGCTGGAACAGGGCCTGTACCGCGTCTTCCGTCGGCGGCTCGCCGGGGCGCATCATGCGGTAGATCGCGACGCGGGCGGCAAACTCATCCACAGTTTCGTCGCTACGCAGAGTCTGCGAAATGTAGGCGCCTTGGTCCAGCTCGTTGGTGTAGATGCACTGCAGGTCTTGCACGCCGGCCAGGCGCAGCTTCTTGAGCAGCGCGTCCGTCAGTTCCTCATTCGCCTTGGCGATGATCTCGCCGGTGTCCGCGTCCACGATGTTGCGCGCCACGACACGGCCAACCAGGAAGTCTTCCGGCACGCTGATGTGCGTGGTGGCGGACTGCTCCAGCTCACGGGTGTGGCGGGCGGTCACGCGCTTGTCCTTGGCCACCACCACCTTGCCGCTCTTGTCGGTGATGTCGAAACGGGCCACCTCGCCGCGCAGACGCTCGGAGACGAACTCCATCTGCGCGCCGCTATCCATCAGGCGGAAGTTGTCATTGACAAAGAAGTTGGCCAGAATCGATTCGTTGTTCAGGCCGATGGCCTTGAGCAGAATCGTCACCGGCATCTTGCGGCGACGGTCCACGCGGAAGTACAGGATGTCCTTCGGATCAAACTCGAAGTCCAGCCAGGAGCCGCGGTAGGGGATGATGCGAGCCGAGAACAACAGCTTGCCCGAGCTGTGGGTCTTGCCCTTGTCGTGTTCGAAGAACACGCCGGGGGAACGGTGCAACTGGGACACGATCACGCGCTCGGTGCCGTTGATGATGAAGGAACCCTTGGTGGTCATCAGGGGCACTTCGCCCATGTACACCTCTTGCTCCTTGACCTCCTTGACCACCTTGTTCTGGGTGGTGGAGGACTCGCGGTCATAGATGATCAACTGGACCTTGGCGCGCACAGCGGACGCAAAGGTGAGCCCGCGGGTCTGGCACTCGCGCACGTCGAAGGCTGGCTTGGCGAGGTTGTACTCGAGGTACTTCATCTCGACAAAACCGTTGTGCGAAACGATCGGGAAAGCGGCCTCGAAGGCGGCCTGCAACCCTTCCGCGGTGCGCTTTTTCGGAGCAACGTCGGCTTGCAGGAACGCGGTGTACGCGTCTTTCTGCATTTGCAGCAGGTAGGGGATTTCCAGCACGCCATCGCGATTGCCGAAATTTTTTCGAATCCGCTTGCGTTCGGTGTATGTGTAAGCCATTTGATCTCCGGGCAAAGACTAAAGGGACCAGGTGTCCCTAGACGACTGGCGCGTCGCACCCCCAGTGGCGCAACAATTCTTGGCGATTGGCCTCTACCAACCATTGGCGGACGATTGCGCCTTGCGCGCAACCCGAACCAAGGCATCTTCTGCAGTCGGGATCAGAAGACACTGAGAAACATCCTTAGAGATGTTTTTCAGTGCGCTCTTACAAGCGCCAAAGGCTGGAGGCCCTTATCGGAACCTCCAGCCCTGGACTGGGAATGAATTACTTCAGCTCAGCCTTGGCACCAGCATCCACCAGCTTCTTCAGGGCGGCGTCGGCGTCAGCCTTGGCAATGCCTTCCTTGACGTTCTTCGGTGCGCCGTCAACCAGGTCCTTGGCTTCCTTCAGACCCAGGCCGGTGATTTCACGCACCGCCTTGATGACCGACACCTTGTTGGCGCCAGCGTCAAGCAGCACCACGTTGAATTCGGTCTTCTCTTCGGCAGCAGGCGCGGCACCGCCACCACCGGCTGCGGGAGCGGCCATGGCGGCTGCGCTCACACCAAACTTCTCTTCGATGGCTTTCACCAGGTCGTTGAGTTCCATGACCGTCATGCTGTCCAGCGCGGTCAAAAATGCGTCTTTATCGAATGCCATTTTGGTTTCCTAACAATATTGGTTTCTACAAGCAGCAGGCCATCAGGCCGCGGCTGCCTCCGCGGGTGCTGCTTCTGCAGCGCCGCCGCCCTTTTTCTCTGCCAAGGCCGCGAGCACGCGCGCGGTGCGCGAGATCGGGGACTGCATCAAGCCCAGCAACTGTGCCAGCAACACTTCCTTGGAAGGAATGCTTGCCAACTGCTTCACGCCATTGACGTCCAGGGCCTTGCCTCCGTACGCGCCACCCCGAATCACCAGCTTGTCGTTGGTTTTCGAGAAGTCAGCCACCACTCGCGCGGCAGCCACTGCGTCGACAGAGAAGCCATAGATCAGCGGACCGGTCATCAGATCGGACGCGACTTCAAACCCGCTGCCGGCAACAGCACGGCGTGCCAGCGTGTTCTTCAACACACTCAGGGTCACACCGTTGCTGCGCGCGGTAGAGCGCAGTTTGGTCATGTCAGCGACCGTGATGCCGCGGTATTCCGCCATCACCAGCGTTTGAGCTTTTGCGGCGAGGCCAGTCACATCATTGATGACCGCTTCTTTCTCACTGCGATTAAGACTCAAGGTCTACTCCTTCAAAATGTGCCCATCGGCAAACCGCCTTGGGGCACGCCACATTGCAGCGACCAACTGTTTCGGAACTTCATTCCATCCGCAGCGGGATCGCCATCTGCGTTGGTCCGGACTGCAGGCGAACCCTCAGCCCATTGATTAAGCGCCTCGCCGCATTGCTGCGGTCTGCACACCAACGGTCTCGGATGGCCTGACCAGACCCTTCGGTCCAGCCAGCCCACCACCTCGAACCACCCTCACAGG
>Ga0207979_100267_pt1 | contig 17265 bp, 13 predicted proteins | sample LakWasM124_LOW14_2_FD_183936 | JGI IMG/M metagenome (GOLD analysis project Ga0207979, IMG submission 183936) | Freshwater sediment methanotrophic microbial communities from Lake Washington under simulated oxygen tension - Sediment Metagenome... | ecosystem: Environmental > Aquatic > Freshwater >...
GCCGCGCAAGACGAGTTGCGTGCGCATGGCAAGGCGCTGACGGACAGCGCGGTCAGTCTGCTGTCGGGCGTGCACCGGCGCGATGTGCGCAACCTCACGCGGCTGGCGCCGCCGCAGCAGCCGCGCGCCGAGGGCTTTACCGGGCTGGCGTCCCAGGTGGTGAGCCGCTGGCTCAGCCAGCAGCACTACCTGGACGCGCAGCAAACGCCCCTGGCCATCGCGCGATCGGGTGACGAGCCCAGCTTCGATGCGCTGGTGCGGGCCATCAGCCAGGACGTGCGGCCACGCGCGGTGCTCGACGAATTGATCCGCCTGGGGCTGGCCGCCGAGACCGATGATCAGGTCACGCTGCTGACGCACGGTTTCGTGCCGCGCAGCGGTTTTCCGGAGATGGCCAGCCAGCTGAGCCACAACGCGCACGACCATCTGGCCGCAGCCTGCCACAACCTCGATGACGGCAGCAATTTTCTGGAGCAGGCAATCTTTGTCGACCAGATCACCGCCGAGTCGGCGCTGCACCTGCACAAGGTGTCGGCACAGGCCTGGAAGGTGGCGTTTCAGACCGTGATGCGCGAGGCGCAGGCCCGCTTCGATCACGACGCGGCCCACGCCAGCCCCGAGCAGCGCAGCCAACGCGCCCGCTTTGGCGTCTATTTCTACTGCACCGAAGAGAAGGAATCCCATGAACCTCCTGCCTGAACCACTCGTGCGACTCGGATTGCGCGCCGCCGCGGCGCCGCGGCGACTGGCACTCGCCTGCATGCTGGCGCTGCTGACCACTGCCTGCGGCCCCGGTTCGGGCGGCACCGGCGTCGGACCGATCGCCGGTGCCTACCTGAGTTTTGCCAGCAGCAGCGGCAACAGCCTCACCGCCACGGTTGGCTTGCCCGCCAGCTCCAGTTTCCTGGCAAGCTTCGATGACAAGGGCGTGCATCTGTTGGGCTCGTGCCTGGCCTTCAGCTTCGACGGCGCCTGGACCGAGACCGACGGCGAGGCACGGGTCACCGGCAGCTACCGTGCCGTGCCGGTCGGCAGCGATCTGGCCAGCGCCAGTACCGTCACGGCGACGCTGGTGGCGCGTGCGCATGTCGGCGGTCTGTGGGTCAGCGTGCTCGACACCAAGGGCAGCACGCTGGCAAGTTTCGACTTCGCCACACGCCTGGCCGAGGGCAGCCATCCAACCCCGCCACCGCCCTGCACCTCGCTGCCGACCAGCCCGAACCCTCTGCCGGGTTAGCAGCCAGTGCGCAACACTGCACTAGGCAGGAGCCACTAAGCAAAACCAGCAGAGCTGCCGACAATGGGGGCGCGGTGGCACCCATTGCCCTCGCGTACCAACCATGGCCACACCTGCTAGCAAGAACCCGCTCAAACATCTGCACCCGGCCGACTATCTGGGGCTGGCACGCCTGGCCACCCAAGCCACTGTCGGCGTGACCGGCATCAGCGAGGCGGTCCATCAGAACGTCTGGAGCACCCTGGGCATGCCCGGCGCCAGGCAGGCGGGGCAGACACGCGGTGTCACCGGCCTGGTGTACCAGAGCGTGCGCGGCGTGACCAAGGTGGTGGCCGGCAGCCTCGACCTGGTGTTGGGCCGGCTGGTCCCGCTGCTCGAGGCCGCCACGCCGGAACGCCCCAGTTCCGACGAACGCGAGGCCGTGCTGGCGGCGCTCAATGGCGTGCTGGGTGACCAATTGCAGGCCACGGACAACCCGCTGGCTACACCCATGACCTTTCGCCATCAGGGCCAGGTGGTGACGCCGCAATACCTCAAGACGCTGGCGCGTACCGCCGTCAACGGCAAGCTGCTGTTGCTGATTCATGGCCTGTGCATGAACGACCTGCAGTGGACGCAAAGCCTCGACGCCAGCGGCAGCAAGCGTTACAACCACGGTCAGGCGCTGGCCAGCGCGTTGGGCTACACGCCGATCTACCTGCGCTACAACTCGGGACTCCACACCTCGCAAAATGGACGCGAACTGGCGCGCATGCTGGAGGAGTTGCTGAAGAACTGGCCCGAGCCGGTGCAAGAACTCAGCATCCTGGCGCACAGCATGGGTGGCTTGATCTCCCGCAGCGCCGTGCACCTGGCCACGCAGCAGGGCGCGCAGTGGCCGGCGCGCCTGAAGAACATTGTGTTTCTGGGCACACCGCACCATGGCGCACCAATGGAGCGCGCCGGCAACTGGATCGACGTGGTGCTGGGCAGCAGCCGCTACAGCGCGCCCTTTGCCAAGATCGGCCAGTTGCGCAGCGCCGGCATCACCGACCTGCGTTACGGACACGTGCTCGACGAAGACTGGCTGGGACACGACCGCTTTCGGCGCAGCCCCGACCGCCGCCGGCCTGTGCCCTTGCCCGACACCGTGCGCTGCTACACGGTGGCCGCCACCACGGCGGCCAAACGGGGCACGCTGGCCGAACGGCTGCTCGGCGACGGACTGGTACCACTGCCCAGCGCCTTGGGGCAGCACCCTCAGGCCAGGCACCAGTTGGCCTTTGACCAGCAGGCCCAGATGGTGGTCTACCGCGTCAACCACTGGGGGCTGCTCAAGGACCCGCAGGTGACGCAGCAGGTGCAACGCTGGCTGGCCGCTACATGACCAGGCCAGGCTGGTAGAACTGCACGTTGTCGCGGCCCAGCGCCTTGGCGCGGTACATGGCCGCATCGGCGGCGCGCGACAGCGTGCTCTCGTCTTCACCGTCCTCCGGGTAGATGGCCACGCCACTGCTCGACGAGATCGACACCACATAACCGCCGGTCAGCTCGAAAGGCTGATTCAAGGCCTGGCGAATCTTCTCCGCAACCACCAGCGCCTGCTCGGCGTCGTCGATGCTGGGCAACAGCACCTCAAACTCGTCCCCGCCGACCCGCCCGATGGTGTCGGCCTCGCGCACGCATTGCTGCATGCGCCGCGCCACCGCACGCAGCAGCAGATCGCCGACGGCGTGCCCCAGTGAGTCATTGACCGGCTTGAAGCGGTCCAGATCCACAAAGACCAGCGCCAGCCGCGCCTGATCGCGCCGCGCCAGTGCAATCGCATGGTTGACGCGCTCACTGAACAGCCGCCGATTGGGCAACTGCGTCAGTGGGTCATACAGGGCCAGTTGGCGAATCTCCTCCTGCTGCAACTTGCGTTCGGTGATGTCCCGGATGAAGCCCACCGTTCCGAGCACCGCGCCAAAGTCGTCCGTCACGGGCGCCTTGTAGACCTCAACCCAGCGCGGTTCGCTGTCGGGGGCCATCACGCGCTGCAATTCGAGCACCGAGTTCTGGCGCGTCTGCATCACCGCCAGATCCTCGTCGCGAATGCGTGACGCGGTGTCGTAGTCCAGCAGGTCGAATTCGGTCTTGCCAACCAGCTGGTCCGGGTTGGCCACGCCGTAGGAATCGGCCACCGCCTGGTTGACCGCCATGAAGCGGCTGTTGGTGTCCTTGAGCCAGACCATGAATGGAAAGCTGTCGAGCAAGGCCCGCTGGTAGCGCTCCTTCTCCCGCAAAGCGACCGCGCCCTTGAGCTGCGCCTCCGCTTGCACCACCTGCACCAAATTCTGCTTGAACACCTGCAGCGCATGGACCATGTCGCCGATCTCGTCGGCGCGGCCATCTTCCTCAATGTCCGACACCTCGCGGCGCTCGGCCAGTCTGCGCATGGCCTGCGTGATGCGCTGCAGCGGCCGGATGATGTCGCGCCCCAGAATCGCCGCCACCAGCGCCGAAGCCATCAGCGCCAGCGCCATGGCGCTGGCGATCCCTATCGCGGCGCGGATGGCGGAGGATTCCAGCTCGCGCGCCTGCTGCTGCAGCTGTGAGCTGATGCGGACCTCGGCATCGCGCAACAGGTCGATGCGCCGCGTGGTGACATTCAGCCACTGGGGCAGCGCCACGTTGCGGATGTCACCCAGGCTCGGCGCCTCGACCACACCCTGGCGCATCTCATCGAGAGCGATCGTGTCCACGCCGGCCCAGCCACGGTCCAGCCAGTCCGACTGGCTCGGACCTGCCAGGAAGCGGAATTCATCGAGCAGCAAGCGCTGGCGGTCGATCAACTCAACCATGCGTTTGACGGTACCCCGGTCAAAGCCGCCGCCCCCGAAGCCGGCCACGCCCAGTGCCCGTTCCATGCCGGCAAACTCCTTGGCCTGCATCAGGCGCGAATAGGCCGACAGGGCGCGCACCAGATCGGGCTGGTTCTTCAGCACCAGCATCTCCTGCACGACGCGCATCAGGTCCGCCACCACCGCCGCGTAGCTCTCGATCAGCATCGGCGCCGTGATGCCGCGCTGCTCCACCACCGAACGCCAGACGTCGATGCGGTCCACCACCTGGCGCGCCAGCGCCGCCTGCATCTCCAGATCGTCGCTCAACCGGGCGACCTCCAGCTCCTTGAGCGCCTGCACAAAACGGGTTCGCACCAGGTCGGTTTCGAGCTGTCGGGCCTTGAGCGCCTGGTCGAATTCGCCGCGCCGGGAGCCGATGACCGCGGTCGACATGGCGCGCTCGGTCTGTATCGCGTGCACCAGACTGTTGACGACCGCCGCGAACTCGACCATGCCGCGGATCCGCCCAGCCTCGACGGCGCTGCGGTACTGGTTCAGCGTCGCCCACCAGCCAAACGCCAGCATGGCCAACGACGGCAGGGCCAGGGCCAGGGCCACGCGCCAGCCAATCGAAACATTGCGCAAACTGGGCTTCATCGCGCCTCTGGGAACAACAGGCCTGACGTTGCCAGCGGTCGCCGATCTGGATTCAGGCTTCGCATGATTTCATTATGCCGCCGGGCCTCACCCGGCGCCAGCAACGCAAGCCGCCAACGGGACCCTTGAAACGCCGGACAGGACCCATAATTGCAGGCTTTGGCCCGGCAATGCGCGGGCCCCCTGTCGTCAACCCAGTTCCTATTGGTATGAGCAAGCAAACCCTATCCTTTCAAGCCGAAGTTGCGCAACTGCTGCACCTGGTCACCCACTCGCTGTACTCCAACAAGGAGATCTTCCTGCGCGAACTGATCTCCAACGCCTCGGACGCCTGCGACAAACTGCGCTACGAGGCCATCAACGACAGCGGCCTGTACGAGGACGCGCCCAACCTGGAAGTGCGGGTGTCCTTCGACAAGGATGCCAAGACCCTGACCATCACCGACAACGGCATCGGCATGAGCGCGCAAGAGGCCATCGACCACCTGGGCACCATTGCCAAGAGCGGCACCAAGGACTTTGTCGCCAAGCTGTCGGGCGACCAGAAGGCCGACTCACAACTGATTGGCCAGTTTGGCGTGGGCTTCTACTCCGGCTTCATCGTCGCCGACAAGATCACCGTGGAATCGCGCCGCGCCGGCATGAAGAGTTCCGAGGGCGTGCGCTGGGTCAGCGGTGGCGCGGGTGACTTTGAGGTGGAGACGATCGAACGCGCCGCGCGCGGCACCAGCGTGACGCTGCACCTGCGCGAGGACGCGCTCGACTACGCGTCAGCCTGGAAGATCAAGGGTGTCATTGCCAAGTACTCCGACCACATCAGCCTGCCGATCCTGATGGAGAAGGAAGAGTGGAAAGACGGCGAACTGATCAACCCGGGCGACGAGAACGGCGGGCGCCAGCCCGGCGCCATGGTCAAGACCGGTGAGTGGGAGGCCGTCAACAAGGCCAATGCCATCTGGGCACGCGCCAAGAAGGACATCACGCCCGAGCAGTACGAGGAGTTCTACAAGCAGATCAGCCACGACTTCGAGGCACCGCTGGCCCACACGCACAACCGGGTGGAAGGCAGCACCGAGTACACGCAGCTGCTGTACATCCCCGGCAAGGCGCCCTTTGACCTGTACAACCGCGACAAATCGGCCGGCGTCAAGCTCTACGTCAAGCGCGTCTTCATCATGGACGATGCCGAGGCACTGCTGCCCACCTACCTGCGCTTCGTCAAAGGCGTGGTCGACTCGGCCGACCTGCCGCTTAACGTGAGCCGCGAACTGCTGCAGGAAAGTCGCGACGTGAAAGCCATCCGCGAAGGCTGCACCAAACGCGTGTTGGGCATGCTGGAAGACCTGGCCAAGCACGACAAGCCGCCGGTGTCCGCCACGGAGGGCACAAGCGAAGGCGTCACCGATGTCTTGAGCGACGAGGAAAAAGCCGAAGCGGAGAAGAACGCCGGCAAGTACAGCAAGTTCTACAAGGAATTTGGTGCGGTGCTCAAGGAAGGGCTGGGTGAAGACTTTGCCAACCGCGAACGCCTGGCCAAGCTGCTGCGTTTTGCCTCCACCAGCTCGGACACCGTGAGTGTTGGCTTTGCCGACTACAAGGCGCGCATGAAAGAGGGCCAGGAAGCCATCTACTTCATCACCGCCGACACCCTGGCCGCCGCCAAGAACAGCCCGCAGCTCGAAGTGTTCAAGAAGAAGGGCATCGAAGTTCTGCTGATGACCGACCGCGTGGACGAGTGGGCGCTCAACTACCTGCAGGAGTTCGACGGCACGCCGCTGCAATCCGTCGCCAAGGGCGCGGTCGACCTGGGCAAGCTACAGGACGAGGCCGAGAAGAAAGCCGCCGAGGAAGCCGCCGAGGCCTTCAAACCGCTGCTGGCCAAGCTGAAGGAAGCGCTGAAGGACAAGGCCGAAGACGTGCGCGTCACCACGCGCCTGGTTGACAGCCCGGCCTGCCTGGTGGTGAAGGACGACGGCATGAGCACCCAGTTGGCGCGCATGCTCAAACAAGCCGGCCAGACCGCGCCGGAAGTCAAACCGGTGCTGGAAGTCAACGCCGAACACCCGCTGGTGAAGAAACTCGACGGCTCGGTGCACTTCCACGACCTGGCGCACATCCTGTTCGACCAGGCGCTTCTGGCCGAGGGTGGGATGCCGGCCGACCCGGCGGCTTATGTGAAACGGGTGAATGCCTTGCTGGTGTGACACCAAGGGAACTAGGGGCCAGAACGGCCTCTAGTCCATGTTGGATATACGCAGGCAGCTACCGGATTGGTAGCATATAACCTTCCCAGAAGAGCTCCGAAGTTGTGAAACTGACGAGCTTCTTTCTTGTCGAACGGACGTCGAATCCCACTGGCGCGATCGCTATGCTTCGACGCGAACCAAACAACCACCATCCAAAGACTCCATCTGAAACTGCAAGGGCAGAAACTGCTCGATCACTCTGGCGTTGGTACGCGTATGCTCCGACAAACTGGTCGCCCAATACTGCCCGGCTTTGCCTTGCAGCGCCGCCAGGGCCATGGGAATCATCAACTGGTCCGCCAGGTGCTCGCCTACCGGCGCGCGGTGTGCCAAATAAGCCTGCGCTTCACGCAGCACCGTGCGCGCCACCTCTTCGGCGCTGACACTCTTCTCGCCAAAGGCGGTCAGCACTTCGGTGATATGTTCAAACTGCAGCACCACCTGCAGTGCATTGCCGGGGCCCTCGTTGCTGCGCAGAGCGCGGTCGCGCAGTTGGTCCTCCGTCCAGCCCAGCGCGCGACCCAGCACATCCAGCTCGCGGCCAGCCACGCCCTTGGGAATACCGGCGTGCAAGCATTCGGCCCAGGCTTCCAGGCGTGCGCCGCGCTCCATTAGGTGGATGGCGGCCAGCCCATCGGGCGGCGGCGCAATGCGCACGCGCACCTCACCGCCGCCCGCAGGGTAAAAGCCATGGCGCTGCACTTCCAGCGCATACACAGCCTGGCCACCGCCTGAGAAATAGGGTGCCATGCGACTCAGAAAGGTGGCCGACGGTGCCATCGGATTGTGCGTGCCACCGCGCAGCGTAATGTTGGATGGCTGCGCCGCCAAGACCAGGGGCCACAGCACGGTTTGCAGCACCAGCATGCAACTGCCGGCCGACCCCACCGCAAACTCGTAATCACCGCCGCGAACCGGCCCTGGTGTAAAGCGCAGTTGGCTCGCGCCAATCTGCACTGCGTTGCCATCTGCATCCAGCGCCTGGCAGTGTTCAGGCCCGCCACCCGCGGCGACGGCTGCCTGCACACAGGCCAAATGCTGGCGCATTAGGCCTGGCTTGGGGCGCTTGGCGCGGATGTTGACCAGGCTAAAGGCCTGGCCGGTGATCAGGCTCAAGGCCAAGGCCGTGCGCAGGATTTGCCCACCGCCCTCGCCTTGTGAGCCGTCGATTTCAACCACTGTTTTTACTTCTGTTTTCATCATTGTTCTTCTTCGCTATTTTCAATGCCATGCCGGCCTGGCTCACGCGTCGCGCCTCTTCGACCCGCGCGCGCTCCAGCAAGCGGCAAGGACGGCAACGCACAGCGCGGCTGTCGATGGGGCCCTTGGCAATTTCGTACCACCACTTCTGCTGCTTGGCGGTCCATATTTCATGTGCGCCACAGTCTTTGCAAACAAAGGGCGTGTCAATGTAAAAGGACGGAGGAGAGCAGCAAAAATTGTTATGTACCAGTTGCTCTGGGTCTGAAGCCACGGCACCCAAAGGGACCGTCTTCACGGGCATATAGGGGCTGGGCGCCTGCGCAGCGCGCAGACGCACCAGGCGCTTGGCTTTGATTTCCTCCCGCCTTTGCTTTCCGCTTTTCATCACACATCTTTTACAGGCCTCAAGCCTCGTTTACTTAACCCTTCACACACACCACCTGCTTCAGCGTGTACACCACTTCAACCAGATCATTCTGGGCCAGCATCACGGCATCGATGTCCTTGTAGGCCATCGGAATTTCGTCGATGACGTCGGCGTCCTTGCGACATTCCACACCGGCCGTCGCGTCAATCTGGTCCTGCACCGTGAACAGCTTCTTGGCCTTGGTGCGGCTCATGGTGCGTCCGGCACCGTGGCTGCAGCTGTTGAAGCTATCCGGGTTGCCCTTGCCGCGCACGATGAAGCTCTTGGCTCCCATGCTGCCGGGAATGATCCCCAGCTCACCCACCTTCGCGCTCACCGCGCCCTTGCGGGTCACGAACACCTCTTGTCCAAAGTGCGTTTCCTTTTGCACATAGTTGTGGTGACAGTTCACCGCTTCCAGGTGCGTCTCGAACGGCTTGGCTATGGTCTTGCGCAGCGCGCCGATCACGGCCTGCGTCATCACCTCGCGGTTCAGGCGCGCAAACTTCTGCGCCCAACCCACACCACGCACGTAATCACCAAAATACTGGGCACCTTCTTCAAAGTAGGCCAGGTCTTGGTCAGGCAGGTTGCGTTGGTGCAGTTCGGCATCCTTCTTGGCCAGCTCGATGAAGTGCGTACCGATGGCGTTACCCACGCCGCGAGACCCGCTGTGCAGCATGATCCACACGCTACCGGCTTCGTCCAGGCAGATCTCCACGAAGTGGTTACCCCCACCCAGCGTTCCCATATGGCGATGGTTGTTGGTGTTCTTCAGGCGCGGGTAGTCCACGCACAGCGCATCAAATTCGGTCACCAGTTGCGTCCAGGCGGCATCGGCAGCAATGGGCGTGTTCTCCCACGAACCCTTGTCGCGGTTGCTCCCGTCGCGGCGGTATTGCTTCGGCGACATGCCGTGCGGCACCGCCTTTTCAATCTCGCTACGCAGCGGGCCCAGGTTATCCGGCAGGTCGCTGGCCACCAGCGTGGTCTTGCAGGCAATCATTCCGCAGCCAATGTCCACTCCCACCGCAGCGGGAATGATGGCCTTGATCGTGGGGATCACGCTGCCGATGGTGGCGCCGATACCGTAGTGCACATCGGGCATCACGGCCACGTGGCTGAACACAATAGGCAGCTTAGCCGCATTTTCCAGCTGGCGCTGTGCCTCGGCCTCCACCGGTACGCCGTTGGTCCACATCTTCACCGACACACCGCCAGGTACGTTGAGTTGTTGGTAATTCATTTTTCTTCTTCCTTCACTTTAATAAAGAGGATGACTAGTGTTTGTGAAATAGTTTTTCCGCCACTTGTTGCCAAGCTGGGACTTGAACCCAGAACTCGCGTCTTGCGACGTGAGAGCGTTTGCACGCTGCGTTTACCTGTAATTCCACGGGCATTCATCCAAAACCCATCATTCTTTTGATCACCAGCGACAACAAAATTGTTGAAATAGATACGCGCTCTACCAGACTGAGCTACGGTGCTGCAATGGGCTCGGGCACAAGCACATTGCAGCACCGGCGGGAATCGAACCTGCGACCTCGGCATTAACAGTGCTGTAATTCCAACCGCATTTGCCACTGGCAATCAAAACTTCTTGCTCTTTCTCTTCAAGAGCTTTCAAAAGCACGACAAGATCGGTGAGATTTCATGCGCATTCAGTTGTCTGTGATGCACATGGCCAGAGTCGAACTGGCTATTGCCTATGTAATCCCACCGGCATTCGCGCTTTTGAAAGCTCTCGTTCTCTTCTACCTTCTATAAAAAGGTCCCCGCCTGAGGACTAACAATTGATGTGACGGATACAGTTTGGAATGTAATCACACCGGCATTCCTCAGGCGACGACGCTCAACACAAGATCGAGTTATGGCTTACAAAGCCAGCTCGTCAATCAATCCGACCCAGTGGTCGGCTCCCAACGCACCCGCTGCGAACAGTGCCAGCACCTTGAACACCTCATCGGTAAAACCACCAATGTTCAAGATGTCAGACCGCTCCAGCGCCTGCGTATGGGCATAGGGCTGGATGTCGATACAAGCCAACTTGGCTTGCGGGTTGCGTTGCTTGAACAGCTCCCACTCACGCAAAGTTTGCGTTGCACCGGTACGCTTGTTATCCACCCACGACTCGTTGTCCGACACCAGCACCACCAGATCCGCCTTGGCCTTGTTGGCATTCAACAGCGCCAGGGGTGCCGAGCAGTTGGTTCCACCGCCACCCACGGCTGCCAGTTTCTCCGCATTGGTCATCACCGAGTCACGTGGGTTCAGTGACAGGCTGACAACTTTCTGCTCGAACGGCAACACCATGGTCGTCGGGTTCTTGCGCAGCAATGCCGCAGCCACCAAGGCCGCCACGTCGATGCAGCGCACCGCACTGGTTGCAGAACCACGCTGCCCAGACACCGCCGTGCTCATCGAGCCCGACACATCAGGACACACCACCACATCCCCCGCCAACTCTGGCACGTTCTTCAACGCAATTTCCATCGCGTCTTGCAGTGCTTCACGCACTGGCTGAGGAACAGCCGCATCCGTAGCCTTGTAAGCCGCCATCAACTGGTAGGGCAGCACACGGGCTTTCTCAATGCTTTGCGCATCACGCAGTTTGGCGGCAATGGCCTTTTCAGCCTTGGTCGTGCCAAACACACCGTGGCGCGCAAATGTGTTCAGGTTCTGCCGCACCATCTGCCATGAACCGTTCTTTGCGATTTGTGTCCACTGGTTGGGCGTCAAATTCAACGCGGTCAGCATCTGGAAAGGCACGTCCGGCGCCACGCCGCTACGGTCTTTCTTGTAGGCTTCAAAGGCGCGCGTCGCCTCGGGCAGCTGGCTCACATCAAAGTCACGGCCAATCAACCAGGCAAACCACGCAGCGCGCCAGGCTTCAGCCGGCTTGGGGTGAACCATCTTCACCACGTCGGCCAAGGACGGGGTGTTACCCACGCTGGCGTTCAGCAATTGCTTTTCGCTTGCGTTGCACAACCAGGCCTGCACCAATTTCTTGGGGCGCGAACCCAGCGATTTACGCCCCACCTGGCCGCTACGCAGAATCTGCACCACGTTACGCAGCATCTTGCCGTTGTCCACCACGCGGGGAAAGGCCTTGGCAAACAGCGCCACATCGCGGGTCGCCAACGAGGCCAGCAACAAGGCGGGCATGTCTTTCATATGGCCACGTTCTCGGGCATAGATGGCGGTTTTGGCCACGAAGCTGGCATCCACTTTGGCGGCCAGTTCCAGCACCTTGTCCAACTGCTCGGCGGCACCGGCGTAGTACACATTGTTCAGGCACCCGGTCACGGCCAACTGCACCAGGGCATGCTTGGGCGTCAGCACGTACGCCACGCCGCCGGCTTCATTGGCGGTGTTGGCTGTGGGCAAGAACTTGCCCTTGATGCTTTGAAATAGTTGCGTGTTTGCCATGTTCTTACTCCTCGTTTGCATTCACCCTTGTGGTGACGGGATAGGTAGTGCAGGCAACGTGCCAAGTCAGGCTGTTGAACTAAAGTATTTTTTAAGCCATTGATTTAATTGAATATTTTCATTCATCGACAAGCCATCAGTGTGATTGTCCGCGTACATACTTACTTTAATTTATCTTTGCAGCTAGTAAACTAGCAAAATGAAAAAGACCGTCGTCATAGGATTCCTCGGCACCCAACTCGATTCCGGCCTCGGTCCCACCCGCTGGGAAAAATGGCGACCCACGGTATCGCTGGCACAGCATGACGATCTGGTCATAGACCGACTGGAGTTATTCCACGACAAGCGCAGCAACGCGCTGGCACAGCAAGTGCAAAGCGATTACGCGCAGTTGTCTCCGACCACCGAGGTGAAGCTGGTCGAGATGAACCTAGCCAATCCCTGGGACTTTGGGGAGGTCTACACGGCGCTGTACGACTGGGCGGCAGCCTATCCGTTTGACCCCGACCTAGAGACCTACCAAGCCCACATCACCACCGGCACCCACGTGGCGCAGATCTGCCTGTTTTTGCTGGTGGAGGCGCGTTTCATACCAGGCGTGCTGCTGCAGAGCGCGCCACCCCGCGGACGCCAAGGGCGCGGGCCGGGCAGCCATGAGGTGATTGACCTGGACCTGTCGCGCTACGACGCCATCAACCAGCGCATGCATGTGGCCCAGCAAGACGCCGTGTCCTTCCTGAAAAGCGGCATCGCCACCCGCAACGCCCGCTTCAACACCTTGATAGAAGAGGTGGAACGCGTCGCGGTTCAGAGCAAAGCGCCGATGCTGCTGACCGGCCCCACCGGTGCGGGCAAGTCCATGTTGGCGCGGCGCGTGTATGAGCTGAAGAAAGCACGCCATCAGATTGAAGGCGAGTTTGTGGAAGTGAATTGCGCCACGCTACATGGCGACGGCGCTGGCTCCACCTTGTTTGGTCACAAAAAAGGCGCGTTCACGGGGGCCATCACCGACCGCCCCGGCCTGTTGCGCACGGCGCATGGTGGTTTGCTGTTTCTGGATGAGATTGGCGAACTGGGCCTTGACGAGCAAGCCATGCTGCTCAAGGCCGTGGAGGAGAAGCGCTTCTTACCCATGGGCGCGGACCGTGAGGCGCACAGCAGCTTCCAACTGATAGCCGGCACCAACAAGGATTTGCGCATCGAGATCGACGCCGGACGCTTTCGCGAAGATCTATTTGCCCGTATCAACTTGTGGACCTACACCCTGCCCGGCCTGGCGCAACGCCGCGAAGACATAGAACCCAATATGGACCACCAGCTCGCTCTGGCCGCCCAAGAGCTTGGCAAGCAGGTGCGCTTTACCACCGAGGCGCGCACGGCCTACCTGCGCTTTGCGACCTCCGCAGACGCAAGCTGGCGCGGAAATTTTCGCGACCTCAGCGCATCCATCACGAGAGTGGCAACGCTGGCCGACCATGGGCGCATTGGCATCGCCTTGGTACAGGCAGAGATGCAACGCCTGCGCTGGCAATGGCAGTCACAACCTGGGCAGACCCATGGTGCGATAGGCGTAGGGGTCAGCGCACAGACCGCTCTCACATCGTCATTGGACGACTTGCTCGGTGCCTCGGCCGGTTCGCTCGACACGTTTGACCGTATGCAATTGCAGTCGGTCATAACGGTGTGCCGCCAACACGCCAGCATCAGCGATGCGGGCCGGGAGTTGTTTAATGTGTCGCGCCAGCAGCGCCGTGTGATCAACGATGCAGACCGTTTGCGCAAGTATTTGCTCAAGTTTGGATTGGACTGGGACGCCATCCGACGATAAGCATTCCAGCCCCACAGCTGTACCGATACGTCTTGCTGAAACCAAATAGCAAGCAAAGGGAGTTCGATGATTTCTGCAGAAGTTCGCCAAGAGGTTTTCAATCGGCTGCGCGTGGCCGAGTCCGAGCATCACACCAAGGTATTGCTTGCGATTGAATCGGGTAGCCGCGCATGGGGCTTTGCCTCCCCCAATAGCGATTACGACGCCCGTTTCATCTACGCCAACCGACCAGACTGGTATCTGTCGGTGGGACTGGAGGAGAAACGTGAAGTCATCGAGTACCCCATCGTGGAAGCCATATCAACGGATGGGATCTACGCAAGGCGCTGCGCCTGTTTTCCAAGTCCAACCCAGGTTTCGTGGAGTGGATCCAATCTCCTATCGTCTACGAGCGCACGGGCACATTTCACGCATGAGCGCTGGAGCTACTTCCACAGGTCTACTCCGTTGAAAGTGGCATCTACCACTACCGAAGCATGGCCAAGACCAATTACCGGGGCTATCTGCAAGGTGCGCAGGTGCCCCTCAAGAAGTACTTCTACGTATTGCGGCCACTGCTGTCGGTGCGCTGGCTGGAACACTACCAAGCGCCTGCGCCCATTGAGTTTCCGCGTTTGCTGGAATTCGTTGAAAGAGATCAAGGATTGGGTACGGCGATCGATGATCTGCTGGCGTTGAAGCGGGAGTCCCCTGAAATGGGCCTCTCACCCCAGATTGCACCCATTCAAAGATACATTGAACGTGAGTTGGAGCGACTCGAGCAGTTCTCCCCGATTCGCAACGACAAGGCAGATGTTGAACCTCTTTTGTCAGATCTGTTTCGTACAGTGCTCAAAGAAACTTGGGGCTAGACGCGCCCAACTCAACTGACAAGCTACCACGGCACCACCATAAACCGCTCCACCAGAAAGTCCAACAGCGCCCGCACCGCGGGCGACAAATGTTTGCGCGAGGGGTACAAGGCGTAGATCGCCATGTCGGGCAGCGTCCAATCGGGCAACACCGCCTGCAAGCTGCCGTCCGCCAGGTGCGGGTTGGCCAGGTAAGAGGGTTGCAGCGCGATGCCGCCGCCGGCCAGGGCGGCGCGCAGCAAGGCGGTGGCCTCGTTGGCGCTGAGGTGCCCGCCCACGCTGACCTGGGCGGTCTGCTCGCCCCGGCTGAGCTTCCAGACACTCTTGCCGAAGTTGGCGTAACTCAGGCAACGGTGCGTGGCCAGGTCAGCCGGGGCCTGCGGCACGCCATGCTCGGCCAGGTAGGCCGGTGAGGCAACCAGCACCGAGGTGCAGGGTGCCAGCACGCGGCCTATGAGCATGGGGTCTGGTTCGGCGCTGATGCGGATGGCCAGGTCGATGCGGGCCTCCACCAGATTGAGTGCGCCTTCGCTGGCATTGAGGTCGATCTTGAGTTGCGGATGCAGCTTCAGGAAATCCACCACCGCGGCGGCTATCTGCGCATAGGCCAGGGACATGCTGCAGGTGATGCGCAACTGGCCGCGCAGCTCGGCGCCGTGGCTGGCGGTCTCTTCCTGCACGTCGTCCATCAGCGCCAGCATCTGCTGGCTGCGGCGCAGGCAGTGCTCGCCCGCGTCGGTCAGCGTCACGCTGCGGGTGGTTCGCTGCAGCAGGCGTGCGCCCAGCCATTGTTCCAGTTCGCCCACGTAGCGCGTCACCATGGCGCGCGACATGTCCAGCTTGTCGGCCGTGGCACTGAAGCTGCCACTGGCGGCGACCTCCGCAAACACCTGCATGGCGGTCAGGCGATCCATGAATTGCCCATGATTTGCTCGATTTATGAAACAGATATGGGCGGATTATCCGGTTTATCTGCCCGGATATTGAAACTACAGTTCATGCCAACGCCACCGGGCATCCTTTCAAACCATGCAACAGGAGTTTTCATGATCCGCACCACCCTTATCGCCGCCTCGCTGGCCATCGCCTTCGCCCATGCCGACGCGGCCCCGCCGCTGAGCGTCAAGGTCTACAACGCGGGCGCCGGTAGCTTCAACGTCAACTCCACGCTGGTCTATGGCGAGAAGGAGGCCATGGTGATCGACGCCGGCTTCACCCGCGCCGATGCGCTGCGCATCGCCGCCAACGTGCTTGACAGCGGCAAACAGCTCACCACCATCTACGTGAGCCAGGCCGACCCGGACTACTACTTTGGCGTGGAGACCCTGAAGGAGTTGTTCCCCCAGGCCGACGTGGTGAGCAGCCCCGCCGTGCTGGAAAAGCTGAGCGCCAAGCTGGCGGGCAAGGTCGCCTTCTGGGGCCCCAAGATGGGCGCCAACGCGCCGCGCCAGCCGGTGGTGCCGCGCGCCCTTGAGGGCAACAGCTTGACGCTGGAAGGCCAGACGATTGAGATCCGCGGCACGCAGGGCCCGCTGGCGCACCGCCCGTATGCCTGGATTCCGTCGATCAGGGCCATTGTGGGCAACATCGGCGTATTTGGCGGCGTGCACGTGTGGACCGCCGACACCCAAACCCCGGCCCTGCGCGCTGCCTGGGTAGCGCAGTTGGACGAGATGACCGCGCTGCAGCCGGCGCTGGTGGTGCCCAGCCACATGAAGGCGGGCAGCGCGGTCGATGCCAGCACCATCGCTTTCACCAAGGACTATCTGCTGACCTTCGAGAAGAACCTGGCCGCCAGCAAGACCAGCGCCGAGCTGATCAGCGCGATGAAGCAGGCCTATCCCCAGGTGAGCGAGGGCGCCATGTCGCTGGACATTGGGGCCAAGGTCAACACCGGCGAAATGAAGTGGTAGCGCGCCTTGTCATCGCGCGTCCGCGTCGCTAACGCGTCGACAGCTGCAACTCGGCGCGCGGGCGCCAGGGTTCGGCAGCGCCGCGTGCCGCCGAGGCAGCGGCGGCCGCTGCGGCAGCGGCCTTGGGCGCGCCCAGGAAAAGCCGCTCCAACGGCAACTGGCGCGCCGCCAGATAGTCTCGCACCGCGACGCCGCGCTGGGTGGCGAGTTCACGCATCGACTCCTCGGTCACCGCAATATGGGCCAGCAGCAGGGCCTCCATCTCGGGCAGGGCAATGTCCTTGGCCATGCCCACGAAATTGCGTGGCTTGGGGATGTCGGCGCGCTTGTACACGGCTTTCAGCAGTTCCGGGTATTCGCCGGCACTGACGGTCACCACCGCGCTGGCATCGGCCGCGGTACCACCCACCACCAGGGCGCGGCGCTTCTCGGCGCGGACCAGAGCCTGCAGATGCTCGCGCTTGTAGCCGTCACGCTCGGCTTCCAGGGAAGCCGAGCCGAGCACCGTCATCTTGAGCGCGGGGCGGTCGACCAGTGCCTTGGCGACCTTGTCCAGGCCCTGGGCCGCCTCGGCGCTCAGGACCGCGCTGCCGGGCGCAAAGTTGACGGTACTGAGCTCATCGCCGCCACCGCCAAAGGCGCTGGCCAGCAACGTGAAAGGCGAGGTGATGGCCTTGACGATCAGGTTGAC
>Ga0207979_100280_pt1 | contig 16133 bp, 9 predicted proteins | sample LakWasM124_LOW14_2_FD_183936 | JGI IMG/M metagenome (GOLD analysis project Ga0207979, IMG submission 183936) | Freshwater sediment methanotrophic microbial communities from Lake Washington under simulated oxygen tension - Sediment Metagenome... | ecosystem: Environmental > Aquatic > Freshwater >...
GACCGGCGGCAATTACCCGGCGCCGCACTGCATCCTGTCTTGTGTCTATGAGGGCCTGCAGACTGACTTCGATACCGGTTGCCGCACCGAGGCCGCCTACTTCGTCGCCGCCGCACTGTCGCCGCAGGCCAAGGCCATGGTCCGCACGCTGTTCTTTCACATGAACCGGGTCAACACCCTGGCGCGTCGCCCGACGGGTGTACCAGCGCGAAAGATCAGCCGGGTGGGCGTGCTCGGCGCCGGCATGATGGGCGCTGGCATTGCCTACGCCCATGCGATCACCGGCATCGACACCGTGCTGCTCGATGCCACGCCGGAGGCAGCGCAGAACGGCAAGGATTACACACGCCGCCTGCTCGACAAGCGCGTGGCCAGCGGGCGCATGACCGAAGCCCAGCGCGACGCCGTTCTGGCCCGTATCCAGCCGACCACGCAGTACGCGGATCTGGCCGGTTGCGGTCTGGTGATTGAGGCGGTGTTTGAAGACCGCACTGTCAAGGCCGATGTCACGCGCAAGGCCGAGGCGGTTCTGGCACCGGACGCGATCTTCGCCTCCAACACTTCCACCTTGCCCATCGCCGGTCTGGCCGCCGCCAGCGCACGGCCAGAACGGTTCATAGGCTTGCACTTTTTCTCGCCGGTGGACAAGATGCCGCTGGTGGAAGTCATTGTGAGCCAACAGACTTCGCCCGAGACGCTGGCCCATGCCATGGATCATGTCAAGGCCCTGCGCAAGACCCCCATCGTGGTGAACGACCAGCGTGGCTTCTATACCAGCCGGGTGTTCTCGACCTATGTTCGCGAAGGCCTGATCATGCTGGCCGAGGGGGTTGCGCCAGCGCTGATCGACAATGCCGGTCGCCTGGCCGGGATGCCGGTGGGGCCACTGGCGCTGGCCGACGAAATCGCCCTCGATCTGGCCGACCGGGTGAACCGCCAGACCGCCGCGGATCTGGGCGATGCCTATGTGCGCACGCCGGCCGAAGAGGTCACCGAGCGCATGGTGCATCAATACCAGCGCATCGGCAAGAAGGCCGGCGCAGGCTTCTACGACTACCCCAGCGAAGGTGGCAAGCGCCCGTGGAGCGGGTTGGCGCAAGCCTTTGCGCCGCTGTCGCGGCAACCCGCCCTGGAGACCGTGATCCGGCGGCTGATGTATATCCAGTCGATCGAGACTGTGCGCTGTCTGCAGGAGGGAGTCATTGACAGCGGCTGCGATGCCGACGTGGGTGCCTTGCTTGGCTGGGCTTTTCCAGTTTGCCGTGGCGGTCCGATCGGCCAGATACAGCAAGTCGGTGTGGCCGAGTTCACGCACGCATGCCGCACGCTCGCCGCCGCGCACGGGGTTCGCTTCACGCCTCCGGAGTTGTTGGAAGACATGGCCCGTACCGGCGAGACCTTCTACCATGCATGACCCGATTCCCGCATGCATGCAGGTGCCCGGCCGTGAATGGTTCGCCGGGTTGCGCCTGCCGGTGATCGCGGCGCCCATGTTTCTGCTGTCCGGCCCCGACATTGTCGTGGCGGCGGCGCAGGCCGGCATCGTGGGCGCCTTTCCAACCCTCAATGCGCGCACCGTGAAGGACCTCGAATCCTGGCTGCAGGACATCACTGCGCGCATCTCCGCTTCGAAGGCTGCGGGCTGCTGCAAAGGGACCTGGGCGGCCAACGTGGTGGCGCACAGCACCAATCGGCGGCTGGAACAGGACCTGGAGCTGCTGTGCGAGTACAAGCCGCCGGTAGTGATCACTGCGCTGGGCAGCCCGCGCCGCGTGGTGGAGCAAGTGCATGCCTATGGCGGCCTCGTGTTGGCCGACGTCAACTCCATTCAGTTCGCGCGCAAGGCGGCCGACGTCGGGGTGGACGGCTTGCTGCTGGTGGCCAGCGGCGCCGGTGGTCATACCGGTCAGCTCAGTCCGTTCGCCTTCGTGGAAACTGTGCGCTCCTTCTGGGATGGCCTGCTGGTTCTGGCTGGCTCCATCTCCACCGGGCGGGCGGTACGGGCCGCCCTGACCCTGGGGGCCGACATGGTCAGCATCGGCACGCGTTTCATAGCCACGACCGAAAGCATGGCCGATCCACAATACAAGCACATGGTCATCGAGTCCAATTTTGAAGACATTCTCTGTACCAACGCCTTCACCGGCGCCTGGGCCAACATGTTGCGCCCGTCGATCGTCCGCGCCGGCCTCGATCCGGAACACCTGCAAGTGGCCGGCCCCATGAATGTGACCGACGACCCGCACGCCGGCAATCGCGCATGGCGCGATATCTGGTCAGCGGGCCATGGCGTCGGCCTGATCCGACAACAACAGTCCGTCGCCGAAGTGGTCGCCGACCTGGAACGGGACTGTCCATGGGCACCCGATTCCCGTCGCGCCGCGCCGAGCGCCCGAACCTGAAGGAGAGACCCATGATTTTCAGTCCGGCAGAAAAGATCAGTGACTACACCGCCCGCGGCTGGTGGGGCACCACCACCCTGGATGACCTGTTGCGCGAGATCGTCGCCAAGCACCCGGAGCGCCTGGCGGTCGTCGATGCACCCAACCGTTCCAGCATCACCGACGGCGAGTCGCTGCGCCTGAGTTACGCCGCGCTGGACGCGCAGGTCGACGCCGTGGCCGCCCGGTTGCTTGAAAAGGACATCGGACGCGACGACATCGTCCTGATTCAGATGCCCAATGTGGTTGAGACCCTGGTGTTGCTGCTGGCCTGCGCACGCATTGGCGCCGTTGCCTCGCCGGTAGCCGTGCAGTACCGCGAGCATGAGCTCGCGCAGATCATCGGCAAGCTCGCCCCGAGGGCCATCGCCACCGTGAGCCGGTGCGGCAACTTTGGCTTGGCAGACATGATCGCCGCCCTGAATGCCACCGGCAGCCGCCCAGCGCAACTGCTGGTCTGGGGCGAACAGGTTCCGGCCGGTGCCGAGCGCATGAACACCGTGCGGCCCGGCGCCGCCGCGAGCGCGCGGGTCGCCGCCCAGCTGGCACAGGACCGCCCTGGCGCCAACGACATCTTCACCATCTGCTGGACCTCTGGCACCGAGTCGCGACCCAAGGGTGTGCCACGCAGCCACAACCACTGGATCGCCATCGCCAGGGTGGTGGCCGCCGCGCCAGCGCTGCGCGATGGCGAGGTGCTGATGGGCCCGTTCCCAATGATCAACATGGCCGCCATCGGTGGCGTCATGGTGCCCTGGTTGCTGTGTCGTGGCACGCTGGTGTTGCACCATCCATTTGATTTGGCCGTCTACCTTGGGCAGATCCAGTCGGAACGGGTGAACTACAACCTGGCGCCGCCGCCGGTGCTGAACATGCTGATCAAGCAAAAGGAGCTGCTGTCGAAGTACGACATCTCCTCCCTGCGCGCGGTCTGCTCCGGCTCAGCGCCGTTGGCGCCATGGATGGTGCAGGGCTGGCAGGACGATTACGGCATTGGCATCGTCAATTACTTTGGCTCCAACGAGGGCATCGCCCTGGCCAGTGGCCTGGTCGACGTGCCCAACGCCACCGAGCGTGCCAGCTACTTTCCGCGCTACGGCGTGGCCGGCTTCAGCTGGGACGCCGCTGACGCGCTGGTGTTCGAGACGCGCCTGCGCGATCCGGCCAGCGGCGAGATCATCACCGAGGCTGGTCGTGAGGGTGAAATGTGCATCCGCGGCGGCACCGTGTTCGAAGGCTATTTCCAGGAGCCGGAAATGACCCGGGCCGCTTTCGATGGCGACGGCTACTTTCGCACCGGTGACCTGTTCGTGATCGCGGGCCAGGGCCCGGCACCACGCTATTACCAGTTCGTGGGCCGCTGCAAGGAGATCATCATCCGCGGTGGCCAGAACATTTCCCCGGCCGAGCTGGACAACCTGATCGCGGGTCACCCCGCCGTCGCCGAAGGCGCCTGCGTTGGCCTGCCCGACGAAACCATGGGCGAGCGGCTGTGTGCCATCGTCGTGCCACGGCCCGGCGCCAGTCTCACCCTGGAGGAGCTGACCGCGTACCTCAAGGCACAGCATGTCGCCATCTACAAATGGCCCGAGCAGCTGGTGATCGTCAAGCAGCTACCACGCAATCCGGTTGGCAAGGTCGTGCGCGGTGACTTGCGGCGGGTGGCGCTCGAAGCCGTGCCGGCCTGAGGAGATGGACATGGTCACCACTCCACGGCCCGGCACGCGCCCGGTGGCGTCGCGTCACGTCTTTGACACCGTCGCGCTGGCGACCTGGCTTGCGTCGCATCTGGATGGGTTCGCTGGCCCGCTCGACGTGCTGCAGTTCGCCGGCGGTCAATCCAATCCGACCTTCCTGCTGATGACGCCGTGCGGCGATTATGTGTTGCGCAAGCAACCGCCGGGGGCGCTGCTACCCTCGGCGCACGCCATCGATCGGGAGTACCGTGTGATGGGCGCGCTCGCCGGCAGCGGCGTTCCGGTGCCGCAGACACGCGGCTACTGCGCCGACGCCGCCATCATCGGCACACCGTTCTATCTGATGAACTACCAACCCGGCCGAATCTTCAGCGATCCCCTGCTGCCAGAGCTGACGGCAGTCGAGCGCGCCGGTGCGTATGACGCCATGAATGCGGCGCTCGCGCAGCTCCATGCCGTCAACTGGCAAGACGCCGGACTGGCTGACTATGGCAAGCCGGAGCGATTCATAGAGCGCCAGTTGGCGCGCTGGAGCAAGCAGTACGCGGCGAGCCGCACGGACGACGTGCCTGCGATGGAGCGCCTGCGTGATTGGCTGAGCAGCCACATGCCCGACGACGATCTGGCCTCGATCGTTCACGGCGACTTCCGCATCGGCAACCTGATCTATGCGCCCGACCAGCCAACGGTGGCTGCGGTTCTCGATTGGGAGCTGTCAACCATCGGTCATCCGTTCAGCGACCTGGCCTTCAACTGCATGACCTACCACCTCCCGGCCGGGCATCCGGTTTCGGCCGGGTTCCTTGGTGCCGACCTCAAGGCGCTGGGCATTCCTGACGAAGACAGCTACCTTGCCAGCTACGCACGGCGCAGCGGCCTGGACCCACGTCCGCACTGGAATTTCTACATGGCCTTCAGCCTGTTTCGCACCGCGGCGATCCAGCAGGGGGTTTATGCCCGCGCCCTCAAGGGCAATGCGAGCTCGACCACTGCCCACAGCTTCGGCGAGAGCTATCGCCTGGTTGCCGACGCCGGAATGCGGCTCACGGCGTGACCAGGCAAGCAGAGTACCGCCGGCGTGGCTGGTGGAGCAGCGTCACGGCATGGAATCTGTTCGCGGCCAACGCGCTGGTTCATCCCGACCGGATTGCGGTGAGCGATCCACCCAATCGCGCGGCCGTGATGCATGGCGCGCCGCGCGAGTTGAGCTACGCGGCCTTGCAGCACGAGGCCGAGGCACTCGCGCGGCGGCTCACGCGGCTTGGTGTACGACGTGGCGATGTCGTCGTGGTACAGCTTCCCAACGTCGTTGAATCCCTGATTGCGCTGCTCGCGGCCGCCCGGGTGGGCTTCCTCTATTCACCGGTGCCGGTGCAGTATCGCGAGCACGAACTGCGTTACGTGATTGGCAAGACGCGGCCCAAGCTGCTGTTGACCGCCGCCAGCATCGACGGCCACCGCCATGGGGCGATGGCCGCTGCGCTGGCTTCGGAGTTCTCCTTCATGAACGTGCTGGCCTACGGCGATGGTCTTCCAGACGCGGTGCTCGCGCTGGATACGATGCCCGATCCGTGCTGCGCCCTGGGGCCGGTGCCCGATGCCACCACACGCCTGACGATCTGCTGGACATCCGGTACCGAGGGCCATCCCAAGGGCGTGGTGCGCAATCACCAGCGATGGCTGTGCCTGGCGCAGGCGGTCATGGACGCCGCGTCCCTGCAACCGGGCGCCGTGCTGCTCAACCCATTCCCGATGGCGAACATGGCTGCCTTCGTTGGTTTTCTGCTGCCGTGGCTGCGCACTGGGGGCACACTGTTGTTGCATCACCCCTTTTCGCTACCGGTGTTTGTGGCCCAGCTGTCATCGCGCCCGATCGACTTCACCGCTGCGCCGCCCGCGCTGCTCAATCTGATGCTGCTGCGCGACGACGTCGCGAGTCAGGCCAATCTGGGTGGGGTACGGGTGATAGGTTGCGGTGGTGCCCCGCTGGCACCGGCGATGGTGAGCGGCTTTCATGCACGCTTTGGCGTCGACGTTGTGAACCTGTTCGGCTCCAGCGAGGGCGGCTCATTGGTGTCGGGCCCAAATGACATCCCCGACCCCGAGACCCGCGCCGTGTGCTTCCCACGCTGGGGCGTGGCTGGCATCGAATGGGCTTCGGCCATGGCATCGCGCGTCGAGACGCGCCTGGTCGACGTCTCGACTGGCACGGAGATCACCATGCCTGGACAGGCTGGTGAGTTGCGATTTCGCGGTCCTGGGGTATTCGGCGAGTATTTCGAGGCGCCGCAGGCAACCGCGGCCGCGTTCGATGAAATGGGCTATTACCGCAGCGGCGACCTGTTCGAAATCGCCGGCGACCGCAGTCAGTACTATCGTTTTGTCGGTCGGTGCAAGGACCTGGTGATTCGCGGTGGCGTGAACATTTCACCCGAGGAGGTCGAAGGTCTGCTGGCCAGCCATCCGGATCTGGCAGAGGTGTCCGTGGTTGGCTACGCCGATGCTGTCATGGGCGAGAAGCTCTGCGCGGTTCTGGTGTCCAAAGGCCAGGAGCGGCCGTCTCTGCAGGCACTGCGCAGCTTCCTGCGCGATGAGCGGAAAGTGGCCGAGTACAAGCTGCCGGAGCGCATCGAGTGGATGACTTTGCTGCCGCGCAATGCCATGGGCAAGGTGCTCAAGCGCGAACTGCGCAGGCTTGTGGAAGAACCTGCGCCAGGTTGAACGCTGCCAGATCAGCCCGCTAAGTGGCGGGTTGATGGTCGGGCTGTGCCGCGTCATTGAGCAGGAAGTGCGACAGCGCCGGAATCAGGATCAGTGCGCCGACCATGTTCAGGATGAACATGAATGACAGCAGGATCCCCATGTCACCCTGGAACTTGATCGGTGACCACGCCCAAACGCCAACGCCGACTGCCAACGTAACGCCAACCAGCCCGACCACCCGCCCGGTGAACTCGACCGACCTCTTGTAGGCTTCCTTCAGCGGCACCCCCGCCCGCTGGTGAACCAGTTGTACGCTTACCAGATACAGCGCGTAATCAACGCCGATGCCGACGCCCAGCGCGACCACCGGCAAAGTGGCGACCTTCACGCCAATGCCCAGCCAGACCATCAATGCCTCGCAGAGGATGGACGTCAATGCCAGGGGCACCACGGCGACCACGGTGGCGCGCCAGCTGCGAAATGCGACGAGGCACAACACGACCACGGCGGCATACACTGACAGCAGCATCGTGCGGTTTGCCTGCCGTACCACGATGTTGGTGGCGGCCTCGATTCCCGCGGAACCCGCGGCAAGCTCGAATCGCACGTCCTTGTCGTTGTTCGCGTTGGCAAAGGCCTCCGAGACGCGCACAACGTCGTCGAGACTCTCTGCCTTGTGGTCCTTCAGAAATGCCAGCACCGGCATGACTGAACAGTCGGCGTTGTACAGATCCGGGTTGTTGACCGATGCCTGACGGGCGGCACCGGTGAGCACGGCCTGATTGCGCAGCAACGTGAAGTACTTCGGACTGCCGTCGTAGCTGCCGGCCGTGAGCTGCCGCACGCCATTGACCAGCGAGAGCGTCGCCTGAACGCCGGGCAGTTGTTCAAGCTCCCACGCCAGGCGGTCGGCCAGTATCAGGGTCTTGTACTGGAGGCATTGCTCCGCCGGTGTCTTCACGATCACGGCAAAGACATCGCTGGAGAGTGCGTAGTGCGAGGTGATGTAGGCGTTGTCCCGGTTGTAGCGGGAGTCGGCGCGCAGTTCCGGGGCACCAGGCTCCAGGTCGCCAACCTTGAGGTTGAGGCTGACCACGAAACCCGACACCGCCAGCAGCAGCGCCAGCGCAAGCGCGCCCAGTGCCCAACGCCGCTCGGTGAAGCGGTCGAGGGCACGCCAGAGTGTGCCGAGGCCGCGGCCGGTCTCCTCGATCGCCTCCAGCCGCAGGCTCCGCGCCGCCGCAGCAGCATTGACGCCGGTAAAGGAAAGCAGCACCGGCAAGAGCAGGAGGTTGGTCGCCACCAGCACCGCAACGCCCACGCTGGCAGTCAGCGCCAAGTCGCGTATCACCGGGATGTCGATCACCATCAGGACGGCAAAGCCAACCGCATCGGCGAGCAGGGCGGTGAACCCTGCCAGGAACAGACGGCGAAACGTATAGCGGGCAGCAACGATGCGATGGGTGCCGCGCCCAATGTCCTGCATGATGCCGTTCATCTTCTGGGCGCCATGCGATACCCCGATTGCGAAAACCAGGAACGGCACCAGCACCGAGAACGGGTCGATCTTGAAACCCAACGCGGTGACGATCGCCAGTTGCCACAGCACCGCAACGGCCGAACAGGCAACGACCAGCAGGGTGCTGCGAATGCAGCGCGTATAGGTGTAAAGAATGCCAATGGCGACGACCGCCGAGATGGCAAAGAACAGCATGACCTGACGCAGTCCGGCGACCAGATCGCCCACAAGTGTCGCAAAGCCAATGACGTGGATGTTGACTGCGCCGCCGTCGGGCGCGGCACGCTGGTGGCTGGCGCGGATGGCCTCCAGTCGGCTTGCGAACTGCACATAGTCAAGGTCCTTGCCGGTCTGTGGGTCGAGATCGAGCAGTGGCACGAAGATCATGCTCGACCTCATATCGCTGGCCACCAGAGAGCCGACGACGCCGGCTCGGTTGACATTGGTCCGCAGTGTCTCAATGGCTGTCGCGGAGCCATCGAAGTCCGCCGGCATCACCGGACCACCCCGATAGCCCTCCTCGGTCACTTCGGTCCATCGCACCGTCGGCAGCCATATCGATCTCACCCAGGAACGGTCAACGCCGGGCGTCAGATAGACCTCGTCGCTGATCTTCTTCAGCGTGGCAAGGTATTTCGCGTCGAAGATGGTGCCCTGGGGGTTCTCGACGACGATGCGCACGGCATTGCCGAGTCCGCGCAAGTCCTTCTTGTTGGCAAGGTAGGTCTGAATGTAGGGATGGCTCTGTGGCAGCATCTTCTCGAAATTGGCGTTGACGCCAAGTCTGGCCGCCACAAAGAGACCCGTCGCCAGCGTGATGAGGGTGCAGATGATCGCCACCGCCAGGCGATTGTTGAAGATGACCTGTTCCAGCCGGTTGCCGCTGTGGCGTGCGAAGTCCCGGTAGTCCGCCACCACCGGCATGTGATCGATGTCGCCGCTGCCGGGCGTCATGGTGCGGTGCTCCGTGGTTCAGGGGGGAGCGGCTGAACGCGCACGCCCCGCTGACCCGCCACCGCAAGTGTGCCGCCTATGACCGCCACGGCATTGGCTGACATCGGCTGCTGCATGGTCAGCGGCGCAAAGGTGGCGCCATGGTCGGTGCTGAGCAGAACCTGGCCCGCTTGACCCACCAGAACCATGCGCCCGTCTGGCGCCACGGTTCCGCCGTTGAGGTGAGCGCCACCGCCGGAAGCGACCTGTTGCCACTGCTTGCCGCCATCGGTACTGCGAAGGATGTTCCCGCGCAAACCGAAGACAAGCATGGCCTGGGCCGTTCCAATGACACCGAAATAGGTTCCCGCGTAGGGCGTCGGCAGGGCGCGAAAGCGCCCGGCGTTGTGATCCAGCTTGAGAACGAGTCCCTGCTCGCCCACGATCACCAAATCCCTTCCGACAGGGCGAATTGCGTAGAGGTGCAAGCCGCGCGGATTCTCGGTACGGTGGTACCACGGCTCCCAGGTTCTGCCGCCGTCTTCCGTGCGGAAGATCAGGTTGAATGCGCCAACGATGAAGCCGGTCTTCTCATCTTCGAACCAGACATCAAGAAATGGCTTGTCCGGCCCCTCTTCGACGAACTGCGCCACGTCGGCATGCAGCTTCGCCAGCGCCTGCGCGTCCATGGCCGATGCGTCAAACGACTTGTAGTAGTCAAGCATGCGTCGTGCCGCTCGCACGCCGTCGAACTGGAGCGCCCAGGTGGCACCACCGTCGACGCTATGCAGCACGCTTGCGTCGTGTCCGACTGCCCACCCCTGCAGGGGGGTCGGGAAATGAACCGCGACGAGGTCCGAGCTGACCGGCACCTGGCCTTGGCGCCAACTCCTGCCGCGGTCATCGGAATACAGAATATGACCACGCTGACCAGCGCTCACCAGTCGACCGCCAGCAAGCGACAGGCCATTCTGCAAGGAAGTCCTGGCCTGTGGCGTTTCTGTCGACGGGCGCGCCAGAACATCCCGGAATTCAGCCGAAGCGTTCAGGGCGAACCAGCACACGGCCGCCGCAAGGACCCCACCATCTATCTTCAAGCGCACGATTGCTCCTTGTTCCAAGCGGGTCTGACCACGTTGCGTAGCCATCGCGGTGATGGCGCTCCCGGCTTCATCGGGCCGGGGCGCTGCGGGTTTGTCAGCGGACGCCGCTGCCAGCCAGGGCGTCGGGCGCGAACACCGAGTCCGGCTGCGGGCCTACATAGTCGATCTTCTGTTCATTGACGGTGCCGATGTGCGTGTACATGCCGGTGTTGAAGTCGTAGTAGACGTGTGTATTGCCGCCGGGCACGAGCGCGTCATAGTTGGGGGTCAGACTCATGACCGCCGTGCGCCATACTTCCCCGCGCGCGTCGTAGTTCTCATTGAGCAGTACGTACCAGGAGTCTTCGTCCAGGTAGAACCGCCGCTTGGAGTACCCATGGCGGGCGCCCGACTTGAGCGTGGCTTCGACAACCCAGACCCGGTGCAGCTCCCAGCGCACGACATCGGGATTGACCATGTTCGGTTTCAGAATGTCCTTGATCGCGGCAGTCCAGCCCCACTTGTAGGTGTTGTAGGGAACGAATAGCTCTTTCTTGCCGACCAGTTTGAAATCAAAGCGCTCCATGGAGCCGTTGAACATGAATATGTCGTCGTAGAAGGCGGCTCCGGCGTTCTGCGTCGCAGGCGTGTCAAAGGCGAGGTCCGGGGCAAGTTTGACCCGGCGTTGACCCGGCAGGTATTGCCAGGCCCTGCGCCCTTTGGCAGCGGCGTTCACATAGTCCACCAAGGTGATGCCCCAGCCGGCTTGGCGGGCCGGTGCGAGGTAGTTGTGACGCAGGCGCCAGAGCACGTCGGCAGCGGGTTTGCTGGCGTCGTAGTACGGAAAGTCCTCCAACGACTTGGTTCTTACGGCCAGGGTGGTGTTTCCGGATGAGTCGACGTTATAGGTGTCCGATACCGATGTACGGCCCTGGCCCATGTAGCGGGTCAGGTGGTTCCACATCGCTTCATAGCCGTCCTTTGGAATCGGAAACGGCACCCCCCCTTGCGCGTCCTGCATGCCCACGCCGCCGCTGGTGGTCTTGGCGCGCACGGCGTTCCTGGCCGTGTTGTCGTAAACCCATTGCGGCAGCGCTGCGGTGCGGTGCGAGGGGTACACGTCGATCCGGTAGGACGGATGCTTCTTGAACATAGCCTTCTGTCCTTCGGACAGCTTGTCTGTGTACTTGTTCATGCTCTGGGCATCGATGCTGAACAAAGGCTTCTCTGCCGCGAAGGGGTCGCACAGGCGTCCCTCTCCCTTCTTGTAGCAGGCCGGAGGTGTCTTCATCCCGCCAGACCAGGCGGGAATGGAGCCGTCAGGGTTGGCTGCCCGCTCGGCACCCATTGGCGTCAGGTTTGAGCCAAGCGCCTTGGCCTCTTCCGGCGTCACGGCGGCCTGCGCAGCGTGAACCATGACCAGGCTGAGCGCCGCAGTCATGAACGTAGTCTTGAATTGCATGTCATGTCTCCTTGTTGCGTCCGCAGCGAGAGCTTCGCGGGCCGCCAATGGTTGGTTGCGTCAGAACGAGGTCCTGAAGGTGAGGGAAATGTTTGCCCTGTCACGCATGAGGGCGTAGGTGCCGTTGAAGACATCGGCAGTATTGGCCGCATTGCGGGCATCCTTGCCGTAGTAGCCGGTGTACTTGAGGTCAAGCCGGTACTTCTGCCTCACGTCCGCGCCAATACCAACGCTGTAGGTTCCAGCCCCCTCGCTGCCGGCCAGAAGCGTCGCGGCATTGCCAGAGAGACCGCCGCCCCAGCTGACAGGTGCTGAAATGTCGACTCCCGGAAAGACCTGGAACCAGGTCGGCGTGAAGCCGAGCGAGAGCTGCCATGCGTCCTTGCCCACGCGGTCAATGCTGGCATAGCCGTCGCGTCCCTTGAAGAGGGCCTCCCGCTGCGTCACGCGCAGCCACCTGCTGTAGGTCAGCTCGGCATTCCATGACGCCGAATCGAAGAAGGCGGTCTTGTTGACAACGCCCAGGAAATTGATCAGCGCATGCAGTGTGTTGCCGCGGGCGCCTGGCACATCGCCATCCGCCGGAAAGTAGGTGGTGTTGAAAGGACCAGCAACGGCTGCGCCCACGGCAGCGGTGTCGCTGACCAACGGCATGTTCTTGCGATAGGACAGCTCGGTGCCGACGCTGATTCCGCCGATGTTCTTGGAAAGACTCAGACCAAACAGATCGATGTTTCCGCCGTAGGCGAGCCGGTAGCGCCATCCGGCCGGTGCGCCTCGCAGGTCGGCCAGTACCTGCGGCAGGGTGTCGGTGAAGTTCCGGTAGTAGAGGCCGACTGTGCCGTCCAGTGCTTCGGGACTCCATCTTGCGGCCAAGCCCCAGTCCTTGCGCTTTGAGGAGGGCGTCACATCGGTCGAGCGCAGCACCCGCGTGGCGCCAACAAAGACGGATTCACCGCCCCATTGCGAGGCATCGTTAATGCCGAAATAGGTTCCGCCCTCGGGCAGCCGAACGGGCTGCCAATCGAGCATTTGCTGCAGGCCCACCGATAGTCGGTCGTTCAGCTGGAGCTGCGCCGACAGGTTGTTGATTGGCCGAAAGACCTCCTTCACGTCGACGCCGGGTGTCGCAAACGCCTTGGCCACGTCGGTTGGTCCCTGGGAGTAGGCAATCGAGTGGAGCAGGCCCCCAAAGCCCAGGCTCTCACCCCAGAACACCGTGTGCCGGCCGAGCTTCGCATTCAACTTCGCCTCACCCAGGTCGACCTGCGTGAAGACAAAGGCGTCGAGTAGCTCGCCACCCTGGCGGTAGTAACGCTTGGCGTAGTCGCTGATGCCGTAGGCCTTGACGCCGTTCTCAAGGTGGTTGGAAGTGGCCAGTGAGGTGTTGTCGAAGCTGCCGCGGTAGGCCTGGTCGTTCCATCCCGCGCCCGTTACCCGAACGCCAGTGCGGTTCTTGTAGGTCAGGTCAAACTCAGACAGAAGGTCGAGCCGGTTCAACACCGTGCCGCGGTCGAAGTTGCGGTCACCGTCGTCGTTGTTCACGTTGCGCAGAATCGTCGCGTCCTGGGACTGGACACGGTTCGCATAGGTGTAGCGGATGGAGTTGTCCCACCTGATGGTCACATCGGCGTTGCCGGTGTCGACCTCAAAGGCGTGCGTGGCGCCACTCCATGACAGCGCCCCGGCGAGGCACACCAGCAACGGTCGTTGCCGCAAGGCGGCGAGCCGATGCTGGCATCGGACTTGATCAACTGACATTGTCTGCTCCTTCGTTATGGTTTCAAAGAATGCACCAGACAGCGGCTCACCAAGCTGATGCAGGACTAATATAGTTGCACTACGCTAGTCACAAATCAAGCTTAACACTTGCACTTGTCTAACGCAAGTAGTTTTCTTATCGTAGTAATTGATTGATGCTGGCAACGCTGCGCACGGTCGTCAGGACGCGCCCGTGCAGGACGGGTCTGGCGTGCCCTCACACGGGTGGGACAAACGGTGGGTTGGGGTTAGTCGCCGCTGCGCCGAGCAGCTTGCGCCTGCGGCGCCCGGCGTGTGCCTGGCTTGAGAAGCGGGCGCGCGCGCCCACGCGCCGTGAACGCTATCTCAAAGGCTGTCTGACTGTGCGCGGACCGGCGCGAAGCGTCCGGTGGTCAGCGTTGAGCAGCGAAACTCACGCTATGCGCCGTGACCTCGCCGCCGCAGCAATTGCAGGCGACGATGGGACGCAACTCGGCGTGGCACTTCAGGTGTGTCAGCGTCAGCGGCGGTCCCTGCTTGCCCGCCAACCAGCGGTCACCCCAATGATTCAAAGTCAGCACGATGGGATAGACGTCCATGCCTTTGGGCGTGAGGATGTACTCTTTGCGATCGGGATTGGTCTGGTACACCCTGCGTTGAAGCATGCCGGCTTCGACCAGCAGCTTGAGCCGGTCCGCCAGCACGTTGGGGGCAAGATGCCAGCGCGCCCTGATATCCTCGTAGCGCCGGTCTCCAAGAAAGAACGATGCCATGACAAGCTGTGTGTAGCGATCGCCGAAGAAGTCGATCGACTCACCGTACAGCGCCGAAATGAGGGTGCCGTTGTTCAGTGTCTCATTGGACCGTCGACTGCTCTTCGGGGGTGGGCTTGGTTCCATCTTGGCCCCCGGTCCCGCGGCATAGCTCACTTCGCGGGGATGAACTTCCTCGTGGCAATGTCCGCAGACGAGTGTCGGAGTCATGACCTGCCCGCATGTCGTGTGCGTGAGTGTCACCAACTGGATGGCACGACGTTTTGACCAGATCCGGTCGAACCGCCAGAACATCAAGGCGGTCGGAAACAGGTCGGTGCCCATCGGCGTCAGCTTGTAGCTCTCGTGGCCTCGGCCATCGGTGGCCTCCTTTCGCAGACACCCGATTTCAACCAGGCGCACCAGCCGGTTGGTCAAAATGTTGCTGGCGACTCCGATAGCCTGGCGCCACTCACCGAAGCGGTTGATGCCCAGGAAAGCCGACCCGATGATCAGCAGTGACCACCGGTCCCCGATCTGCACCAGGGCCCGGGCCACGGAGTTGGAGGCGATCTTCTTCTGAGCAACGCCGGGCTGCTTCTTGGGCTTTCGAGGACTGGTACTCATGACAGACGGTAGATGTTTCTTGCGTTACGCAAGTTTACCGGAATAGGGGATTGATTGCAGCTCGCAGCTTGGGAGAGGTGACATTGTCGCCCGCACCAAACCAGGATTTCGGCTCCAATCAGAGCCGCCAAGCGACGGCCCAGCCGGCAATGAGTTCTCAAGACTCAGTGTTTATGGTCTCAGATGGCCAGAGTATGCGGTACTCCGGCCGAGCCACCACCCTCGCGCAGTGCAAGGTCGATTGCGCAGCCACGTTCGACCAAACACGTCGCGGTGCAAGGCTACTCAGTTTGCAGGATTCGGTCGACCATGGCTGGCTTGTCGGGCGTTGAGAGTGGCGATGCAGCAACTGCCTTGAGGGAGCCGAAGCGGGAGACCAGGAACCACGCCATCGGCAACACGCCACCGAGGGTGAACAGGGCACCTCCGATGACACGGGCCCAGGTCAGGCGCTGGAACAGCTCTCCTTGCACAAAGGCCTGCGAGCGGGCATGCCACAGGCCATGTTCCAGCACATCGTTCAGTTGCGCGATGCCAACCGGAAACAGGTCAATTGCCACCATCAGCGCCAGCCCCAGGTTGAGCGACCAGAAGGCGCGGCGCAGCAGGCGCGCGTCCCAGCGCTCGGCCACGATCAGATAGCGGCTGCAGAAGACGATGGCGGCAATGGCCAGATTGCCATACACCCCCATCAGCGCGGCATGGCCATGGTTTACCGTCAGGTAGGTGCCGTGTTCGTAATAGTTGACGATCGGCAGATTGATGAGAAAGCCGAACACGCCGGCGCCAAAGAAGTTCCAGAAGTTCACGCCCAGCAGGAACAGAAAGGCCTCGCTCTGGCCAAAGCTGGGGTCGGCCTGCCCACTGTCACCCGCGCCGGCCTTGAGGCCGGCCAGCGCACGCTGCGGCGTGTTGCGGAACTGCCAGGCCTCCAGCGTGAGCAGGATCAGCGGCACCACCTGCAAGGTCGAAAATATGCTGCCCACCGCCAGGGTCGCTACCGGCTTGGCATTCCAATAGAAATTGTGGGAAATACCCAGCAGGCCCGAACCCAGAAACAGCAGCGTGGCCAGGTAGACGATGCGCGAGGCCGCTGCGTGGCTGACAAAGCCCATCATCAACATGAAATAGGCCAGCAGCGCCGTGGTGAACACCTCGAAGAAGGCCTCCACCCACA
>Ga0207979_100295_pt1 | contig 15079 bp, 11 predicted proteins | sample LakWasM124_LOW14_2_FD_183936 | JGI IMG/M metagenome (GOLD analysis project Ga0207979, IMG submission 183936) | Freshwater sediment methanotrophic microbial communities from Lake Washington under simulated oxygen tension - Sediment Metagenome... | ecosystem: Environmental > Aquatic > Freshwater >...
CGGCCGCAGCGACAGCCACTCGGCGGGGGCGGTTCCGGCCAGAAAGTTCTTCGACAGATTGGGGCGGTCGCAAGGCAGGTGCGTGTCGCTGCTGAGCATCGTCACCGGCCCGGCGTAGCCTTCACGGCGCAGTGTTTCGGCAGCAGCCTGCCCGGCCGTACCGCCGCCCACGATGACGATGGATTCGGGTATGCCCGCATTTGCGGAGCCGGACTTGGGGCCGGCCATGCGCTTGCCGGTGACGTAGGCCTTGCCAGCGCGCTGCTCTACCTGCCAGCAACCCACGCCGCCCAGAGCCGGCGCACGCAGCGCCTCGCCGGTGCGCAGGCTGAAGGCCGCGTGGTGCCAGGGGCAACGCACGGTGTCACCCACCACCAGGCCCTCGGCCAGCGGGCCGCCGTAATGGGTGCAGGTGGCGCCCACGGCAAACAACTCGCCGCCGTGGCGCGACAGCAGCAGGGCTTCGCCGTGGGCATGGCCCAACAGCATGGAGCCTTCGGCAATACGGTCAAGCGCTACGCCCGCCGCAAAATCGTCACCCTGCAAGGGGGTTGGGGTATCACCCATGCTTCTCTCCTCCATCAGAAGCGGCGCCCTGCTCTGTGCTCTGTGCTCCCTACGCAAAGGACGGGAGAGGAAGCGGGCGCCTGATGCTTCCGTGCAGAGCTGGCGACAGCCTACGCCAGAGCGCACATCGCGCCAGTCAGTAGGGACTTTTGGTCCGTGGACAAAGGCGGAAAAAAGCCATGCCAACCACGCCGTATGGGTCGTCAGGCGGATGGGTTTGCGCGGTGCGCTTGCACCAGCGCCAGAAACTCCGGCGCGGGCAGGGGTCGGCTGAACAGAAAGCCCTGCATCAGGTCACAGCCTGCGCTGCGCAGAAAGTCGCGTTGCTGAGTGGTCTCGACGCCCTCGCCCACCGTCTGCAGGCGCAGGTTGCGCGCCAGCCCAACGATGCTGTGCACGATGGACGCGCTCTCGGCACCCAGTGTGATGTCTTTCACAAACGAACGGTCAATCTTCAACTGATCAATCGGGAAGCGCTGCAAGTAGGCCAGCGATGAATAGCCGGTACCAAAGTCATCGACCGAAATGCCCAGCCCTAGCGCCTTGAGTTCAGACAGGATGCGCACCGCCTGTTCAGCGTCGTCCATCACCGCTCCCTCGGTGATTTCAAGCTTCAGCAGGCGCCCCGGCAAGCCGCTCTCTGCCAGAGCGTCGCGTACTGACTGGACCAGCTTGTCATCACGAAACTGGCGCGTTGAGAGGTTCACCGCAATGCGCAATTCCAGCCCTTGGTCACGCCACTGGCGCGCCTGATGGCAAGCAGAGCGCAGCACCCATTGGCCAATCGGCACGATCAGGCCCGTCTCCTCTGCCAACGGAATGAATTCCAATGGTGGAACCAGCGTACCGTCGCTGGAGCGCCAGCGTATCAAGGCTTCCACATCCGTGACTTCATTGGTGCTGAGGTTCAGCAAAGGCTGGTAGTGCAGCAGCAACTCCTCACGCGCCACGGCATGGCGCAGGCGCGCTTCCATTTCGAGCTTCTTCAGGGCCTGCGCGTTCATGTCGGCGGTATAGAACCTGAAAGTATTGCCACCAGCCTCCTTGGCGCGGTACATCGCTGCGTCGGCGTTGCGCAGCAGGGTGTCGTAGTCGCCACCATCCTGCGGATACAGGCTCACGCCCATGCTGGCCGAGAGGCTGATTTCCTGGCCTTGCAGCGGGATGGGCAGGAAAATCTCATGCAGTATCTTGTCGGCCGCCAGGGGGACGTCTTGTGGACCGGCCAGGTCCGACAGCACCAGCACAAAATCATCGCCGCCGATGCGCGCCAGCGTATCGCGTTCCCGCATGGTGGCGCGTAGCCGCAAGGCCACGGCCTTCAGGAACGCGTCGCCAAAGGTGTGCCCCAGGCTGTCATTGATGCGTTTGAAGTGGTCCAGATCGAAGAACAACAGCGCCACCGCGCGATGCTGCCTTGCGGCAAATGCAATCGCAAGCTCAGTGCGCTCTTTGAGCAAGTTGCGGCTGGCCAGGCCCGTCAGGGCGTCCTGATTGTTCTGCCGCTCCAGTTGCTCCTCGTACTGCTTGCGCGCGGTGATGTCATTGAAGATGCCGACAAAGTGCGTCGTCTCGCCGGCACCATTGCGCACCGGCGCAATCGCCAGATCGTTCCAGAACAGGGCGCCGTCCCTGCGATAGCTCTTGAGAACTGCGTTGCCCTCACGGCGCTCGCGCACGGCAGCCTCGATTTCGAGAGCGCCAAGCTGGTCGGTATCGGTGCCCATCAGGAACAAGGCGTTGCGTCCATGCACCTCGGCCGCGCTGTAGCCGGTGATGCGCTCGAACGCCGGGTTGACATAGATGATGGGAACGTCGGTGGAGCCCAGCTCGGCAATCATGATGCCGTTGGCCGAGGCCTCTACCGCGCGGCTGTTGAGGCGGCTGGCTTGCTCGCTGGCACGCAACTGCGCCAGCGCCTCCTGGCGCTCTGCCTCCTTCTCGAAATTCAACAAGGCAAAGGCGAGGTCGGTGGCCATTTCCGTCACCAGATCAAGCAACTCACGGTCAAAGAAATTCTTCTCCGTGGCAAACAGGGACACGCTGCCCACCAGTCGATCCGCCACGCGCAAGGGAAAACAGGCAGCCGACTGGTACCCGAGTTGTTCCAGGTCTTCGGCAATTTCAGTCATCGCCGGATCCACCTGCACGTCGTTGCTCAGATATGGCTGCCCCTGCGCCAAGGCCAACTCGACCGGAGTGCGTGGCGGTCCCAGCAGGCTCATGGGCGCCAGCCGCGCAAACCACGCCGGCTCGGCCCCGCTGCACGCTGCCGGGATCACTTCTTTCGACACCGGATCGAGCAGCCCGATCCAGGCCAGGGCCAGGCCACCACGCTGCACCGCGATGCGACACACCTCGCGAAACAAATCCTCTTTGTTCAGCGAATGAACAATGGCCTGGTTGGTCTCGCTCAGGGCGGCATAAAGCCGGTTCAGGCGCAGCACCTGTTCCTGGGTCTGCTGCAACTGGGCGACGTGCTGCTCCAGTTGGGTGCTGCGCTTTTCCAGTTTGCTTACCAGCACCTCGTTGTAGACCCTGTAGCTGGCCTGCTCACTGATCACAGGGGCATGCACCTGGGCTGTGCCCCGCGACGCGGCATGCAGCACCTCGTCCACCCGGCGCATGAACACATCGGGCTCGGCCGGTTTGACGAGGAAGGCGTCAGCCCCCATGTCCAGCGCCAGTTGCTCGTCTTTGGCCTGGGTGTAGGTGGCGGTGTACACCATGAAGGGGATGCGGCGCAGCGCCTCGTCGGCCTTCCATTGGCGCAGCAAGGTGTAGCCATCCATTACTGGCATCAACAGATCGCTGACGATCAGATCGGGCGCTTGCATGCGTGCGATGGACAAGGCCTGTTCGCCGTGCTCCGCTTCCTGCACCTCAAAACCGTGCCCCTGCATCAAGGCCCGCAGCAGATAGCGGTTGTCTTCGCGGTCATCCACAATCAAGACGCGCTTCATAGGGCCTCCAGGACGAAACGTTCCACCTCCACGGCAAACGTGCCAGGATCGATCGGTTTTTCGATGTAGCCATTGCAGCCCGCGGCCAGGCAGCGCTCCCGGTCCCCCGGCATGGCGTAGGAGGTGACGGCAACGATCGGAATTGCCGCCAGCGCCGGGTCCAGCCGCAGCGCGCGCGCCACCGCGTAGCCGTCCATCCCCGGCAACTGGATGTCCAGCAGGATCAGCGCCGGATCGACCTGGCCCGCCAGCGCGATACCGCTTGGCCCGTCTTCGGCATGCACCATCTCCCAGCCCCTTGCCTGCATCAGGAAAGCGGCCAGGTAGCGGTTCTGCTCGTTGTCTTCGATCAACAGAATGCGTTTGTTCATGCTTGCTCGCTGGTAACAGGGGCCTGCAACGGCAGGGTCACCGTGAAAACACTGCCCTGGCCCCACTGGCTCTGGGCCTCAATGGTGCCGCCCATCAACTCCGCCAGACGCCGACAAATGGCCAGCCCCAGGCCGGTGCCTTCGTGCTTGCGCGACAGCGCCGAGTCAATTTGCCGGAACGGCACGAACAACAAGGCCATGTCCTCAGGTTTGATGCCGATGCCCGAATCCGCCACGCTCAGGCGCACAGCCGGCGCAGGGGCGTGTTGCGCGTCAAGCTGAAAGCCATCCACAGTCTGCGCTTGCAGCGTGACAGTTCCTGTGTCGGAGAATTTGATGGCATTGCTGAGCAGATTGAGCAGCACTTGCTCCACCCGGCGCGCATCGCTCACCATCGCGCCCACGCCCGGGGCCACCTTCACCATCAGCGACAACCCCTTCTTATCGGCCAGTGGCCCGGCAATCGCAGCCACTTTCGCGATGGAGTGCGCCAAATCGAAAGTTTCGTACGCCACCGGCAGCTCGCCGGCCTCGATCTTGGAAATATCCAACACGTCGTTGATCAGGGCCAACAAATGGCGCGCGCTGTCACGCACCATGCCCAGCTGCTTGCCCTGCTCGGCGTTCAGCGGCCCGGCCAACCCCTGCAACAGGATGCCGGTGAAGCCGATGATGGAGTTCAGCGGTGTGCGCAGCTCATGGCTCATGGTGGCCAGAAAGGCGGATTTGATCTGATCCGCTGCCTCGGCAGCCGCCATGGCGACACGCAAGGCGGCCTGCGTTTCTTTCATCGGTGTGATGTCCACGATCGCTCCCACCAGGCCGGCAGGCGAACCGTCCGGGGCACGAAAGCCGCTTACCGAATACAGCGTCTGGTGCATCCTGCCATCGGTAAACGGCATGGACGCCTCGCGGCTCAGCACGCTGCCCGAGGCCAGCACGCCCACATCCTCTCGCTGGTAGTTCTCGCGGTCTGCCAGCGGCAGGTAGGGCAGTTCAAGCACCGTCTTGCCAACGAAATCGGCCCGGGTCACGCCAAAAACCCGCTCGTAAGCATGGTTACACCCGCGAAAGCGCAGGTCTGGCCCCTTGTAGAAAATCGGGTTGGCAATGTGGTCGATGATGGCTTGCAGGAATGCGCTGAGTTCGGCCATCTCTGCCGTGCGATCCATCACGCGCTGTTCCAGCTCCAGCGCATGTGCCTGCGCCTGCTGGTACAGGTGCGCGTTCTCCATCGCCAGTGCCACCGGGCCACAGAGGTCCTCCACCAACTTCAGAACGTGCGGCGGCGGCGGCGCGTCCTTGCGCGAGAACAGGCACAGCACGCCAAGGGTGCGGTCCTGTACGACGAGCGGGAAATAAGCGTTCCAACGTACGGTGGCGTCGTGCACGTTGCCGCAAGCCTGTACCGTGCCGGGAGCACCCGCAGCCAGCAGCGCATGGCGCTGCCCCTTGGCCACGCTCTCGAGCATGGCCGGGCAGCCAGCATCGCACAGCGGCCCTTCGTCGGCCGCACGATCCGTTGCGGCCGGCGCACCAATGCGGGCGCCAACCCGAAACAATCCGCACTGCGACTGCGCATCACGAATGCACAGCACGCCGCCATCAAAACCGGTCAAAGCCAGCGCGCCCTTGACGGCTTCTTCCAGCACGGCACTGAGTTCCCGGCGCGACCCCGTGGCGCGCAGCGTGCGGTTAATCAACAAAATCTCTTCATTGCGCTGACGGATTTCCCGCGTCTTGGCCGTCACCTGGCGTTTGAGCAACCCCACCCACGCCACACCTGCCACCAGCAAGGCCAGCGCGCCCGCCAGTACCGGCACCAGCCAGGACGGCGTAGTCGCACGCACGTCGTCCACCGTCCAGCGCCGCAGCGAGCGGTAATAGACCGAATCGGGATGTTTCTTGAATTCAATCAGGTGGCGGTCAATCGCAGCCAGCATCGCGTCGTGGCCCTGTTTTGGCGCCGCAAAGAACAATTTCGAAGGGCTGAAGATGATGGCCGTGTCTTCCAGCCCATACTGGCCTGCGTTGCGCACACCAAAAAAACGGTTGGTGATGACCGCATCCGCCTGAGCGCGTGCTACCGCCGCAAAGGCGGCATCGTAGTCCGGGTAGGGCAAGAGTGTGACGGGCAAGTTGAAGGAATCCGCTATCTGCGCAAACAGCGTTTGCTGCACCGAGCCCTCCACCACGGCCACGCGTTTGCCGTGGAGGTCCAGCAGGGATCGCACACCACCGCCACGCCGTGCATACACCTGGTTCCAACTGGCCAGTACGGTCTCCCGATGAAAGGCATACCGCTGCTCCCGCTCAGGCGTCAGCGCCACATCGGGCATCAGGTCAAGCTCGCCCTTTTCCAGCCGGGCCAGGCCTTCGGCCCAGGTGCCCGCGACGTACTCGATCTGCCAGCCCTCCTTTTGGGCAATGGCTTCGATCAGATCGATAAAAATACCTTCGGGTTTGCCATTGCTCGCCAGTGCCACCTTGGGACTGTTCTCGTAGACACCGACGCGCACCTTCTGCTGTGCCCAGCCCGGCGCAGACAGCAGCAGCATCCACAGGGCCAGCCACAGCGCGAGCGTTCGCCTTGCCAACGGCCTGCAGTCACGAGCGCATGGCGCCGAGTCCCCCTTCTGCATTGCTTGCCTCCATGCATGGGCGCGCTTGGTGGCGCGTTCAATTAGGTCTGCATCGCATCGGCGCGCACCGGCACGACGAGTCGACCTATTGTGTCGCCAAATACAGTCGCCAGACGTATCGGCTACCCTGCCTGCATTCCGCGCGGGCAGGCACTCCTCCTGCCAGCCATTGAAGCCTTTGGCGACTACGCGCCCAATTTTTCCAGGGCTTGGTGAAGATCGGCGATCAGGTCGTCCGGATGCTCAATCCCCACACTCAGTCGGATCATGCCCTCCCCCACGCCCGCCGCCGCGCGCGCCTCGGGAGAGACAAAGCTGTGCGTGGTGCTGGCCGGGTGGCAGGCCAGGCTGTCCACGTCGCCGAGCGATACGGCCTGAGCGAAAAGCTTGAGCGCGTTGAGGACGCTGGCAGCGGCGGAGCGCTCGCCCTGGGCCAGTTCGAAGGTCACCATGCCGCCAAAGCCACCTTCCATCTGGCGCTGCGCCAGGGGGTGTTCAGGTGGTCCGCATGGATGGCGTAGATGCGCCCATCGATCTCGGCCGCAATCGGCATGGGGCCATTGGCCGTGGGCAGGTAGAAGTACTGGCCCTGGCCGCCGCTGTTGGCTCCGCCCATGCCGTAGTCGCCCAGCAGGCTGGCGTTTTCATCGTAGAGGTAGGACCAGCCCAGGTGCTCTGCGTCGCTCGCCTTGGGGCTCCACAGGCGGGTGAAGAATTGCTGGATGCTTTGCAGCAAGCCCAGGTCTTCTTCGTCTTCGTCCAATGCGTTGGAGCTGGTGTTGTACAGCGCCTCGGTCTTGAAGACGCGCTGGCCCAGGGCGTTGTGGGCGTATTTGGTGGTGGGGGCGTCTGGGCTTTGCCCAGTACTGGCGCTTTGCAGGCGGCCCTGGCTGTCGTAGCTGTAGCGGTGCAGGCTGGTGGGTTGCAGGCTGCTTGCGTTGTAGCGACGAACGCGCCTGTGCGCCCGCCTGCGGCGTGGAGTTTGAAGTGAAATTGAGCTCCAGCGCTTATGGGGTGTCATTTATCGCTATTGTTTAAGGAGCCAATCGTGTTCTGTGAGGTGGGCTGTCTCAACACTCTTGGTCACTCCAATCCCAACCTCACACGGTAACCGCGGAGTACACCGGGACTCACTGAACCCGCAGGAATTCGCCCAAGGAAGTCAGACTCCAGTGCAATTTCACAGCTGGTCGGACTGGGCTGGTACTCGGTAAGAAAAGCCAGAAGTGGCTCAATTTCATCGAATTTTTCCAGCGCTATGCATAGACGAATCAGGTCGCCTGTGCATTGCCGAACCATATCCTGCGCGTGGCGCGCCTTTTCAACAGAGCGAACCGCGTAAGGATATGCCCTTGCTGGTTCATGGCAGTCATAGGCGAGGTGCGAGGCCATCATCATCGAAGGAAGAGGATCGTCGGGAAGCTTGTCCTCTGCCAAACTCAGTAGGCCGAGTATTCGCTGCGATGCGTTTGCATCAACAAACGTAGCGTTGGCACGTATCAAGTCAACGCGGAGTTCGCACTCCAACGCCAGCAGCGCTTCACCTTGGTTTTCAATGTCGTACGACTCAAGCTCAGCTTTGACAGACGCCAAGAACGTACTAGCGTCAGATTGCAGCGCGAGTACCTTCCGCTGCTTTGCCCAAGAGTCCCATTCGTTCATCGTCTTCCTCCGTTGCCGCTGTCAGGACGCCACGGTTCGGGCGCACTAGGCGGCATGGTGCCCCCGTTGCCGAGACACAGCGCCAGTCTGTCGTTGGCACGATCCCGACACGCTCTTACCCAGCGAGCACCAAAGCCAGCCCACTTCTGACAAGCCTTGTGTTCTTCATTCCATTTTTCTTCGCAGGATTCTTCTGGAAAACACGAATTAATGAAATTAATAATCGGTTTAAATGGGTTCGGAAATGTAATTGGAGGCGGCGGCGGAAGGTAAGGGTCAATTGGTGGATCAGGCTGCCACGTGCATCCAAGAGGAATAATACAAAGCCAGCGCAACCCGTCCGGATCCACTCGGCTCAGCGCATTCCCCCCCACATACGCAAACCGATTCCACCCCCCCTCCAGCCCAATCGGATCCCCCTGCGTATACCTCCCGGTCTTCGGATCGTAGCTGCGGAAGTAGTTGTAGTGCAGCCCCGTCTCTTCGTCAAAGTACTGCCCAGGGTAGCGCAGGTTAAAGCGCACCGGCGGGATGCTGGTGGAGCCTGTCGTGGGGGTTGTCGTCGCATCCGTGAAGCGATTGGCCCCCAGGGTGGGCGCTTCATCCCCGTAGGCGCTGTAGGCCCATTGCCAGGCGGTCTGGCCGTCGGCTTGCGTGAGTCTGCGCGGGGTATTCAGGTGGTCACTGTGGATGGCGTAGATGCGCCCATCGATCTCGGCGGCAATAGGCATGGGCCCGCTGGCCGTGGGCAGATAGAAGTACTGGCCCTGGCCGCCGCTGTTGGCCCCGCCCATGCCGTAGTCGCCCAGCAGGCTGGCGTTTTCATCGTAGAGGTAGGACCAGCCCAGGTGTTCTGCGTCGCTCGCCTTGGGGCTCCACAGGCGGGTGAAGAATTGCTGGATGCTTTGCAGCAAGCCCAGGTCTTCTTCGTCTTCGTCCAATGCGCTTGAGCTGGTGCTGTACAGCGCCTCGGTCTTGAAGACGCGCTGGCCCAGGGCGTTGTGGGCGTATTTGGTGGTGGGGGCGTCGCTCCCCTGCCCGGTGCTGGCGCTTTGCAGGCGGCCTTGGCTGTCGTAGCTGTAGCGGTGCAGGCCGTCGGTTTGCAGGCTGCCTGCGCTGTCGTACTGGTAGTTGACGCTGGCGCTGGCGCTGGCGCTGCCGGTGCTGCTGGTGCTGGTTTGCTCAAAGCCGAGCAGTTTGTTGTGGCCGGCCTCTGTGCTGTAGCTGCGCGTGGTGGAGGTGCCGGCGCGTTCGCGCTGGCTGCCGAGGAGGTTGCCGTTGGTGTCGTACTGGAAGGCGATGGTGTCGGGCGGCGCGCCAGCGGCGGTGGTTTTGGTGAGGCTGGCCAGGCGCCCAGCGTTGTCGTAGCTGGCGCTCCAGGTGATGGTGGCCTGGCTGATGGTGCTGGCCTGCGGGTTGGTGTTGGCCGGGCGCCAGAGTTTTTGCTTGAGGGTGACGATGCGCCCTGCTGCGTCGTATTGGTAGCTGCCCAGCTCGGTGGCGGTCAACTGGCCGGCGCTGTTGTAGCTGCGTGTGGCCGGGATGGCGGCGGTGCCGCCCGGCAGGCTCCAGCTCCAACCGGTGGGCTGGCCCAGGGGGTTCCAGGTGATGCCTTGCACGATGGCCTGGCCGGCCCAGGTGAGGCCGGTGATCTGACCGGTGGCGTCGTACTGGTATTGCAGGATGCGGCCGTCGGGGTAGGTGATGGCGGCGAGCAGGCCGCCCTCGGCGTATTGGTAGCCGACGCTGCGGGCGTGGCCGTTGAGGAGGTCCTGGGTTTTCGGCAGGCCACAGGCCAGGGCATGGCGAACACTGCAAATTCTGAAGCGAAATTTGGCTCTAGCGCTTGATGGGCAAGCGCTGGTAGCTATAGAAAATAGAGCAGAAAGCAATTAACCCTCGTGGATGGAGTTCGGATGCTGCACTTCGGATTTTGAGACCGCCTTAATTCACAAAATACAGTATCCAAGATGCGGTTCCAGCAACTGCCAGCATCATTCCAATATCGCAATATTTTTTCCCCTTCTCACTATATCTTTCTCGTTCCAAAAACCACCATAGGGACCATCCAATATATTTATCAAAATATGTTGGATGACTCATATGTTTGGTCACAGCAATTCCCAAGAATGCATACGCCAAGCCACAAATAACGCCAAAAATAATCAATACTGTTTGATCAATCATTACCAACTGCTCCCCATATTGATAGAGGGGATCATTTTCAGCCCGTATTCCGGAGCCCCGCCGCAATCCCATTGATCAAGATGTGAATTCCGGTCTGCACCCGCTCGTCGCCCTGCCCGGCGCGCCAGCCGCGGATCAGCTCGACCTGCAGGTGGTGGAGCGGGTCGATGTAGGGGAAGCGGTGGCGAACCGCCTTGTGTGTTCAGCGGGGCCGTGAAAACGCAGCGGCAAACTCTTGCATTTTGGCGCTCAGCGCTCCAGCGCCTGTTTGAGATCCATCAACAGGTCGTCCGGGTGCTCAATCCCCACACTCAGTCGGACCATGCCCTCCCCCACGCCCGCTGCCGCGCGCGCCTCGGGCGAGACAAAGCTGTGCGTGGTGCTGGCCGGGTGGCAGGCCAGGCTGTCCACGTCGCCGAGCGATACGGCCTGAGCGAAAAGTTTGAGTGAATTGAGCACGCTGGCAGCGGCGAAGCGCTCGCCCTGTGCCAGTTCAAAGGTCACCATGCCGCCAAAGCCGCCTTCCATCTGGCGCTGCGCCAGGGCGTGCTGCGGGTGGCTGGGCAAACCCGGGTAGTGCACGGTGCGCACGGCGGGGTGTCCAGCGAGGAACCGCGCCACGGCCAGCGCGCCGTCGCAATGCGCCGCCATGCGCAGCGGCAGCGTCTTGATGCCGCGCAGGAACAAAAAAGCCTCCTGCGCCGCCAAACTGGCGCCGATATGGCCCAGGCCCGTCTTGCGGATTTGCGCAATGTGCGCCGCCCTGCCCGCCACCAGCCCGCCCGTGGCGTCGCCGTGGCCGCCCAGGTATTTGGTCATGGAATGCACCACCAGGTCGATGCCATGCGCCAGCGGGCGCGTCAGGCACGGCGTGCAGAACGTGTTGTCGGCCACGGTGAGGGCGCCGTGGGCACGGGCCGTGGCAGCCACGGCCGCCAAGTCGTGCATCTGCAGACTGGGGTTGGTCAGCGGCTCCACCCAAACCATGCGCGTGGCGGGGCTGAGCGCCGCCGCCAGGCCGGTGGCCGTGGCGTCGGTCACGCGCAGGCCCCAACGCTCGCCCAGCGAGCGCAGCAGGCCTTCGGTGCCGCCGTACAGCGGGCCCAGAAACACGAGTTCGTCTCCGGGTTGCAACAGTGCCAGTACCGTGGCCGCTGTGGCGGCTGTGCCACTGGCAAAGGCCACCGCCGCCTCGGCGCCTTCCAGGTCGGCCATCTTGGCCTCCAGCGCGGCCACGGTGGGATTGCCATAGCGGCCGTAGCGGTAGCCCTCGGCTTCGCCGGCAAAAATGGCCGCGCCGCGTTCCAGGCTGCCATAGGCAAAGGCCGTGCTTTGGGTGATCGGCATGGCGATGGCGCCGCTGGCGGGATCGGGGTGCTGGCCGGCGTGGACGGCGCGGGTGCGAAGGTGGGTCATGCAAGCTCTTTCAGACGCAAAGGGCGCCATTCTTTAACAATTTGATAGCACTCTCTATAGAGCAGGTATGCGCTAGGGAGCCTCTGCACGAATCGTCGCGCCGTGTGCATCTGCGGCCTCGGGCGATCTGCAGCGTTGCAGATCCTCGCGATAGCTTCGGCTATCGCTGCGGTTTGCGCCTTGCAGCTCATCCCGATCCGCAGCGCCCACTTGCCACGCGATTCGTGCAGAGGCTCCCTAGCCCTGCTTTTATGTCTAACTCCAGTATGCGAGTGCCCAGCCGGCGGCGGCGGCAAAGGCCACCACCCAGACCGGCGACAGCCGCGCGAGGCTGAGCAAGGCCCAAGCAGCCAGCGCCAGGGCGGCGTCGGCGCGGCTGTGGATGGCGCCGGTCCAGACCGGGTCGTACAAAGCGCTGAGCAGCAGCCCCACCACGCCCGCATTGACGCCGGCCATGGCGCTGCGCATGCCTTGGCGCTGGCGCAGCACCTCCCAGAAAGGCAGCGATCCGAGCAGCAGCAAAAATCCGGGGAGAAAGATCGCGCAGAGCAGCAACAGCGCGCCGGCCACGCCGTGCCAGGCGCCTGGCAGCAGCGCGCCAAGGTAGGCGGCAAAACTGAACAGCGGCCCAGGCACGGCCTGCGCCGCGCCGTAGCCGGCCAGAAAATCGCCCTGGGACACAAGGCCCGCCGGCACCACGCTCGCCTCCAGCAAGGGCAAAACCACGTGTCCCCCGCCAAAGACCAGGGCGCCAGCGCGGTACACGCCGCTCATCGCCGAGAGTGCCGGTGACCCTGTGCCAGCGGCCCACAGCGGCAGCACCACCAACAGCGCGAAAAAAACCACCAGGGCAACGACGGCCAGGGAGCGGGACACCGCAATCGCCGGCGCCGCTATCGCATCGTTTGCGCCGGACGCCGCAGCGCCCACCCCTGTGTCCCGCAACCACCACAGGCCGAGCAGACCGCACAGCAACAGCGCCACCAGTTGCGCAGCCGCCGTGGGCGCGAGCAAGGTGAACAAGGCGGCAAGCATGGCCAAGGCGGCGCGCGGGCGGTCTGGGCAGAGGCTGCGCGCCATGGCCCACACGGCCTGCGTCACCACGGCCACGGCCACCACCTTGAGGCCATGCACCCAACCCGCCGCGGCAAGCGCGGGGTGGGCCGACAGGGTCTGGGCAAACAGCAGCAGCGCGGCGGCAGAGGGCAAGGTAAAACCCACCCACGCAGCCAGAGCCCCCCAGAGCCCTGCGCGGGTCATGCCCAGCGCCATGCCCAGCTGGCTGCTGGCCGGGCCGGGCAGGAACTGGCACAGCGCCAGCAGCTCGGAGTAGCGTGCGTCGCCCAGCCAGCGGCGGCGCTCCACCAGCTCGGCGCGGAAATACGCCAGGTGCGCCACTGGCCCGCCGAACGAGGTCAGCCCAAGACGCAGAAACGTGAAAAACACCTCCAGAAAGGCCGAGACACGCCCGCCGCCGCCAGGGGTCGTCATGCTGCCATCGTGTCCGGGGATCGGCCGCGCTGAAGGAAACACTGCACTAGGGCGTATCGGGAAACAGCGCCGCCCAGCAGGCCGGATCACCCGCCAACAAGTCGAGATCGGCAGTCGTTGGCTTGTCGCAGGGCTTGGCGCCAAGCGTTTGCGCCAGGGCGATGGCGGCGGGCGAAAAATAGGCAATCACCTCGCACTGCAAGCGGCCTTCCAGCTCGTGCCGGGCGAAGACGGCCATGTCTGCCGGACGGCCTGCGGCCGCGAACAAAGGCTCGAACTGCTCGCGCAATTGCTCCTTGGGTTCGAAGGCCAGAACCCCATCACCCAGCGATTGGGAAAACCAGGTCTGCATGGTGAGGTCCTTTCTCTCAATATATCGCGGGGACAGTGCCCTCGGCAACCCTAGCCCGCACGCAATGGCCGTGTTGCAAGCAATGCCTTCAAGGCGGCTGCCGTGCGCGCTGCCGCACCCCGGTGGGCGGTGGAAAACGCCTCGGCCTGCACGCGCCCAAGGGCGAGCCGGGCGCGGTCACCCGCCCATTGGCCTGCGGCCAGCATGCCCTCGGCCATGTTGGCCACGCGCACGGCGGCGCCTGCGCCGCGCGCCTGCTCGGCCACCTCGGCAAAGTTGAACGTATGGGGCCCCATCACCACGGGGCAACCGCAGGCCGCTGCCTCGATCAGGTTCTGGCCACCCAGCGGCGCAAAGCTGCCACCCAGCAGCGCCACATCGGCCAGGCCGTAGTACAGCGCCATCTCGCCCAAGGTATCGCCCAGCCACACATCAGCATCCTGCGGCGGCTGGCCCCACTGGCTGCGGCGTGCGACGCGCAGGCCGGCACTGCTGAGCAGGGCAAACACTTCGTCAAAGCGCTGCGGGTGGCGCGGAACGATCAGCCATTGCACAGCCTGGGGCGCTTGATTTGCTTCTGCATTGATAGCTGGAAGCGCTTGTCCCACCTGCGCTGGAGCCCTGTTTTTTATAAAATTTTGTAGCCAAAGCGCCTCTTCCCCCTCGCGGCTGCTGGCCAGCAGCAGCACGGGCCGCGAGCAGGCCGCGCGCCATTCGCGGCCCTGGGCGAGCAGGGCGGCGTCGGGCTCGGCGTCGAACTTGAGGTTGCCCAGCACGCCCTGGACGGGAGCGCCCAATTGGCGCAGTCGCTGGGCGTCCGCGTCGGTCTGCGCCCAGACAGCACGCAGGCCGCCATACGCTGGGCGTGAGAGGCTGGCAATGCGCAAGGCGGCCGCCAGCGACTTTTCGCTCAGGCGCGCGTTCGCCAGCACCAGCGGCACGCCGCGCGCCTGGCACCCGGCGACGAGGTTGGGCCAGACCTCGGTTTCCATCAAGATGCCCACCGCAGGGTGAAATTTCCGCAGAAAGCGCTCGACCGCGCCACGCGTGTCCCAGGGTTGCCAGACCTGGATGTCACCTGGCAGCAGCAGGCGTTCGCCCTCCGTCCGGCCTGTGGCGGTGCCGTGGGTCAGCAGCAAGCGCATATCCGGCCATTGCGCACGCAGCTCGGCCAACAGAATGCCGGCGGCGCGGGTCTCGCCAAGCGAGACGGCGTGAATCCACAGGAAGCTGCCCTGGCCGCTGGTGCTGCTCAATGGCATCAGGCTGTCGAGCGGACGGGCGTAGTAGCCAAAGCGCTCCGCCACCGCCGTGGCATAGCCCTTCTCGGCTCGGGCGCGGCGGCGCAGTTTGCGGCGCACCAAGGGCTGGGCCAGCCAGACCAGCACCGAATACAGCCAGAGCGCCGCACTTTGCATCTCAGTTATC
>Ga0207979_100300_pt1 | contig 14789 bp, 13 predicted proteins | sample LakWasM124_LOW14_2_FD_183936 | JGI IMG/M metagenome (GOLD analysis project Ga0207979, IMG submission 183936) | Freshwater sediment methanotrophic microbial communities from Lake Washington under simulated oxygen tension - Sediment Metagenome... | ecosystem: Environmental > Aquatic > Freshwater >...
AAGGCGCTCCAGTGGTCGTTGCCGATGACCGTCACGATGCCGACGCTCGGGCGCAGCAGGGCCAGCGGCGCGTCCATGATGCCGGGCTTGTCCTCACTCAGCTCGGCGATGCAGAAGTCGTGGCTAGGGCGCAGGCGCAGCACAACCTTGGCCACTTCGGGCAGGGCGTTCAGCGACGAGCGGTTGGCCAGCCCGCGCCGGCGGTGCGACAGCACGCCCTGCAGCAACTCCTTGGTGGTGGTCTTGCCCGCGCTGCCGGCAATGCCGATGAACACCGGCTTGTGCAGGAGGGGACGCCAGGCCTGCGCCAGGCGCACGATGGCGCTGTCCAGTCGCTGGTCGCCCACCAGTCGGCGCACGCGCCAGGCGAGCGCGTCTGACAGTCGTTGCGATGCGAGCTTCCACGACCGCGCCATGGGCTATTGGGACGGGCTCGTTGTGGGGGTGGCTTTCGCGTCGCTCGCGACAGCGTCACCGGCCGCGTCGGCCCGGCGGCGGCGGGCTTGCGCCAGCCGCTTGAGCAAGGGCCAACGGTATTGCGTGAGGTGGTAGAGCGTGCGCTTCTGTTCGGTCCACTTGGAGTGCCATTCCATCAGCCGGCCAAAGTACTCCAACCGCCGGATATCACCTTGCGCAAACAGCTCCTGCAGCTCCGCCTCGCGCAACAGAAAGGCCGGCGAGAGCGACTGGATCGACTCGTCGTAGGTGGTCTTGAGAACAATCAGCACGCCCTTGCGTTGCAGGCACAGGTTCATGGCGACCACGCGCTCGTCGAACAGGTACTGGTAGACCACGGCTTCACCGTTCAGGCTGGCCTGTTCCAGCAGTTCGCGGTAGTAGCGGCCCTGTGCGTTGTCTGGATGAATGGCTGTGCCATGCTGGGCTTTCCAGCCGGCGCTCTCCATGCGCCCATAGCGTGCCACCGCGTCCGCCATGTCGGCGTGCTCGCGCAGCGCCTGCAGCGAGAGCTTGACGCCGTCGGCTGCCAGCTTGACGCGTTGCTTGCGCATGTTCTGACGCAGGTTCTTGCCCCGGGCGCTCCAGTACGCGTCGAACGAACCCACCAGATCGATCCAGCCGGTGTCGATGTAGTCGCTGTGCAGGTTGTCTGGCGCGTCCGGCATCCGGGCCGCCACTTCGGGATCGATCTGGGTGATGGACAGCCCCAGGCAGAAACCGAGCGGACCGCGCAGCAGGCTGCGCGCAAGATCCTGCAAGGACAGGTCACGCACCGCCACCCAGGCGCCAAGCGGCACTTGCGAGGGCTGAAAGGTCTGCCAGCGCAGCCTGTCCTGCGGCAGCAGCATGAACATGGCGACCACATCGGCGCCGTGCCAGCCGATCAGCAGCCGCTCCTTGCCCTGCCCCAGGGTTCGCAAGGCGGTGCAGACCGCGCGGCCGGCCAGGAAGGGCAGGTCGCCGCGCGCCGCGTTGAGGCGGTCCCAGTGCGCCAGCAGGCCGGGGTCCTTCTCCAGCGACAGGCCGGGCAGGTTGCTCCAGCGGATGCGCAGGTTTGGCGGCGTGGGTGGGGCAAATGAGGGCGTGGTCATGGCGCCGTGCTCGATGGTGGAATGGGCGGGGCGGGCAACAGGCTCAGGATGGCCTGCGCGGTGTGCTCGACGTCCGCCGCACTGAGGTTCTGGTGGCAAAGCAGTTGCAGCACGTGGCGGCTCCAGAGTGGGCCTTGATCGCCCTCTGCCACGGGTGTGCCGGGCCACACCCGGTCCCAGCGGAAGACCGGCAGCTCTTGCTCGCGCAGTGCCTGGTAGACGCGGTCCGCGTCGTCCACCCACAGGGCAAACACATAGGGCGCGGCCGGTGCCGGCGCGCCGGCACTGAGCGGGAACAAGGGCCGGGCGCCGCGCACCGCGTCGAAGTGGCGCGCGTAGCCGGCGTAGTTTTGCTGGCGTCGCGCAACGATGCGCGCGCGCGGTACCGCCCTGAGAATCCTGCAGGCCCACAACGGGGCCTGGTTGACGCGGGCCATGTCGCTGTCGCGCAGCATGCTGTCCACCGTGGGTTCGGCCGTGGCTTGGGCGGCGGCCGACGCCGCGCGCGCCGCGCCGCGTGCATTCTTCAGCCGCAAGAGCGGGCGCAACAAATGGCTGAGTCCGGCCAGGCGTCGGTAGCGCGTTGCCAGCTCCAGCACGTCGAGCCAGCCCTTGAGTTGTGCCTTGAGGCCCGGCGCAGCGAGGGCGATGGCCGCCACCGGGCGCTTGCCCGATGCCAGCAGCCCACCCTCGGGCACGGGAAAGAACTTGGTCAGACTGGCGGTGGCGAAGTCGCCCCAGGCGCCAATCGGTCGCTCGCCGGCGTGGCCGAAGAAGCAGTGCGCGCAGTCCTCGATCAGGGCGATGCCGCGCTGATCGCACCAGTGCCGGACCTCGGCCAGCGATTGCGAGCGCCCAAAATAGTGCGAGACCAGCATGGCCTTGGCCGCGCCTGCGTTTGCGGGGTCTATGCGCTCAAGGTCGGGCAGGCCATCCGGTCGAATGCCGAAGAAGGCGGCCTTGAGCCCTGCCACCACGACCGGCGCCACCATGGTCGGGCAGTGGTAGCTTGGCACCAGCACGGTGCTGCCCGGCGCCAGACCGAGCGCCAACAGCGCCTGATAGATGGCGGCGCGGCCACTGGTGACCAGCGCGCTGTAGCGCAGATCCCCAACCGAGGGGACGGCCGGCGCGCCGCCGGCCACCAGGCAGCTCCAGTCCAGCACCGGTCCGCGCGGCATGGGTCGCGGCGGCATGGCTTCCGGCGCGCAGGCGGTGGGTGGCAGTGACTGGACCGACGACACAGGGCTGCTGGCTACTTGGTGGCTTCGACCGCGGGTGCGGACGCGTCGCTGGCGGGCACCGGCGCCGCCTCGGGCGGCTCGCTCCACTTGCCTACCTTTTGCAGCTCGTCGCGCAAGGCGGTCTGGGTGAAGCCCAGCGCCAGTGCCTTGTGGGCCTGCGCCAGTGCCTTGTCGAAATTCTTCATGTCGAAGTAGTGCAGGCCGATGTTGTAGTGGGTGAAGCCGTTGTCCTTGGCCTGCACCGTGGCCATTTCGAGTTGCGCGTTGGCCTCCTGCGCGCGCCCCTGCTTGTTCAGGTAGGTGGAATAGATCATGCGCACCACGGCGTCGTCGGGGCGAAAGGCAATCGCCCGCTCAAACCAACATTGAACGGTGTAACGCGACCCGGTGGGCTGCGGCGTTTTCTCCTTCTCGCCCAGGCGCATCATGGCCATCAAGGCGCGGTGGTTGTTGGGGATGGCGCGCAACGTGTAGTCAATGTCGGTGCCCGGACGGGCGCTGGTCTTGCCGCGAACCAGGGCTTCGACCTCGGGCGTGAAGTGCGCGCCCAGTACGATCGGTAGCTTGTCGCGGTCGGTGCGGTAGTCGTAGGGCCCATACTGCCCCTCGCCGCGCAGCGGGCCGCAGTTGGATGCGCCGGACTGGGCCCATGCCGGGGCGGACGCCAGCACCGCGGCGCACAAGGCGGCCAGCGCTGCCCCGGTGGCGCGGCGTGCCGGCGCACGGGTCGCCTCGGGTTGGCCGGGCAGCGGGGTTGAGGATATGGGTTCCGTCAGAAATTGGCGCATGGTTTTCGTCTCATTCATCGTGGCTCACAACATCGGTGCCGACTCGGGCGAGCGGTCCTTGCCTTGCCCGGACAGTGCCTTGAGTTTGGCGATTATCGACTTCAATGGCCGGGCCAGTGCTTCGTGGCACATCCCCATAGCGCCGGACAGGGTCTTGGGGTTGTAGGCGACGATGCCCCAGCGCTCCCGGCGCCGGTTCATCCAGCCCTGCTTGTAGGGGTCGTCGCCAATCAGGTAGTCCACCTCCAGCACCTGGTCTTCCTCCATGACGTGCTGCATCAGCAGGGCGGTGAGCAGCGTGCCCGGGGCATAGCCTTTGTAGGCCTCGTCGTAGGCGAGCTTGTAGATGCTGGCCTTGCCATTGGCGACGATCCAGATCTGGGCCGCCACCGGCTTGCCGTCGATCCAGGCTACGCCCAGGCGCAGCCAGCCGCTGTCGGCGCAGGCGCGCGCCAGTCCGGGCACAAAGGCCGGGTAGGGCTCGGGCTTCTTCCAGCTGTGCGCGTAGACCTGCTCATAGGCCTCGATGCCACGGTCCAGATCGGCGCCGCCCTGGATGACTTCCAGCGTCCCGCCATCATGCGCAAACTTCTTGCCCATGCGCTTGATGGTGCTGCGCAGCGTGCCATGCCGGCCTGCCAGGTAGCTGGCCCAGTCGTCGAACGCCGTCAGATGCCAGTTGACGAAGCAGAAGAACTCAAATGGCGCCAGACCGGCCTCGCGCAGCGCGCCCAACAACAGGCGGTAGGGGTGCGAGTGGGGGTCCATGGGCGCAAACCGCAGCGAGGCCACCGGCGCATGCGCACGCAACACCGCCTGCAGCAAGGGCGCCAGGTCCCGGGCCTTGAGTCCCGGTGCCAGCGCCGGGGCGTAGAGCGCGGTGTAGTAGTTGCTGAGCGATTCGACCTGCTGCGCCCGCTGGTGCTTGACGATCTGCACCGGCAGCACGGCGATCGCCTGTTCGCCCTGGCGCAGGACGTAGAAGCGCACGCCGGCGTGGTCGGCAAACACCGCGTCGGTCAGGTTGCTGTACCAGGCCGCGCCGCAATGAAAGTCCTCTTTCTCCGCGAGCGCGAACAGCTTGTGCACGTCCGGCGAAAACTGCGATGGGTGGTAGAGCACGTCGACGCGCCGGCTGGCGTCCGCCTGCGCCGACAGGTCGGAGCCAGACAGGACGGACTTGCGCACGGCGTTGACGATGGGGATCAGCGTGGCCGCCAGGTCGTTGCGGTAGACGCTGACGTGATCGATCCAGCGCTGATCGGTGGCCCAGGAGAGCTGGTCCGGGTTGGCGTCGGTGTAGAACTCGATCGCTCCGCCGGGGATCTGCTTGAACGCATGTTCCACGACGCTGCGCAGCAGCAGGCGCCCGGGGGCATAGCGCTCCAGCGTCTCGTCATAGGTGGTCTTCAGAATGACCATCATGGTGCTGCTGGCGATGACCAGGCGCGAGGCCGCCAGTTGCTCGCCAATCCACAGCTCGAATACGCAGGCCCCGCCCGAGCCGGCGAAGCCGCGCAGCACCTCGTCATAGAAGCGGCCCTGCACGTTGTCGCTGCCCACCGCGGTCCCCTCCAGCCCTTTCCAGCCCCTGGATTCAAGGGCGGCGTAGCGCTCGACTGCGGCACCAATGGCCTGCGGGTCGCAGATGCTGACAAACCGCGCGCAGGCCCGGTCTTCTTCGAGGCGGCGCTCGTAGCGCCGGATGTTCTTCTGCAATTGTTTGGAGCGCTGGGTCCAGTAGGCGTCAAAGTCGCCGTCCAGGCGAATGCTCATGGTCAGCGCGTGTTCCTGGGCGCTGAAGTCCGAATTGGCGGGCACGGTCAGCGCGCCAAACGCCGGGTCGTGACACAGGAAATCGATCTGGCCGGCTATGCCAGGCAGCTTGCGGATCAGCGGTCTGACGTGATGCGGGTCGGCGATGAGTACCGGTCCGATCTGCGCCTGCGACGGCAGAAAGGTGGTCCAGATGCCGAGACCCTTGGGTTTGAGCAGGCACATTGCGCCGGGGCCGTCCTGGTCGTCCATCACGAACAGGCGTTCCGAGCCGTCCCCAAAATAGCGCAGCAAGCCATTGACAAAACGGCTGTCGAGCATCGGATTGGCCTGGAACCGGCGCTGGTTCAGATCGTCCCACGCCTGGGCGTGGCTGCCCAGCGTGCCGTCCAGTCTGATCATGCTCCAGCCGGCCATCAGCGCGTTCCGGCCGGGTGCGGGGGTTTCTGAGGCGCTGCCTGGTTCAATTGGTGGTCCATTCCATTGGGGAGCCCGGATTTTGTCAGATTGGGGGCGACTCTGTTTTGACAGCGGCCGATCGCTGTCGAGCGCCTTATCGACCGCGCAGCCTGGAGGCCAAGGTTACGGCGCCCAGCACCAGCGCGCCCGCCACCACGCCGACCAGGCCGTCCAGCAGGGCAGCACCGATGGCGGCCAGCGGGCTGCCCAGGTTGCGCGTCAGCACTTCGATGAGGTGGTGTACCGGCGCGATGCCGTGGCCGAGGATGCTGCCGCCGACCAGGAACATGGCGGCGGTGCCGGCCACCGCCAAAAAGCGCATCAGCCATGGTGCGGCGCGCACCAGCAGGCTGCCGACGCCCTTGGACAGCGCGCTGGCGCGACGGCTCAGGTACAGGCCCAGGTCGTCGAGCTTGACGATGCCGGCCACCAGCCCGTAGACGCCCACCGTCATCAGCATCGCGGTGCCCACCAGCACCGCAACCTGCGTCATGAAGGCGCTGCTGGCCACGGTGCCGAGGGCAATCACGATGATCTCGGCCGACAGGATGAAGTCGGTGCGTACCGCGCCCTTGATCTTGTCGCGCTCCAGTGCCACCAGGTCCACCTCGGGGTTGACCAGCGCTTGCGTGAGTTCCTTGTGGTGCGCGTCGTCCTCGGTCTGGCTGTGCAGGAACTTGTGGGCGAGTTTCTCGAAACCCTCGAAGCACAGGTAGGCGCCGCCGAGCATCAACAGCGGCGTGATCGCCCAGGGCGCCAGCGCGCTGATGGCCAGTGCCGCGGGGACCAGAATCGCTTTGTTGACGAAGGAGCCCCGCGCCACCGCCCAGACCACCGGCAGTTCACGGTCGGCGTTGACGCCGGCCACCTGCTGCGCGTTGAGCGCCAGATCGTCGCCCAGCACGCCGGCGGTCTTCTGTGCCGCCACCTTGGTGAGCACCGCGATGTCATCGAGCAGGGTCGCAATGTCGTCGAGCAGGGCAAACAGGCTGGAGGCCATGACAGATCGGGCGGTGAGTGGCGATGGCCCATTATCCCGCCCTGCGCCGCAGCCAGCGCATCAGCGCGCCTATGAGCGGCAGTTTCTCGTACAGCTCTTCGGCCGCGTCCCAGTAGTCGCGGTGCACGAGGATGCGCCCGCTTGGGTCCAACTGCAAATGACTGCCGCCGTGGATGCGCATCGCGGCGCCGCGTCGCTTGAACCGGAAGTCGAAGTCCCAGGTCAGGAAGCACTGATCTCCCTGCACGATCACGTCCTGGATGACAAAACGCGGTTGCTCCAGCGAGGCGAACATGTGCTCGAAGATCGCGCGTATCGCGGCCACGCCCTCTACCGTGTTGAACGGGTCCTTGAAGCGTGCCTGCGCGGCATAGAAGTCGGGCAGCTTGTCCAGCGTGGCTGGCGTCAGGGACTCGAACCAGTCGATGATTTCCAGTACGCGCGCATCGTCGCAGCGCGGGTGCAGGGCGGCGGCAGGCTGCTTCATGATGGCTTGATCCGTTTGACGAGCGCAAAGTAGAGACGGTAAGGCAGCAGGCGCAGTGCCTTGAGCACGTGCGTGAAGCGCCTCGGGAAGTGCAGCTCGAACTGACCCTTGGCCCAGCCTTCGAGCATGGCTTGCGCGGCCGCGGGTGGCTGCATCAGGGCCGGCATGTGAAACCGGTTCGCGGCGGTCAGCGGGGTGGCGACGAAACCAGGGTGTACCACCGACACACCCAGGCCCAGCGGCACCAGGTCCAGGTAGAGCGCCTCGCCCAGATGCGTGAGCGCCGCCTTGCTGGGTCCGTAGGCCAGCGATTGCGGCAACGCTCGCAAGCCCGCCACGCTGGAGACCAGGCTCAGGTGCCCGCCCTGCGCGGCCTGTGCCTGGGCGCGCAGCTGCGGCAGCAGCGCGTCGAGCAGGTTCAGCGCGCCCGTGTAGTTGATGTCCATGTGGCGCCGGGCGTCGGCCAGGTCAAAGCTGCCGGCCTGCATGGCCCGGTAGTGGCCGGCGCAGAACACGGTCAGGTCGATGCGGCCGTGCCGGGCTGCGAGGGCGCGCACCGCTGCGCGCAGCATGGCGACGTCGCCCACATCCAGAGGCAGGGCCAGCGCGCCGGGGTGGCTGTTGACAAACTGCTCCAGGCTGGCGGCATTGCGTGCCGAAACGGCGACCTGGGCGCCTTGCTGATGCAGCGCGTGGGCCAGCGCCTGGCCGATGCCGCTGGAGGCGCCGACGATCCACACCACCCGCTGGCGCCAGTGGCGCAGCGGCGGGTTGAGCGGGCCAAAGAGACTCATCGCCGCGCACTCATGGTTTGCGGAAAGACAGGGTGACCTCCCCGAGGGTGACGCCGAACTTGCTCATCACCGCCTTGTTGATCATCACGCGCTCGTCCACCAGGTACATCCAGTCGTCGAACTGCACCTCGATATCGCGTCCGTCCACCGGTAGCCGCAGGGTGTAGCGCCAGTTGAGCGCATTGCCGGCAGCCTGTCCCTGGGCCACGCCCACCACGTCGTCGGCTTCGCCGCTGTAGCGGCCGTTGCCCAGGTCCTGCAGGCGCCACACGCGGCGCTGGGTCGTGCCATCGCTGTACTTGAAGTCCTCCTCCAGCACACCGCTGGCGCCTTGCCAGCGTCCGACCAGCTCGACCGTGAAGCGCTTGACCACGCGCCCACTGCGATCGGTGAACAGTCCGTGGGCAAGCAGCGGGCCGTTGAGGTAGTCGCGCAACTGCAGCGTGGGCTTCTCGGCGGCGTAGTCGCCGGGGCTCGGGGTGGCGCAGCCCAGCAGCAGGGCCGCGCTCAGGGCCAGCACGCTCAGGCTGGCGCGCCGGCGCAGCACGGCGCGGGGCGTCACGTAGCGGTGGTGGGGGTGGTCGTGGGTGTGCGGCATGGGGTCAACTCCGGTCGGATCAAAAACGTGTACAGCAGCGCCGCCGCGACCAGCTTGAGGGCGCAGGGCAGCAGGCAATAGCTCAGGCTCAGTGCCCGCAGGCTCGTGTCGTCGGTTCGGCCGGGCGTGTAACCCAACCACTGCAGCAAGGGCAGGGCCAGGCCGGCGGCCAGCGCCAGGGTGAGCTTGCTGGCGAAGTTCCACCAGCCAAAGTAGGCGCCCTCGGCCAGCCGTGCGTGGCCGGCGCGGTTGATCACGCGCACCAGCAGCGCACCCGGGGCGGCCAGGTCGGCGCCCAGTGCCACACCGCTGGCCAGGCACACCAGCCAAAAGCCATTGCGGTCGCCGGCGCCCAGCGACAAGGCGAAGGCAAAGGTCAGCACCGCCAGCAGCATGCCCGCCAGCCAGCCACGTTCCAGGCCGATGCGGTCCAGCACACGCAGCCACAGCGGCAGCGCCAGCGCGGCGGCGCCAAAGTAACTGCCCAGGAACAGGCCCTGCAGCTCGGGCAGTTGCAGCCGGTCGCGCACGAAGAACAACACCAGCGTGGCGGGCACGGCGCTGGCCACGCCGTTGAGCAGGAAGACGGCGATCAGGCGCCGAAAGTCCGGCGTTGACCACGGCAGGCGCAAGGAGGTCAGGTGGTGGGGCAAGCTGGCGTGCGCCACCGGGCCGAAGATCGCCACGCCGGCCAGCGGTTTGGGGCCGAGCCTGAGCAGCAGCACGCCGAGCGTCAGCAGCGTGGCAAACACCGCCGTGGTGGCGCCCAGCCCGGCCAGCGTCGGCAACACGGAGGCCGCCAGCACGCCCAGCAGAGCCAGCCCTTCGCGCCAGCTGACAAGGCGTGTCTGCAAGGCGTCGCCGTCGCCCAACCGGGCACCCCAGGCCTGGTGCATCACGCTCATCAGGCTGTAGGCCAGCGTGCTCACCAGCAGGGTGAGCCCGCACCACAGCGCCAGCGCGGTGACGCCCTCCACCTGCGGTTGAAACAACAGCGCAAAGCCGCCGATCAGCATCACCGCGGCAAGCAGCAGGACCCGCCACGCCGCCTGCGCCGAGCGCGCCAGCAGGCGGTCGCACCAGCGGCCGATCAGCGGGTCGATGAGCGCATCGAGCAAGCGCGCCCCCAGCAGCACCGCGCCGATGGTCGCCAGCGGCAGCCCCAGGCTGGCATAGAACTGCGGCAGCGTCACGTACAGCGGCAGCGCGACAAAGGCCAGCGGCAGGCCGAGTGCGCCGTAGCGGGCCAGTGCGAGCGGCTTCATGCCGGCAGGTCCAGCAGCGCCTGGCGCAGCTGCGGCTGCGAGGTGCGGGGCGACAGCCAGATACCGGTGAACAGGCGGGCAAACTCCTGGTCCGCCAGGGCCTGACGCGGCGCGCCGTTGTAGTAGAAGCGCAGGCCGGGCTGCTGCGCGGCATGCACGGCGCTGAGCCGGTCACCGCCCCGCACGTCGGGGAAAGCCTGGCGCATCCAGGCCAGCCACTGCGTTTGCTGGTCGTTGCTCAGCGTGGCCTGACGCTGCATCTCCACCAGCGAGCGCTCTGCAATCGCGGCGCCGTCCAGCGCACGGTCGTAGACCAGTTCCAACGCAAAGGCGCTGTGCCACCAGGCCTGGGGCTCGACCCGGCTCGGGGCCCACAGGCGGGCGCTATAGACCGCGAAGCCAAAGTAGCGCATCAGCCCCTGGCCTTGCAGGCGCGCCGTGCGCCAGTGCGCCTGCACCTCGGGCGGTGCGCTGGGCGCTTGTGCCCAAGTGGTGCGCCCTGCCAGCCCAAAACCGGCTGCGAGGCAGGCGCCAAGCCACTGTCGGCGCTGCAGACCGGGTGCGGCGTGGACGGCACCGGGCATGTCAGGCATGCTGCAGCGTGAACTGCACCACGTCGGTGTTGCCGCTGTCGAAGGCGGCTTCGCAATACGCCAGGTAGAAGGCCCACAGGCGCATGAAGCGTTGATCGAACCCCTGGCGTGCCAACGCCGCCTCCTGCGCCAGGAAGCTGTGGCGCCAGCGGCGCAGCGTCTCGGCATAGTCGGCGCCAAAGCGCAGCTCGCGCACCACCTTCAAACCAGCTTGCGCGGCCTGCGCGTGAAACTGTGCCACGCTGGGCAACATGCCACCGGGAAAGATGTACTGCTGGATGAAGTCGGTGGAGCCTGCGTAGCGCTCGAACAGGTCGTCGCGGATGGTGATGCTCTGGATGCAGGCGCGAGCGCCGGGCTTGAGCCGGTCGCGCACGGTCCGGAAAAAGCTGCCCCAGTACTCACGCCCCACTGCCTCGAACATCTCGATCGACACGATGGCGTCGAAGCGTTGCGCGGGGATGTCACGGTAGTCCTGCAGGCGCAGCTCCACCTGTTCGGCCAGGCCGGCGTGCGCCATGCGTTCGCGGCCCCAGACCAGTTGCTCATCCGACAGCGTGACGCCCAGCACCCGGGCGCCGAAGTCGCGTGCCGCGCATTCGGCAAGGGCCCCCCAGCCGCAGCCGATCTCCAGCACCGCATCGCCGCGCCGCACGCCGCACTCGCGCAACGCGCGGGTCACCTTGGCGTGCTGGCCCTGCGCCATCGGCAGCTCGTGATGGCCGTCGAACCAGGCGCTGGAGTAGTTCATGGTCTGGTCCAGCCACAGGCGGTAGAAGTCGTTGCCGATGTCGTAGTGGGCGTGGATGTTCTTGCGGCTGCCCTGGCGCGAGTTGCGGTTGAGCAGGTGTTTGGCGCGGTACAGCAGGCCGCCCCACCAGCTGCCGTAGATCAGCCCCTGCAGGCTGTCGCGGTTGGCGATGAACAGGCGCACCAGTGCCGCCAGATCGGGGCTGTGCCAGTCACCATCCATATAGCTCTCGGCAAAGCCGATGTCACCGCGCGTGAGGGCGGCCGAACAAACCTTCCAGTTGTGCAGGCTGATGGCGGCATGCGGCTCGTCGGCGCGGCCGCTGCCCACGCGCAGGTGGCTGCCATCGGGCAATTGCAGCTCCAGTGTGCCGTGCTGCAGGTGGCGCAGCAGGCGCAGCATGGCCTGGGCTGCGGCGGGCGTGCGGTGCGGGAGAGTGAAGGGGGCCGACAGGGTGGAGCTCATGATGGCAGGGTCCTTGGGTGGGCGGGGGATGGGTTCAGCGGCTGACGAAGGGCCGCGCCGGTTCTGGCTTGCTGAAGAAGGGCACGCGCTTGAGCCACAGGCGCAGCGCCTGCCAGTGGATGCGCAGCACCACGCCCAGCGTCATCCAGGGCATGCCGACAAACAGCCGGCGCGCGGCGCTCGCGCTGTAGGGTCGCAGCGCGCCGGAGACACTGGTTTGCAGCAGCGGCCCATCCAGGTCGTCGTGATCGATGCGCGCCACCAGGCGCGGCACACCCGCGCTGCTGCGCAGGAAACGAAAGCGGTACTGCCCCTGAACCTGGCAGAAAGGCGATACGTGGAACACCTTGTTGGCGCGCAACTCCACGCCGAAGGCCAGTTCGGGCCCGCACAGTAGGTAGCAGTGGCGCTCGCCAAAGGTGTTGTTGACCTCGACCACGATGGCCGCCAACGAGTGGTCCTTGCGGTGGCAGTACCAGAAGCTGACCGGCTTGAAGGCAAAGCCGAGCACGCGCGGAAAGCACTGCAGCCAGATCTCGCCGTCGGCATCCCAGATGCCTTGCGCCTGCAGCAAGGCCTCGACCCAGGCCAGGCAATCGGCGCGGCCGTCGCCATGGTCCTGGTCGGCAAAGCTCAGCAGGCCCCAGCGGCCGCGCGGCAGCGCGCTGGGTGCACCGCCGCGCAGGCTGCGCAGCGGCAGCATGACGAAGTAGGTGCGGTAGGCGAAGGCGTGAACCACCGGGCGCAGCCGGTTGTGGCGCACCACCCCTTCGCCAAGCAGTACCTGGTTCATGTCAGACCCCGGGGTGTGTCTCATGCCGCCACCTGCTGCATCAGCCGGTCGCGCAGTCGCCAGCGCGCCAGGATGTTGCGTGCTACGTCCTGGCCGGACATCAGGCCGTCTTCATGGAAGCCGTAGCGTGTCCAGGCGCCGCAGAACCAGGTGCGGGCCCGGCCCTGGATCTGCGGCAGATCGCGCTGTGCGTCGATGGCGCGTTGGTCGAACACCGGGTGCGCGTAGTCGAACTCAGCGTGCACCAGCTTTGGATCGGGCGCGCGCACCGGGTTGAGCGAGACCAGCACCGGCTGTTGCCAGGGCAGCGGTTGCAGGCGGTTGAGCAGGTAGTGCAGGCACACCGCGCCTTGCTCCTGCTGGCCACTGGCGGCGCGCTCGTAGTTCCAGGCGGCCCAAGCGCGTTGGCGCCGCGGCAGCAGGGCGCTGTCGGTGTGCAGCACGGCGCGGTTGCGGTGGTAGCCAATGCCCTGCAGCACCCGGCGCTCCGTGGTGGTGGCGTCCTGCAGCAGCGCCAGCGACTGGTCGCTGTGGCAGGCCAGTACCACCTCGTCATAACGTTCGCTGCCGGCGTCGGTGGCCACCAGCACGCCGGCTTGACCCTGGCCGCTGGGCAGGCGGCGCACCTGGCGCACGGGACTGTGCAGGCGCGCATCGGGCAGGTCTTGCAGCATGCGCTGCACATAGTGGCGGGCACCGCCCCGCACGGTGAACCATGGCGGGCGCTGGGTGACCTGCAGCAAGCCATGGTTGTGGCAGAAACGGATCAGCGTGGCGATCGGAAAGTGCAGCATCTGCTCGGTCGGGCACGACCAGATGCACGCCACCATGGGCAGCAGGTAGTCATCGCGAAAGGCCGGGCCAAAGTCGTGTGCGAGCAGGAAGTCCGCAATCGGCTGCCTGAGTTGCGCCTCGGTGCCGCTGCTGGCGAGCTCGGTGCACAGGCGGTTGAAGCGCAACAGGTCGGCCAGCATGCCCCAAAAGCGCGGGCGCAGCAGGTTGGCGCGCTGGGCAAACACGCTGTTCAGGTCGGAGCCGCTCCACTCCAGGCCACTTTGCGGCACCTGCACCGAGAACGACATGTCGCTCGGCACGGTGGCCACCTGCAGCGTGTCAAACAGCTTGATCAGGCGCGGGTAGGTGCGCTGGTTGAACACCAGAAAACCGGTGTCCACGCCCTGGGTGATGCCGTCCAGCGTCAGGTCCACCGTGTGCGTGTGGCCGCCAAAGTAGTCGCCGGCCTCGAACAGCGTGACGGCGGTGTCGGCCTCGGCCTCGGTTGCCAACGTCCACGCGGCGGAAAGGCCGGCGATACCCGAACCGATCACTGCGACCCGGCGCCGGCTCATGATGGGGCTCCGGCAATCAGGTAGGCTGAGGCCTTCCGGACATGGACAAACGTGGGTTGATGCAGAAGTGTTTGCATATTTGTCTAGGTCAAATGTTGAACTTAGGCGGATAATACGGCAAACACCAAAACCTTGCTTGGATTTGTCCAAGACAAACATGAACACAAAGAAAACTCAGAATTCGACCGATACGGCGCCCGAATTGCCCCAAGTCGCCGGCGCGGCACCGTCGTCCGCCAACGGCGAGCGCCTGGGCATTGCTGCGGTGGAACGCGATACCGGCCTGGGCAAGGACACCTTGCGGGTGTGGGAGCGTCGATACGGCTTTCCGCTACCCGAGCGTGATGCCCAGGGCGAGCGCGCCTACCCGATGGCGCAGGTGCAGCGCCTGCGCCAGCTGCGCCGCCTGCTGGATCTGGGCCACCGCCCTGGGCGCGTGGTGCCGCTGGACGAGGCCGCCCTGGCGGCCCTGCTGGCGCAAGCCGCTGTGCCGCCGACGCGGACCGGCGTGGCAACGGACGACGCGGCGTTGGACCAGGCCGTGTCGCTGCTGCGCAGCCACGATGCCGACGCGCTACGCCGTCACCTGAGTCAGGCCCAGCTCAAGAACGGTCTGGCCACCTTCGTGACGCAGGTGCTGGCGCCGCTCACCACCCGCGTGGGTGAGGCGTGGATGGCGGGTACCCTGCGGGTGTTCGAGGAACACCTGTACACCGAGGTTGTGCAGAGCCTGCTGCGCCAGGCAATCCAGACCCTGCCCGGCGCCCGTGGCGAGGACCGGCCGCGCGTGGCACTGACCACGCTGCCCGGTGAGCCACATGGCCTGGGGCTGTTGATGGTGGAGGCGCTGCTGGCGCTGGAGGGCTGCAACTGCCAG